>Ga0326727_10026786_pt1 | contig 10651 bp, 5 predicted proteins | sample MB2enrmetagenome_FD_207643 | JGI IMG/M metagenome (GOLD analysis project Ga0326727, IMG submission 207643) | Lab enriched peat soil microbial communities from McLean, Ithaca, NY, United States - MB29MY | ecosystem: Environmental > Terrestrial > Soil > Wetlands > Peat | place: USA: New York... | reverse complement strand
GCGGCGTTCGATTTTTAGATTTTTGAATTTTTATTTTAGAAGAGGCCGGCCAGGCAGTGATCAAGTCCGTTGGCCGGACAGGTTTGAAGGGAATGATTGCATCCGGATGGCGAGAGCTATCTCAGGGCTACTCTACCTTAGTTGAGGACGTACAAGCTGGCTGTTTCCCGACGAAAAAGCCACTTAGTATCCGCAGCCCCAGGTTGAGCCTCGCTGAGTCTGCTCCAACGGCCCCGCCTCAAGTTCTCTCTGAGGTTGTTCTGGTCGCAAACTCCGCATGCCAGTGTTTGCTCGAAGCGTTCCAGAGGTTCGCGATCGCTTCCGGTATCAACCAGATCGCAGCCATCTTGGGTGCAATCCGGGCGCAGTCAGGGGTGGGTCACGACCCCCGTCTGCACTCGTCGGTGTACACCGCTTCCCGTTCCCGCATCCTGTCCGACCCTCGGTGAGCAGTACCTAGCGCTTCGCGCCAGGGCTCCTCCGATCCTCTTGCCTACGCCTGCCGCTCGTACATCCGGCCTCTCAAACCCGGAGCGGGCAGAAAGAGCAGGAACATGTCGAAAGAAATCTTTATCTCCAGCACGCCTCACGAGACGCGTCTGGCCATCGTTGAAGACGAAGCACTCACCGAAATTTATTACGAGCGCGAGAACGAGTACACGCTCGCCGGATCGATCTACAACGGACGCGTGACGCGCGTTCTTCCGGGCATGCAGTCGAGCTTCGTGGACATTGGCCTGGAGCGGGACGCATTTCTCTATATCACTGATTTCATGGAAGAAGCTCCTGATTCGGAGGAGTTCGACACCACACCGGCCGGAGACCGCGCAGCGCGCGCGCCACGCCTCGGCAACGGCGAACAAGCTGGCGATGCGGGTGGGCGAGGCGAATCCGGCGGACGCAACGGCGAGCGTGGAGGCCGAGGACGCCGTGGCGGACGCGACCGCGACCGCAATGGCGACCATCAGGGGGGGGCCGACGCAACGCTGCAACAGCATGACGGCGGGCGCGGCGATGCAGGAACCAACGACACCGACAATACGGTACTCAATGTCAATGAAGGCTCCGAGATTGGCGAAGGCGCACCCGGCGCCGATGGAGGGCGCCGCTGGCGCGGGCGTCGAGGACGGCGTCGCGGACGCGGAGGCGACCGTCCGGCAGGCGATACGGCGACGGAGAACTCCGCACCTGCCTACGATGAGGCCCAGGGTTACGGCGATGCCGACTCCTCGTTGGGGCCTGAGTCCAATCTTGAGTTCGACGGCGAAGCAAGCGGGCAGTCACCCACCTCAGCCGCCGTCCGCGGCCAGGAGAGCCCGCGAGACAATTATCGACGTGAGAATGGGCCGCGCGGCGACCGCGGACGGAGCGACAACGGACGCAACCGCGACGGTCAACGACGCGACGGACAGAGTACGCAGCGCTTTCCCCGCGGATTCGAGCCCACGCGCAACCTCTACGGCGTGAACAGTGGCGAGACAAGCGGCACCGGCCCCATCGCCAATGCCTATCCCGGCGAGGACGACCTTGTTGCTGGTGCCGAGCCGATCATTCTGCCGGGGGAATCGCTCTCCAAGTACCGCAAGGGCGGCGAAGAGCAGGCCGCAGTCAAGCCTGAACCGCCAGCTTCGATTACGCTGGCCCCGCCAGCCAACCTCTACACGCTAGCGGCCGGCTGGGACGGCGGCGCAACCCTGCCTGGCGAGACTCTCTCGCGGCACCGCGCTCCGGATTCGCGTTCCGATTCGCGGGAGGCACGCAATCGAAGTTCGCGCGACTTTGCGCGGGAAGGGAGACGCGATGTCCGCCCCGACCGCAATGACCGCAGCGAGGGCAGCCGCGACAGCCGCGCCGGTCAGAGCAACGACGCACCCATGGCTGCTGCAGCCGTTTCTTCCTCCTCCGTTGACTCACAAAAGGACTTAACCTCCGCCACAGAGACAGACCAGCAGCTAGACCATCCCAGCGTTGCGGAGACACAAGCCGCCGAAATCCACATAGCTCCAGAGGTCACTCTGCCGGTTGTTTCGCAGCCGGGTGCGGCGGCAGCGCCGGAGCCGGTTCCTCAGGTTGAAGAGGAGTATGAGCCGGAGAGCGCCTCGGCTTCCTACCGCGTCGATCCTGTGCCTCCCAGCGAATTTCGACATAGCGCACCAGTCCTCGAACCAGCGCAGCAACCGCAGGCCGAACCGGCAGCCGAGCCAGTTGCGCCGGCAATCGACTCGCCGGGCGAAGAACCCGTCATCGAAGCCCACGAGGTCACTTCTATCGCATCCACAGGGGAGATGTTCTCGGAGCCGACTGATGTTCTGCCGGTCGAAGCCCAGGCAGCCGCCGAGTCCCTCACGCACGACGAGGGCGGCTTCGCACCGGGCCACGGAGTGCTTGCCGAAGAGCTCCTCGAAGTGGAAGAACCCGAGGTTCCGAGCATCCACGCCAGCTCCATCGAGGAGATCGAAGACCTGGACGAAGAGACGGTGGAGGGAGCAACCGATCTTGGCACCATGCTGCGCGAGATGTCTATCGACCAGATCACGCGCACCGTACCCGAACTGGAAGAAGAGGATGATCTCGACGAAGACGAAGACTTTGAAGAAGACGACTTGGACGAAGAAGACCTCGAGGAAGAGGACGAGGAAGACGACGAGGAAGGCCAGGAGCAGGCAGGCCGCGACGTAGCAGAGCAGGCAGAGGAGCCGGAGGATGACGAAGCGGCGGCCCGCACCGGTGATGCCGACGATAACGAATTCGACGAGACCCACCTCGGTCAGGACGCGGCGGCGAATCGCGGCGAAGCGCAGCAAGGCGCAGCTCGTCCGGACCGCGCACGCGATGCCGATCGCCGCTCAGGACGGCGCGACGGACGTCGCGATGGACGGCGCGGCCGCAGTGACCGCGGCGACCGGCCACGCAGCACCGGCGGTTCGGGGGAACGCCTTGGGCGCTTTGGGCACGGCGGAGGCCGTGGACGTCCTTCTATGCAGTCCACCAACATGCCGGCCATCAGCGATCTGCTGAAGCCCGGCCAGGAGATTCTGGTGCAGATCGCCAAGGAGCCGATCGCCAAGAAGGGAGCTCGCATCACCAGTCATATAGCGCTTCCCGGCCGCTTCCTGGTCTTCATGCCCACGGTCAACCACACCGGCGTCTCGCGCAAGATCGAGTCGGATGCGGAACGGCGCCGCCTCAAGGAGATTCTGCTCAGCGAGAAAGGCGACGCCAGCGGTGGATTCATTGTACGCACGGCGGCCGAGGGGGCCAGCGAGGAGGAGCTGCGCAGCGACCTGCGCTTCCTGCTCAACCTGTGGGCCGACATCAAGGCGCGCTCGGAGTCGTCCAAATCGCCGGCGCTGATCTACCACGACCTGAACCTGATTGAGCGCATCCTGCGCGACCAGGTAACGGACAACTTCTCCGCCATCTGGGTGGATAGCGAGAGCGAGTACGAGCGCGTGCTGCGCTTCCTGCAGCGCTTCCAACCATCGCTGCTGCGCCGTGTCAAGCTCTACCTGAAGGACACGCCGCTGTTCGAGCAGTTCGGCATTACGGAGGAGATCAACAAGGCGTTGCGCTCGAAGGTGTGGCTGAAGTCGGGTGGGTCGATCGTCATCAACCAGACCGAGGCGCTGGTGGCCATCGACATCAACACCGGCAAGTACGTGGGCAAGACGGCGCGTCTGGAAGACACCATCGTGAAGACCAACTTGGACGCCATTCCGGAGATTGTGCGCCAGATCCGGCTGCGCGACCTGGGCGGCATCATCATCATCGATTTCATCGACATGGACGAGCGCAAGAACCGCAACCGCGTCATGGCCGCCCTGGAAGAGGAGTTGAAGCTAGACCGCGCGCCGTCCAAAGTATTGCAGTTCAATGACTTCGGCCTGGTTGCCATCACCCGCAAGCGGGTCAAGCAGTCGCTGGAACGCACGCTTTCCACCACATGCACGGTGTGCGAGGGCACGGGGATGGTCAAATCGCCTGTCACCGTGTGCAACGAAATTTTCATTGAGATGCGCAAGATGCACAAGACATTGGAGCGCGGCGACATCATGCTGCGTGTCCACCCGGAGGTGGTCAAACAACTCAAATCGTCGGGCGGGAAGTGGCTGCTGGAGATGGAAGAGATGGCGGGCAAGACGATTCTGGTAAAGAGCGACCCTGCCCTGCACCCGGAGCAGTTCGATATTCACTAAACAATCTCACTGCGAAAGGTGATCCAAATTAAGCAATAGCACGTCATACTCTAGCAATGAGAGGATTGGGTTGGGCCGGGGAGTGAACGGCACAACAAACTCAGGCGATTCGGGTTAGAAGACCCGAAGGACTTTGCACTCAAGAGGGAGTCATTAAACAATGAACATCCACCGTAGTCTCTTCGGTATTGCCTGCCGCGCCGTGGCACTCAGCTTCCTGATGGCGGGAACGGTTGCGTTGGCGCACGCCCAGCAGTCGGCGTCGATTGCCTCGACCGTGCAGGCGCCGTTCATGCTGGCATCCGAATCCGCCTCGGCCAGCCTCGCCTCCGCTTACAGCAGCAGCTCATCCTCTTCGGACGCCGCTGCGGCAGAGGACAGCTTCAATTTGGACTCGTCCGCACTGGGCAGCTCGCAACCACCGCCGCGCCGCCGCTACGGACGGCCCAACTACGCCAGCGGCAACAGCAACGCGGACGGCTCGGAGAAGTACACCTTCCTGGCCGGAGTGGGCTTGGCCGCTCCCGTAGGCAACACCCATAAGTACGAGACCACAAGCTACGGCTTCCAGTTCGGCGGCGGACGCAACTTCAACAAGGTATACGGCCTGCTGGCGCAGTTCGACTACGACCACTTCGGCTTGCAGGGCGCCACCATCGCCAACCAGGAGTATGTCTATAACTACTACTGCACTTCATATGACCAGGCCCAGGGCTACTGCTCCCTTATTACCGACCTCGACGGCAACAACCACGTTTGGTCGTTTACCCTGAACCCCACCTTTACCCTTCCCACTGAAGGTTCGCTGGGCGTCTACGCGGTGGTCGGAACCGGTTTCTATCACAAGGTCACCAACTTTACGGTGCCGACCCTAGAAGAAGAGTGCTACTACTATTGCGGAGACGTAGTGGCCAATGAGAACATCGACCACTACACCAGCAACGCGGTCGGGGTGAGCGGAGGATTCGGCCTTACCTACAAGATATCCAAGTTCTCCAACGAGCGGTTCTACATGGAAGCGCGCTACGTCTTCATGGGTAACCAACAGCGTTATGGAGTCACCGCACAGAATGTCGGCACTACCTTCGGCGCCAACTATTCCGGCTACAACGACTATCCCCAGAACAGCAACCGCACCACCTACATCCCGGTGAAGTTCGGTATCCGCTTCTAGAGCGTCTGCACTCCTCCTGAATTCCACGCGAGCCCGGCCAACTAGCCGGGCTTCGCTGCGTTGGGAGGAACTAAATCCCCATCGGGAATGGCTTCTCGTGCATCTCAGGCGAGCCGCTCGTCTCCTTGCTGGAACGCTCGAAGAGCCCCTGCAGCAGGCTCAGCAGCCCGGTGTACCAGTAGCCCACCACAAACAGCAGCAGGAACGGCACGGTGAAGTAGTTCTCCGTGGTCATGGCGTACCAGACGGTCCAGGCGAAGTAGGTGCCGATCAGCAGTTCGATCCACGGGACGATGCCCAGCCGCTTGCGATAGACCTTGGCCTGGCTGGCCTCGCCCTTTTGCTTCACGCGGTACTTTGGGGTGCGCGCGAACGGTGTCTTATAGCCGAAGAGCGCCTCCATCACCGCCTTGGCGTTGGTGATGGTGAGGCCAACGCCCAGCGCCATCAGGAATGGCACGTAGAAAATTGCCTTGTGCCAGGACTTGGGGAAGAGCTCCTTCTGGCTGACCAGATAGAAGGTTGACAACGACATGGTGCTGGCCATGAACAGGGGAAAATCGATCAGCAGCATCTGGATGTATCCCTGCCAACTGCGGATGATCATGGCCGGCATCAGGAGCACGCTGAGGATGATCATCAGCGGGTAGCTGATGTTGGCCGTCAGGTGGCACCACGCCTGCAGCTTGGTGTCCCAGGGCGCGCCGCTCTTCATCACCTGGGGCAGAATCTTCTTGCCGGTCTGGATGAGCCCCTTGGCCCAGCGCGCCTGCTGCGTCTTGAAGGCGGTCATCTCGATGGGCAACTCGGCTGGGCACTCCACGTCCTGCAGGTATTTAAACTTCCAGCCGGCCATCTGCACGCGGTAACTGAGGTCGGTGTCTTCGGTGAGGGTGTCGTGCTGCCAACCGCCGCCATCTGAGATGGCAACGCGCCTCCAGACGCCCGCCGTGCCGTTGAAGTTGAAGAAGACGCCGGAGCGCGAGCGGCCGCCGTGCTCCAGCACGAAGTGGCCATCCAGCAGGATGGCCTCCACCTGGGTCATAAAGCTGTAGTTGCGGTTCAGGTGGGTCCAGCGCGTCTGCACCATGCCGATGCCCGGCTCAGCGAAGTGGTCCACCACCTTCATCAGCCAGTCCGGCGGGGGCACAAAGTCGGAGTCGAAGATGGCGATCAACTCGCCACGCGCCACCTTCAGGCCTTCGTCCAGCGCGCCCGCCTTGTAACCATGGCGATTGGTGCGATGGATATGCACGATGGGCTGCGGCGCCAGGCCCGCGGTGCCGCTCGCATAGCGTTGGACGATCTCCTCCGCCACCTGCACCGTCTCGTCGGTGGAGTCGTCCAGCAGTTGAATCTCGAAGCGGTCGCGCGGGTAATCGAGCCGGCAGACCGCGTCGATCAGCCGGTCGATGACGAACTGCTCGTTGTAGATGGGCAACTGCACGGTGACAAACGGAAGCTCGCCCTCGGCATACCGCCCGCCCGGCTGGTCCCATGTCGCCTTCTTCTTCTTGTTGTGGTAATAGAGCCACACCAACTGGTAGCGATGAATCCCATAGAACGACAGAATCACCATGACGACGAAGTAGGGAATCAGAATCGCCAGATCGAAGCCGTTCCAGCGATAGAGCCCGCGGAAGGTGTGGTCGCCATAGTGCGTGTGCAGGTAGTGGCCAAAACCCTTCGAAGCCAGAATCATGGCCGGAAGAGAGTGCAGATTGTTGAGAAGTGCGAGCAGAACAAGACTCCAAGGACAGACTTTCGTCCGAGACGATTCTACGCGAAGCCGCTACTGAGAGAGACGATCTTCGTGCAGGACAAAAAATCGCAGGGTTGATAAGCAGATTCTGACCCGATAGAAGCCCATCCAAAGTCGACACAGCTAATAAAGAAACATTGTGCGGTAGGGGGAGTCGCGCTGGACGGGATGGAAGCCGGCGTCGCGGATGATGCGGCGGAGGTCTTCTTCGCTGATGCTGTTCGCGGCGGCGGTACCGTTGGCCGACGGCGCAACCGAGCCTGCGTCGTTGGCGCCGAAGCGCAGCCCCATCTGCAGCACCTTCAGACCTTGCGCCGCTCCGCTCCACTGGATGTTCTCGATGTTATCGAGGAAGATGCGCGCGATGGCCAGAGCCTTCAGTTGCTCGACTGCGGTCAGTGCATCCAGCTCACGACCGCTTGCGTCCTCGGCAGCCAGCGGTATGAAGGCCGTGAATCCTCCCGTCTCCTCCTGAAGCTGGCGCACTGCCTGTAGAAGATCGACGCGCTGCTCCAGCGCCTCGCCCGCGGCGAAGACCATTGTCGCAACGGTGCGCATTCCCAGCCCATGCGCCGCGCGATGCACCGCAGTCCACTCCGCAAAGCTGCATTTTGGTCGTGTGTCATCGCTGGCAATCGAGTCCAACCCCGCGTCGCGCAGGCGCAGAATGATCTGGCGCAGATCCAGCCCACTGCCAGCGGCCAGGGCCACAATCCCCGACGCCGACAGGCCTTCGATCCATAGCGACGGGAAGTGCTGGCGGATGCCGCGCAGCAATGTCTCGCTCCATTCGAGCCCGCAAACCTTGGAGCCGGAACCGAGGCCGCCGACCAGTCGCAAGCCAGTGCTGCCCAGGTCGAGGGTTTGGCAGATCTCGTCATAGAGGCTCTGTAGCGAAGCGACGGCCAGCTGATTTCCTTCGCATGTGCCGTCGCGCATCACATCTGTGCAGTCGATTCTGTCTTCGACGGCGTAGCTGACCACACCCTCGGGATGCAGGCGTCGGCGCACGACTTCGGCCTCCATGCCAATGCCGATCAGGTCGTCGCTGCGAAAGCAATCCAGGGCCTGCTGGCGGCTAATTCCCATGGTTCTAGTCTACTAGTTCGCTGACTATGCGCTGGTCGCGGCCACGCGTCTCTTCCTCCACTCCAGCAGCAGGGCCAGCGAGGAGAGCAGAAACAGCGCCGCGATGATTGCCTGCGACCAGACGCAGTAGATGCACCACTTCTCCAGGATGTAGGCCTCGATGTAGCTGAGAAAGGCGGCGAAGAGGAAGCCCACCTGGGCGATTTCGAAGACCAGCAACACCTGTCCCATCAGCGCCAGGATTGCGATCAGGGCGTAGGCCGCGATGCCGAGGGCCGCTACCGGAACATGCAGCTTGCTGGGCGGCGTGTCGCCATCGATCTCTTCGGTCGTCTTGGGCAGAAGCCAGGAGAACCGGCTGTGGCCCACGGTCCCGCAGTCCCAGTGCTCGGAGACTGCGCAGGGCGGCGCCGCATTCGGGTCCATCAGATGAACGTGCAGAGCCATCGAGCTGACTACGATGCCCGCTACCGCCAGAAGAGCAATCAGGTATTTCAGGGATTTCATGCACTCCATCGTACATCCGTCGCGCGGGACGATCCAAACAATACGGGGCGGCAGCCGAAACCACCACCCCGCGTTCGTTGAAGTGAATGGTTAGAAGAACAGCTTCGCCGACATCTGCATCTGCCGCGACCCATACAGGAAGCTGCTGCTGGTGCTCGAAGTCACGCCAAACGCCGAGAGTCCCGTACCTGTGTAGGGCAGAAAGCAGCCCTGCGCATTCGAACCAGCCGGTGCCGTGAACGCTTCGCAGGTGTACGATCCGGAGCTCTTGCCCTGTGTCGGCTGGTACGTCGTGTAGGTGCTGTTTACACCGGTTACGATCTGATGGTTCAGCAGGTTGAACGCCTCCGCACTGAACTGCATATAGATTTTGTCGTAGATTGGCACATCCCTCGATACCCGCAGATCGAAGTCATTGAAGCCCGGCATATTGATGCTGTTTCTTCCCACCTGCGGAGGCCGCCCGCTGGTCGCAGAGCCGGAACTGGAGCTCATAGTACCGCCAAAGATGCCGCTCAGGTCCGCATAGCTGCTGGAACTGGTGTTGCCGGCGTAGATAGTTCCCGAGACCCCCAGGAAGATAGGTTCGCCGCTCGACGCAATCTCCGAGCCTGAGAACTGGAAGCCGTCAACGATATTCTTGGCCCACTTGTTGTCCTCCATGATCTGCGGCTTATACACGAAACTGAGTGTCATGCGGCTCTTCACGTTGATGTCCGAAGGTCCGTTGTCGAAGCGGATGTTGTTCGGGTCCGTCGGTGTGTCGCCGCCATAGAAGGTGCCGTTGGAGCCCTGCACCTGGCCGTCGTCTGTCGCCTTCGCCCAGGTGTAGTTAAGCTGTGCCTCGAGACCGTTGGCAAACGGGCGGCGCGCTGTAACCGCCATCGAGTTATACCATGTGTTGGCCACGCTGAAGCCCGTATTGAAGCTGGCCAGCGAGGTGTTGCGCCGGTCGCTCGGCAGATACACCGGCACCGTGAGCGTCTTGGTCACATTGTTGTTTGCGTCCTGAACGGTGTACGTGGACAGGCCGTGCGGCGTCTGCCCGATTAGGTTGGCATCGAGGAACACAGGAAGCCGCATTCCTCGCGTACCGACATAGCCCACCTGTACGCTCATCTTGCCCGGCATCGACTTCTCCACGCTCAGGTTCATTTCGTGCGCCAGGGGCGGAACAAAGTTCGGGTCCAGTCCATGGAAGCTGTAGGACGGAGTTGCTGTAAGAGGCGTGACCGTAGGCGCCGTTCCTCCTGTTGGATACAGCGCAGTCGACAGCGACGGTCCAGAGGGCGTAAACGGCAGGTTCGGGAACTGCACCGTGGTCGCGCTGGTTGGCGGCGTTGGGCATCGCGTGCCCTTCACCGATCCGACCAGAGCTTCGCAGCCGGAGTAGCTGTAGTTCAACTGCACAACACCATTCTCTACACGCATCGCATAGTAGGTGCTGCCCTGGTTCAGCGCGGAGAACAAACCATACCCGCCGCGTACCACTGTGCCCACGTATGGCACCCAACTGAAGCCGATGCGAGGCTGGATTCGATCCGTCACATTCTTGATCGAACCGGTGTACTCCGACGAGAGCGGATCGAACAGATGGTTCACAAGCCCCGGGGCCGGAGTCAGCTGGATGTCGTACCGTATGCCCGCTGTTAGCGTCAGGTTTGGCAGCACCTTGTACTGGTCCTCGGCAAAGCCATCCCACATCTTCATCCAGAAGTTGTCCTGGCCCTGCGTTCCGGGAGCCTTGTTTACCTGGTCGACGGTCTGAACCAGGGTGTTGTAGTGGTACCCGGCATAGGGATCGGTATCGCCGGCTTGGCCGGCAAAGGCGTCCTGCACCCAATCCTGGAAGTTGCCCAGGGTGGTGCCCTCGCCGTAGCTGTAAATACCGCCGCCCTGGAACAGGTTGATCATCACTTCATG
>Ga0326727_10026785_pt1 | contig 10651 bp, 7 predicted proteins | sample MB2enrmetagenome_FD_207643 | JGI IMG/M metagenome (GOLD analysis project Ga0326727, IMG submission 207643) | Lab enriched peat soil microbial communities from McLean, Ithaca, NY, United States - MB29MY | ecosystem: Environmental > Terrestrial > Soil > Wetlands > Peat | place: USA: New York... | reverse complement strand
CCATTCCGGATTTGCAATTGCAGGAGACGACCGCCGCCACCGGCGACGGAAGCCCCGTCGCTTTCGGCAAAAAGCAAGCGCCTTATTTCACGGACGAAGTCGATCCTACCGGGTTCGGCCTGTACGCGATTCCATCGGGGAGCGGCGCCCAGCCGGCAGTCCAGCAATTCTCCGGCATCCCGTGTTACGCGTCGTCGTTGGCGACCGGGCCAAGCGGCAATTTTTACGCCGTTCAATACTGCAGTAGCGAAGTGCTCGAATTCTCGTCGAAGCCCGTGCAGGGCGGCGGCGCGAAGAAACCGATCGCGACCTATAGCGGCGGCAATTTCGGCGGGAACAGCCCGTACGGCCCGACCTATGCGGTGGTCGATAAGGCGGGCGGCCTCTACGTCGGCGACACGGGCGGAGGCGTCACCTACTGGGCGAAGGGGAGCAAGACGGCCGTCGTAGCCTTCCCGGCCGGGCAGGGCGGTGACGTAAACGGGATGGTTGCCGACGACAAGGGGGACGTCTGGAGCATCCACGGTCCCAATCCGACCAGCGTGTACTTCGCGAACGCCACCTCGTGCGTCATCGATCCGAGCGGTACCGTCGTGAGAAACGAATTGGCCGAGCGCTTTTCGGGCGGCGTCCTCGCTCAGCAGTTCTACACGGGCGTGGTCGACGGCCCGTACGCGGGAAGCGACGGACTGTCGATCGCAGTCGACTCGAAGCTGCGGATGTACGCCGGCGTCGGCGCCCCGAACGATTCGGTCGTACTCGATTACGGCGCCGGGGAGAGTTGCCCCACCGATGCGCTCGCGATCGTCGGCGCGAAGGGGGCCGATCCGCAAGTCGCGGTCGACGCCAAGAAGAACCTCTACGTGACCGACTACGTCGACAACACGATTTCGGAGTATGCCGGCGGCTCGACCACCCTGCGGAATCAGATCACGCAGCAGACCGGGCTGATCAACCTGTTGTACGCCGCGATCGACTAAAGATTCGGAACCGCCGCCGCCGGTGAAACCGGGGTAGCCCGGCGCGTGTCGAACCTGTCACCTATGGCCGACCGGTTCGAACTCGTCAGTCCCTACCAGCTTGCGGGCGATCAACCGGTCGCCACGGCTGCGCTTGCCGAAGGCGTGCTTCGCGGCGACCGCGCGCAGACGCTGCTGGGCGTCACCGGCAGCGGCAAGACGATGGCCATGGCCCGCGTCGTCGAGCTGGTGCAAAAGCCGACCCTCGTGCTCTGCCACAACAAGACCTTGGCCGCGCAGCTCTGCGCCGAGTTCCGGGACTTCTTCCCCAACAACGCGGTCGAGTTTTTCGTCTCGTACTTCGACTACTATCAGCCCGAAGCGTACATCGCGCACACCGACACCTACATCGAAAAGGACAGCTCGATCAACGACGAGATCGAGCGCCTGCGTCATTCGGCCACCCAGTCGCTGCTGACCCGTAAGGACACGCTGATCGTGGCCTCGGTGTCGTGCATTTACGGCTTGGGTTCGCCGGCCGACTACATGGAGATGTCGCTGCGGGTCGCGGTCGGCGACGTGATCGATCGCGACGTGATGCTGCGCCGCCTGGTCGACATGCAGTACCGGCGCAACGACCTCAATCTCGTCCGCGGGACGTTCCGGGTGCGCGGCGACACGCTCGAGTTCGTGGCCGTCGATGAGGAACTCGTGCACCGCGTCGAGTTCTTCGGCGACGAGATCGAAGCGATCAACGTGGTCAACTTGCTCACCGGCGAGTACGTCGAGTCCAAGGACGAGATGACGATCTTCCCGGCCAAGCACTTCATCACGCCCGAAGAGAAGCTGCGCCGCGCGGTCGCGTCGATCGAAGAAGAGCTGGTCGACCGGCTCAAATACTTCCGCGACAACGGTAAACTGGTCGAGGCCCAGCGCCTGGAGATGCGCACGCGCTACGATCTGGACATGCTGCGGGAGGTCGGTTATTGCAACGGCGTCGAGAACTACTCGCGCCACCTCGCCGGTCGCGAGCCGGGCGCCACGCCGTCGTGTCTGCTCGACTTCTTCCCCAAGGACTGGCTGCTGTTCGTCGACGAGTCGCACGTCTCGATCCCGCAGGTCCACGGCATGTACGCCGGCGACAAGTCGCGCAAGGAGAGTCTGGTCGAGTACGGCTTCCGGCTGCCCAGCGCGCTCGACAACCGGCCGCTGACCTACGAAGAATTCAACGCCCATCTCAACCAGGTCATCTACGTCAGCGCGACGCCCGCGACGTACGAGATGAGCCGCTCCACGCAGGTCGTCGAGATGATCATTCGACCGACGGGTCTGGTCGATCCGGAGATCGAGGTGCGGCCGACCAAGAACCAGGTCGACGACTTGATGGAAGAGATTCGCACGCGCGTCGAGCGCCAAGAGCGCGTGCTCGTGACCACGCTGACCAAGAAAATGGCCGAAGACCTGACCGACTTCTTGCTCGAGAACGGCTTCAAGGTGCGCTATCTGCACAGCGAGGTGGAGACGCTCGAACGCATCGCGATCCTGCGCGACCTGCGCCGCGGCGTCTTCGACGTGTTGGTCGGCATCAATCTCTTGCGCGAAGGGCTCGACCTGCCCGAAGTGTCGCTGGTCGGCATCCTCGACGCCGACAAGGAAGGCTATCTGCGCAGCGAGACCTCGCTGATTCAAACGATCGGCCGCGCGGCGCGCAACGTCGAGGGCAAAGTCTTGATGTACGCCGACGTCGTGACCGCTTCGATGGCCAAGGCGATCGGCGAAACGCGGCGGCGGCGTGAACGCCAGTTGGCCTACAACGTCGCCAACGGCATCGAAGCGAAGTCGATCCGCAAGGAAGTGCGCGACATCCTCGATCTGGTCGAGTCGAACGAAGTGCCGAGCGAAGTCTCCAAGCTCAAGGGCGAACGTTTGCCGCGCGAGGTCGCGGTCGCGATGGCCAACGACATCGAACGCAAGATGAAAGAGGCGGCGGGCAACCTCGAGTTCGAAAAAGCGGCGGCGTTGCGCGACGAGCTGGTCGAGTTGCGGCGGCAGATCGGCGGCAACGAGAGCGTGCTGTTCCAGGGCAAGGCGCCGAAGATCTTCCAGCACGCGTTGCGTGAACTCGTGGGCAGCTGATGCTGCGCCGGGCGCTCGCGCTCTTGGCCGCACCCGCGCTGCTGGCGCTCGTGCCCGCGCCCGCGCCCGACGCCCGGATCAACGCCGTGGCCGCGGACATCGACAAGGCCTGCGCGGCCGACGTCGACCGCGCGCTGCTCGGGCGGCCGCAGTCCTTCGCGCGTCTTTACGGCGTTGCGGCCGACGGGCGCTGGCATCCGCTGACGCCGGCGGTGGAGCACCGCATCGCGCACGATCCCGATATCTACAGCGAGGTCGCGCGCGCCTGGACGGTCGAGTCGAAGGTCGTCTTGGTCGACATCGCCTCGCGTTCGCTGGAACTGCGCGCGGAGGCGACGTACTGTTTCCGGCGCTCGGGTACGCTGGCGCGGGTGATGGAGAGCAGCAGCGGCGCCGAGGTGCGCGACGACGAGGCCCGTTATTTCGACGAGCGGGGCGCGGTCGTCGCGCGCCGGTCCAAGTTTTATCCGTACTCGCCGCTGGCGACGGCGACCGTCTCGCCCGTCTTCAAACCGAGCACGCCGACGCTCTACCTCACCGTGCGCGCGCTGCCGTTTCTCAAGTACATGACGGAGTAGCCGGAACGTAGCGGAAAACGACCCCGTCGCCGGCGCTGCCGCCGTTTGCGGTCGTGCCGTAGAGGGCGCCGTCGCGTACGGCGAGCTTTCCGAAACGCGGATTGGCTCCGTCGGGTCCCGAGAAGCGATAGCACGTCGCGTACTTCGAGCCGTCGGGCTTGATGCGGAAGATCGTGCCGCAGCCCGCAGGCGTCGTCGCATTGGCCGGGCAGCCCGCGCCGCCGTACGTCGTCGTTCCGTAGAGATAGCCGTCGAACTGCGTCAGCGTCGCGGACGGTCCCGCGCCGTCGTCGCCGCCCTCGAACGCGTGCAGTACCGTCTCGCGATAGCCGCTGCCCGCCGGCTTCAACGCATAGACGACGCCACAACCCTCGGCGCACTTTGCCGCGCCGCCGCCGAGCGTCGCGGTACCGTACAAGGTTCGGCCCTCGAGGACCAAACCGCCCCTCGGATCGTAGCCGCCTGCGGCGCCGCGGGGAAAACGAAAGAGCTCCTTCGGATCCTTACCGGGGACGAAGGCGAAAACCGTACCGCATCCGGAAGCGTTTCCGCACGGTCCGTCGCCGCCGCGTCGGGTCGTTCCGTAGAGCGCGTTGCCGTCGCCTGCGGCCAAGTCCGATTCGGGCGCGAAGCCGTCCGTCGCCGCAGCGAAGCTCGCGACGTCGAGGACGTGAAGATCGGCGGACGCGAGCCTGACGACTGCGCCCGTTTCGTGGTCGCCGCCGATCGCGGTGGTCACGAAAACCGACGAACCCAGCGGAAGCGCTGCAGCCGGATGCGCGCCGTCGGGTGAATCGCGAAACGTGTAGAGTCCGCTGCGCCGGTAGACGCCTCCGCTTCGCGTCATCTTGAAGATGGAGCCGCAGCCCGGAGGGTCGTCGCAATCGTTGGGCACGGCGCCCCCCGCTTCCGCGGTGAAATAGATGTTGCCGGCGGCGTCGCGAACCGGGGTGTCGGCCGGACCGACTCCATCGATCGTGTACAGGCTGTAGAGCACCGACTCGGCGTACCCCGCACCGGACGGCGTGAGCGAGAAGAGCGAGCCCTTGTCGTTCGAGCCGCCGCGATAGCCGGTCGCGTACAGCGCACCATCGGCATCGACGAGCACGCCGCCGCTGGGATGAGCCGCGTCCGAGGGCGCGCCGAGCAGCGAGCACAGTACGGTGAGGCCGTGCGAGGGCGTGGCCGCGGCGCAAGGCCGCGCGGGCGGCGGGCTCGGCGGAGGACCGGCGGGAGCGGTGGCGCCGGACAAGAGCAGCGCGCCGAGGGCGAGCGCGATTCCGCCGAACGGCAGGAACCGAAACGCGTCGTTTCCGGGGGGCGTCACGTGTAAGCCGAGCACGGCGTCGCCATTTCGTCATACGTTTCGGAGTCGCTTGCGCCCGGCATGAGGCCGGCGCCGCTCTGCCCAAAGCGGTGGGATGCAGCGCACGGTGGTCGAGGGTGTTCGCATGTGGTCGGTCTGGCAGCCCGACCGCAACCTCCACTTCAACTCGTTCTTCGTCGAGACGCCCGCCGGCAATTATGCGGTCGACCCGCTCCCGCTCGACGAGGCGGGCGTCGCCGAGATCGAGGCGGGCGGCGGCCTCGCCTGGGTGATCGTCACCAACCGCGACCACGAGCGCGACGCGCGCGCGTTGGCCGCGCGCTTCGGTGCGTCGCTCGCTGCGAGCGTACTCGACGCGCCGCTGCTTTCGGGTCCGGTCGAGCGCGCGCTGGCCGGCGGCGACGAACTCCTCGACGCGACCGTCGTCGCCCTCGACGGCCTCAAGACCGCGGGCGAGATCGCTCTGTTTTTGCGGAGTCGCGAGACGGCGATCGTGGGCGACGCATTGTGGGGCGACCCCGCGGGCTCGCTGCGCTTGATGCCCGATGCGAAGCTGGCCGATCCTCCGCGCGCCGCGCTCTCGCTGCGTCGCGTCGCGGCGTTGCGCCCCAAACATCTGCTGGTGGGCGACGGCGCGTGCATCTTCGGCGAGGCGACCCGCGCGCTGTGGGCCTGTCTCGAAGCGCGCAGCGACGTCTACGTCAACAAGATCAACGTCGACGAAGCGCATTGGCGCAAGGATCCGGCACCCGACGCTACGGCGGAGGTCAGTTCTTGGACGGATCTCGACTTCGAGATCGGGGCGGAGAAACTCGGCTACCGCGTGGCGCGCATGCCCGTGGGCGAGGTCTATTGTCCGCTGCACTGGCACGCCGCCGAGGAAGAGTTCTTCTACGTGATCGAAGGCAACCCGTCGTTGCGTACGCCGCGCGGTACGGTACCGCTGCGCAAGGGCGACTTCGTTGCGTTCCCCACGCGCCCGTCGGGCGCGCACAAGCTGGTCAACGACGGGGACGGGCCGTGCGAGGTCTTGATGGTCGCGAACGTCGATCAAGGCGACATCTGCTACTATCCCGACTCGCGAAAGCTGTTGATCGAGCCCTCCGGCCTGATCCTACGCGATCATCCCGCGCTCGACTATTACGACGGGGAACGATGAGCCGGCCGCCGCTGCGCGCCGTGCTCTTCGATCTCGACGACACGCTTCACGACGATACCGCCACCTACCGGCGGGCGGCGCGCGGCGTGGCCGACGACCTCGCCCGCGAACGCGGCATCGACGCCGAAGCCGTCTTCGCGGCGTACGTACGACAAGCCGACGCCTTTTGGAAAAATCTCGGCGTCGAGCGCTTCGGCACGCCGCTGGTGGGCCTGCGCACCGCGATGTGGGCGGCGGCGCTGCGCGAAATCGGGCTCGACGACGCGCCGCTGGCCGAGCGAGCCGCCGACGACTACAACCGCTACCGGCGCGATCACCTGCAGCTCTGGCCGGGCGCGCTCGCGCTGCTGCGAAACCTGCGCGCTCGCGGGTGCGGACTGGCCCTGGTGACCAACGGTTTTGCCGAGACGCACCGCGACAAGATCGCGCTGCTCGAACTCGAGGACGCCTTCGACGAAATCTTCATCGCCGACGAGGTCGGCATGCTCAAGCCCGACCCGCGCATCTTTCTCTTGGCCTGCGAACGGCTCGGCGTCGCGCCGGAGGCGAGCGCCATGGTCGGCGACCGGTACGAGCGCGACGTGCGCGGCGGCGCCGCGGCCGGACTGTACACCGTCTGGCTCAACGTGCGCGGCGAAACCGTTCCCGCGGGCGCGCCCCAGCCCGACGCGACCGTGACGCGGCTCGAGGACGTCGAAGGGGCGCTACCGCCGACGGTGAAGCGCTGACTTCCCCAATGCGGAGGTCGGTCTCGTGTTCGCGCGCGCTCTCAAGTTGCTGGCCGCAAACTGGCGCATCATCGTTCCCGGTCTCGTCGCGGGCGCGGTCTCTGCCGTCGTGACCGCGATCCTCGGTCCGACCGCGCAACAGGACGGCTTGGCCGGCGACGTGACCTGGTTCCTGATGTCGGCGCTGCAGTTGATCGCGAGCATCGTGGCCATCGCCTACACCACCGGCATGGCCCAGGCCGCGTGGGAGCGCGGCAGCGCGGGCTTCGGCGACGGCTTCCGCGCTTTCTCGCGCGACGCGAGCCACGTCTTCGTGGCCATGATCGGCATGTTCGTCGCGGGCTTGCTCGCGGTGTGGCTGGGCCGCTACACCTGGGGCCTGGGCATCGCCGTCTATTTCTTCTTTTTCGTCTACACGATGCCGGCCGCGGTCGCCGGCGAACTCGGAGGATTCCACGCGATGCTCGAATCCGCTCGGCTGGCCCTGCGCAAGCCCCTCGCGACGGGCGTCATGCTGCTCGTGTTGGGTTGCATCGCCATAGGGGTTACCGTGTTGTCGTCCTTCGTCTACGCGGCCCCGCTGATCGGTCCGTTGGTCGTGGCGCTGCTCGCGCAGGCGCTGATCAGCTACTTCGTCCTGGTGGCGGTGGGCGAGTATCTCGAACTCCGCCCGGCGTTGCACGCATGACGCCCGTCTGGTTCCGGCTCGCCGTCGTGGGGCTCGGCGTCGTCCTCTTCGTCGGCTCGTGGTTCATCGGCAACTCGGTCGACGCGAGCCACAACCCGCGCGACCGCGAAAGCGCGTTGCTCAAGGACGGCCTGACCTTCGGGGCGCGGGTCGTCGGCGTCTTTCTCCTGTCGGTGGGCCTGCTGATGTGGGTCGCGGCCGAGAACGCGGAGCATCACCATGGCATTTTTTAACGGACGCCTGCCCGGGCTGAAAACAAAGGCGCCCGGGGGCGGTCATGCTGACGTGGCCTCTTCCGCCCCCCGCGGCCTCGATGCGATCGTCATCAAGGGCGCGCGCGAGCACAATCTCAAGAACGTCGACCTGACCCTGCCCCGGAATCGCTTGATCGTGATCACCGGGCTCTCGGGCTCCGGCAAGTCGTCGCTTGCTTTCGACACCATCTACGCCGAGGGCCAGCGCCGCTACGTGGAGTCGCTCTCCTCCTACGCGCGCCAGTTCTTGGGCCAGATGGAGAAGCCCGACGTCGACTACATCGAAGGGCTCTCGCCGGCGATCTCGATCGATCAGAAGTCGACCTCGCGCAACCCGCGCTCCACGGTCGGTACGGTCACCGAGATCTACGACTACCTGCGCCTGCTCTACGCGCGCATCGGCAAGCCGCACTGTTACAACTGCGGCCGCGAAGTGAGCGCGCAATCCAGCGAACAGATCGTCGACCAGATCCTCGAACTGCCCGAAGGGACGCGCATCCAACTGCTCGCGCCGGTCATTCGCGGGCGCAAGGGCGAGTACGCCAAGCTCTTCGAGGAGATTCAGAAAGAGGGCTTCGCCCGCGTGCGGGTCGACGGCGAACCGCGCGAACTGCGCGAGAAGATCGACCTCGATAAAAAGAAGAAGCACACGATCGAGGTGATCGTCGACCGCCTGGTGATGAAGCCCGACATCCGCAAGCGGTTGACCGACTCGATCGAAACGACGCTGCGCCTTTCCAGCGGGATCGCCACGGTCGTGGCCGAGGCGCCCAAGGGCAGCTCCGCGCCGGGCGTGCGCGAGTTGACCTTCTCCGAGTCGCTGGCCTGCGTGTACTGCGGCCTCTCGTTCGAGGAACTGGCGCCGCGGCTGTTCTCGTTCAACTCGCCCTTCGGCGCGTGCCCCGACTGCACGGGCTTGGGCGTGAAGATCGAGATCGATCCGTGGAAGGTGATTCCCGACCGCAGCAAGTCGATCGAAGACGGCGCGATCGTGCCCTGGAGCAAATCGCTCGGCGGCGGCAAGTATCCCTCGATGAATCCGTACTACATGCAGCAGGTCGAGAAGCTGATGCGCTCGCGCCGGGTCAAGATGTCGACGCCCATCGACAAGCTGCCGCCCGACCTGCTCCAGACGCTGCTCTACGGCGCCGACACCAAGCAGAAGTTCACCTACGAATCGCGCAGCGGCCACTCCTGGAGCTACGAGACGCAATTCGAGGGCGTGGTCAACAATCTGCAGCGGCGGTACACCGAGACGTCGTCCGACTACGTCAAGGAAGAGATCGAGAAGTTCATGTCGGCGACCACCTGCAAAACGTGCAAGGGCGCCCGGCTCAAGCCCGAAGCGCTGGCGGTCACCTTTGCCGGGGCCAACATCCACGAAGTGACCACGATGTCGGTCGAAAAGGCCGACGCATTCTTTCGCGACTTCCAGCCCACCCCACGCGAAGAACTGATCGCGCACCAGATCCTCAAGGAAGTCCGCGCGCGGCTGGGCTTTCTCACCAACGTCGGCCTCGGTTACCTCAACCTCTCGCGCAGCGCCACCACGCTCTCGGGCGGGGAGTCGCAGCGCATCCGCTTGGCCACGCAAATCGGCTCGTCGCTGGTCGGCGTGCTCTACATCCTCGACGAACCGTCGATCGGGCTGCACCAGCGCGACAACGACCGGCTGCTGGCCACGCTCAAAACCCTGCGCGACTTGGGCAACACGCTGATCGTGATCGAGCACGACGAGGACACGATGCGCGAGGCCGACGTGATCGTCGACATCGGTCCCGGCGCGGGCGCCGAAGGCGGCCGCATCCTCACGGTCGGCACGCTCGACGAGATCGAACGCAATCCGGAGTCGCTGACCGGCGCGTATCTCTCGGGCCGGCAGTTCATCGCGATCCCGCGCAAGCGGCGCGAGCCCAAGGCCTGGCTCAAGATCGACAACGCGAAGGCCAACAATCTCGCGGGCATCAAGGTCGACATCCCGCTCGGCGTCTTCGGCTGCGTGACCGGCGTCAGCGGTTCGGGCAAGTCGAGCTTGGTCAACGAGGTGCTGGTGCGCGCGCTCAACCAGCATCTGCACGGCCAGCCCGCGGGCGGCACCTACGGACGCGTCAAGGGCGCCGAGGAACTCGACAAGCTGGTCGTCATCGACCAATCGCCGATCGGCCGGACGCCGCGTTCCAATCCGGCGACCTATACCGGCGCCTTCGATTTGATCCGCGAACTCTTCTCGCTCGTCCCGGACTCGAAGTTGCGCGGCTACGGCCCGGGCCGCTTCTCGTTCAACGTCAAGGGCGGGCGCTGCGAGGCCTGTCAGGGCGACGGCATCATCAAGATCGAGATGCACTTTCTGCCCGACGTCTACGTGCCGTGCGAGGTTTGCAAGGGCAAGCGCTACAACGCGCAGACGCTCGAAATCAAGTACAAGGGCAAGTCGATCTCCGACGTGCTCGAGATGCGCGTCGACGAAGCCGCCGAGTTCTTCAGTGCGATTCCGCGCATCCACGGCCGCCTCAAGACGATCGCCGACGTGGGCCTGGGCTACATCAAAATGGGCCAGCCCGCGACCACGCTCTCGGGCGGCGAAGCGCAGCGCGTCAAACTCGCGACCGAACTTTCCAAGCGCGCCACGGGCCGCACGTTCTACGTGCTCGACGAGCCGACGACGGGCTTACATTTCGCCGACATCCACAAACTGCTCGACGTGCTGCAACGTTTGGTCGCGCTGGGCAACACCGTGCTGACCATCGAGCACAACCTCGACGTCATCAAGACCGCCGACTACGTGATCGACCTCGGTCCCGAAGGCGGCGACCGCGGGGGCA
>Ga0326727_10026784_pt1 | contig 10652 bp, 14 predicted proteins | sample MB2enrmetagenome_FD_207643 | JGI IMG/M metagenome (GOLD analysis project Ga0326727, IMG submission 207643) | Lab enriched peat soil microbial communities from McLean, Ithaca, NY, United States - MB29MY | ecosystem: Environmental > Terrestrial > Soil > Wetlands > Peat | place: USA: New York... | reverse complement strand
GGCCGTTCTCGAAGGGGTACTTCACGTACCGGCCCTTGTAGAATATCTTCGTGTTACGGATGTTCTCCTGCTCATTTCCCGCGATCATCTTGCGCATGAAAGAGAGGACTTCGGTATCCCGCGAAAAAATAATATGCGAACCGCCATTATCGAAGGTGAAGCCGTCCTTTGTGCATGACCTGCAGAGCCCACCGTAATCCGGTTCTGCTTCAAGGACCACGAGATCTGTGCCTTTTTCGTAAAGGAGTCGGGCCAGCGTCAGGCCGGATAAGCCACCCCCAAGAATTGCCGTCTTCACTGCCCAATTGTTGGCGGGCAGAATTTATAAAAATGCACCGTTACCGGTAAAAAGAGGGGCTGGTTTTAGGGTTTTGAGATATACCAGCCGGTCTGGGTTTCGTCAAGAATCTTCTCCGAGGTCTTTTGGGTGAACATGCTCACAACATACATGGCCACGACGGCTATGACCAGGGGGTAGAACGAGAAATGTAAGGGGAGATCCCCGTAGTTGTAGTTAAAGAGCGTGATATTGAAGTAGTTAAGTGCCCCGAACACCACGGACGAGACAAGCCCAAGGAACATGCTTGCAAGCGCCCCGTCACGGGTGGCACCCCGCCAGTAGAGACCGGCAAGGAACGGGACGGCAAAGGTGGCAAGCATGATCCCGATCCCCATCCAGATGAGGCTCGCGAGCGCATCCGGCGGGTTGATCGAAAGGATCATCGTGCCGAACGCGGAGAGTATCACGACAATCTTGGAGAGCAGGAGGACGCTCTTATCGCTCGCATTTGGCCTGATGATTTTCTTGTACAGGTCCCATGAGCACATTGCACCGATGGTCAGCATCAGCCGGTCAGTTGTGGACATGACGGCCGCAAGCACAATCACGGCAAATACCGCCCAGAGGGCAAGGATGGGGAGCGAGTACTGGATGCCATAGAGGATGATGAAATCAGAGGCATTCGAGACGGCGGGCAGAGTAAATACTCCGGCTTTAACCATCACAAGCCCGGCGAGGCCGGTAAACTTTAAGAGATACATGGCTGCCCCGTAGATCAGGAATGCAACGAGCGGGGCCCACTTGAAGTACTTGACATCCTTCACCGCAAGCACGTTATTGATGACATGCGGGGCGCACGCAAGGCCCACCATGAGCATGATCGCAAAAGAAACGACGTAGGCAGGGGTAAAGGCACCGCTGGGCATCCACGGCATCACGAGATTCGGGTTGATGGTCGCAATCACTTCGTTAACATGTGTAAAGCCGCCGGCATAGTAGATGATGATCGGGGCCATGATAAATATCCCCACAATGAGGATAATCGACTGGATCAGGGACGCCCATGCAACTGCGTACAGTCCGCCAATCGTAGTATAGATCATGGTCACCAGGGTTGCAATCAGGAGCGCCAGCCACAGGGGGATCGCAAAGAGCCACATCAGCACAATCGCGATGGCGGAGTACTGCCCGACGAGGTAGATGAGCGAAACGATGATCCCTGCAACAGCCGAGAGCGAGCGCAGCGCCGTGGGGCTCTCGTACCGGTGGGCGAGGTAGTCCTGCACGGTTATGTACCCTGAATTCTTTGCCACGTTATGGAGCTTGACACCAAAGAAGATGATACAGAACCCTATCGCGAGCGGGACAAAGATCTCCTCCCACATGGTCGGCCAGCCGGCCCGGTACCCGAGCCCCGAGACGCCCAGGAGCGACATGCCCGAGCAGACAGTACCGATCATAAGGAGGACAAAGACCCAGAACCCGAGCGATCGCCCGGCAACGAGATAATCTTCGGTCGTCTTGATCTTTTTTGAGGCCCACACACCGATGCCAAGGAGGACCAGGAAATAGATGGCAATAACCGCAATGGTCACATAGTCCGCCATTTTCAGTCATGCCCCCTGAATGTCAGGCCCCAGTACAGCAGCAGGATGACACACACAATAGTCACACCGCCGACGGCCAAAACGGTAATATCCGGCAATCCAAACATACTATCATCTTGAATTGTTGCATGCTAGCATATAACAGGATCGAAATGTAACTAAAGGCCGGCATGAATGGATAGTAGAAAGGGTATACAGCACTGCGTTTGCCGTACCGGTGCACGAAAAGAAAAGCACAACGGAAAATAAAAAAGTTACTTGCTGCTCGTTACGGTCTTCGTGCCGCGCAGGATCCCGATCCTCCCGGTCCGGATCAGCTCCTTGATCCCGAACTGGCGGAGCAGTTTCTCCATAGCGTCGATTTTACCGGTGTCTCCGGCGATCTGAAGGATCACCGACTTTGCGCCCACATCTACAATCTGGGCACGGAAGATGGTAGCTATCTGCATGATCTCGGCCCGGGTCGAACCCTGCTCCGCGGTCACCTTGAAGAGCGCGAGCTCGCGCTCGACCCTCTCGCTGTCGGTCAGGTCAGAGACCTTGATCACATCGATGAGCTTGTTGAGCTGCTTCATCACCTGCTCGACCTGCGCGTCGTCGCCGATCACCACAATCGTGATCCGGCTCATGTCCGGTTCCTCGCAGGTGCCAACTGCGAGGCTCTCGATATTAAAGCCGCGCCGGGAGAAGAGTCCGGTGACCCTCGAGAGGACCCCGGCCTTGTTCTCCACAAGGATAGACAACGTATGCGCCTTCATGATGGCGGATGCCCCCCGATCATCTCGTTGATCGCAGCACCGGCTGGCACCATGGGGAAGACATTCTCCTCCCGCTCGATCCTGAAGTCCAGAACGAACGGCCCATCGCAGTCCACCGCGGCTTTTAAGGCCGGCATCACCTCGTCGCAGGACTCCACTTTGATGCCGTCGATACCGTAAGCCTGCCCGATTTTGACAAACTCCACGGGCGGAAGTTCGGTGTAGGAATAGCGCCTGTCGTAGAAGAGCTCCTGCCACTGGCGAACCATGCCGAGGTACATGTTGTTGAGGATCGCGATCTTCACCGGGATCCTGTACTGCGCCACCGTTCCCATCTCCTGGATGTTCATCTGGATACTCCCGTCGCCGGCCACGTCAAAGACCGGCACATCGGGCCGGGCAAAATGCGCCCCAATTGCGGCGGGGAACCCGTAGCCCATGGTACCAAGACCACCTGACGTGATCCATGTGCGGGGATGGCGGAAGCAGAAGTACTGGGCGGTCCACATCTGGTTCTGGCCCACCTCGGAGACGATCACCGCATCACCTTTCAGTAATTCGTTCATCTGCTGGAGGATGAACTGCGGGTGCAGGCACCCGTTGCCATTCCCGTACCGGAGGGGGTGGTTCTGCTTCCAGTGCCTGATCCTCTTCTGCCATGCCTCGCAGGCATTCTTCTTTGCAAGGCCGGCGATCATATCAGTGAGCACTGCTTTTGTGTCGCCCACGATCGGAACGTCCACGTGCTTGTTCTTCCCGATCTCGGCCGGGTCGATATCAATGTGGATCACCTTTGCATGCGGCGCAAAGGTCTCGATCCTGCCGGTGACCCGGTCATCGAACCGTGCCCCGATGGCGATCAGGAGATCGCACTCGGTAACCGCGAAGTTTGCATACTCAGTGCCGTGCATGCCCAGCATACCGAGATTCAGCGGGTGGTCGCAGGGGATGCACCCGAGGCCCATCAGGGTTGTGGTCACCGGGATACCGTGGCCGGAAGCAAAGGCCACAAGTTCCGGTGAGGCATTGGATGAGATCACGCCGCCGCCCGCGTAGATGAGCGGGCGCTCGGCTGCCATGATCAGCTCGATCGCCTTGTCGATCTGGCGCTTGTGCCCCTTATAGGTCGGGTTGTAACCCCGGAGCACCACTTTCTCCGGCACCACCGGTTCTTTCACCGATCGGGTATTCACATCCTTGGGAAGGTCGATGAGCACCGGGCCCTGACGGCCGGTGCCCGCGATATAGAACGCCTCTTTTACCACGCGGGGGATGTCGGATGTATCCTTCACGAGGTAGTTGTGCTTGGTGATCGGCATCGTGATGCCCTGTATGTCCGATTCCTGGAAGGCATCGTTCCCGAGCATCGTGGTCGGGACCTGACCAGTGATGGCAACGATAGGAACCGAGTCCATGTAGGCCGTGGCGATCCCGGTGACCAGGTTGCAGGCACCGGGCCCCGAGGTGGCAAGGCATACCCCTACACGGCCGCTCGCGCGTGCATAGCCGTCCGCGGCGTGCGCTGCTGCCTGTTCGTGCCGTACCAGGATGTGACGCAATGGTGAATCGTAGAGTTCATCATAGATCGGCAGCACTGAGCCGCCAGGGTAGCCGAACAGCGTGTCGGTACCCTCGCGCTGCAGTGATTCAATGAGGAGTTTTGCCCCGGTCTTCATGTTCGTTCCTCAAGTAGTCTGTTCATTCCGGCGATCATCGCCTCGACGCTCGCCATGATGATGTCCGTGCGTGCGCCTCGTGAAGTAATTATCTTCCCGTCTTTACTTAACCTTACGGTCACTTCGACCAGTGCATCCGTGCCGCCGCTGATCGCATCCACATGGTACTCTTCGAGCCGGATGTCCCCGACATCGGCCACTGATTTGGCGAGAACCTGCATGGCGGCATCGACCGGCCCATCACCGGTGGCGGCCCCGGTCATCTCCTTTCCTTTCACTTCGAGCGTTACCGATGCAGTGGGGATCATGCTGCTTCCCGAGACCACGGTGAACTGCCGCAGCTTGATGATGGGTTTGCACTCCATGGCAAGCACCGTGTCGGCAACGGCCATCAGGTCGGAATCACTGACCCGTTTACCGGAATCCCCGAGGTCTTTGATCCGCGCGACGATGGCTTTGAGCTGCTGCTCATTGGGTGCATACTTCATCTCGTGGAGCGCCGCTTCTACGGATGCAGAGCCGGAGTGCTTCCCGAGCACGATCCGCCGTTTCCTCCCGATCTGCTCGGGCCGGATAGATTCGTAGGTCGCCGGCTCACGGATCACGCCGTGGGCGTGGATGCCGCTCTCATGGGTGAACGCCATCTCGCCTACGATCGCCTTGTTGACCGGCAGCGGGACACCCGTAAGGCGGGATACAAGCGTGGAGAGGGCATAGATCTCCTCTTTTTTGATCCCGGTCGGGTAGCCGTAGAGTACCTCGAGCGACATCACGAGCTCCTCAAAGGGCGTGTTCCCCGCCCTTTCGCCAAGTCCGTTGACGGTCACATGAGCGCAGGTGGCTCCGGCTTTAAGGGCTGAAACCGTGTTTGCGAGCGCAAAGCCCAGGTCATCGTGGCAATGGATCGAGAGCGGCGCGATCCCGGCAAGCGGCGGGATGAAAGCAGCGATCTTCTCCGGGGTCAAAAGGCCCACCGTGTCGCAGAAGCAGAGCCGATCGGCCCCGCGTTCTACGCCACCGGAGAACACCTCCTGAAGGAAACCCTGGTCGGCACGGGAAGCGTCCTCGCCCGAGAGTTCAACGATCAGCCCCAGGCTTTTCGCGTACTCCACCGAGCTCCACGCCATCTCCGCGACCTGCCCGCGGGTCTTTCTCATCTTCTTTTCGATGTGAAGATCGCTGACCGGGATTACGAGATGGACCGAGTCGGCGCCGTTGTCCGCAGCATAATCGATATCGGATTTCATAGCCCGGACAAACGTGCAGGTCTCGATCGGGAGCCCTGCATCCGAGATAAGCCGGATCGCGTCCTGCTCTCCTGCGGATGCTGCAGCAGAACCGGCCTCGACCACATCGACACCGATGGCTGCAAGCCTGGTCGCAATTTCTAATTTCTGGTTCGGGTTTAACGATACGCCCGGAGTCTGTTCCCCGTCCCGTAACGTGGTATCAAAAAAACGCAGTTTACTGGCGAATATGTTGTTCCAATTTGAGCATAATTTATTATTATCCATATTTTAACACTCCATGCGGTTTGAATCCGGGCGTAATTTGCGCTCCGTTATTTTTATAAACCATTAATATACAATTGGCTGTTCCGGGTTTGAAGTTTAAGCGTGGTTTTTGGTTTCTTGACTAATACCAATAATCCCTACACCACGCGCTAGGATCAGCGCAATGAAAATAGCAAGGGGTACGATAATACTGGAATATCCTATGATAAACGACGCGAGAATAAGTCCGATCACCATCAATCCGATTCCGGGATATCCAAGTATTTCAACCGTTTTAGTCACCCCTTTTAGTGTGTTAATGATTGAATAAGATAATGAAGAATATAAAGGCTTGTTGCGTGGATGTGCCTTGACTGCGGGTAGATAGCAAGGGATTAACTCTCTATTGAAAGAAAGTAAGAGTGTTTTTATAAAAAAGGACATTTCCACCCTCTAATTCTACTGCTCTGACAAAATTGCGTTTTTTATTTTCATAGAACCATGTAACCGTTGGTTTTGATTCGACAATCAAATATTTACATCCAAATTTTTCAGATAATCGTATCGTCAATCCAAATACGTATTCCATCATTGCTGTACCAACGCCATGATTATGACATTTATCGTGAACTGCAAATTTTCCAATTAATAGAGCTGGATAAGCAGGATATGGTGGCAGCCCTTCACGTTCTTGTTCAAGTAAATCATCTGCCTTGATGCTGGCACATGCCAACGAAAAATAACCAAGCGGTTCTGTCGGACAATCTTTTTTTACAGCCACCCATGTTACGGACAGTTTTTGGTTTTGATTATCCATTGCATGTTTTCTGAAGAAATACTGAAGTCTATGACTATCCGGTTTTTTATTACATACAAAATGATCTGTATTGATTCCATCGTGCAAAATAGGAAAATCTAATTCCGATGGATCAATCTTCATTTTTAAAGACGAATTTTAGCCGCTATAACTCGCGCTCGTTTTGCGGCATCACGGCTCTGTGCATTTTCAAATTTGAAAGGATCTTGATCATATTCATGGAAGCGGCGCGCATCCTCTCCATGTAATTCAATTGATGTATTGAATGGTTCTGCCATAACATTCCCCTCACTTTAGTTTCCTTTAATTGCTTAAAGGTAATACACAATTCTCTCTTCATTCCGGTATAAATAACTCATCCTAATTACATCGAATTGTATATACAACAATCCGGATGCATTACAACAACCTGTGATGTAAGATGATGCTGCCGGATTGATGTTAACTCATTGGTCGAATTCCTGTATTAAGAATCTGTACAATTGAAGGTGTCTGCATATCTTCCAAGATTATCGTATACATAAGGGTAGAAATCGTTAGTAGAAGCAATATCAATCATATACAGTCTATCTTGAGAAGGATGATTCCATATTAACATACCCTCATTCGTTAGGGTATTCTTGTCCCCTTGGTTGAACTTAGCCCTACCGATAAAAGTGGGATCTCCACAAATTGTTAAAGGGTAGGTGTTGAGATTGTATACCTGCCAATTTTTATAATCAGATTTTTGATTATATGCACTATAGAGTTGAGTATAGACGGTAGGGATATCCGGGGCGCGATGATACGTTTTTTCCCAATCAATTGTAATATTATCTTCAAATCCATTATTCACTGTGGCATTTAACTGGATTTGGCCGTTATTTTCGTTTGCGTTTGAATCTCCGGCAAATCCATTTTCAAAGGGTACAAAATTACTGGGATATTCAAAAGAAAAACCGTACTTTGAGAATGTGCTATTTTGATTTGATATATACGAACTATTTGTAATTCCTAATGTTAAAATCGAACCGGACAGGTTTGTGAACATCCCAATTACAAGTAATCCTAAAAAAGTGATAATTATAATTACAATGATCCATGAAATGATCCCCCAAAACATGCTTCTGGGATATACTTTAGTTATAATCCAACAAATCACAAACAAAATAATGAAACATAGAATAAATACTAAAAAGAAAGTCGCTATTGTTACTCCGATGCTTATAGGATTTGGAACTAACAACGTGATGATAATCGAGAAAATACTTGAGAAAATTAAGATTGCCCATTTAATATTACTATTTTGATTTGCCACGAATGGATACTAGCATTTGATGCATCATAAATTTATTTAAATGAAGTTATTACGTCAGGCCATGCATTTCTGTTTATTAGGTGGCTTGCCCCGGACTGTGGACAGGTACAAAGGGAATGAATCAATTGTGTGTCAATAGCAGATAAGAGATACACGCCAAAAAGACGACTAATGCAATATACATTAAAAAGGTCAATGGCCCATCAAAAGCATGCTCAAAATTAATCATTGCAACATAAATGGTGAATAGTCCTACGAGAATCCCCAATGCTTTGTAAATTATAGGTTTCATAGCAAACGTTCTCGGAACGATCTTATCATTTCCATTAATTATTTCCTTCGAATGTATTCACAGGAAGATAAGATGAGGCTGCTGGATTAATTGATGCATCGTTGCTGATAAAAGAAGGCTTGTTTTTAGGTTCTTTTAAAGATGTTCGTGACTTTTCTATAGAATTTCCTCAATGTTTTTTTCACCGATAATGTTGATTTTTTGTTGTCATGCAGATATGGATGCATATAATCCCTTTCCATCGATCCCATGTTTTCACCTTCACTATTGGTTAGTTACTCTGAATGGGCATTAATTTTATCCGGATACTACCAGCTCACTTTCGCCCCGCCCATGGCCGGATCCTTATCACCATCATTGCACCAGGGATCTGGTGCTATGGGACGCACATTCCAATCTGTCCGACAGGGCATCAATGATATTGCGGGACGTTGGGCACGTTCTGCACGATGGCTGAAGAAACCTGATCAGAGGTATGGAGAACTTCTTGTCAGGTATACAAAGACAAACGCAAGTGAGGCTTTCGCCGCATGCGAAGATCCCTTGGAAGGTGCAATCTTCTCGGCACTGGTCGAAATTATCAAAGAGCAGGAGCGGATTAAGGAAATGATGGAAGAATGAGGATTTGAGTAATGGTGTTTGAATACATTCCAGTAAAAATATAAACAAATACATTCCAGTAAAAATATAAATATAACAAATAATAAGTACACGTCTATCCTATTTTGCAGCATGTCTACCACATTTAGACCAATCAAGCCATGCCCGCAGTGTGGCAAATCGTATGGAATTTCGACTAGGAAAAACGGTACTATCCGATGCAGGCTTTGCGGATATGAAGGTATACCGGCTGAAGGTGTGAAGAATGCCAATCAAAGTTAGGCACAGAGGATTAAAGGTTAAAAGCACTGCGACAGGTCAACTTTTGGCCACATTCGATCCATATACAGGCGGATTCCATTGTGAATTATGCGGTGGAAATTGGCATGTGATGTTACAGACAGGTGGGAAAATTCCAAGAGGTGCGCGGATCTGCCCGCATTGTCATTACAATGATGCAGAATGAGATCAAAAAGATCGAGGAAAAGAAAACCGTGCCTCTGTCGTGTATGCGGGGAAACTGATCCCAACAAATTCAAATTTAATATGCGGACGTTCTGTCACGAATGCTGGAAGAAAGAACATGTGCGCCAAGAGCATATACGGCGATACGGATTCTATGATCCGTCAATCAACAGGCACAGGGGGCATAAAAAACCAATCCCTACGGAAAAGGAATGCCCGATGTGCCACGAAGTAAAACCCATCGCTGAATTTAATTTATACCCATCATCGAAAAGGCCATACACATATTGCAAGAAATGCCAGACTAAAAAAGCACATGAGAGCAGGGCATGTAATATTTTACAACATCATCATGATGAATTGAAAGAAGATCCAGAGCATCTTAAAACCGATTTCATGATATCCATAATAAACCGTGGAACAAAAGGACCTTAATCTTCTTTTCTTATCTGGTCCAGCCATGCGATCCTGACAGCCGTTTCTAAATCATACTGGGGGAGGGGGTCATTTAATCACATCAATCTCTCACATTATTTTATTCCAAACTATTCTGCCAATTAATAACGTCATATGCACATAACAGCAATCCTCTATCAATAATACACGCGCATTGATGTAGTTCAAAGAATTTTAATTTGTGTGGGGTAGGATAGGGGGAGCCCCCCAACATGTAGGGGTAGCGCGTGGGGATTCGGTTCCTATAGCACTTAGCCCTCCCCTTAAGTGCGGTACGCGATATGCATACAAAAATTTTATATCTAAGTTAAACCCCCATTAAAATATGGAATCATCGTCGTGCTTACATACACAAACCGATATGCAAACTAGTGGAAATAATAATCCAGTAGATGAACTACGCAGCACATTAAACAGGTTCCGCATTTACACACCTGAAGATGCAATTAGCGATAACGCTGATACAGATGGTTTAGGATATACAGATAACTCTGTTAAAAAAACAGAGGATGAATTACGAATAGAAGCCGAGAGGAATAAGCGTAGGTGTCCTAAATGTAATTGCCTTCCATTACGTGTGAGAATTAGCGACGGGAACGCTATATGCAGATGTGGCAATGTATGGAAATTACAAGAACCTACACCATATAGAAAAGCATTAGTTCAGATATCCGATCCCAGAACATTGGATTTGCATTGTCCCATATGCAAAGCGGTTTGGGGAGACTGGTATGCAGATGGTTCCCGGCGATGCCGCCATTGCAACAATCGGTTTTTCCCTGCGATTGATGAGAAGAAAGTACAGAAAATGCGTGATGCAGAACGCTATAACATATCGGAGGTGTGACCATGCCGGATGAAGTACAGCCGAATCATTCAGTAGAGAACAAGCATTGGGCCATTCGTGCATC
>Ga0326727_10026783_pt1 | contig 10652 bp, 9 predicted proteins | sample MB2enrmetagenome_FD_207643 | JGI IMG/M metagenome (GOLD analysis project Ga0326727, IMG submission 207643) | Lab enriched peat soil microbial communities from McLean, Ithaca, NY, United States - MB29MY | ecosystem: Environmental > Terrestrial > Soil > Wetlands > Peat | place: USA: New York... | reverse complement strand
TGACAGACCAGGCCCAGCGGCTGCGTCTGCGACGCCATCAAGCCCTGACCGGGTCCCTGGTCGTGCCAGGTGAACCGGCGTACCGTCGCGCCGGCTCGGTCGGTCACCGAGGCCAGCCGTCCCGACCCGTCATAACCGTAGCGGACCAGGGGGGTCCGCGCTCCGTCGCCGCGCTCCCACGCCACCTCGGCCAGCCGCCGCGGATGCTGCTCGTCATAGCCGCAGAGATAGCGTCGCCCCACCCCGTCGACCAGCTCGGCCAGGCGGCCGTCCTCGTCATAGCGAAGGGCGATGGCATTGCCGTTGCGGTCCTCGATCCGCCGCACCGGCAACCCCCGCCCCAATTGGTCCGGGCCGAAATCGTAGACGAGACCGTCCGGCCCCTCGGCCAGCCAACGCCCACCGGCAACCCGGCCCAGGGTCCAGCCCTGCAGGATGTTCACCGTCGCCGCCCGCGGCCCGATCGGCCCGAAGGGAATCGCGATGCCCCGCGCGTCGGTCAGGGTCGCCCCCGCCTCGTCGGCGTCCAAGCTGATGCTGACCGGCAGCCGCCACCCCGGCCCCAGCGGGCCGTCGGCGCAATCCAGGCTGTTGTAGCGACGTTCCCACCGCAGCGGCAGCCGCGCCGGCAAGATGAAATCCAGATCGCCCGAGCCGTCGAGGAACTTCGTCCCCGTCGGCGCATGCACCGGATGGCCGAACGCCGCCGTCAGAACCCGGTCGGTGACCGCCGCCACCCCCATGGCCGCGCCAAGACAGGCCACCTTGCCCGGCAGCGATTTCCAGTTGCGGGTACACAGCATCAGAGCGATGCCGCCGTATTTTTCCACCGCGTCCAGCCACCAGGGCATCCCCGATTCGATCTGTCGCGTGGCCAACGGCGGTCCGCCGATCAGCACATTGGGAGAACCATCGGACGTCGCTCCGCCACAATCGATGCGGTCGCCGACCCGGTGCGCCGGCGCCCCGTTGATCAGCACGATCTTCGACCCTTCGGCCACATGCCGCGTTCCGCTGTGGCGGTCGCAAGCCACCGGGTTGTCGTCGCCCGGTCCGGGAACCGCCCGCGCCGCCGGCCGCCCATTGATCAGAACGTCGGGTGATCCCGCGACGATGTGCCCCATCACCTGCGGCGGGAACAGCCGGTCCAGGCCTTGGCCCGCCAGACTGTGCGCATCAGCGGCCAGATCGCCTGGACCATGCAGGCCGGCGGCATGCATCAGCTTGTCGGCCCCGAACTGCATGCCGGTGGCCACCACCGCCCCCAGCGCCAGGGCGCCAAGCCCTCCGGTGCCGACCACGAAGGCCGCCGCCAGGCCAAACGCCGCCCCCACCGCCAAACCGGTCAGCAGACCGGCGCCCACCTGCCCCACTTCCGACAGCAACGACTGATGGGCGATGGGATCGTCCTTGCGGGCGGCCGGTGGAACGCTCATGACGCCATGGCCGCGCGACCGAAGGTGAATCCGGCAATGGTGCGCCACAGCGTTTCGCGGACCGATGTGTCGGACGCCGCGCCCGGCGCCGACGCGGTAAAGTTCAACAACCGCTGCTCGTCCAGGACCACCACGACCATCTGGTAAAGCGGCTGGTCGCCATTGACCCAGCGCACCTCCATCAGCCGCGCCGGACGACCGTCGACGGTGGTTGCCGAATCGGCAAGCAGGGTCAGCCCCGGCATCTCGCGCCGCATGGTCATCAGTTGGCGGGCCAGATGGCCATCCAAATCCAGCGCCGGCGGCAAAGCGTCGCGGGTCACCACCAGGCTGACACCGTCGGGCAGGCCGTCCGGCACCAGCATGGTGACGCTGCGATCCTGCCACGTCCCCGCCAGGTCGAATTGTCCCTCCTGAATGCGATAGACCGCCATCACGGTTCCCCGACCCGTGCGGCCGGCCACCCGTCCGGTATCGCCGGCAGTTCCGGCGCGGCCGGTGCGGTCAAGGCCGGGGGGGCCGCCGACGGTGCCGAAGCGACCGGAAGCGTCACGGACGCCGGAGCGGCCGACGGGACAGCCGGCGGACCGGGCAGCGCTGTCGGCGCCGTCGTGGCGGCCGGCAACGTGAAGCCGTCCGGCAGGGTGGGCGCGGCCGGGGCGCCAACGGCCGGCGTGGAGAGAGCGCTGGGGGTGAACGGTTGGATCCCCAGGCTGGCGCCGATGGCGCCGGGCTGGATCAGGTCGCTGGGAAAGGGCATGAAAGGACTCCGTTCAACTTGCCGGCGGATTGAGCCAGATGGTCTGGCCGTTCTGGCTGATGCCGTCCTTGTCGAGGACGATGGAGCTGCCGTTGCTGACGATCTGGATGGACTGGTCGCTGATCTGGATCAGGCTTTGGCCAACCTGCAGGACCAGCAATTGACCGGCGTTCACCACCATGTTCTGGCCGACCTGCTTGAACAGGTTGTTGCGCACCACCATCGACATGTCTTTCTGGGAGTGAAAGGCGATCTCCTCCGCCCCGGCCTTGTCCTCCAGGGTGAACAGGTTGAAACCGCCGCCGCCCGGCGAGCTGGCGCTGCGAAAGCTGGTCTGGGTCTGTTCTGCCGGCAGTTGCAACGACAGTGATGTCTCGGAATTGGGAACCGACCCGACGATCAGCGGACGGTCGGGATTGCCCTCGAGAAAGGCCACCACCACCTCCATGCCGACCCTGGGGATCACCTGGCTGCCGAAGCCGCGTCCGGCCCAGGGCTGGGCCACCCGCATCCAGCAGGAACTTTGCTCGTCCGCCCCACCCAGCCGATCCCAGAAAAACTGCACTTTCACCCGGCCGAAGCGGTCGCAGTAGATCTCCTGGCCGGCAGGTCCGACCACCACCGCGGTCTGCAACCCGGCGATCACCGGCCGCGGCGTCGCCCGGCGCGGCACATAAGGAGTGGCGGCGGGCATGCAGGTCAGGCTGTTGCGGTAGCCGGTCCGCGATGCCCCCGTGCTTTCATAGCTCATGTCGGTGGCGTGATGGACCACCGACAGCACGACATAATCGCCGTTCTCGGCCGCCACCGGATGGCCCGACAGGCGGAAACGCCGCGCCGGCGCCAGGGACCGGCAATCGCCCGCGGCCTGAACCGTTTCGCGCTCCACCTCCTCGGCCTGCATGGCAAGCTTGGCCCGCCGCTCGCCCTCGCCGGCCTCGTCATGCAAGGCCGGATAGTCGAAATGCTCGTGCAGCGGATGCTGGCGGTAATCGGACAGGGTCGGACTGCGCTGTTCCAGCGGAACCCGGTTGGTCTCGAAGTTGTAGTCCTTGACGGTCCAGGCAGACGCCTGATAGGCGTGGCGCCGCTGCCATTCATCCAGGTGGTTGGTGTGCTGCGACCCGGCGCTGAAGACGATCGACGGCTCGTCCCCCGTCTCGTAGGCGGCGGTCTGGCTGCCCACCACCAGGGTGTGCTTGCCGGCCTCGTGGCGGAAGAAATAGTAAAGCCCGTCTTCTTCCAGCAATCGCGAGATGAACTGGAAATCGGTCTCGCGGTATTGCACGCAATATCCCCGTACCGGAACCGGCCCGGCCTTCGAGACGTCGACATCGCGATAGCCGAACTCGGCAAAGATGGTCGCAAGGATGTCCAGCGTCGATTTGTTCTGGAAGATGCGGCAATCGCTGGTGCGGGTCAGCGACCATAGCCAGGGAACGACGTGCAACTGGTAATGGCGTTGCCCACGCGCCGCCGCGTGGCCGCCATCCAGGGCCGCGACGATGCCGTTGAACAGGCGATAGTCGCCGTCCTGAAGCTTGAGGCGCAAGGTGACGTTCTGCGCCAGCAGCGCCGCCGGATCGAGGTCATCGTCGAGGGACCGCACCGTCACGGTAAAGTCGAACAACATCGATAGTCCTTCGATGCCGTCCAGGCTTTCCAGCAGCAACCGATCGTCGCCCAAGGGGCTGTCGATCGCAAGAATGCGATCGTCCTGGGTTATCCCAAAGCCGTCCATGGTCCTGTTCCGTATCCTGCAGTTGCGTTCAGACCGTCGCTCGCCCTCGTGCAATAGTCAAAAATGAAGGGGATAGGTCTTTTCAGTAGCACCGGCCTCCGTGCCGGCGATGCCGGCATTGCCGGCACGGAGGCCGACGCTACTGCTGTGATACAACCATTCAAATTGACTGAAGCAACCGACTAGGGCGTTCGACCGGTTTCGCCCCGGTTTCTGCCAAAGGCGTGCTCGGTACAGACATTCTTGTCACCGGACAGCGTGGCGGGATCAGGCATCGATGCGCCGCCATAGAACGTCACCAGGATCGATTGCCCATGGGTCCTCTCGTCGATCCCGTTATCGCCCACCAGCACATAGGTCACCCGGCCGGAGCGGCCGCATCCGTGCGGATCATCCGCCAGGCTGCCGGCCTCGACCCGGAACACGTCCAGCAACATCCCGGCATAGTCGAAGCGTTCGGCGAACGTCGTCCGATAGACGCCCCCCTTGCCAAAGGTCATTGCGGTATCGGTGATTTTAAGCGGCCCGATCCGCTCCTTCTCCCACAGCATGTCGTCCCAGTCCCCGGCGAAACGGGTTCCCGCCGACGCCCCGGCGCACAGGGGCGCCAACGCCAGCAGAACCAAGGACAGAAGAAAGCCAAGCCGACCGACCGGTCCCATCGCCCCGCCCCTCATGCGACGTCCGCCCGGGTGGCGCAGCTGCGGAACAGGTCCGCGGTCCAGCGATTGCGTTCGGCCGCAATGCCGTGGCGCAGGCTGAGTCTGGCCGCAACCTCCCAATGGCCGGCGTCGATGGCGACATTCATGGCGGTATACCGGCGCAAGCCGCTGGCCCGATGGTGCCCCATCGCATCCCGCCCAGGGCCAAGATTATAAATCATATCGAACAATGCACGTTTTCCATTGTCTGGAATATTGTCGAAAGACCGGTAGATCTTACGCAACTCATAGTAATCGGCATTGATATGCTGATCACGGTATGCGTCAAGAACGCCCTGACCGATTCTCAAATCGCTCTCGTCCTTGAAGTGCTCGGCGGAGAACTTCTTGGCAAGCGATGCCGCCCGTTGCCTGCCAGACCCGGCGGCCAGGACCGTCCAGGCGGCGGCAATCTCGGCGCTGCCGGCCGGCCGGCCGGTCCCCTGGTGCAGGAACGACAGCCGCTGCGCATCGGCCGGCGTGTCCAGTTTCAGACCGGCGCCCACCGTCACGTTCCCTTCGCTGTCGAGGTACATCCAAGGTACCGGCTTTTCCCAGCGGTCCACGTCGGCACGAATTTTCATCATCAGTCCGGAATCGAGCATGACGTCCCACTTTGTCCGGATGGTCACGGTCACGACACTCGGCCCATTGCCACCCCCTGTCCTACGGCAAAGGCCGCCTTGCCCACACTGTAGCCAGAGGTCGGGCAAAACGCCTTGTGACATCGCTGTGATCAATCGGGGACATTTGCAATCATTGCGCGCCCCTCGACGCCAGCCGGCCGGTGCTGGAACCGCCTCCCGGTCCGCCGTCCGAACCGGACCCGACAACCGGTCATCGCGGAACTTTGGAAAAGCCTGGCGGCTGCTCGTCGCAACAGTCTTTCCATCTTCGCCTGGAAATAGAATGTCATCGCCGGTGGCCAATCGTTGTGATTTACATCGCACCGTAAACAAGCTGTGGCATTTCAGTGATAAGTAAATAACAAATTTGCGATATTCCCATCATTGTCGATTCTATATTTTGACTCGTGATCGAAATTTAACTTTGTTACTAAACGGACTCTTGATATCGCCAAATTTATGCTTCTATATTAGCCGAGCTGGTGCGGGAGGACGGGGAGCCCTCCCATGTCGGGCAAGTCGCCAGCACAAGACATGCTTGAGCAAAGGGTATCGCCGCATCGCGGCGAAACGGACGTGACGATCGGCGCCGACGACAGGTGACGGTTGTTGCGCAGGATCATTTGAGTTTTGTGAGGACGCTATGGCGCTCGTCTTACGTGTAGTGGCTGCCGGCTCTTGCCCGGTGACCGAGGGGGAGACCCGGATCTGTGACGCCGACACTTTCACGATCGGCCGCGGCAACGAAAACGACTGGATCATTGCCGATCCCGAGCGGCATCTGTCGAAGCAACATTGCCGCTTCGAACGGCGCGACGGTGGCTATTATGTCGTTGACACCAGCCGTAACGGCGTGTTCGTCGGCGCATCGGCCACACCGCTGGGCACCGGCAACGGCCAATTGCTGAAGGACGGCGACGACATCGACCTAGGCCCCTGCGCCGTTCGGGTCGAGATCGTTGCCGGCGCAGGCGCGGTCGAACCGACGGGCAGTCCCGCCCCCTGGCCGACCGCAGGCGCCACCCCGGTCTCGCGCCGGTTCGGCCTGGATGACACGGCTCCCGCCAGCGGCTTCGCCGTGGAACCGGCCGGGGATGGCGTAGAAGCGGAACAGCCGTCGGCCGTCGCCGTCTCGTTCGCCCTGCCGACCCCGCAACGCGCCACCATTCCCACCAACTGGCAGGCCGAGGACGCCGAGCCGACCCCGGTTACCGCCCAGGATCCGGCGGAGGTCTCGCCACCGCCGTCACAGGCCACACCAGCGCCGCCGCTGCCCCCCTCCAACCCGGCGTCCGGACCGGTTGCCGGCGACCTGCTGGCCAGTTTCCTGACCGGCGCCGGGCTTCCACTGGACGCCGTCCTGCAGGAGGACGCGGCCGACACCATGCACAAACTGGGGCTTGCCTTCCGCGAAGCGATCGGCGGCCTGCGCGAACTGCTGGAACTACGGGCCTTCCTGAAGTCCGAATTCCATATCGAACATACCCGTCTGCGCGCCAAGGAGAACAACCCGCTGAAGTTCTCGGCCAACCTGGACGGCACCCTGTCGGTGCTGCTGGGACGCCGCGTACCGGGGTTCATGACGCCGCCGGAGGCGATCCGCGAAAGCCTGCGCGACGTCAAGGCGCACGAAGTGGCGCTGATCGCCGGCATGAAAGCGGTGGTCGGCGACCTTCTCGAGCAGCTGTCGCCCGAAACCGTCAAGGCCTCGGTCGAAAACGCCTTGCTGCCCCAGGTTTATAAGGCCCGCTGCTGGGAGCGCTTCGAGCAGATGCACCAGCGGCTGGCTGGCGACCAGGCCTCCGGGCCACCGCTGGGCAGCCGCTTCGCCCAAGCCTACACCCAGCAATTCCGCACAATTTGACCACGATTTGGCAAGAGGCCGACAGATGATGGCTGAGCATTTCCGCTTCCGTTTTCGCACCCCCTGGATCGCCTTGCCGCTGTGCGCGCTGCTCGGCGCCTGCCAGAGCGATCCGGAGGTCATCCACCACCCTGCGATCGCGATGTCCATGACCGCCGATACCGCCGTCAACCCCTACCCCGATGGCCAGCCGGCGCCCGTCGTCGCCCGCGTCTATCAATTGTCGGCCAAGGACCGCTTCATGGTCGCCGACCCGATGCAGTTGATCCAGCACGACGCGCAAACCCTGGGGGACGACCAGTTGGGGCGCGACGAGTTCATCTTCGCACCCGGCACCACCCGCAGCATCACCCTGCCCGGCAATGACAAGGCGCATTTCATCGGCATCGTCGCCGCCTACCGGGCCATCGACAAGGACGATTGGCGCGCGCTGGTGGCGGTTCCCGACGGCGGCAAGGCCCTCTCGGTCGCCGTCACCCTGGGCGCCACCGGACTGCAGGTCAGCCCCGCCGTGGCCCCGGCCCAGAAATGACGGCAATGACTTCCACCAACCGCGTCGTCTGGAACGAAGGCATGTTCCTGCGGGTCCAGCATTTCCAGCAGGCGGACCGGCATGCCGAGCAGATGATGAAGGCCCGTACCGACCTTCTCACCCCCTTCCCCTGGGGGCTGTCGGAACTGGTCATCAACCGCGAACTGCTGGGTACCGGCAAGTTCGCCCTCACCTCCTGCGCCGGCGTGATGCCGGACGGAACCCCCTTTTCGATCCCCGACCAGGCCGACCATCCGGACCCCCTGGAACTGTTCGACACCACCAAGAACTGCCTGATCTACCTGACCCTGCCGGTGCGCCAGCCGGGCGGAGCGGAAATCGGGCAGGCCGGGAGCCAGGACCTGCTGACCCGCTATGTCCCGGCGACCTGCGAGGCCCGTGACGCCAACCTGGGCAGCGGGGGCACCGCCGCGATCGACGTTGCCCGCCTGCGCCTTGGCCTGGCCCCCGAAAGCCAACCGCTGTCAGGCTTCGAGAAGATCGCCCTGGCCCGCATCATCGAGGTCCGCGCCGACCGTTCGGTGATCCTTGACGACCAGTTCATCGCTCCGGCCTTGACGGTTGCCGCCCAGGCGCCGCTGTCGGCCTTTCTGGTCGAATTGCAGGCCTTGCTGCAGCACCGCGCCGAAACATTGGCGGCCCGCCTGTCCGGCCCCAACGCCAAAGGCGCCGCCGAAATCGCCGATTTTCTGCTGCTGCAGACGGTCAACCGCTATGACCCGCTGCTGCGCCACTATTTCGCCACCGCGCCCATGCTGCATCCCGAACGGCTTTATCGTCTGTGCGCCGAGATCGCCGGCGAATTGGCAACCTTCACCACCGAAAGCAAGCGTGCCGCGGTTTTCCCCGACTACCGGCACGACGATCTTCAGGCCAGTTTCCGCCCCCTGTTCAACGATCTCCGGGCGTCCTTAAGCGCCGTTCTTGAACAAAGCGCGGTGGCCATTCCGCTGCAGGATCGCCGGCATGGCATCAAGGTCGGCGTCATCGCCGACCGTGCCCTGCTGTTCGGTGCCGACTTCGTCCTGGCGGTCAGCGCCGACATTCCGGTCGAGCACCTGCGCCGCATCTTCCCCAACCAGGTCAAGATCGGCCCGGTGGAGCAGATCGCCCAGTTGGTCAATGTGGCGCTTCCGGGCATCGCCGTGCGGCCGCTGCCGGTCGCGCCACGCCAACTGCCCTACCGCAGCCGGCAGGTCTATTTCGAACTGGACCGCAGCAGTCCGCATTTCAAGCAACTGCAGAAATCCGGCGGTCTCGCCGTCCATCTGGCGGGCGATTTCGCCCAGATCGAGATGGAACTCTGGGCCATCAAGGGCTGATCCCATGCAAACCTATCCGAACTACGGCCAGGCCGCCTACGAGCCGACCATCGTCAAGCCGACCCCGGGCGGTCGCCGCCCGGCCAGCGCGACGCCGGCGGCACCGCCGCCCTCCGACTACAGCCCCGAGGACAGCCTGGACCTGACCGTCGGCGGCCTGAACCCGCTGGTCTCCGCCGCCGGGCCGCTGTTGGGGCTGGTGCGCCGGTTACGTCATTCCACCGGACAAGGCCAAATCGAAGAGCTGCGCCAGCGCGTCATCGACGCCATCAAGACCTTCGAGAAGCGCGCCCAGAACGCCCATCAGCCGGCCGAAGCGGCGCGCGCCGCCCATTACGCTCTGTGCGCCACGGTCGATGACATCGTGCTGAACACGCCCTGGGGCAGCAACAGCGGCTGGGCCAGGAACGGCATGGTCAGCACCTTCCACATGGACGTCAGCGGCGGCGAACGCTTTTTCGACCTTCTGAACCATCTTCTGGGCGATCCGGTGGTCAACGGCCAGGCCCTGGAACTGATGTATCTATGCCTGTCGCTGGGGTTCGAGGGGCGCCTTCGGGTGTTGCCCCAGGGCGCCCTGGAGCATGCCCGCATCCGCGACAGCCTGTACCGCGTCCTGATCCGGCAGAAGGGCGAGGTCGAGCGCGAGTTGTCACCCCATTGGCAGGGAGTGACGGCGCCCTACCGGCCGCTGCGCCCGGGCATCGAGTTCTGGACGGTGGTGGCGGCCAGCCTGATCGTCATCACCCTGATGGCGACCGGCTTCAGCTTCGCCCTCAACACCGGTTCTGATGCCATTTTCGCCAAGATGGCCCATTTGCCGCCGGCCGGCACGCCCAGCCTCCGCAATGCCGCCGCCGCGCCGCCGCCGGCCCCCGCCGCCAACGGCCTCGATCAGTTGAAGAGCTTCCTGGCCCCGGAAATCGCCAAGGGGCAGGTCTCCGTACTGGCGCAAGGGCCGGACACGGTGGTCCGCCTGCGCAATGCCGGCATGTTCGAGTCCGGCAGCGCCTCGGTCGACCCCTCCTGCGTGGCGTTGCTGCTGCGCATTGCCGACGCGCTGAACCCGCTGCCCGGCCGCGTGGTGATCGTTGGCCACACCGACACCATGCCCATCCGCACCATCCGGTTTCCGTCCAACTGGCACCTGTCGCAGGCCCGCGCCGACGCCGTCGGCGCCGTGATCGCCAGCCGTCTGGCCGACCGCAATCGCCTGTCCACCGAAGGCATGGCTGATGCTCAGCCGGTCGCCGGCAACGATACCCCCGAAGGACGCGAGGCCAACCGGCGGATCGACATCGTCCTGACCACCCGAAACAAAGCGCAAAACCCATGATCGCGAATGTTCAACCCCTTCTCCAACCGCTGTTGCACTCGTTCCGTGCCCGCTGGCTGTGGTCGCTGGTCTGGGCGATCGGCCTGGCCGTCACCGTCTGGTTCTTCGGCGCCTTGGTGGCGGTTGGCCAGCACCGGCCGCTGGAGTCCGACTTTGTCCGCCTGGTCGCCTGCGGTGTCATCTTCGCGGTCTGGGCCGCGCTGAACCTGCAGATCAATCTGAAGGCGCATCGGACCAACCGGGACATGATCAAGGACCTGACCGGCCCCAGCGCAGATGAAAAACAGGCGGCATCGGCCGAGGATCTGCGCCA
>Ga0326727_10026781_pt1 | contig 10653 bp, 5 predicted proteins | sample MB2enrmetagenome_FD_207643 | JGI IMG/M metagenome (GOLD analysis project Ga0326727, IMG submission 207643) | Lab enriched peat soil microbial communities from McLean, Ithaca, NY, United States - MB29MY | ecosystem: Environmental > Terrestrial > Soil > Wetlands > Peat | place: USA: New York... | reverse complement strand
GCACCAGCAGCACGCGGTTCTTCTCATCCACCGCCATCATCACGGCGGAGCCGGCGTGGCGCACCACCGAGCGCTTGATTTCGAAACCAGTCTTGAGGTCCACGGCGTGGTCTTCGGTCACACGGAAGAGCGCGCACCGGTAAGCTTCGCGGGAAGAAGTGATTTTCATGGTTTGGATTGGAGCGCGGCGGCGAAACGTTCCGCCGTCAGCGTGTTCAGGATGTCGTCCCGCCCGAGCCAGCCGCGGCGCGCGGTGACCACGCCGTAGCGCATGTAGTCGAGCTGCTTGGGGTGGTGCGCGTCGGTCGAGATGGCGAAACGCGCGCCCTTGGCTTGGGCGTTGCGGATCAGCGCGCCGTGGAGGTCCAGGCGTTCCGGGCTGGCGTTGATTTCGAGCCAGACGCCGCGGCGCACGGCCTCCGCCGCCACGCGGTCGAAATCGAAGGGAAAGGGATCGCGGTGCAGCAGGAGGCGGCCGGTGGGGTGGCCGAGGATGCGCACGTGCGGGCACTCGATCGCGCGCAGCAGCCGGTCCGTCATTTCGGCGGCTTCCATGTTCATGTGGCTGTGGACGCTGGCGATGACGAGGTCCAGTTCGGCCAGGGCGTCGTGGGCGAGGTCCAGCGCGCCGTCCTTGAGAATGTCGCACTCGATGCCGGAAAAGATGCGAAGGCCGGAATACGCCCCATCGCGGTTGATTTCGCGCACTTGCCGGGCGAAGGCCACGACGCGCTTCTCATCGAGCCCGTTGGCCATGGCGAGCGCCTTCGAGTGGTCGGTGATGGCGATGTACTGGTAGCCGCGGGCGCGGGCGGCTTCGGCCATCTCATCGAGCGTGGCGCGGCCGTCGGTTTCGGTGGTGTGCATGTGGAGGTCGCCGCGGATGTTCTTCAGCTCGACCAGTTCGGGCAGGCGGCCCTGTTCGGCGGCTTCGATTTCGCCGCAGTTTTCGCGCAGCTCGGGCGGAATCCAGGGCAGGCCGAGCCCCTCATAGACGCCGGCTTCGGTCTCGCCCGCCACCCGGATATCGCCCTCCACGCGAAACAGGCCATACTCGCTGAGCTTGAGCCCCATCTTCACGGCGCGCGTGCGGATGGCCACGTTGTGGTCCTTGCTGCCGGTGAAGTATTGCAGCGCGGCGCCGAAATTCGCGGGCGCCAGCGCGCGCACATCCACCTGTAAGCCTTCGCGGCCCACTTTGGCGCTGGCCTTGTTCTCGCCGCGGCCCAGCACCTCTTCGACGCGCGGGTACGTTACAAAGCGATCGAGGGCGGCGTGGGCGGCGGGGCCGGTGACCAGCAGGTCGAGATCGCCCACGGTTTCGCGCCCGCGCCGCAGGCTGCCGGCGGGCGTGACGGCTTCGACGTTCGGAACCTGCCCCAGCGCCTCGATCAATTCCGCCGCCACGGCTTCCGCATAACTCAACAAGTAGCGGCCGCTACGCTGGCGGTATTGCGCGATGGAGCGCAGGACCTTCTCTTCCAGCTTGGCCCCCATGCGCGGCAGCACGCGCAGCTTCTGCTCCTGGCACAGCCGCTCCAGCTCGTCGATGGTGCTGATGCGGTAGTGCTCGAAGATGAGCGCGATGCTCTTGGGACCCAGCCCCTGAATCTTGAGGAATTCGAGGGCCGTGGGAGGGAATTTCTGCAACAGGAGGTCGCGCCGTTCGCAGGAGCCGTGGTCCACAATCTCCGCCAGAACGTGCGCCAGCCCCTTGCCGATTCCTGGAATCTCGGTGACATTGCGGTGGGGGTCGCGCAGAATATCCGCGATGCGCTCGGGATAGCCCTCGACGGCGGTAGCTCCATTGCGGTAACTGCGGATGCGGAACGAGTCTTCGCCGGCGATCTCCATGAGATCGGCCGTCTCCCAGAGCACGCGCGCGATTTCCTGGTTCTCCAAGTAGGGCCCTCCATTCAATTGTATGCTGGCGGCTGGAAGGTTCGTCCTTTCGGCGCGGCGAAGCGTCTGGTTGTTGTGAGACCCGGGCTTCGGTGTTGTGCCGCGATTCTGGCCGGCTGGATTGCGAACTCGGCAGTCTTTGCGCAGTCCGCATCCCTGGCCGTTGTATCCGCCGCCAGTTATCAGCCAGGGGGGGCGGTGGCGCCGGATTCGTTGGCAGCGCTGTTCGGCGTCAACCTGGCGGGATCCACAGCTTCGGCGACGCTCGATCAGAACGGGCAGTTACCTACGGAACTGGCCGGAACCCGCGTGGAAGTGAACGGCGAGGCCGCCGCCCTGCTGTACGTGTCGTCCTCCCAGATCAACTTCGTGGTGCCAGGGGACGCCGCCACGGGCACGGTGGGAGTGCTGGTACGAAATACGGCCACCGGCGCCGCACAGAGCGGCACCATGCTGGTCCAGAACACCGCCCCTGCTGTGTTCAGCGCGGACGGGTCTGGAAAGGGCCCGGGCGCGATTCTCAACGCGGTCACCAATGCAGCCGCGCCGTTTCTGACGGTCACCCCCGAGATCGCCGGCAGCGACCAACGCACGCGCCTGGCCGTCTACTCCACCGGCCTCCGCTACGCGGGCAATTCGAGTCACGATCCCTCAATCGTCAACGTGGCCGCCAATGTCGGAGCGAAAGGACAGGACGCGGCCGGCAACAGTTACACCTTCACGGTGGAATACGCCGGCCCCGCTCCGTGTTGCTTCGGGCTCGACCAGGTCAATATCGTGCTGCCTCCCGACCTCGATGGCGCGGGAGTGGTCTCGTTGTCCTTGACGGCCGAGAGCAGAACGTCAAACGTCGTCTCGTTTCAAATGGGCAGCCTGCCGGCGGACTCCATACGCGTGGCGGCGTTGAGCTTCTCCCCGTCTTATGTGAACGGTGGAGATAACGCAGTTTTGACGATTTCGCTCAACGGGGTGGCCCGTTCGATGGGCTTCGCCGTGTCGTTAAGAAGCAACAATACGGCGGCGCAAGTGCCCCTGCTGGTGACGGTTCCCGCGGGACAGGCGTCCCTTCAGGTCACAATTCCGACGTCGTCTGTGACCACCGTCCAAACGGTCACGATCACCGCTCAAGGTGAAACCGCGGCGCTCGAAATCGATCCCGCGAACGCGCTCGGAGTGTCCGCGTTGTTGGTCACGCCCACGAGCGTGCTGGGCGGGGGGAATGTGTCCGCGTCCGTCACGCTGACCGGGACGGCGCCTCCGGGAGGATCGAGCATCGGGATATCGAGCGACAACTCCGCGGCACAACCTCCGGCAACGGTTTCGGTTCCGTTCGGAGCCAGCTCGGCCACGGTTTCGATCCCCACGTCAGTTGTTACGGCCAGCCAGACCTGCAACATTACGGCCACGCTCGGGCGGACCAGCAAGACCGCTCAGATCACAGTGATTCCGGCTTTGCAACTGGCTTTGACAAGCAGCTCGACTGTGGGCGGAAACAATGTAGGCGGCACGGTAACCATCGCGGACAGTGCACAGATCGGGGGAGCAAACGTCAGCCTGCAATCCAACAATGCGGCCGCGACGGTGCCCTATGGCGGCATCGTCATTCCCTCCGGCCAGACTTCCGCCTCGTTTACGATCACGACGACCGCGGTGACGGTGGCGCAAACTGTCACCATCACGGCCACGTACGGGAGCCTCAAGCAATCGGCGACGCTGACGGTGAATCCGCCGGCATCGCCAACGCTGACTGGCGTGGCGGTTTCCCCAGACCACGTCACTGGCGGAACGAATGCAACCGGGACCGTGACCCTGGGGGCGGCGGCTCCGTTGGGCGGAATCATTGTCAGCTTGCAGAGCAGCCCGCCGGGCTATGCCCAGGTGCCGTCGTTCGTCACTGTTCCGCAAGGTGCGACCACGGCTTCGTTTACGATTTCGACCACCCATGTGACATCCACGCAAACCGTCACCATTACCGCTACGGCGGGGAGCGTCAGCGAGACGGCGGTTTTGATCGTTCAGTAAGTGATCTTCACTTCGAGGTGATCGCCGGCGTCGACATGGACCGGCGTGGCCGCCTTGGTCAATATCGCCGCCACCTTGGCATCGCGATAGGCCACATCGTTACCGTCGCTCAGGGCGATCAGGAAGTACTCACCCGATGGAATCGTTCCCAGACGGTAGGAACCATCGCTGTCGGTCTGATCGACCCGGTACGCCCATCGCTCGGATGGGTTCTTCGGCATCAGGAGAACAAAGGCTCCAACTTGCGGCACTCCCGCGCTTTCAACCGTCCCCTCGATCACCGAGACAGCTCTTGTCAGTGTCAAATCGCGATGAACGGGCTCGCCAGAGATTGTGAGAGTCAGCGGCAAGCGCTCCCCGTCCGGGCCAGTGAGATATGCTGCGATGTAGTCCGTGTTCCCCGCCGTGACTTCATAGCGGCCGGCGGGCAGGCGGCGCAACGAAAAGCTCCCGTCCGGACTCACTTCCGCTCGATCAAGACTGCCTTCCTCGTTGCGGAGAGAGACGAACAGGTCGGCCGTGGGCGCCGGACGTTCTCCTTCGAAGAACACACGGCCCGACAGCGATCCCATCGGCTGAGATGTCAACGTCACTTCTGTGTCTACCACACCAACTTCCACTTCGTCGCGAACGTGCCAACTGGACGCGCCGGTGTCCGCTTGCGAGGTTGCCACGATCTCGTACGATCCCGGCGGCACATTGTCGAACCGAAACGTTCCGCCGTTTGAAATCCAGCCATCCAGGAATGAGACGTATGTGTCGTGGACTTTCTTGAACAGGATCGCCCGGCCTGCACTCGTCCCACCCGGAACGCTTATCGTGCCCGTTACGGACACGGCCCTTGCCGGACTCAGCGTGATTGAGACCTGTGCTTCGCCGCCGGCATCCAGCCGGACCAGCGACGCCTGTTCGACGGACTGAGCGTTGGGGTAAAACGTGGTCGGAAACGCAGTGCCGCGAAGACCTGGATCCGGCGAGAATTTCGGCGCTGGTTGAGTGGTTTGCTCTTGATGCTCTTCGGCGAGCCGTTGGTTTTCTTGAAGCCGGATTACTGAGTCGGCAAACCATGGACTCCCCATCGCGCAAACGTAGTAGCTTCCTATTGGCAGGCCGGAGAACCGGAATTCGCCGGCGGCATTCGCGCGCGTCTGGCCGCGACCAATGATTCTGCGATCGCCGTCCACAATAGCCGACTGAAAGATGGCGACAATCGCATTGCCCACCGGCTCGGAGTCTGCATCTTTGACCAGCCCGGCGATGGCGCTGCCCCGGCGTGCCTCGAACACGATATGGCCCGTGTCCTGATCGTCGCGGACGACAATCGCGCTCGACACTCCCGCAAAGCCCGCCTGTTTGTAGGCCTGCGGCGGATAACCCGGCTTCGTGACGGAGAGCGAGTATTTGCCCGGGCCGCTCACTGCGAACGAGAATCGACCATCCTTCTTCGTGACCTGTTGCAGCTTCTGCTCGCGCGCGGTGGCCGGCGCCAACGAAACCATCGCATTTCCGAGCGGCGCGTGAGATCGTGAATCCACCACGACCCCGCTCACGGAATAGTCCGACGCGCCGCCGAGCGGAAGCGCGAGGGCAAAGGCCAGTGCCAGCAGCAAGCCGGCGGCGCGTCTGGTGGGTGCTTCCGTCATCAGAGAGGCCCTCGTCCCAGGTTCGATTGGTCGCTGCCTGATGCCGCTTCCAGCGCCACTGTCCGGTGTTCGCCGGGATATAGCTTCAACTGTTCGCCGGAGACCGACAGGATTTCCGCTGCCGTCGGCGACCCTGTCCAGGCCTGGATCCGATAGTCTCCTGGGGATACGCCTTGGATACGATAGGCCCCTTGCTCATCGCAGTAACCAAGTTTCAGGCGGCCCGCGCCAGCCGCCGCGGGCATGAGATACACACGCGCACCTGCCGCGGGCTGCCCTTGCAAAGTCACCCTCCCCTCCACGCTGGCGCTATCGCCCCGGATCGTCACGTGGAGTTCGCCGCCCGTGCTTCCAGCTATCGGAAACTCGCCGTGCAGGACTTCCAGTTCCCCGAGTTTCGCGGAAGCCACATAGTCGGCGCCAACTTCCGGCAAATCCACCACCAGCCGGTACTTATCCGGGATCACGTCGGTCAATGCCACTGCTGGCGCCGGTCCGGAAGCTGGTTCCGGAGCTTCCTTCGGGGACCGTGGCGCGTTCGCCACCTTACCGATGGTCAACTGGCGCTCGTTGGACGGCATGTGTTGCGGCTCGAGCATCAGAAGAATCATCGCTTTGGGTTGCGCTCCGGCTTCGTATGAAACGGAAACGGGTATGTCCGCACCACCCGCCAATTCAACCACGAGGTTTCGAATAGGTTCCGAGGAAACAACTACCCGCGTCTCCGCCGCCAGCCACTTCGGAGGATCTGCCTGGTATTGCACGGCCCGCAGCGTGTAACTTCCGCGAGGGACATCGACGACGCGGAACAGGCCGCTGGACAGGTTTACAAAAGCCGCACCCAGCGGCAGGCGGTCGCCATCGCGGTACAGTTGCACCCGCGTCCAGGCGCCGGGCGCGAAACTGGTGAGCCGTCCGTCTATATCGAATGCCGGCTCCGTGGCACTGTGGAAATCCGCATCAGTTCGTGCGCCAGGGGCCAGATGCAGCACCGAGGCCGAGGCCGGCGAGTCCCCATTGGGGTAGTATAGCGGCGGCAGCCCACGGTGGTCGTTGTTCAGGTTCAATCTGGTGCCGATGAAGTAGCGCGTGGATGAAGCTTCTCCAGCCAATCGCACGACGTAGTCACCGGGCACGAGATCGAGAAACGCATACCTGCCGAGGTCGTCGGTGCGAGCGATCCGCACCGGCCTGTAGTCGCGGCCGTCAAGAGATACTGCAACGGAAATACCCTGGACAACGACCCCAGCGAGAGGTTCGCCGTTCTCGTCGAGAACAATTCCAGCAATCGAGGACACGGGTACAAGCCGGATCCGCGTGGACGACCCTGGCTTGACATCCACAACCATGAATGTTCCCGAGCGTGGACGACCGGCCTGCTGCGCCGCTTCGTCGTCGAACGATTGGGGCCCGGTGGAGTAGACGAAGCCGCCGAGTTGTGGAGACAGATCTCCTTCGGACACGAAGCCTGGCTTGGAGACAGTAAGTGAATAAGAGTCACACGGCAAATCCTCCACGCGGAAATTGCCGCCGGGATCCGTAAAGCGAAATCCGGACGCGGCTCCCTCGAAGGAGACCAGCGCGCGCGCAATGCCCGCGTTTGTGGCTGAATTTGAGACAACACCCGACAACACACAGCTTCCGGCGTTGGCGCAAAGGCAGCCGAACCACGCGAGTGCCGCGAGTCTCCATCCAGCTCGAACCGCCATTCCTCACAATGTAGCTCACTATCCGCAGGCCAGGGTGGAGCGAGGCGGGGCGCCCCACTCGTGCGCGACGCTGCAATTCGGTGGCTGGCTTCGAAACCCCCGCAGTTTGGGGGTTACGTAGCCTGTCACCGAATTGCCGTATGCTGAAGGGTTCATGCCCGAGGGATCGTACCTCTATTGCGACGTCAGTCTGCCAGTGCCGCTGGATCAGCCATTCACCTATGCGCTGCCCGAGACACTGCGGCACCGCGCGCGGCCGGGCAGCCGCATCGTGGCGCCTTTCGGAGCGCGCAAGCTGACGGGCGTGATCCTGCGCTGCCATGACGAGCCGCCGCCCATGGCCGCGCGCGAGGCGCTGCGGCTGATCGATTCCGAGCCGGTGCTGGATGCGGAACTGCTGGCGCTGGGGCGCTGGATCGCGGGCTACTACTGCGCGCCTCTGGGCGACGTGCTGCGCGGCATGCTGCCGCTGGCGTCGGAGATTCGCCGCGGGAAGGTGTGGTCGCTGACCGATTCCGGCCGCGATGCCGCGCGCCAGCTTGTGCTCGACTCCTCGCCCGACGATCCCGTGTCGAAGATCCTGCGCATGTTGGAAAGGCGTCCGCTTTCGGCCGCCTATCTGGCCAAGGCGCTGCCGCTGGCCGATAAGGCGATGCGCTCGTTGGAACGCAGAGGATTCATCGTCGCCGAACAGGTCGAGACCGATCGCGATCCGCTGCGCGCGCCCTCGGAGCGATTGCGTATCGAACTGGCGGGCGGCGGGGACGACATCAAGCTGAATAAACCGGAACGGGAGCTGCGGGCGTTCCTGGAACTGCATCCCGGCTCGCACAACCTGAAAGACCTCGAAGCCACAGTCAAGAACGCCAGCATGGCGGCACGCTCCCTGGCGCGCAAGGGGCTGGTGTCACTGAAGCCGGAGACCGTCGCGATGGCATCCGTGCCGGCGCGGGTCCGGCACGCGCTGAACCCGGCGCAACAGGCGGCTTTCGACCAGATTCGGGAGGCCATCCTCACCCGGCAATTCCAAGCATTCCTGCTGCATGGCGTCACCGGCTCGGGAAAAACCGAAGTCTATCTCACCGCCATCGAAGCCGTGCTGGCGCAAGGCCGCAGCGCCCTGTTGCTGGTGCCCGAAATCGCCCTCACCCCAGCCATGGCGGGCCAGTTCTTCCTGCGATTCGGCGACCGGGTGGCCATTCTGCACAGCGCGTTCACGGATGTCGAGCGCACCGAGCAGTGGCGGCGTATACGCTCCGGCAAAGCCTCGGTGGTGGTGGGGACGCGATCCGGCGTCTTTGCGCCGGTGCGCGACCTGGGCCTGATCGTGGTCGACGAAGAGCACGACGGCAGCTACAAGCAGGAAGAGACGCCGCGCTACAACGGGCGGGATGTGGCCGTGGTGCGGGCGCAGCAAGCCGGCGCGTGCGTGGTGCTGGGTTCGGCCACGCCCTCCCTCGAAAGCCGCTACAACGTGGAGCGCGGCAAGTATACGCTGCTGGAATTGCCGGGGCGCATCGAGGAACGGCCCATGCCGTTGGTCGAATTGATCGACATGCGGCAGGAATTCCTGGAAACGCGCAAGCAGGCGACGTTTTCGCGGAAGCTGGAGGAGGCCATCGGACAGCGCCTGGAAAACGGCGAGCAGACCATCGTTTTGCTGAACCGGCGCGGGTTTTCGAGCTTTGTGGCGTGCCGCTCGTGCGGCGAGCGCGTCGAATGCATGAACTGCTCGGTGACGCTGACCTTTCACAAGCGCGACCGGCGCCTGCTGTGCCACTACTGCGGCTACGCCGAGAAGGTCCCGAGCGTGTGCCCGAAGTGCTCGAGCGAGCATATCTACTTCATGGGGTTGGGATCGGAGCGGGTGGAAGAAGAGTTGCACCGCGCCTTTCCGGCCGCCCGCATCGCGCGCCTGGACCGCGACACGGTAACCGGGAAGCGGCAGTACGAGACCATTCTTCACGACTTTCGCGAGGGCAACTACGACATTCTGGTGGGCACGCAGATGATCGCCAAGGGGCACGACATCCCCAATGTCACGCTGGTGGGCGTGGTGTCGGCCGACGTCGGGCTGGGCGTGCCGGATTTTCGCGCGGCCGAGCGCACCTTTCAACTGCTCACGCAGGTTGCGGGACGCGCCGGACGCGGCTCGGTGCCGGGGATCGTGCTCATCCAGACCATCAATCCCGATCACTATGCCGTGCGCATCGCAGCGGCGCAGGACTACCAGGCTTTTTACGAGAAGGAACTGGCATTCCGGCGCATGATGCGCTACCCGCCGTTCAGCGCCATGGCTAACGTCCTGGTACGGAGCGAAAAGAAGGAGATGGCGATGCGCCTCAGTTCCGAGCTGGGAACGCTGCTCACTCCGCCCCCGGAAAAGCTCCGGGTGATGGGGCCGGCGGAGGCACCGGTGGCGCGCGTGAAGAACGAGTACCGCTACCAGTTCCTGATCAAGGCGGCCAGCCGCACGGCGCTCAACGAGCTGCTCCAGCGGATTCGCTCGTTTGCCCTGGAGCGCAAGTGGGGCGCCACGGCATTGGTCATCGACGTGGACCCGCTTTCGCTGACGTGACCGGGCCAGAGCCGACTACCGATCGCTAAAAGCCGGGGTGCCCCTCGTGGCCTTCCATCTGCGCGGGAATGGCGCAGCCGCTCTCCGAGATGGCGCAACTGGCGTGCTCAAACTGCACGGTGGTGTGCGAAATATGGAAACGCTCGGCGAGCATGGTATTCAGCCTTTGCAGCGTGGCGTCGCTTGCCGAGGGTGGAACGTCCGCGATCTGCACGTGGCAACTGAGCGCGTGGGTGTTCGAACCGAGGCTCCAGATGTGCAGATCGTGAACATCGAGCACGCCCTCGACAGCTCGCATGGCGGAAGTTACATCGTGAAAGTGGATGCCTCGCGGCAAACCCTCGAGCAGAATATTCAGGGCCTCGCGGATGATGTCCCAGGCGGTCCACACGATCAGGATGGCGATCAGGATGGAGAGCGCGGGATCCACCCGCTCCCACCCGGTGTAACGGATGACGATGGCGCCGGCGAGGATGGCCACCGAACCCAGCGCGTCGCCCAGCATGTGGACGAAGGCGCCGCGTAGGTTGAGGTCATAGCGGCTGGCGGGCCGCAAGGCCCACATGATGCCGCCGTTCAAAACCAGTCCCAGCGCGGCCACAACCATCATGACGCCTTCATGAACGGCCCGCGGGCGGCTCAAACGAAGCGCGCTTTCGTAGAAGATCCAGGCCGAGAGAACCAGCAGCGTCAGCGCATTCACGAACGCCGAGAGAACGCCGGCGCGGTGATAGCCGTAGGTCTTGATTTCGTTCGCGGGCCTGGCTTCCAGGTAAAAACCGAACCAGGCGAGCAGCAG
>Ga0326727_10026779_pt1 | contig 10653 bp, 1 predicted proteins | sample MB2enrmetagenome_FD_207643 | JGI IMG/M metagenome (GOLD analysis project Ga0326727, IMG submission 207643) | Lab enriched peat soil microbial communities from McLean, Ithaca, NY, United States - MB29MY | ecosystem: Environmental > Terrestrial > Soil > Wetlands > Peat | place: USA: New York... | reverse complement strand
GCGACAGGAATACAGACATCTGCAGACATCCCGGCGCCGATGGCTGCGCCTCTCGCCAAGGAAGCCCTGATGGACCGGGCGGAAGCGGAACGCGACGCGAAGAAGGATTCAGGACCGGAAGGAGCCGCTCCGCCCGCCGTTGAACCAACCGTGCGCAAGAACTTTGCCGATACCGCTTTCTGGGCTGCGGCGTTGACCACGGACAAGCAAGGGATCGCAGAAGTCTCTCTTACGATGCCGGAGAACCTCACCGGCTGGAAGATCAAAGCGTGGGCCATGGGCCACGGCACCAAGGTCGGTCAGGGTGAAGCCGAAGTCACGACCAAGAAGAACGTCCTTGTTCGTCTGCAGGCGCCGCGCTTCTTCGTGGAAAAGGATGAAGTGGTGCTGTCGGCGAATGTGCACAACTATCTGCACTCCGACAAAGCCGTGCGCGTTGCCCTGGAGCTGGACGGCGGTACGCTCGTCCCGTTGGGCGAGAGCGTGCAGTCCGTGCAAATCGCAGCCAAGGGCGAGCGGCGCGTCGATTGGCGCGTCAGCGTCAAAGCCGAAGGAGAGGCCGTCGTCCGAGTCAAGGCGATCACCGACGAAGAATCGGACGCCATGGAGATGCGCTTCCCGTGTTACGTCCACGGCATGCTCAAGACCGATTCGTATGCCGGAGCGCTTCGTCCCGAAGATACCGTGGGCAAGATCACCTTCACTGTGCCCGCCGAGCGCCGCGTCGATGAGTCGCACGTCGAAGTGCGCTACTCCCCGACGCTCGCCGGCGCGATGGTCGATGCCTTGCCGTACCTGGTCGACTACCCCTATGGCTGCACGGAGCAGACGCTCAATCGCTTCGTGCCGACGATCATCACGCAGCGAATCCTGCAGAACATGAAGCTCGACCTCAAAGCGATTCGCGACAAGCGCACCAACTTGAACGCTCAGGAGATCGGCGATGCCCAAGGCCGCGCCAAGGGTTGGAAGCGCTTCGACCGCAACCCGGTCTTCGACGAGGCCGAGGTGCACGCGATGTCCGATGCAGGCGTGCAGGCATTGGCTGGCATGCAACTGTCGGATGGCGGTTGGGGCTGGTTTTCCGGCTACGGCGAGCATTCTTGGGCACACACGACGGCCGTGGTCGTCCACGGCTTGCTGCTGGCCCGGCAAAACGGCGTCATCGTGCCGCCCGGTTTAATCGAACGCGGCGTCGCCTGGTTGAAGCTTTATCAGGCCAACCAGATCGCTCTCATCCGTAACGCGCCGGCCAAGATTCAGCCGTGGAAGGAGAACGCCGACAACCTCGACGCGTTCGTCCACATGGTCCTGTTCGATGCGGGCGCGCCGAACGATGAAATGCGCGACTACCTGTATCGCGATCGCACGCATCTGACCGTCTATGCCAAGTCGATGCTGGGCCTGACGCTGCATGCTCAAAAACAGACCGAACTGCTGGGCATGATTCTCAAGAACATCGAGCAGTTCCTCGTCCAGGACGAAGAAAACCAGACAGCTTATTTGCGGCTGCCTGCCGATAACCTGTGGTGGAACTGGTACGGAAGCGAGATCGAATCGCAGGGTTACTACCTCAAACTGCTGGCCCGCACCGCGCCGCGGTCGCAGACCGCTTCGCGCCTCGTGAAGTACTTGCTGAACAACCGCAAGAACGCCACGTATTGGAACAGCACGCGCGACACGGCTGTCTGTATCGAGGCGATGGCCGAGTATCTCGTGGCCAGCGACGAAGACCGGCCGAATATGACCGTCGAGGTCTGGCTGGACGGTAAGAAGCACAAGGAAGTTAAAATCGACTCGGCCAATCTTTTTACCTTCGACAACAGCTTTGACCTTGCTGGCGCCGCTGTCGAGACCGGCAAGCACGTCCTGGAGATTCGCAAATCCGGGAGTGGCCCGATCTACTTCAACGCGTATGTCTCCAACTTTACGCTGGAAGACTTCATCACGCGTGCCGGCCTCGAAGTAAAGGTGAACCGTAAGTACTACAAGCTGAAGAAGGTCGAACGCACCGTCAAGGTTGAAGGCAGCCGCGGCCAGGCAGCCGATCAGAAGGTCGAGAAGTACGAACGTGAGGAGCTGGCCAACGCGGCCACGCTCAAGAGCGGCGACCTGGTCGAGGTCGAGTTGGAGATCGACAGCAAGAACGACTACGAATATCTGCTATTTGAGGATCCCAAGGCGGCCGGCTTCGAGCCGGAGCTTGTCCGTAGCGGCTATAACCCGAACGACCTCGGCGCCTACATGGAGCTGCGCGACGACCGAGTCTGCTTCTTCGTGCGGACGCTGGCGCGCGGCAAACACAGCGTGAGTTATCGCCTGCGGGCGGAAATACCTGGCAAATTCAGTGCCTTGCCAACGCGTGCATCGGCCATGTACGCGCCGGAGTTGAAGGGTAACTCGGACGAGATCAAGCTGGCCATCACCGATTGATCGACATCCGGGCGGCGCGCTCGCCCGAGCGCCGCCCGGCTTTCCGGACCGTCCAAAAACTCGTGCGCAAGTCTTCGATTCGACCGCGTTCTAACCCCGTCGCGGGGTAGACGCCATGCCCCTGGTGCGGATGGTCGGGGGCGACTTCCTTTCTCGCGATCAAAGCAAACCATCAAGCCGTCACTGACGGGCTATTTCCGTTTGTGACGCAGCTGGTCGCTATTCTCGTCTCACAAACCCTGCTTCCTTCCACTCGCGAGGGATGGTCATCATGCTGCGCCTTCCAGGCCTGCGCTTCCTGGCCATGTCGGCTATTGCCGTAACCTGTCTGGCTGCAACGGAGCGGATCGCCGACGTTCGATCGACCGCGCTCAAGGACTTCAATAATCATCGTTATTCCGACGCCTATGCCGGTTTCCGATTGCTGGCACTCGATCCAAGCGACGACCCGCACCAAGTCGGCAGTGACTTCCTCAATGCCATCGCATGTCTTGTTAAGCTCAAACGATTCTCGGAGATAGACGACTTCCGGGAGCAAGTCATTCTCAATCACCGGCGCGAGTGGCGGTTGCTGACCGCGGCAGCGTGGAGTTACTTCACGAATTCGCTCGACGGTACTCTGATTGCCGGTAAATTGCGTCGTCACGGAGGAGCCTGGCAGCCCGATAACGTACCAACCGAGTGGCACGACCGGGTGCGGGCCTTGCAACTAATGCAACAAGCGCTTCCCTTGACGCGAACGGAACCGGATAAGCATGCTGTCGGTAGGTTTCATCTGTTATTCGCCCACATGTTGCTTAGCGATCAGGGTGAACATCGAATCAGTGCGGAAGGGATCTGGACCAAGCCCGAGCTACCGCAAGCTGAGCCTTCGGGACCGCACACGGATATCCGCGAACCACTTCGGTTCCGAGGAACCGAGCGCATCTACTCTCGCAGCGAGGCCCGGCGATTGCAAACCCTGACAAATCTGAAGTCGCTGCCCGAATTTGGAACGTCGTACAAGCAGAATGAGACCGCCGCACCGGTCGATGCCGAAGGTAATCCGATCTTCTTCCATGTCCCCATGAGTTATGAAGCGGCCGTCAACGACGGAGAGCGCTGGCGCTGGAACCTTGCGCAGGCCGGTGCGAGCGACGCCGCTCTTTTGAACGAGGCCGACCTGCTGCTCGCGGATTTCCTCTGCGAGGAGTTCGATGTGCAATCCCTGGCTGACTATCTTACCGCGTTCGGCTCCCTTCAGTTGAATCGAGCAGGACGATTTTCTATCCACACCCTCCGAGACGACGAAACGGTCGCTCGCTTGGCGACTGGCGACAAGCGGTTCAATCTCCCTGTTGAGTTCAACTGGATCAAGATATACGAGCGCATCGCGGCTCGAGGGCGCACTACTGAAGGCGAGCTGGCACGCGATAAGCTTGCGGAGATTTATGAGAATCGGCGTCAGTATGCCAAGGCTGCCGACGCTTGGAAAGCCGCTATTAAAGAATACGGAGCTTGGAAAGCCAACTGGCGCGAGCGCCGACTAAATCAAATCGTGGGCAATTGGGGTCGCTTCGAGCCTGTTCTCCAACAGCCGGCAGGTATCAAGGCAACGGTTGATTATCGCTTCCGCAATGGATCGAAGGTCGTCTTCGAGGCTCGGGCGATCAAAATCCCTCAATTCCTGGAGGATCTCAAGGGACATCTCCGTCGGGGTGAAAGAGGAGACGTGGACTGGACGGACGAATATCCCTTTGAGAGCAAGCTCGAATCAATTGGCGAGCTTCTTATCAAGAACAATCAAACCCAATACCTCGGTGACGTAGCAGCTACCTGGACCGTTGATCTGAAACCCAGGCCGGACCATTTCGACGATCGCGTCACCGTCACCGCGCCGATGAAGAAGCCCGGCGCCTATCTGGTTTCCGCTCAAATGGAAGGAGGCAACTGCAGCAAGATCATCGTTTGGATCAGTGACACCATCATCGTGCGGCACATCGCTGGCGACCAGGCGTTCTACTACGTCGCGGATGCAACAACTGGAAAACCCGTGCCAGGCGCAATTCTCGAATTCTTCGGCGAAGGCGCGCGCGAGCGGGACCCCACAACGAACGAATCCGTACCCACAACTTCCAGCTTTACCGTACGGACCGATGCGTCCGGCATAGCCACCCTCAGTCAAAAGCGCTTGTCGGGGATGTCGCGGTGGATGGCCACTGCCCGAACCAACTCGGGATCCAACGGCTCTGGCCGCTTTGCATGCACGGGATTTGACGAAATCTGGTTCTATCGCGAAGAGGTTTACGAGCAGCAAATGCCAGAGAACCCCAAGGCCTTTGCAATCACCGACCGTCCGGTTTACCGTCCGGGTCAGACACTTAAATTCAAAATCTGGATTGGCAGTACCGCTTACGATCAACCCGACAAATCGGCATACGCAAATCGCCTCTTAAACGTCACAATTCACGACCCGGCAAGAAAGGTGGTGCTCCTCCGCAAATCAAAGGCGGATGCGTACGGCGGAGTTTCCGGCCTGTGGGAAATACCGCCGGGAAGCATCCCGGGCAATTATTGCATTGAAGTCTCAGACGGGAGCACCAACCAGCAGATCGGTTATTTGCTCGATGCTTTTCAGATCGAGGAATACAAGAAGCCGGAGTTCGAAGTAACCGTCGAGCCTCCTGCCAAGCCCGTCCAGCTGGGGGATACGGCTGGGGTAATGATCAAGGCGAAGTATTACTTTGGAGCGCCGGTGCGTGAGGGGACGGTCAAGTACACCGTCACACGCACGAAATATCGCGATACCTGGTATCCGAGCGGATCTTGGGACTGGTTTTACGGCCGGGGCTACGGCTCGTTTGGCTCTGACTATCGATGGTATCCGGGCTGGTTTAGATGGGGCTGCCCGCGCCCCTTCAACGGCACATGGGACCCGTGGTGGTATGGGGCGATGGAACCGCCGGAACAAATCCTCCAGGGCAATGCACCCCTTGGTTCGGATGGGAGTGTCACGATTCCATTGGACACGGGACCTGCGAAGAAGCAATTTCCGGACGACGATCATCGCTATTCAATCACTGCCGAGGTCACGGACCTATCACGGCGCACCATCTTCGGCACCGGTGAGTTACTGGTCAGCCGGACTCCCTTCAAGGTATTCGTGTCGGTCGACCGCGGTTATTACGATGTTGGCGACGACGTCCACGCCGAGTTTCATGCCAGCACGATCGGCGGCAAGCCGGTTTCGGGCAAAGGCAAGGCGTCCGTTTATCAGATCACTTACAACGAGAAGGACGAGCCTGTCGAAAGATTGATCGATGCCAAGAACGTTGACACCGACGTGCAAGGCGACGGCCGGCTGCAATTCAGAGTCGTGGAACCGGGTCAATTCCGGCTCTCTTACTCGCTCGCTGACGTCAAGGGAACTTCCTCGGAGGGAGCCTATATTTTCACGGTTCGCGGACGTTCATTGCTGGGAACCGAGATTGACACTAGCAAACTGCGCTTTAACAATCTGGAAATTGCTACAGACAAACGCGAGTATCAACCCGGGGACAAGGCGCGGCTGTTGCTGAGCACGAATCGCCCCAATTCGACGGTGCTCCTATTTGTACCCGCAGGCCAAGGACTCTTATCTCGGCCAACGGTGATCTCCTTGCGAGAGAAGTGTACAGTCGAAAGTTATGAGATCCAAACATCGGATGTGCCGAATTTCTTTATCGATGCAATAACTGTCGCTGATGGTCGTGTATATACCGAGAGAAAGGAGGTAATTGTCCCGCCTCGGAAGCGGTTGTTGAACGTCGATGTCATCCATGAGAATACGTCGTACAGACCTGGAGAAAAAGCCTCCGTTCGGGTGAAAGTGACCGACCTGGACGGGCATCCGTTTAAAGGATCGGTCGTCGTTACGATATACGACAAGAGTCTCGAATACCTCATTCCGCAAGGCGGCCAGGTCCCGGATATCAAGGAATACTACTGGAAATGGCGCCGCGAAGAGGAAGGCAGCACCGTGTCGAGTATGTTCGGGATCAGCAACGAGCTCTATAAGCTCGGTGAAAGCAGAGGCATGAGTGACATTGGTCTTTTCGGTGCGTCGGCTCTAGAAGAAGTGGTGGGCAAGGCGGACGATCGCGAAAGAATGCTTATTCTCCGCGGACCACCCTTCGGGCTTGGTGGAGCGCTCGGCGCCCTCGGAGTTCAACTTGGAGGCCTCGGTGCCATCGGCGGCGTCGGGGCCATCGGTGGAGTCGGGGCGATCGGAGGTGTCGGCGGTTTTGGAGTCGGCGGAGCGGGACTGGGAGGCCTTGGAGCCCCGCCCGGACTCGTTCCCGGTGCGAGCCGTCCGGGAATGTCGGCGGTGAGGCGAGGACCCGATCCATCGCGCGTGCCAAAGTGGGTCGATGCCACCGTGCGGAAGAAGTTTGCTGACTCCGCTTACTGGGCAGCCGAATTAACGACGAACAAAGATGGCATCATCGACATTTCCGTGCCGATGCCCGAAAATCTCACGACCTGGAAGATCAGAGCTTGGGCGATGGGGGAAGGGACCCGCGTCGGCCAAGGCGAAGCCGAGATCACCACGAAGAAGGACGTACTCGTCCGGCTGCAAGCTCCACGCTTCTTCGTCGAACGAGACGAAGTCGTCCTATCGGCCAACGTTCACAACTACCTGCCGTTCGACAAACTTGTGCGCGTTTCACTCGAATCCGAGGGCGGCACTCTTGTGGCAATCGATAAGCCACTCGACGTAGTGCAAATTGCCGCCAATGCCGAGCGACGTGTCGACTGGCGCGTCCGCGTCAAGGCGAGCGGCGAAGCCATCGTGCGCGTCAAGGCTCTCACCGACAAAGAATCCGACGCCATGGAGATGCGTTTCCCCTGTCATGTGCACGGCGCGCCAAAAACGGAGACGATTACCGGTACCCTCCTGCCGAATGACACTTCGGGAAGAGTAACTATCACAGTCCCGGCCGACGGTCGCGTCGAAGGCACACGTCTTGAAGTGCGCTTTACGCCTTCGCTAACGGGCGCGATGGTCGACGCATTGCCTTATCTCGCCGAATTCCCCTACGGCTGCACCGAGCAGACGTTGAATAAATTTCTCCCCACGGTAATCACGCAAGGGATGCTGCGCAGGCTGAAGATCGATCTGCGCACGATTTATGAAAAACGCGCCGACCCTGCTGCTCGTTCACCCGGGGATGGCGGCCGCTTCGGCCGAAATCCGGTATTTGACAGCGATCGAGTCGACGAAATGGTGCGGATCGGCGTGACGCGACTGGCAGAGATGCAACAGGCCGACGGTGGCTGGGGCTGGTTCTACGGGCGCGGTGAACAATCCAAACCGCACACGACCGCCATCGCCGTGCACGGACTGTTGATCGCCGAAGCCAACGGCGCGGAACTGCCAAAGGGAATGCTCGATCGCGGCGTTCGCTGGCTCGAGACGTATCAATCCGATCAGATTCGGTTGCTGAGCGATCCAGAACGTAAGACAGATTCGAAAACGACAGCCGACGATCTGGACGCGTTCGTTAATAAGGTACTGTACGAGGCCGGAAAGCCTAGCTCTGAAATGCGTGGCTATCTTCTCCGAGACCGCGAGAAGCTGAGTGTTTACGCAAAGATCCTCGTCGCCTTGGCGCTGGACGAAAACTACCACGCCGAAGAACTCGCCAAGATGCTCAAGGAAATCGAGCGTTTTGTCGTCGAGGACTACGCCGCTCAGACCGCTCATCTCGCGATGCCAGCCGACAATCCCTGGCAGCGTTGGTTCGGCAATCAGATCGAAGCGGAAAGTTACTATCTCAAGTTGCTCACTCTCACGGCTCCGGATTCACCAAGAGCCGTACGCCTGGTGAACCATTTAGTGAAGAGTCGCAAGAACGCAACCCACTGGGAGCACACGCGCGATACGGCTGCGTGTATCGAAGCATTTGCCAATTATCTGAAACCGAACGCGGATTCCCGGCTGGACATGACGTTGGAGGTATGGCTCGACGAGAAAAAGGAAAAGGAATTCCACATTGATGCTTCGAACTTGTTTACCTTCGATAACAGCTTCGTGTTGACCGGCGCAGCGGTGAAATCGGGCAAGCATGTGGTCGAAGTCCGCAAGAAAGGCGCTGGCCCGGTGTACTTCAATGCTTGTCTGACTTACTTCAGTAATGAGGAGTTAATCAAACGAGCCGGTACGGCCTTGAAGGTGAACCGCAGGTATTACAAAGTGACCAAGATCGAGCCGTGGTTCGGCCCCGAGTTCGAACCTGACTCGAAGGAGAGATACATCCGAGAGGAGTTGAGCGACCTAGCGACTCTCAAGAGTGGCGACCGTGTCGAGGTTGAGCTAGAGATCGACAGCGATGGCACCTACGAATATCTCCTTTTCGAAGACCCGAAACCCGCCGGTTTCGAACCGGTTGATCTAGTGAGCGGCTACACCGGCAACGGTCTAGGCGCCTACATGGAATTGCACGACGACCGCGTCTGCTTCTTCATGAATTACCTCTGGCCGGGGAAGCGTATTGCTCGCTATCAATTGCGAGCGGAGATTCCGGGAAAATACAGCGCATTGCCCGCACACGTTTCCGCGATGTACGCTCCGGAGTTGAAAGCGAATTCGGACGAGATGCGGTTTGTGATTGTCGATCGCTGAGCGATGTGGGTTGTGGCGAGGGCTCCACCGGGGCGTAGGTCTCCATGTTGTGGCAGGGTCTCCTGACCTTGCCACCCGCCACGACCGTAGGTCTCCGCGACTTTGCAGGCGCACACGGGGGCTTTCGCTTGCACGTTTTTGGAGACCTTCGGTCGGCTCCAGTGGCAAGGTCAGGAGACCTTGCCACTACTAGGGGAGACCTTACCACAACGCTGTCGCGGTCCGTGCGCTCGATTCGACCGGATCCCGCACCGTCCATCGCATTTCCACCCGGCACATAAATTCCCTCGCCGACAATAACCCTTCATCCAAGTCGTTTCTCGGCTTGAAGAAAGCACCTGGCTCCTTACAAAAATGATGGTCGGGCTGCGGTGGAAGGCGGCCCATATCCTCCCTGTAATGGAGTAGATCATGACAACCGCGACCCGTGCCCAATCCGACGTAAAAGACCTGAAACTCGCTCCGCACGGCAAGAAGCGCTTGCTGTGGGCCGACGGCGACATGCCTGTCCTGGCGCGCGTTCGTGAGCGCTTTGCCAAGGAGAAGCCGTTGGCTGGCTTGCGCATGTCGGCGTGTCTGCACGTCACCGCCGAGACGGCGAACCTGGCGCGCACGCTGCAAGCGGGCGGGGCCGACGTGGTTTTGATCGCCTCCAACCCGCTGAGCACCCAAGACGACGTCGCCGCCAGTCTCGTACAGGATTACGGAATCAAGGTTTTTGCGATCCGCGAAGAGGATAATGACACTTACTACAAGCACATCGTCGCTGCCCTGGAACACGAGCCGCACGTGACGATGGATGACGGCGCCGACCTGGTGTCCGCCATGATCTTCGTCGCGCTGCAGCGACTCGACGACGTTCACGCACAGGTGCGAACCTGGGCCCAGAAGCTCTCGCTAGCCGAACGTCAACGGATCATCGGCCAGGTCGTCGGCAGCATGGAAGAGACGACCACCGGCGTAAACCGGCTGCGAGCCATGGAACGCGACGGCGTGCTCAAGTTCCCGGTCATCGCCGTCAATGATGCGCAAACAAAGCATTTCTTCGACAATCGCTACGGCACCGGTCAGAGCACGATCGACGGCATCATCCGCGCCACCAATACACTGCTGGCCGGTCGGAAGATCGTGGTCTGCGGCTACGGTTGGTGCGGCAAGGGTGTGTCTCTGCGTGCACGCGGGCTGGGCGCGCAAGTCATCGTTACCGAGGTCGATGCGATTCGCGCCCTCGAAGCGGCGATGGACGGTTTTCAAGTGCTGCCGATTGCCGAGGCGGCGACGATTGGCGATATCTTCATCACCGTGACCGGCAACCACGGCGTCATCCGCCGCGAGCATTTTGTTCGCATGAAGGATGGTGCGATGGTCTGCAATAGCGGACATTTCGACGTGGAATTGGATCTGCCGGCGTTGAAAGACGAATCTGCAACCGTAACGTCGAACGTGCGCACGAATGTGGACGAGTACAAGCTGAAGAACGGTCGACGCATCTATGTCCTGGGCCAGGGACGGCTCGTGAACCTGGCGGCGGCCGAAGGTCATCCGCCAAGCGTCATGGATATGAGCTTTGCTACGCA
>Ga0326727_10026778_pt1 | contig 10654 bp, 6 predicted proteins | sample MB2enrmetagenome_FD_207643 | JGI IMG/M metagenome (GOLD analysis project Ga0326727, IMG submission 207643) | Lab enriched peat soil microbial communities from McLean, Ithaca, NY, United States - MB29MY | ecosystem: Environmental > Terrestrial > Soil > Wetlands > Peat | place: USA: New York... | reverse complement strand
CCCCCCTGCCGAGCCTGGAAACGGGATGCGTCGTAGAATATCAGATAGTGACATCCGACAGATCCCCGCTCCTGGCAGCGGGAAGCGTCCAACGGGTCTGGTTCGGGCACGCCGACCCTGTGTTTGAACGCCGGCTTCTCATCGACTGCCCAGCGGGAACCCCCGTGCGCTACCTTGTCCGAGGTGATCTCGCTATCACGCCCGCTCGCAGCGAGGCGAGCGGACGCATCTCCCTCCGATTCGATGCCGCCCGCCTGGCGGGAATTGACAGTGACGAGGATTTTCTTCCTACCGACACTCCGCCCTCCCCGTGCATAGATTTCTCGACAGCAACAAGCTGGAACGACGTTGCCCGAGCCTATGCGGCCGCCACGGATCCCATGATAGACAGCAAGGCACTCTCGCAATACGTTTCCGGCATAACCGCTGGCTTTGGCGCCAAGGGGGAAGGGGCTGTTGCAGCAATCCTCTACCGCGTCCGCAAGGACGTGAGATACACTGGCATCAACTTTGGCGAAAACGCTATCATGCCTCATCCTCCGCTTGACACGCTGAAACGAGGCTACGGGGATTGCAAGGACCAGGCGGTGCTGGTTGCCGGAGCGCTTTGCGCGGCGGGCGTCAAGGCTGAGCTTGCGCTTCTCATGTCGGGCGATGAAACCGATGTGACTCCTCAGCTGCCGGGCTTTGGCATGTTCAACCACGCGATCGTCTACCTTCCGGCAACAGGAACCTGGATAGACCCGACTGCGGATTTCTACGCACCGGGAGATCTCCCGCTCATGGACCAGGGAAGGCAGGCTTTGATAGTCGCCCCTGACACGAAGTCACTCACGGTCACTCCGGACGCGTCACCATCCTCCAACTGGCTCCGAGAAGTCAGGGAGTTCAAGCTCTCGGAGTCCGGCCCTGCCGCGGTGCAGGAGGTCTGCACCATGGGCGGCAGCTTCGAGGCCTCGTATCGCGACGACTTCGACCGCGCGACTCCCGCCGCTTCGCGCGAGCAGCTGGAGAAGTACGTGAAAAGCGAGTACGACGCCGGAGCGCTGGTGAGCTGGTCGACAAGCGATCCCCGCGCCATGGATATCCCCTTCACCCTGACGCTGCAAGCATCAGACTCCAAGGAAGGGAACACGGACGACAGCTCAGCACAAGTCTACGTCCGCGGAGGCGGGCTGGTGGACTTCCTTCCCGACCTGATAACGCGCAAAGACCCGGCGGGAACGCCGTTTTCACGGAAGAACAGCCTACGCCTCTGGCAACCGTTCGTCTGCGAGTATGTCTACCATGTGATTGCTCCGCCGGGGTACAGGGCCACGGCCCTTCCGCCGGACGAAACCGTCCCCCTGGGCCCTATCTCGCTCACAAAAACCTTCAAGCTCAACGCCGACGGGTCAGTTACCGCAACGCTGCGCCTGGACTGCACAAGGCGTCTTTTCAGCGCGGATGAAGCATCGGCCATGCACACGGCGGTCCGCGCGTTTAGCGAAGGGCAAGCAAGCGTTGTGAGCTTCGAGCAAGTTGGAGAGAGCTTCCTTGCCGCAGGCAAATTCAAGGAGGCGTTGGACGAGTTCGAGGCGCTCGAAAAACTCCACCCCACGGAAGCCCGCCACAAGGTGCAGATCTCCAGCGCCCTGCTGGCAGCGGGCTTCGGTAGGGACGCCGCCGCGGAGGCGCGCGCAGCCGTTGATCTCGAACCGCAGTCTGCCGGCGCTCATGGGAACCTCGCGTGGGTCCTCCTCCATGACGATTTCGGCAGACTGTTCGCCAACGGGGTTGACTTGACCGCGGCACAAGCTGAATATGAAAAAGCCCGCCAGATTGATCCGTCCAATGCAGCATATACGCGCAACCTCGCGATCATCGAGGAGTACAACGACGCCCTTGTACGCTACGGGCCCGGGGCCAAGCTCGAGCAGGCGGTAACGCTCTACCGGACAATCGAAAAGGATCTCGTGGGCCTGGATAGTCTGCAAAACCTCTACCTGGATCTTCTCTATCTCGGCAAATACCAAGACATACTTTCCGGACTGAAAAACGGTGCGAGCTCGGGGGAGCTCCTCCAAGCGCTCTTCGTCGCCGCCTCCGCGGTAGTGGACGGGCCTGAGGCGGCGCAAAAAGAAGCTGCGAGGTTGGTCCCGTCGGCTGACGATCGGCGCAGGGTGCTTTCCTCCGCGGCGCAATGCCTTCTGTCCGTACGGCGTTACCCCCAGAGCGCCGAACTGATGATTGCCGGGGCCCGTGGCACGCAAAACCTGACCCAGACGATGGCTTTTGCTGAAATTCTCAAGACTCTCGCCCCGACTGACCCGAAGCTCCTGCAGGACAGCACGCCCCAAGGGATAGTTCTTTCCCTCCTGGGCAGAGTCCTCAGCGGTGACATCTCCCTGGCGAGCATTGGCGACCTAATGGCAGCGAGCGTTCGCAGTACGCTGAGCGATCCGGCGGATAGCTCCGAGACCGCTCAGGCACTTGACGCTATCCGCGTCGGGCTGCAGAGCCTTCCCTTTCCGCCAGAAACAATGTTGGATCTTTTGACCAAGCTTGCGGACGTGCCGAGCATCTCAGAGGGAAACGCCATTGCCGCGCTCCTGAGGATCCCCGCATTCCCTGATGCCACACCTTCGGTTTTCTTTCTCACCAAAGAAAGCGGAGCATACCGGATTGTCGACGCCATGGACAATATGTTCGGCATAGCCAGGGAATGCCTTTCTCTTGTGGATTCAGGGCATGTGGATGAGGCGAACTCGTGGTTCCGTCTCCTGCGGACCCAGCACGAAAGGGTGGGTGACTTTCCGGATTTCTCGAAGGCCCCGGTGTTCGCCCTCCTTCCTTCAGGGAACGCGGGAGCGGAGGACCTCCGGCTCGCAGCCGGGTATCTCCTTTCGCAGTCCAGGTCCAAGACTGACGCCCTTCTGGGTGTGAATATCGTGCTGCCTCGCTGGCGCTCGGAGACGGATAGCGTTCGTAGGCGCACAATGGAGGAAGCCATCGCAGAGGGCCTTCTGACGCTAGGTAGGATGACGGATCTGACGGACGTCGCGGTCAGCTTCGTCAAGGACGACCCGGACAACATCAGAGCTCTCGAGGTTCTCTGTGCCGCCCTGGACAAGGCAGGCAAAAGCGCCGATGCGGACAACCTCGTGCGTGCCCGTTTGGTTGCCAAGCCGAAGGACAAAGCACTCTTACGGCTTCTCTCAACGAGGCTCGGTGGAGAAGGCCGTTACGCAGATGCCATGAAAAACACGGAGGGTATCCTGGATTCCGGGGAAGCGGAGCTCACGGACTACAACTCCTATATCTGGTATGACCTCTATACGGGCGTTCCGGATACCGCCCTTTTGGCCAAGCGCCAGATCGTCCAAAGACTCATGCAGGGCAGCTCCGGCATACTCCACACCCTGGCGTGCGTTCTTGCCGACTCCGGCCGCATCCTGGAAGCCCAGGAGGTATTCGGAAAATTCCTTGAAGAACGCGGGACAACGGAGCAGGCTGATTCGGCGACCTGGCTCGCATATGGAATCCTTGCCCAGCGGTTCGGGCTCAATGACACCGCTATCTATGCTTTCAATAAGGTGACGCTTGCTCAGGGCTGGGATTCGCTTTACCCGGGCATCACCTCGTGGGCCTTGGCGCAGATTCATCTCAAGGAGGCGCTTGCCGTCAAAAAGTGATCCCCTTGGGCTATCTGAAAGCCGAGGGCCGGAGTCCGTCTATCAGGCGAGGGACGAGGCGGACAGGATGAATATAGCCCGGCCGGCAAAGGGATTCGGGGAGGACAGGGCTCACCTGAAGTCCATGGCTTACGGGCTGCTCGAATCCCTGAGCGAAGCGAATGACGCCGCCACGAGTCGTGGCTACGGCTCAGCCGCCTTGGCTCGGACGGATCCAGAACCTCGGGGATGGCTCACGACGTTGGTCGTCCGTTTCTTCCTCGATATGCTTGAGGTCCCAATAAAACACCCGCGCGAAGAGAACCTGGAGGAGCGTTTTCCCGGACCCTGTGAAGCCCTTTTTCCTGACTCGATTTGCCCCGAGCTCTTAGTTAGTTGTGCTGGCCGACGGCGGCGCGGCAACTGGCCAGCCGCGCACGCCGTAGGGTTAGAGGAAGCGACCACGGTTCCCGCCGATGATGCTGACAGGCTGTGAAGAATCGTTGACGCCTTTCTCAAGGCGTCTCGTGAAGGAACCCCGAAGCGCTTCTCTCGGTCCTCGACAAGGAGGTCGTGCTCGGAGCAGACGATGTTTCCGTGAGCATGAGACCCGCCGAGGAGGTGCTCGGAGCGCGCGGTGGTGGAGACTTTGAAGGGTCGGGCCCTGAAGGCAACACTCCTGGACAAATCGCGCCGCCGCGGCCGGACTGAAAAAACGTGCAGATCAATCAAATCACACCTGATTGCGCTCGTCTGCGCCAGATAGATCTTGTTATTTTACCCGGCTGGCAGAGACGCCATTACGTCGATCATTCTCGCTATTGTCCCCCCGGTCGCTGGCGCTCTCGGAATCGCCTATCTCGTAAGGCGCGCGGGCGGGGCTATCGTGTCTCCCACCCCGGCGGACAAGTACACAATGGAATCGCCACGGCCTCTTTTTTTCTTCTATTGGTTAACGCTGTGAGAACTGGCCTTTCAAACTCATTGTCCTTTCCGCTATTGCGGGCTTGGTTTTCTTCGGGATCAGCCTCGGCACGAACAAGCCGACCAAGAGGTTGTGATTCCTTCACGGCATCTGGCTTTGGCCGGACTGGTGTTCCTCCTCTTGAACGATCAAGGAGACCTGGCCTCAACGCGTTCATTCATTCGGAAGAGTACGTCGCAGTCCGAAAAAAGTTGACAGATCGTCTAAACTATGTCAAACTGCGCAGCATAAATACATGACAGTCTTGATAGGGAAGTAAATCTCTTAGGAAAAGAGTGCAATTTCTCCGTTCAGTATTGCAATCATGTTTTTTCCGGTGCTAAGGACGGTTTCGAGGATTCTGGAAAGCTTCGTCAGATTATCGGATCTGAACGTTACACATAGAGGAGGCAACCATGAAATCCCTGGAACGCAACTCGCACGTCCGCTGTCCTCACGGTGACAGACTTAGACTACTGGCACGTTCGAAGGGGATTATCATTGCCGTTGCCGTAGCGAGTGTGACCTGGTGGTTTTCGCCGTCCAGCGTGAATGCGCTTTCTAGTTTTGCCCGACAAACTGGCCAGTCTTGCAGCACATGCCACTACTCATTTCCGGAGCTTAACCCGACCGGACGCGAGTTCAAGTTAAACGGCTACACCCTGACGGCCGAGAAGAACCTAAAGGCGGAAGCGACCAGCAAAACCGCCGAGCTTTCGCTCCCACAGTTTGTCCCGCTATCTGCGAGTCTCTTGACGTCCTTGATCTATACACGGCTAAGCAAGCCCGGGGCACAGGATCCAAGCGTCGAGGTTCCGCAGGGGCTCAACCTGTGGCTGGCCGGGCAGATTCTCCCCAACTTCGGAGAAGCTGTACAGATTACCTACACCGCTGCCGCCGACCACTTCAGCTTCGACAGCAGTGACGTTCGGTACGTTTTTCAGACCACTCTCTTTGGCGAAGACCTGCTTCTTGGAATTGATTCCAATAACAATCCGACATTTGAGGACGTATGGAACAGCGTCCCTGCGTGGGGTTTCCCATTTGCCGCGCCCGACTCGGCTGGCTTTACGCCTGCGGCCACGACGATCATCGATGGATCCCTGGTTAACCAGGTGGTCGGAGGCGGTTTCTATGCCTTGTTTGCTGATCACCTGTATGTCCTGGCTGAGATCTACCGTTCGCAGCATCTGGGAACGCCGCAGCCCGACACTGGCACCGTCGGCACCCCACCCGTATCGGAGTCCATCAACATACAGTATGTAGCGCCGTACTGGCGGGTGGCTTGGCAGCAGCAGCTGGGATCGAACAACTATTTCGAGATTGGCACGTACGGAATCTACGTCGACTCCACGAACGGCTCGATTGGCGGCCCCTCTGCTGACACGTACCTGGATCTGGCAGCGGACCTCACATACGAGCTGACACTCGGCAACGGCGATGTGATTAGCGTTCATAGCACGTTTATCTATGAATCGAGTGATCTCGAATCCACTCCCGCAATGGTGCCGACTCATACTCTGGAAACTTGGCGGCTCGACGCCAACTATCATCTCGGCAACAGGTTAACATTCACCGCAGGACCGTTCATGACCTGGGGTACAAGCGATTCCCTGCTCTACCCCGTAGTGCTTCCAGGAACGGGAGACACCACCGCCAGCTTTTCCGGCGGCAGCCCGAATAATCTAGGCTATATCGGCCAGGTCGCCTTTTGGCCAGGGCAGAATTTCCAGATTGCCTTACAATACAGAGGATTCTTCATTTTCAATGGCGCGAGCTCGAACTACGACGGTAGCGGAAGGAACGCGTCGGACAACAACACGATCTACGCTTTCATCTGGATCAACTACTAGCGCGCCCGAGGCGGTTTGGGCTTTCAACCCAGATAGAGGACGCGAGGCCCCCGCTGCGCCCTCTATCCGTAACTATGCAAGCCGGAAAGCAGGAAGTTCACGCCGAAGAACGTGAACAAGGTAAAGGCAAAGCCAATTATCGCAAGCACGGCGGAGCCCCCTCCCCGTAGTCGCCTCACCAATCGCGTGTGAAGATATGCCGTGTAGACCAGCCAGGTTATCAAAGCCCACGTCTCTTTCGGGTCCCAACTCCACCACTGCCCCCAGGCCACCTCAGCCCAGATGGCGCCGAAGATGAGCGCGCCGGCTGTAAAAATCGGGTACCCTATGGCGACTGAAGTGTAGGTAATCCTGTCGGCCTCTGCCTTTCTCTCCACATTCCGAGAAACCAGCTGGACGATTGCGGAAACCAGGCTCACCACGAAGAACGCCTCCCCGATGAAAGAAAAAGTCACATGTAGCACCAGCCACAGCGACTGAAGCGCAGGAATGGGGGGTTGGATATGGCGGGGCGCGAGTGGGGACGAGGAAATCATGAGTAGGGCTAACGCAAAGATCGTAGCGCCCAGCAGAACGAAGCGCGTCACCGCAGACTTCATAACGAGACGCAGGACGAATGCAAGAGCGCAGACCACCGCGGAGAAAAAAACGAGCGACTCGTAGGTGTTGGTCACGGCCGGGAAGCTGATCCTGACGCTCCGGTCAACGGTGACGGCGAGCAGAAGAAGCGAAGAGGCGAGAAGCATCCATTGCGACACCGGATCTGCAGTCTGGCCCTTGCGCATGAGAAAGGCGATCTGAAGCGCGGCAGCCGTGGCAATCAGGATCAGTGCTGTCGTTGCGAAGGCTTGTGCCATCGGCGGTGAGCTCCTTTTGCCCTCAGGATAGTCGCAGTCAAGGCCCCTTGGAAAGGGACAGCTCTTGGCGTCAGGCTATCTCCTTGCTTCTATTTTGAACAAAAGTCAACAGAAGGCCGCATGCCAGGAGAACGGCTCCGACAACAACCGTGGAGAATCCCGGATCGCTTACCGTGCGGAGGCCCGTAACCAAGTTCTGTTGCACGCGCACGAGCGTGTATTGCCCGAGGGACTCAGCGACAGCCAGTTTTCGTATTGAGACCAAAACATTTCCTCTATATTGTTGGAGCAAAGCCTTCTGGATGCCGCCATCCTCCACCACGTCCGCGAGGTACCAGACGGAGTCGGAGTCCTCGAAACCTTCGCCGATGCGGGCAGTCGTTTCGGCGCCGGTTGTGTCGCGAAAGAGAAAGGTCGATTGGTTTTCCCAAGTGGCCTGATAGACCGAAACGCCCTTCAGCCTGAGCGGATGGTTTACTCTGATCGGAAACGCCTTCGCCTCCAAAACGCCGTCCCGCAGCACATCGACAATGGATATCCAGGCCCTGGGAGACCCGTTCTCATACTTCAGGTATTCGAAGGAAAGAAGCTTGATCGAATAATGAGGGGTCACTTCCGCTTTCTGCCCCTGAGACATTACGAAGTCCTTCTCGGTTCGTCCCAGCGTAGTGACAAGTCCTCCAGCAATTAGAACGAGCAGTGCCATATGTACGATGTCAGGTCCAAACCTCTTCTGCGTTTTCATTCGCGCTCGACGTACAACGCGGTCCACAGCGCAAACTCCGAGGTTCAACGCGAATATCGTTACGGGAACAAGGAAGAGGGCAGAGGAGAAGTACCGGTTGAAACCGAGAGCCGCGATCAGCCCGTAGAGGGCTGGGGAATACCTGGTCCGATAGAACTCGGACTCCCTGCCCTGTGGCACGAGGGTAGAAAGCAACGACAGCGCCGTGATGAGAAGAATCACCACGATGGCTAGCCGCACAGACTTCAAGAATCGATACAACACGTGCACTCGACTCATCCTCCGCTGCCATGGAACTATAGCCCGAAGCAGTCGTGTCTGTCATACCGCTCGCACGGCTCTCTGCAGCCACGCCTGCGCCGCTGGCGATAGCAGGTTTGGGAATGGACAGAATTGGGGCAGACTGCATCAAGCGCCTGTCCCTCGTGTGGCTTACAAGCTGGCTCATTAGGATAGCAGGCCACTTTCTTAGGCATTTGTCGTTTTGGGTTATCCACTCCTCCGCAGCTGTCCCTCACACAACGAGCGGCGCGTCGCTTTTAACATTGAATGACTGTCTGGCTGACCTGGTACCGTCGAACGCAGAAGTTCCGTTATCCCTTGCAGGTCGGGCACATAGTCAGTAGAGGTAACACAGCTTGCAACACCTGCAGCCGCGCAGTATATTGCGGCGGCAAGAGGTCGACCAATGTTCAAGCTGATCAAGCAGATCCTGAAAAACTTAATCAAAAAAGTCGATTATCGAATCGACGTCAGCTCGCTGTACACAGAAGTACCGCGTATGGGGGGGAAGATTCCAAACCATGTGTATCAGACGTGGGTAAACCCGGTGTTTCCCTACGTCCACGCACGTGCACTGCAACGATTCAGGAGATTGAACCCCGATTACACCTTCTCCTTCTTCGATGATCAGCAAATGGCCGAGTATATGGATTCCAACTTCGCCGGGCACCCGATTTTGGAGTTGTTTCATGGCGACCGTATGCCCTCCGGAAAAGCCGACATCTGGAGGTATTGCGTGCTTTTTCTCGAGGGAGGCATATACTGCGATATAGATAGCGCTCTAGCAGTTCCGCTGCACGAACTGGTTCATGAAGAGTCTTCTGAGCTCATTTCTTTCGAGAATGTTAAATGGAGAGATCATTTGAGTCTCGGCCGCTATGCTGACCCCGATGTTTTTCTCCCTAGTCCCCCCGACTCAATCAAAGGCAATCTGGACTATCCCGAGCACACAATTATCAATTGGCTGCTTTGCTTTGAGAAGGGAAGTCCCATCCTGGAGGAGATCATCAACCTGATTGTGCGGCACGCGCATTTCTATAAAAACAAAAAATTTGAGGACGTGAGCCTGGCTGGGAATCATTTCACGGGCCCGCTGGCTCTTACCGAAGCTGTCTGGATGTGGATGCAAAAGAGCGGCAAGTGCCCCGAACAATGTGGGATCGATTTCTCGGGAAAAGCGATATTTAAGCACGGCGAGCTGGACTACAGGCAATCACCCCACCATTCCACGAGGAAAAACCAGGAGTTTCTCGATTAAGGGCGATTACGCAGAGCGCGGCAAGATCATGCGGTTATGGATTTGATGATCTGTCCCGCCTTCGCTGGAGCCCGCCCGCTTGGAGGCAATTCCGCTACACTCGGCTCTTCGCAAGGATGCGCTGACGGTGTCGCGGAGTTAAGGCAGGCGAATAAATAAGGCTGAATTCCGAAAGTGTAGCCTGGGGCGCGGACAGCGCGCGCCTTCAGCACCTGTGGCGTCAGGCGCGCAATCGACCGCGCAAACCCTCATTCGGTTACTTGTTTGCATCCCGCCATTTCATTTATTCCGTCTTCACGTTTCTTGAGATCGAAGAACACAGTTGGGATTGGACCGAATAACGACATTCCAAAGCCGGCACTGACGTAGTATATCTGGCCGGCAACGGTCTCCACCGTTACCTCTTTGGAATATATCGATGCGAGCCAGAGTTTTATGTTCCCAGGCTCTACAACGTAGGCGAAGTAGTTACCGGTGCCTAGAACGCCTATTGGCCCGTTTTGCGCAAGAATCAAAACTCCAGTAGGAGTCATACCGAAAGTATTGTTAGCCGCTCGATAGATGTAGATGAGGGCCTTTCCCTCCGGTGCACTGCCCTCGACAAAGGGTGTAGGGGGTGTAGGCGGTGTCTCCATCGGCTTTCCAAAAACCGGGCTGGCAACCGCAATAGAGGCAAACACCCATAACATGACGATAGGCAATCGTTTCATGAATTGCTCCTTCGGATTTCGAATAGCTCACTGTATTCCTGTTACAAAGGATCCACAAGAAAGCGTCGCGCGTGGCGGGTCGTAGTTGAACGCGGGGACTCCAGCCGTCTGGGGATTTCTCGATTTCTCCTATTTCTCTTGGCCAAGGAGCAGATCGGAAAGACTACTGCACAAGTACAAGCCTATACGTCAAAACAATGAAAAAGCCCGTGTGAGATACGGGCTTTCGTGAAATGGAGGTGGCGGGAGTCGAACCCGCGTCCTGAAGTGTTGACCAAGAACCTCTACAGGTTTATCCGCCCTTTAAGTCTCGGCGGAAAGTTTGGGAGGCG
>Ga0326727_10026777_pt1 | contig 10655 bp, 5 predicted proteins | sample MB2enrmetagenome_FD_207643 | JGI IMG/M metagenome (GOLD analysis project Ga0326727, IMG submission 207643) | Lab enriched peat soil microbial communities from McLean, Ithaca, NY, United States - MB29MY | ecosystem: Environmental > Terrestrial > Soil > Wetlands > Peat | place: USA: New York... | reverse complement strand
TCCTGGTAAGATTTTGGCTTTAGTTATTTATATTAACTATTATTTCAAATGTGGCTCAATATCATTAAAAAAATTAGTAAATTCAGAGTGATCAGTATTCTATTCATATTAGTTCATCCGGGAATATCTATTGCCCAATTCCCAAAACAAGACACGCTGAATTTGACAATTATAAAAGCGGAACAACTTTTCATTAATAATAACCTGCAAATATTAGCCCAGAAATACAATGTGGACGCCACGAAAGCACTGATCCTCCAGGCACGCCTCTACCCTAATCCCAATATAAATTTTATACAAGGCGCTTACAATACGCAAACAGGAAAATGGTTCGAACAGGATTATAAAAATGGAGAGCAGGCATATCAGATATCGCAATTGATTGTACTATCCCGTAAAATCAACAAACAGGTCAAAATTGCAGAGACGAATTTTAAGCTTGCGGAAGACGACTTATTTGACCTGTTGCGGACTTTAAAACTCGCATTACGCAGTAGCTTCTTTAATATTTATTACCTTCAGCAAACCTCAAAAGTTTATAATGAGGAAATAAACTCGCTGAAAATGATTGTCGCGGCATATAATCAGGTACAAGGGAAGGGATATGTGTCAGAAGCCGATGACATCCGTGTCAAAGCTCAGCTCTATTCTTTACAGAGCGAGTACCAAAACCTGATTGATAATATCAATGATTTACAAAGTCAATTAAGGTTATTATTGCAGATTTCTCCAAACATATACTTACGACCTGTGATGGACACAGAAATAGTAAAAGCTGATCCTCATTTCTATAGCTTAAAATCGTTATTGGATTCAGCTTATATAAACCGTGCAGACCTTAGGATCGCCAAGGATAATCTAACGTTAAGCCAACAGACCTATTCTTACCAGAAAGCACTGTCTATCCCTGATTTTACAGCAGGGGCAAGTCTGGACAGACACGGAAGTTACATCACAAATTTTAACGCTTTAGGCATTGGTCTCGAAATTCCGATTTTTAATCATAATCAGGGGAATATAAAAAATGCACGCATACTTGTTGATTATAATAATACGCAAGTGCATCTTGCCCAACAAAGTCTGGAAGAAGAAGTGAGCCGTGGTTTGCAAAAAGCTATAGATGCTGATAACCTCTATAAAGGAATAGATCCTGCATTCGCCGGCAATTTTAATAAACTGGCAAAAGAAATGATGGAGCATTACATGAACAGGACTGTTAGTCTCCTGAATTTTCTCACCTTCTACGATTCATATAAACAAAATATTGTTCAATTAAATACGATTCTCTTCAATAAGGTGAACGCGTTGGAAAATATCAATTTTTTGACAGGAACTAACTTTTTTAATAAATAACATCCAACTATATTATCGCTAAATCTAATAGAAAATTAATAAAGATGAACATTAAGATCAGATTAGCAGAATTCTTATTTGTCGTTGCAATATTTGTACAAAGTTGTGGAGGAAACACGGCACAAACAGATGAAAAAGAAAAATATATCATTCCCGACACCTTATTACGTATTCTGGAAATTGATACTGTAAAAAAATGTCCTTTGGTTGATGCTTTAAAACTAACCGGTATTGTAGATTTTGATCAGGATAAGCAGGTAAATATTTTCTCTTTAGTCAGCGGGAATGTTCAGGATATAAAGGTCCAGTTGGGAGATTATGTAACTGCAGGCCAGGTGCTGGCTATTGTCAAAAGTAGCGAGATGGCTGGGTACAGTAATAATTTAATAATTGCCGAAACCAATGTAACAGGAGCAAAAAAACAGTTGGATGTCACCAATGACTTATATAAGAGCGGACTCGCTTCTATACTGGATGTCACGAATGCTCAGGTAGCTTATTCCCAGGCAGAATCACAATTGGAAACGGCAAAGAAGATCCTCGAAATAAATGGTAACAATGTTAAAGGCGACTATATTATAAAATCGCCGATCAACGGTTTTATTGTTCAGAAAAATATCACAAACAATACTTCTGTACGTGCAGATAATAGCACAAATCTCTTTACAATATCTGATCTGAAAGATGTATGGGTACAGGCAAATGTATATGAGGCTAATATTGAGAAAGTTCATGTCGGCGATAATGCTGAAGTAAGGATATTATCGTTGCCTGACAAGGCTTTCACAGGGAAAGTCGATAAAGTACTCAATGTACTTGACCCAACCAGTAAAGTGATCAAAGTCCGCGTGGTTTTACAAAACCCTGGTTATATTCTGAAGCCACAAATGTATGCCAGCGTAATGGTATCAAATCCAGAAGGCCGGGAAGCTCTTTGCATAACAAGTAAAGCGCTGGTTTTCGATCGTAGCCGGTACTATGTTCTGAATTATAAAGGGAATGGTAGAGCAGATATAACACCGGTTGATGTGTTGAATACGTTAGGCGATAAAACTTACCTTAGTTCAGGTGTTCATGTAGGAGATAGAATTATTGCAACATTAGCTCTTCAAATTTACAGTGAGTTGAATAATTAACAAAAAATATAAGCTAAACTGATGACTAAGGTTTTAAAATACATAGTAGCTTTTTCATTAACAAACAAATATTTTATCTTGTTTGCTTTAGGCGTTCTGATAATTACTGGAATAATCACATTCAGAGATATGCCTATAGAAGCATTTCCCGATGTTACGAATACTGAAATTGATATTATTACTCAATGGCCCGGCAGAAGTGCCGAAGAGGTAGAAAAACACATAACCATTCCTATAGAAATTGCGCTTAACCCCGTTCAACAAAAAATAAGCCTTCGCTCGACAAGCATATTCGGCTTATCTTATGTGAAAATAATTTTTGAAGATGGTGTAAAAGATCCCCAGGCAAGGATGCAGGTGATGAGCCTTATAAATAATGCAACCCTTCCATCTGGTATAATTCCTGCAATCCAACCGCCAACAGGACCAACCGGGGAAATTTTCCGATATACTTTAAAAAGTACTTTCCGTGATGTCAGGGAGCTTAAAAGAATACAGGACTGGGTGATTGACCGCCGGCTTAGGGCAGTGCCCGGGGTAGGCGATCTTAACAGCTTTGGTGGAAAGACAAAAACCTATGAAATTAAAGTAAATCCCGGCAAGCTTACATCTATGGGGCTTACTCCGCTAGATGTCTTTACTGCGGTTCAGAATACCAATATTAATATTGGCGGAGATATGCTAATTGAAAACGATGAAGCTTATGCTGTTCGCGGAATAGGCCTCCTCAATGACGTAAATGAAATAAATAATATAGTTATTCAGAATAATAATGGCGTGCCTCTTTTAGTGAAAGATGTTGCAACCGTTACGATTTCCAATTTACCCCGTCTCGGCTGGATAACCAGAAGTGATGCTTCTATTGGTTCCAATGGTAAACGTATTGTAACAGACCAGGATGATGTTGTTGAATGCATCGTTGTAATGCGGAAAGCGGAAAATCCTTCAGAAGTGGTCAAAGGAGTAAAAAAGGAAATTGAGAAACTCAACAGGTATGTATTACCTGCCGATACGAAAATTATTCCTTATTATGATCGCTCCGATCTTATCTCTTACGCTACACATACTGTTTTGCATAATCTGATAGAAGGAATGTTATTGGTCATCTTGCTTGTATCTCTATTCCTTTTCAATTGGAGAACTACACTTATTGTTGGCATTATCATACCGATTTCATTGTTATTTGCTTTCATCTGCCTGAGATTAATGGGCATGACCGCAAATTTATTATCAATGGGTGCTATTGACTTTGGGATTATTATTGACGGGGCAGTCGTAATGGTTGAAGGCATGTTTGTAGCATTGAAAACCAGGGTCAGAGAATTGGGGATGGAAAGGTTTAACAAAAGTTCAAAGATGGGTTTATATAAGACAGTTGGAACTAAAATGGGTAAAGCCATCTTTTTTTCAAAAGTCATTATCATAACAGGTCTTCTGCCCATTTTTGCTTTCCAGAAAGTTGAGGGAAAAATGTTTTCTCCGTTAGCTTATACTCTTGGTTTTGCATTATTAGGCGCGCTGATAACCACTCTTACTCTTGTGCCTATGCTCGTTTCCATTCTACTTAATAAAAATATACGTGAAAAGCATAATCCTTTTGCCCAATTTATTAATAGAATCATGCTTCGTGGATTTGAATTTTCATTCAAATGGAAGAAAATTGTTTTAATCATTTCTGCTGTTATTATTGTAATCGGTTTATTTTGCTTCAAATTTTTGGGTTCTGAATTTCTGCCTGAATTAAATGAAGGTGCTATCTGGTTGCGGGTCCAGTTGCCTTACAGCGCTTCCTTGCAAAAAGGTGTGGAGGTGGCCATTCAGACACGAAATCTTTTAATGACTTTCCCACAAGTAAAATGTGTTGTGTCTCAAACTGGTCGTCCTGATGATGGCACCGATGTTACAGGGTTTTATAACAATGAATTTGATGTAATTATGTATCCGGAATCTGATTGGAAACCAAAGATCTCTAAAGATGATTTGATTGACCAGATGAATAAAAAGCTTTCTGGTATACCTGGAGTAAATCTCAATTTTTCACAACCAATTATGGATAATGTTGAAGAAGCTGTATCCGGTGTAAAAGGGTCTATTTGTGTTAAAATTTTTGGCGATTCATTAGACTATATGGAGCAAAAACTGAGCGAGGTATATAATATTATGAAAAAGATTCGTGGCGTTGGAGACCTCGGGGTAATACAGAATATAGGGCAGCCTGAAATTGATGTAGATCTCAGCCAGGAAAAGATGGCGGTATATGGCGTAACTACGGCTAATGCTAACTCAGTTATGGCAATGGCTATTGGAGGTCAGGCAGCTTCCACGCTTTATGAAGGAATTGAGACTTACGATATCAGGGTACGGCTCCCGGAAGAATTTCGTAAGTCAGAGGAGGATATAGGTAATTTATTAGTTCCAACGCAGAACGGCTCTAAAGTGCCGATCAAGGAATTAGCGACAATTACCAGGAAAACCAGCGCATGTTTAATCTTCAGAGAAGAAAATGAAAGATATTCAGCGCTTAAATTTTCTGCTGTCGGACGCGACATGGGTAGCACTGTTGCAGAAGCACAGGAAAAAGTAAATGAGAAAGTCACCTTAAAAAGAGGCTATAGTATGGTTTGGCAGGGAGATTTTGAAAACAAAGTGCGGGCTCAAAAGCGATTGGCGCAGGTAGTGCCGGTCAGTTTATTGCTGATTTTCCTTTTATTATTCAGTATGTTCGGGAATCTGAGGGACGCAGGGCTTGTTTTCCTGAATGTGCCATTTGCCATCGTGGGAGGAATTTTTTCATTGTTAATTACCGGTACCGATTTTAGTATTTCTGCAGGCATAGGTTTTATCGCTTTATGTGGTATTTGCATTCAGAGCGGGATCATCCTGATCACTATTTTCAAAGAAAATATGCATGACTTGAGGGATGAGGTCTACTTTTCTATGTTTAACGTTGTTAAATTAGGGGTAAATAAGATGATCAGGCCCGTGGTTATGACTGCACTAATGGCAGCTCTGGGCTTACTACCCGCAGCCCTTTCACATGGCATTGGCTCAGAAAGTGCCAGACCATTAGCACGGGTAGTTATCGGTGGTATTTTGTTTGCTATGATATTTTCACTATGGGTATTCCCATTAATATTTAGCTGGTCTTACAGAAAAGTTGATAAAAGAAAGATTTTAAAATAATATAAAAAAACTCTAAATATCTGATTTTCAATGATGCTAATCATAATAAATTCAACCAGCCTCAAATCTTGACGGAAACATTAGTTACCACCCCATAGATTATTACGAAATAGGATTATTCTTAGCATTCTGACAAAAAATTGCTTGTAAACAACACAGTAAGTGACTGCCATAAAAAACATAGTACCTGTATTCAGATTGAATACAGGTACTATTCTTTCTCCTTCATTCTTGTTTAGAATGACAGGTTAAAAACGAAAGATATCCTCTAAAATATTATTGAATTACCAGCTTTTTTGTGATCGACTGAATGTCGGTCTGAACCTTCACCATGTAACTCCCTTTAGGGAAATTTGTGATATCAATAACCTTTGAATAGTTCTGCGATTGTGGTTTGTCCTGATCTGTCAATATCGTTTTCCCTTCCAGATCTGTTATCGTTATCATCAGATTCATACCACTGGCACCGGAAACGGCCAGATTAAACATGTTGGTGGCAGGGTTCGGAACAATGTTAATATCAAAGGGGACAACTGCTGAAGGTGCAATTCCTACCGGGAAGAGGAGTCTGATAAATACAGTATCCGTAGCTGTATCGGTACATGGAGTCAAAGCAAAAGCCTGAAGTGTAAGAAGAACTCCGCCATCAAGTCTATCGTTAGGACCTGGATAGTAAAGGCTATTAAGAACAGTATCTATGTTAAAATATCCATCCCCGGCGGTCAGCCATTTTACAGCGCTGTAGTTTGTTGCTGTTCCTGAAACAGGGAACAATGGTACATTGTTTTGATAAGATGCGTTAGGACCAGCATTTGCCGTGGGGAATCCATTGACCTGAACAGTAATGGAATCTGTTACGGAAGATGTACCATCATTTACAAGCACGATATAAGTTGTTGTAATTACAGGCGCTACAACAGGATTTTCAAGGTTTGAAGTAAATCCGGAAGGATCAGATGTCCAGGAATAGGTATACGTGCCTGAACCACCAGATGCATTGGCATTCAGATGAGAAGAATCTCCCTGGCAAATTGTATCAGGAGTAGCAGTGGCATAAACGCTCAGAATGCTTAGGAAATTAAAAGTAGCTATTCTTTGTTGCCAGTTAGTTCCCATACTGGTATTATATTGCTGAGAATACCAGAATGTCATACCATCGGAAGGATCAACAGTCATAGTACTATAGTCTCCCCAGCGGCAATACCCTCCACCATCATTTGAAGTATTTGATCCTGAACCATAAAAAATTCCTTTTTCGGGTAGATCCATGACATTAAGAGCATCATTTTTTAATCTTCCTGTATATTTTATAGAAGGATACATTGTACTACTCGAAATAGAAAAACCAAGTGCTATATTTCCCGCAGTATCCATTGCAATACTCCCCATCCACCGGCATAGAGTATCATTTGGTGCATAAGTTGATTGTTGATATACACTCCAGTCACCAGATGTTTTTCTTAATTCATACCATCGGATACCAGCAGCATTATTCGCTGCAACCACTGTATGATTAACCACCATGGACCAATGATCAGTGAATTTACGAAATTGTAACCTGTACATTAAACGATCTGAAAGAACTTCAGCTAATCTGGATGTTCCTTTTTGGGGAACATTGCTGACACTACTATTAAATGTTGAAACCGGTAATGATAGATAATTTCCAAATGTCGAATTGTTTGTATTTGTCCAGTCAACGTGAAATTCATAAATACCTAAATGATTTGGACTATTCATAAAAACATAATAATTTGGCGTACCTACCGGTGGGAAATCACCATCACAGTATGAAGGAAGAAGCCCGAAAGCAGGATTTGATGAAGGTAAAGTGAAGGAAACCATTGGAGCTGAGGAACTACCAGCAATCATAGAATCCCGGTTAAAAACACATTGTTCTGTACCCTGATAAACACCAGATGGCTGGGCAAAACGATTAACAGCCATATAATATCCATCGGGCCACACTCCAAATTTAGGATAATCAGGAAGAGTGGAACCAAACGAGTATTCCCAGCGATACCAACTACCTGTTGGGTCAGGAGTCTGGGATACAGCTATCATTTCCCAATTTGAAGTACTGCTTGGATAAGAAAGTTGAGCAAAGAGCCAACGGTCCGCTTGTGCATCATAACATACAACTCCGTCCCCGCCATTTTGATTATTAGGCATCCCATTCCAAATAGACATATTACTTGTAGGACCTGAGAGTAAGGTACCAGTTTTGCTGTATATCGAAAAATGACAATTGACCAAAGCAAAATAATCATTGGGACCAACAATGCCATAAGTATCAGGTGGGTCATACCCTTGAGTATTGGTGTTTCCTAAAAAATTTTCAATTGTCGAATCCTGGGTCGTCACCCTCATTTTGGTATGTTGAATCAATGGATCGACCCAATCAGAAGGAAATGATTGTTTGTTTCTTATAATATTAAAATAATTTTTAATTATTTTTAATGAATTATCAGCTTGCTCCGGGGTAGTCTTTACCATATCTCTTAAGGGAGGTGATACATCAAAATATACCGGACGTCTGACTATCGGGCCAATGGCTTCTTGCTGTCCTAATGCAGTCATGCATAAAAGAACGAGTGCCAATGAAGAAAAAAAAGTTTTTGCTTTTTTCATTTGTCTTTAAATCTTTTTTATGATTAATTCTATGAATCTGAAAAGATCCCGGTCATTTATTCTTATCACCTAATAAATTTGCGTGTGAAGTAAAACGAATACCCGGATCGGAAAATAACAGTCGCAAAGGTATAATATTATTTATTCACTGTTACGTTTAATCCATTATTCATCATTATTTTTTTTAACAGGAATTCTCTGTAAATGCCCACATTGCAATCATTATGTACAATGAAATGCATTTTAAATGACAACTATCGTGACAATATCTGCATGATAACATTATATAATAATACATTTTTCAGACGGTAGTTTGAAAAGTCAAAAATTACCTACTATATCAAATTCATCATAAAAACGGTACGACGTTACTAAAGAAAAGGCGCTGATATATATGCATGATCCTCCATTCAGATCAATTCCGTTAAAAATAAGTTGATAATAGATGGATTTTAGTTAGTCAGAATTATCTTCCCCTGTGATATCATCTTTTCATCACCAAAAACCTTCAAAAAATAAGGACCTACGGTAAGTGTTTGTGGTAAATACAAGGATTCGCCTGTATGAATCAAAGTCGAATAAACAAGCTGTCCTTTAATGGAATAAAGGTTAACAAGATAATTCTTCCCGTTTTGCAGATTCGGACATTGAATTGGTTTTCCTTTCGGAAGTGGATTTTCATAATAGCACACGGATGAAAGCTTTGGTGTATTATTAATGCCGGTAGTAAAAGAATAAAAGTGATCAACCTTGTCTTCGTTCTCATAAGAACTGGTGGTATCATTATAATTCTGATCCAATTCCAAAGTGTTGTTACCGTTACCATCATAAGTATAGAGATGATGTGAGCTGAGATCCCAGTTGTTTGTCGAAATATTGAGATCGTAGTGCTGGTATTCTGTAGGCTGGTATTGTGAATTATAAAAGTACAGGAAACGATAACCCGAGATGTACATATAATTTGACCAGTCGATCGATTTTGAATAATATTCAATTATATAACCCAGCGAATCATTTTGAGAATAATAAGAAGCCATCCAATCTGAGGCATTGGGGTTCCAATAATACTGATACATAGTATCCTGAATACCATTGAGGAAATAGGAATTTGTCTGCATCCAGTTGTTTACCCAACCGGATGAGGATGGGTTCCATACCTGATCAGTACTTTCTAAAAGCTGGTTGTTGGCATTATACTGGTAGGTATCCAAACTGGAATTATCCCAGGAACTTGTTCCGGAATTCCATTGTTGATATAATTTTTGCATGGGTAATCCTGTAGCTGAATTGGTATAAATTGCCTGCATATTTGGAACCCATTGACTGGTAGCATCATTCCAGTTGTACGCAATATATCCTGTCGCAAACCCCGATGAATTAAATGAATATTCAGTCATCTGACTATTTATCCAATCGCTTGACGATGTATTCCAGGTTTGGGTAAGCTGTTCACTCATCTGACCTGTAGTCAGATAGGTATATTGCATCATTAAAGAATTTACCCATACCTGGAATGTTGTATCCCATAATTGCATAATGGATTGTAATTGCTGGTTGGAAGAATTATAAGAATTTATTGACTTGCTGCCGGATGAGAAGTTATTGGCTGTCGGATTAAAATTTAAATAAAAAGAAGTATCAATTTCGCCGTAATCATTATAATGATAATACATGAAGTTAACCCAATATCCACCTGTTGTATACCAGGTTTGACCTGTGTAACTCACGGTATTCCCGGAACCTCCATACTGGTAAACATATTGCGTGAGGTTGTCCCAGTGATTGGTACCCGAATTGTAAACCTTGTATAAATTATCCTGAAGTGCACCTGAGTTGTTATAAGAAAGAAAATTCTTTTCATTGAGAAACCATGAAGAAGAAGACACGATCCAATTAGAATACCATGAAGAATCAAGCATCCAGTAAGTCGGTGCCAATTGTGCCAGTTTGGCTTCATTCAATGCTTCAATTGCAGAAGCTGGCCTGCCAGGGCGAAGCACAGGAAGAGGATGATATGGAATGCTTGGAAACCCTGTCTGAGTAAAGGTTTCCGTGGCTGACCACAGGATAAAAATCGTGGTAAAAAATAAAATTTTTTTCATATCGGAGGATTTTGGAGAATTCTATCTTCAAAGGTACAAAATTTCGGGAAATTTAAATAACGAGGGAAATCTATTTAAATTTTCAGAATCAATCAATAAATAATAGGACTATTATTTCTCAAGCAATAGTAGCAGGTTTTCAGGTCTTTCCGGTGAATAAGGCCTATTGTTTTAGTTTCCGGTAAGCAAGTTCACGGTTGGAATATGCTTTAGAATTACTGGGGTCAATTTCTATCGCTTTGGAGAAATC
>Ga0326727_10026776_pt1 | contig 10655 bp, 7 predicted proteins | sample MB2enrmetagenome_FD_207643 | JGI IMG/M metagenome (GOLD analysis project Ga0326727, IMG submission 207643) | Lab enriched peat soil microbial communities from McLean, Ithaca, NY, United States - MB29MY | ecosystem: Environmental > Terrestrial > Soil > Wetlands > Peat | place: USA: New York... | reverse complement strand
CCTGGAACGTCGTGGCTCCAGAACGCAAAGCCCGAGACCCCGATCTGCAGCCCGCCGCGGATCGTGGCGGCGAGGCCGTCCCAGGTGGCCGCTGCATCACCGCCCCAGTGCACGGGGTAGCGCTGGCTCCCCGCCCATCCCGACCGGGCCCAGATGATGCCGTCGGGGTGTATTTCCCGCGTCACCTCGAAAGCGGCCCGGTGGTAGAGCAGGCAGTAGATGTTGCGGAGCTGCGCGGCGCTCATGCCGTGGTACGAGGCCTGCATGTCGATGTTCTCGCCGAAATCCGTCTTGATTACCGCGGCTCCCATGCGCAGGAGCCTTCGAAGCAGACCCTTGTACCACTCCACCGCCCGGGGGTTGGTGAAGTCGATAGTGCATCCTTGGGCATCATCGAATTTTGATTCGAGGGGAGGGACGGTTCCCGGCGCGATGTATCCGTTCTCGCGGGCCAGGGAATAGAGGCTGGTTCCTTCCGTCACCAGCGGCAACTGCCAGAGGCAGACCCGAAACCCAAGACTCTTCATTTCACGAAGAAACCCCTCGGGGTCAGGGAACCTCTCTGGGCTGAACTCCCACTCGCACCTCCAATCCGTCTTGAACCACCCGGTGTCGAGATGGATGACGTCGCACGGGAAGCCGCCCTTGCGCATTCCCGCCGCTATATCGAGTGCTTCCCGGGCCGAGAAATACGTCATGCGCGCCATCCACACGCCGTAGCTCCACAGTGGCGGTTTGCGTGGGACGCCGGTCAGGCGCCGGTAGTTGCGCACAATTGACTGGACCGAGCCACCGCCGATGAAGAAAAGATCCAAGGTGCGCGATTCTACCCCGCCTTGGATGGCCCGAGAGGAGATGTCGGCAAATGATAGCCGGGTTCGGTACGAAGTGTGGATGAACAGCCCGTAGCCGGCGCTGGACACGTAGAACGGAACGTTCTTGTACGCGCGCCGCGAAGACACCCCAAGCGCGTCGGTATTTTCCAGCAAGATCGTCGAGCCTGCGAGACCGAACCGCGAGAATCGCTCGCCGGTCCCCAGGAAACGCTCTCCGGGTCGGGCATGGAGGGAGAACAGGGAGAGACGGGGTCCGCCGCCGCGCAAGACGCACCCGAGGCCGATCGATTCACAGTGAGCGGGGAAAAAGGTATCGTGCGCCATCAACGGAACTTCCACCGTCCCATCGGGGCAAAAGATCGCATCGAAAACCGGATCTGGATCCGGGAGCAGCCGGCTCCAGGGGTGGGAAGGGGGCCGGTGCGGAAGCGTCCGCAGCACCACCCGGCCGAGAAGATCCTTGACCAGATACTCCCCGACCTCCTTGCCCTGAAGGACGAAGAGCTGCTCGGGCTTTAGGCGGGAATCGCGTTCGATCATCGGGCTGGAGTCGAGATCTTCCGGCGGCGCGGCTGACTCCGAGGTGCCAACTATCAAGGATGCCCTCACCATGCATCCGCCGAAGCTCTGCAGGCGGAGTTCGGCGATCAGTGGCGCGACCGACGAGTCCGCCTCGAATGATGAGGGCTTCCGTGCGACCAGCGGAAGGGTGAGGATGGCCGTGTCGGCTTCTACCCATGCCGAGGTGGCCGGGGCGGCGACATAAACGACGTCCTCGGCTGCCGCAGGGTCCTCTAAGTCGAGCATATCCTCTCGGAAGCGGTTGTGCTGTTTCATCGAATCACCCCTTGATCGCGCCGGCGGTGGCACCGAGTGTGACGCGGCGCTGGAAAACAAGGAACATGACCAGGGGCACTGCCATGGCAATGACGAGGGCCGCGCTCAGTGTTGGCACGCCAATGCCGTACTCTCCCCTCATCATAGCGATGCCGAGCGTGAGGGTCCGTGCCGCCGGATTTTGAAGGATCAACAGCGAGAACGGCAATTCGTTCCACATGGACTGGAAACCAATGATCGCGATGGTCGCTATCATCGGCATAGCGAGGGGTGTCATCACCTGCACAAGGATCCGTAACGGGGTAGCGCCGTCCATTCTGGCAGCCTCCACGAGCTCATAGGGCATGTCGGTGAAATAGGTGGTCATGATGTAGGTCCCGAACGGCGAGAAGTACGCCACCCAGGTCACGATGACGCCCACGCCCGTATTTGTGAGGTGTAACAGGGAGATCAGCTTGAAGACCTGGGTTGCCAGGAGAAGCTGCGGGAAGATCGTCAGGAAGAGCACCAGGAGAAACAAGGGCCGCTTCAGGCGGAACCGCATCTTCCCGAACGCATAGCCCGCAGAGACGCACACGGCAAGGTACAGCACCAGGCCGCTGGGAACGAGAATGAGGCTGTTGACCGCGTACTTCAGGAGACGCCCGTTGACGGCGGCGTACACGAAGTTCGCGCTGATGGGGGACTTCGGCGGGAAGAAGGGGTTCACCGCGAACTCGTCTCCGGACTTGAGGCTGGCGACGATGACGTTGTACAGGGGAAAGATCGAGACGATGACCAGTGCCAGCAGGAACAGCTGGACGAGCAGCCGGGTGCCTGCGTTGATCGCAGAGGCCTTCTTCATGAGTTCCTCGTCCGCATGAGGCGGATCTGCATCACCGAAATGACGGCGCAGAAGATGAACAGGACCGCGGACCATGCGCTGGAGTACCCCACCCGGAACTTCTCGAACCCCTGGACGAATATCCCATATTCCAGCGTGAACGTGCCGTATCCAGGCCCGCCGCGGGTAAGCGTGTAGATGTAGCTGAACATGCGGGCGAACACTTCGATAAAATTGAATACCACCCAGAACTCGATAGCGAAACGTATGCTCGGCACCGTGACGCGCCATAACGTCTGGAAGAAGCCAGCGCCGTCGATGAGCGCGGCCTCGTAGACTCCCTGGTCGATTCCGTTCATGGCGGCCAGGAAGTAGATGAGACCAAACCCGAGATGGACCCAGACCACCTGGACCATGCCAATCGAGTTGATGGCAATGGAGGGGGAGGTGAGAAAGCGCACGGTCGACCCTCCGGCCCACTTGATCAGGAGGTTGAGCGACCCGTCATCACGGAGGTAGATCGAGAAGACCACGCCAATGATGACGGGACCCAGCAGATTCGGGATGTAAAAGATGGCGCGGTAGGCCTGCCAGCCCCGGAGACCTTCCCGCAGGAGGGCGGCGACAAACACGGTCACGATCGTGCTCACCGGGATGTAGCAGACCAGGATTGCTGTGTTCGAGATCGACGTCCAGAACGCCTGGTCACTCACCATAACGTGGTAGTTGGATAGGCCGATCCATTTCATCGCCCCGTAGCCTTTCCACTCCGTGAAGCTCGCGACGAAGTTCATGATGACGGGATAGAGGATGAACGCGGCAAGGAGTATCAGCAGCGGCGAAAGGAAAAGGTAGGGGGCGATTCCGTCTCGTTCCAGCCCTCGATGACGCATGGTGGATGCTCCGTGGGGTAGAGTAGAAAGGACGGAGCAACGCCCCGTCCTTTGAAGGCAACTCTACTTCGTGATGAGCTTCTGGTACTCGGTGATGAACTGGTCTGTCGTGAGCTCACCGGTGACGAACATCCGGTCGCAGAGCCGGTTCGCGTCGTCCTCGTACCCGTTGTAGAACATCGGGAGGTAGTCCAGGGCTAGGCTTCCCTTGAGGTACTGCTGCACGGTCTTGAGCGCAGGATAGTTGGCCTCGAAGCCACTCACGGCCGTATTGGGCGAAAGCGCCCCGGTAGCGCCGGCGTAGATGCGCGCCCCATCACCGGTCGCGTAGAACTTGGCATAGGCGGCCGCCAGCTTCTGATTCTTCGACCACTTCATGACGCCATAGCCGATCCCTGCCCCCTGGGCCACCTGCTGGTCGGTGTACTTGCTGTCGGGGAAGTTAATCGTCGGGAAATACCCGACATTGCTTGCCCCAAGCTTGTCGGAGAATGCCTTCCAGTTGCCGACGTCAGACAAGAGCCCCACGAACATGCCGCCGCTTCCGGCGGCGAACTTGTTTATCCCGTCCATGAAATAGGGCCGAGAGAAGCCATCCTTCTCTAGATACCCCTTGTCCACAAGCGTCTTGACGAACTCAACGCTCTCACGGAACAGCGGGTCTGTGTACTTCACGGATCCATCCTTGAGACCCGCAACGTTCGGCCCGAAGTCGTTCGCTACGAGGCAGCGGAGGAGGAAGTCGATCGTATAAGTCTGGCCGACGGTGATGGGAACGATTCCGGCCGCTTTCAGCTTTTCACACGCCGCCAGAAACTGCGCCGAGGTCTTGGGTGCTTGCTCGGGATCCAGGCCCGCTTTGCGGAAGTAGTCCTTGTTGTAGTAGATGCCGAAGCCCTGCATGGTCATCGGAATGACCTTGATCGGCGCGCCGACCTTGCCGTCCATGGAGACCATCGCGATGCTCGCGGCCGTGAACTGGTTCTTGATATCCTGGATGTACGGAGTCAGATCAACGAGGATGTCGCCAAACCCGTACTCCCGGGCTCCGGGGTGGAACATTGCCACGTCTGGTCCCTGGTTGGCGCTGGCAGCCGCCTGGATGATCTGGTAGTACTGGGGTTCACCGGGCTGTGCGACATGGTTAATCGTGACGCCGGGGTTCTTCTGTTGGAACAGCGCGTCGATCTGCTGCATGGGCGTCTGGGCGTCGTTTGGCCCGTACTTGAAATCCCAGACAGTCAGCGTCACTGGCGACTGGGCAGAGGTCTCGCCGGTGCCACTTGCAAAGGCAATCGTCGCACAGGCGGCCGCGAGAATTAGACAGAGAATCAATCGTTTGATCATGAAGTCCTCCTTCGAGGGTATGAGTCACCGGTAGTATCTGGCAGCGCCCGGGGGCGGTAAATGGACTGGATTGCGCGGGATAATGGAATAAATTCCGTGGTATCATACCCCCGTGTCGCGTCGCCGCACGGTCCGCGGATCCGTCTTTCTCGCCGTCTCGCTGCTCCTAGTGTGCGTACTCCTTGCCTTTTCTCTGGTGGTATACGACTACGCCTCGGGGGTAGCGCGGGAGCGCTTCGCTGAAGCACTCGATACGCTTTCCCGGTCTGTCATGACGAACCTGGACGCCCAGGTGGCCGAGATGGACCGGTTGAGCCTGACGCTCATCTACTCCCAGGTCTTCCAGGGCCTGTTCGCGCGCCATCTCGCCCTTCCCCGCAGTCCGGTCACGGCGGAGCAGCGGATCGCCAAGCTGGAGAACACGGAAGCGCTGATCGAGATCAGCGAAACGATCCTGGGCCCCAACCGTTCCGCGCCGCAAGCCAACGTGTTCGATCTTCGGGGGGAGATGATCGGCGCCGGCTATTACAGCCGCCTCATCGAAAGGGACGTTCGCAGCGAACTTTGGTACGCGGCGGTGATGAGGGCGGGAGGAGACCGCGTAATCCTTCCCCCGCACATGGACCCATTGCTGGAGCAGACGTCGATCATCGTCAAGGACAAGCGCTACGTGTCCCTGGTGAGGACGTTCCAGGATGCGCTGCTGTCTACGCAGGGGATCGTCGAGGTCAAGCAGTATTGCGACGCGTTGTTCGGCGAACTGGACTTGCTGAATGGCGCATCCGCATCGCTTTTTCTGTTCGATGGGGCCTGGAACCAGCTTTATCCGTACGACGGGAGCGCCGCCGACTCCGCCCTGTGCCGCCACCTCGCCGCGCAGGCGGCCGCGAGTCCGATCGTGACCGGTGTCCTCCCGGGCAAGCGCGAGCCCCAGATCTTCGCCGTTGCTGCTTCGAGGGAGACAGGGTGGGTCCTCCTCATAGGGGAGCCCGCTGGAGGCCTCGCAGCGAGCGTCCTGCAGTACGCCGTGCGGATCGCGCTCCTGGCTCTGATCGCCATCACCTGCTCTCTGGCGGCCTCCTACTTCATCGCCCGCCGCTTGACGGTGCCCCTCAAGGCGCTGCACACGGAGATCGAGGCGCTGGACCTGGGGAACCTCGACGAGATCGGCGCCGGAACGCACAAGCCCGACCTCGGGGAGATCGACGAGCTGCGCCTGGCCTTCCGCGACATGCGGCGGAAGCTCAACGAATCCATCCAGGAGGCTGTGTCACTACGGGCGCACGAGAAGGAGGCTCAGTTGGTGGCGCTGCAGTCGCAGCTGAACCCTCACTTCATCTACAACATGCTGCAGACCATCGGCATCATGGCGGAGGAGGGATCCTCGGCAGCCATCCAGGAGCTGATCATGAACCTCGCCCGGATGCTCCGATACGTCTCGTCGACGGGGGCGACGACAGCGACGCTGGGAACGGAGATCGAGTACGCGGAGAGCTACCTCGCTGGCATGAGGGCGAGATTCGGAGACAGCCTCGAGTACGTGGTCGACCTCAGCCCTGAGATGAGGCAGATCGTCGTTCCCCGCCTGATTCTCCAGCCGTTCATCGAGAACTGTTTCAAATACGGAACCACCGCGCGTCCTCCCTGGCGCATCGAACTGCGGGGAGCCTGCTCGGACGGCCGGTGGTCCATCGAGATCCTCGACAACGGCCCCGGGTTCGCGGCGACAACCCTGGCGCGTATCTCCGAGCGCGTGGCCGCTCGCCGCCAGGCGGGCAGCGGCCTGTCTCCGATGTCGATTTCGGGCATGGGAATCGTCAATTCCTACGAACGGCTGAAGCTCGCCTTCGGCGAGGCAGCCGCTTTTGAGATTACGAACCGTCCTGATGGCGGCGCGCGTATAGCGATTGGAGCCGCACTCCGTGGCTGAAAGGAAGCTCACGTTCGTCGTTGCCGAGGACGAGGAGCGGATGCGGGAGTACCTGGCCCGCAAGACCACCGAGTTGGACCCGGCGCTAGAGTGTGCCGGCACGGCGGCCGATGGGGAAGAGGCTTTGGAGATGGTGGAGCGTTATCTGCCCGACCTGCTGATCACCGACATCAAGATGCCGGTCTTCGGGGGGCTGGAGCTTGTGCAGCGCCTGCGTCGTACAAACCCCGACCTGCGTATTCTGATCGTTTCCGGATACAGCGAGTTCGAATACGCCAAAAGAGCGATCGAGCTCGGTGTTGACGACTATTTGCTAAAGCCTATCGATGTGGGAGCTCTGCAGGAAACGCTACGCCGGATCCGCATCCGCCTGGAAGCGCTGGCAGGATCGATCGACGCGGAGTTCGGACTGGATCGGATAGGATCCCGGGAGGCGGACCTGGCGAACGCCGTGGAGCTGTATATCAAGGAGAACTATCGACAGCCATATTCCCTCGAGCGTCTTGCCGCCTCGTTCGGCTGCAAAGCTGCCTACCTCCTGAGGTTGTACCGTCGAATCAAGGGGTGCACTCCCACTCAGGACCTGATCCGCCTCCGCGTCGAGAAGGCCAAGCGGCTTCTGGTGGGACATCTGCAGATGGAGATCAAGCAGGTCGCGGCCGCGGTGGGCTACGATGATGCGCTGTATTTCTCCCGCCTGTTCAAGAAAGAAACGGGAAAGAATCCTTCCGCGTTTAGGGACTCGATGACTCGGCCGTAGAGCGCCGCCATGCGGGGTCCTGTGCCGCCGTGGCGATGTTGGTCCGTCGCGCGTCGATCCCGGCAAGAAACCGCTGCGGGCTCAGAGCGCCGGCCAGCATCGACTCGAAATCGGCCTCGATTTCCATCCATTGCGCCATGATGTATTTGACCCCACCCTGGAACGGCTCTCCCCCGAGCCGCGCCGTGGCGAGGAACGACTGCTCGTTGGGAAGAAGGGGAACGGCTTGCGTGGGGAAGGACAAGCTCGTGCCCTCGGGCTGGCCGACCGCGTAGCGGTAGAGGTTGTCGTCCCGGGTCAGGAATCGGAAGAACTCGAGCACCGCAGTGCGGTCCCGACTTTTCGCGTTACCGAACCAGGTGGGGGCGGAGCGCTCGATGCTCACCGTCCGGTTGTCGAGCCAGGGGATGGGGAACATCCCCCACATCTGCGCGCCGCAGTCGGGGTTGGTTTTCAGCACGCTTCTGGCGAAACCGATCTTGTTCAGCGTCATGGCGGCAGCCCCCGAGATCAGCGCCGTCTTCGATCCCTCAATCGTGTTGGCCATGAAGTCGCTGCCGAAAAAGCCGCGGTTAGCCGCGAAAAGAATCTGGCCAAGCGCCCGGCGGAACGGCTCGTAATCGGTGAACTTCAGCCGGTTGGTATTGAGCCGCTGGTAGAGTCCGGGGTCCCGCTCCTCGAAGGTGGCACCCATCTCGAAGAAGGTAAGGGACGTATGCCAGCGGCTAGCCCCGGGCTCGTAGATGGGTACGATGCCAGCCTGTTTGATCCGCTCGCAGACCGCCACGAACTCCTCGTATGTCCGCGGCGCCGAAAGGCCCAGCCGCCGGAATATCCTGTCGTTGTACGTGTAGACCCATCCCAGAGTGTCGTCCCACACGATCAGCCCGTAGACCCGGCCCTTGTACGAGACGGCGGGGAGCCACTCAGGCTTCAGGCGTTTCGCCCATTCTTCCGAGGTCAGGTCGATGCACGACTTCCCCGGGTCGATCTCGCTGCCCAGGTACCAACGGGTGGACTGCATGAGAAAGATATCGGCGGCTTCCCCCGATGCGAGCATCGTCTGGAGCGCTCGGAAGTACACGTGCGGGGCGTAGATCGTAAAAGAGACCTTGATGCCGGTCTCCTTCTCGAACAGCTTCGCATTTTCTCCCACGACGTCGTAGATCCAGCCATCTGAAGACATGACTTGGATTTTTCGTGGCAGGCTGGTCCCAGGTGACGGGTTCTTCCAAGCCCCGCAGGCCGCCAAGCACACGCCGAGGGCGAACGCCAGCCCGACCAAGGCTGGCCTGACACCCACTAGCCGCGAGAGCATGTTCCAGATGACAGCGGGCGCTCGGCTCGGGGTTGGTGCCATCGCGGTTACTATAGCACGTTCGGAAGACCACTCGCCACGCACTCCGGTGCCATGCTCGCAGTAGCGACCTACAGCCTGAAAGGAAAGGCACCCCTATGCGAGACTACACGGTGCATAACTTGCGTCAAGAACTTGTCCGACGGGTCCTTTGACTGGTTACCTGGGAGTGAGCGGGACGTGCAAAGGTTGCGGCAAGCAAGATTATCTGTCTGAATGTAAAAGGCTACTGTCGCGAATGCCAGCAGAAGCACGTGAGAAGACCCGGTCCGGGGTCCAAAACCGGGTCCTTTTGGTTGCAAAATGACGCGCGCCGTTGGCGGCTCGCCCGTCTCTTTAGGTCTGCCGCTACTGCGGGAGGAACTCACCGGACCCGCCTCGGCCGCGGAGACCAAGCAGCCGGGGCTCTCATATCATCTCAATGTCAGTTATGTGGCTATCGCGCTGCGGGAGCTCAGACCCTTTGACCGGGCATCACTACGACTATGCAAAAACCACTAGACGTCTCATGGCTCTGCGATTGGTGCCATAGAAAAAAAAGCGGGAGATCGCGGCACGCGTACCGTCAGCGGTGGGGAGCCAAAATGCATAACCACAATTCAGTTGCCATCGACCCGGAAACACCTTTTCCCCCAGTAAAATGGTACGGCAGGCCTCCGGCGGAGCGCACCACGGGGCAGGGCGAGCGTAGGGTTTTGGAGATTCCGCGTCGGCGTCAGAATCCCGGTTCGTCGGCGGTCGGTCCGTAGACGGACGGCACGGCGACATTGTTGAGCCGCAGGTACACGGTGAGTTGACCGCGATGATGCCCGATGTGAGTGAAGGTGTCTGAGATGACTACGTGCCGCGGGCTCTCGTTGAGGATGCGGCCGGCTGTCATAAGGCGCCACGTGGTCTGCAGGTGTTCGTCCGTGGTGCCTGCCAGAGCCTCGCGCGCCTGGGCCGCCGCCTGTTCAAGGTTCTGCGTCAGATCGGCCCTGGTCTTCCACTCGGGAGGGCGGTAGGTGACTCCGCCGGCGGGGTTCAGGTCCAGCGAGTCTTGAAGGACGGTCATGGCGATCCAGCCCGGCATGGTGGCCACAAGCGTAGCCAGGTATCCCAGCGGCATCGACTTCTCGTGCGGCTTCCAGTCCGGTTGCCTTTCGGGAACGCGCGCGAGCATTCGACGAGAGATGGCCGTCTCGCGCTCAAGCTGGGCGATGAACAACTCTGTCAGTTTCATGATGATGGAAATGTACGTACGCGGCGAAGGGAGCGCCAAGAGAATCCGTGCACCGTTTTCTGCTCGTAGCTACCGCGAGCCCGCAAGGCCAGTTGACTATTTTTAGGGCAGGGGCGCCGTTGCGTACGACGTCTGCCCGACGGAAACAGTCACCGAAGAAGGAAGGGCGAGCGCTGTAGCTAACAGAGTTCCATCGACGTAAGTATAGGCGCTCACGGTAAATGAGTATGTCCCGGCGGCGAGGTCCAAGGTTTGACTCGTGCCTGTTGATCCTGTAATCGCCGAGGCCTGACCATAATAACCCGGCGTCTGAGTAATTGCGTAATAGACCGGGGAGATGATCCATCCCGTCGACGTATATACATAGTCGGTTCCGCCTATCGTCGCTATTTCGTCGAGCGCGCGGCCTTGTTGCACCCAGGTGCCGTTCCACTGATAGATATACCCGTCATCCGAGTAGCCAGGATCACTGACGAGCCAATTCTGCCCGGGTTGCGGAGACGGCCACGGAATCGTCTGCGGATTGCCCGGCATGTTCGGAGCGCCCAACCCGACCAGCACGAAGGCGCCAGGGGGCGTGAGTGCATTCCAAGAGACGACAACATTCCCGATTGAATAGCTTGTGGAAGACGTATTCGACGGACAACCCG
>Ga0326727_10026774_pt1 | contig 10655 bp, 9 predicted proteins | sample MB2enrmetagenome_FD_207643 | JGI IMG/M metagenome (GOLD analysis project Ga0326727, IMG submission 207643) | Lab enriched peat soil microbial communities from McLean, Ithaca, NY, United States - MB29MY | ecosystem: Environmental > Terrestrial > Soil > Wetlands > Peat | place: USA: New York... | reverse complement strand
CCGCATTCATATACCCCAGCATCAAAACTTTTCCCGTGTGACGGTCCTGAATGATGGCTGGGATCAGGCCGTCCTCCTGGTATTTGAGTTGCAACATGCACAGCCCCCCTTGCTTGAAAATGAAAAAGCCCGCTGATTTATTGTGTCAGCGGGCCGCTTTGCCTATCGCACTTGGTGGTTTAAGCATTCGCCCACTGACACGCCACCCCGAAGCTGAAGTGATGATGATGGTGGTGTGACAATGTGCGCAACATGGACTTATAGACTACCGTGCCCCTCTCAAACCTGTCAATACAGAATTTGTTTTATGGCCAAGTGGATAGTTCCGAACCCACCGGCGCGTACACGGGACACGGGAAACGGGGCACGGGGTCGGTCGCTCATCACTCGTCACTCTTCACTCGTCACTCCCCAGAGCGTCGGGGGACCAACGAGGGGGCGGGAAACGGGTTTCCTTTCCTTCTCCGAAGGGAGAAGGTGGCCGAGGGACGAGGTCGGATGAGGGGTCCCTTCCGCTGCCTTTCCGATGCGTGCTTTTAAGGGAATCACCCTAGGCCTAGAGGAAGCACTCGCCCACAGCGGGTAGCCCAGCGCGGCGGAGCCGCAACCAAATTTGTAGGGGCTGGGCTTGCCCTGCCCGCGCCGATGGTCGAAACGACCATAAGGGGAGGGCAAGCCCACCCCCTACGCCGCGCGCCAAAATGTTTGCTAAAAAAACAAGAATTTACGGTATTGCATTGTAGAGGTGGGCGCAGTTTGCCTTCCTCTGGTAGCGCCAGGAGAAGTTTAGACACCATCCCCATGCAATTTCTTGAGCCCCAAAGGGGCGATCTAACAAAGCCCAGGCCAACGAAGCTGTGAAATAATTCCAGGACGAGCCAAAGCGTTTCACGCAAAGGCGCAAAGTCGCAAAGGGCGCAAAGAAAACGGAGGAGTTGTTCTTTGCGTGTCTTTGCGTCTCTGCGCCTTTGCGTGAGATTGTCTATTTTTTCAAAGCTTCAACGGCCTGGGTTTAGATTACCCCCCAATTTTCACCCCCAGCCCTGAAAGGGCGAAATAGGTGTTCCCCCATGCGTAATCGCTTTCGGAACTCTACGTACATCACGCAACAAGAGACCCATCACCGCGTGGCCAGCTTTCAAGAGGAATTCCGGAAGCTGCTGGACGCACACGGAATCGCCTACGACGAGCGGTACGTGTGGGATTGAAGAGGATTGTTCCGCCCCTTCAGGGCTCGGGTATCGGTTTGGGTCCCGTTGACCCAGGCCGTTGTCCTGGGCTTCGATATTTCGCCCCTTTGGGGCTTAAAAACCTGGGCTTTGTTAGATCGCGCCTTCGGGGCTCGGGGTTAATGGGCGTTTTGCGGACCCAGTCTGTTGCCGGGTTGGCGCAGAGCGACGCTCTGCGACTCGGTCGATCGATTCGCGTCGATGCCAAAGGCGCAGGGTTTCACCCTGCGCCGGCCAGCCGACAGCCAGTAGATGTATAATTACGCCATGCCCCTCGACGCTGATGGCAGACGCTATGCTGACAACCTCTTCCAGAACAGCGCCGAAGACATCGAGAAGGATGCACTTCGACAAACCGCCGAGATTCACGCAGCTTTTTCGAAACGAAGTATCTGGCTACCTTGCCCGCATTATGCTGGCGCGTTGGGTAGAGTTTTCTTGGACCACTTCCGCCGACTAGCGCAGGCGAGGATGGTCAGCTTACTCAGCGCCTATGAAAAGGCAGGCTTGCCCTTTGATGATGCATGTCTCCAAGAAATCGAGACGGAGGTCGTGCAGTTTTGCAACACCTTGCAGCAGGAGGCCGCGCTCCGAATTGAACAGGAGGCGCAGCGCGTTTTCGGCGATCGATCTGCCGCAGATGAAGAACGGCAAGCTGTAACCTCGGAGGTTCGGGATGAAATCCGCAAGATCACCTCTCGCGTGGCACGAGATTTGAGGGTTAAACGAGATGAAATCATTCTCGGCGAGAGGAGAGCGCGCAGAGCATATGCGGCCGGTCTCGGCAAGGCGTGGGACGCATTTGTCTGCCATGCCAGCGAGGACAAGGAGGAGTTTGTCCGTCCCCTTGCACAGGCACTACAGGATTCGGGTCTCACAGTCTGGTACGACGAATCCACACTAAAGGTAGGTGATAGTCTTAGGATGGCAATTGACGGGGGTCTTGCGCACTCGCGCTTTGGGATAGTGGTACTGAGCAACAATTTCTTCGCAAAGCGGTGGCCCCAGCAGGAGTTGGACGGGTTGGTCAGCAAGGAAGTGGAAGGAGTGAAGGTCATCCTGCCCGTTTGGCACAATATTTCCTTCGAGGACGTGTGCCGGAACTCACCGATGCTTGCAGGGCGTCTTGCCGCAAGGTCAAGCGACGGGTTGCCGGAAGTTATACGACAGCTCCGAGAGGCGATGGGGCTATAGCGGATGCGGGTTGACCCCTACGGCAAGGGGGAATGGCGTCAGAGGGGGAATGGTGGAGGGGGAATGGCGTCAGAGCCATTTCTCGGGCGCCCGCGGTTCCGTACCGTGTTTCTCAGATAAAAAAATGGTTCCTGGAACATGTGAAAAAATTGGCTTTACCGATTTCAGCACCACGCGTTTTCAATACTTTACACAGTTGATAACAGGTCCAAATTCAATTTTTTCACATGTTCCTGACACCATTTCCCCCCTAATCATTGTCATGAGACATGAAAAATGACTAAGAAAACTGAAAATCCGCAATCAATCGAGACCATGATGTGTGAGGCGCTTTTACGGTCGGGGTACGTCATGGAGTCGAGAATAGTTCATTCTCTTGTCGACCAAGGCTTCTTCGTTGAGCCAAACCAGCGGGTTATTGACCCTGCAACAGGGAAGAGCCGCGAGATAGATCTTGTAGCGGAACTGTGGAATTCCGCTCATGCCGGCTCGCGTCTCAGCACGAGAGTCAGCGTGAATGTTCGTTTTGTCTGTGAAGCAAAGAATAATCGTTACCCTATAGTCTTGCTTACCGAACTCCCATTCTCTCCTAACTTGGAAATATGGGAATCTCTGCACGAAGGCAGAACCGGGTTTTTCAAAACCGAGCTTCTTGATCCCTCATTCTTCGATTTCCTTACGGATGGCCAAAAACTATATACGCAGTACTGCTCGTTTAAGCCCAAGAGGAACGAAAAAGACTCTGAATGGTTGGCCTGGCATCCCGATGATTTTCACGACGATCTGGAAAAGATTGTCACTTACTGTAGATCGGAAGCCGAACAAATGGGAGAGCTTAAGGACGATTTTCACCGGCTATTCCTTTACATGCCTGTTGTTATTCTGTCAGGCGACCTTTATCTAGCAAAACCTGAAAACGCCAAGGTTGCGCTGTCGAAAGTAGCGGCCGGCCTGCACATGCATTTCGGTATGCACGAAGAAATGCAATGCTTATCCCTGGTGCTGTTTGTCACTGAAGGTAATTCTCTACCACTTTTCGACGAGATCATCAGGTTTGGTCAGAGCATCGAAAGTACGGTTGTTCAGAAGTTGAGTTCGGAAGAAAGGAAGTCATAACGACCGGGTGCGGCCGACCGCTTTCAGCGGCGGCTGATCCAACCGTTAGCCGGACTGAAAGGTAATCCGGCAAATTGACGAAGCGATCGTTGTAGTCGAGCTCAAAGGCTTCACAGCGTTGGGTACCGCCATGGCCCAGGACTGCGAGCACGTAGGCCTTACCGCGGAACGCGTGAGTGCAGCCGAGGCTTTCGTTGCAGCCACGGCGATCGACGAGGTCAACGTTGTGGGCGGAGTTGACGCTGGGTGCCCTCTAACCTCCGAATGGAGCCGACGCGCCGTTGGATTGTGAGGGCGCGCGGCTCATTCGGCACGTTAGGCCAGGAAGGAGACAATGGAGATGCCAGCCAGGAAACCCAGATACTTCCGAGTAATCTACTACGATCGTGACAAATGTACCTGCAACATCTCTGGGATCACTTGCGACGACACGGCGGTCACCGCACGGACATGCCAGTTGCAGCAGCAGGGAAGGAACGTCAATATCTCCACGACCGACCCTGAGACGGACAAGAGTCGGGTACCATCCGCCGAGTCGTTGCTGAGACAGCTACCGGACGGATACACTCACGACCCGGAGCTCTCATGGTAGGGAAAAGGTGTCAGGTACCTTTTCCCAGCGCGACCTATCCTCCGGTTGACGCTGACCTTGAATTTGCGGTAGTCATGCATTCAACATGATTCCAAGCATCCCTATTAAGCCCGCACGCGGTTTGCCGCCATCTTTTCGAACTGCTATCGAGCCAGAAGAGGCTTCCACTTGCGGAGGTTGCAGGTTACGCTGAGCGCAGCTAAATTAGGTGCGAGATTTGAAGGTGTACATGAAAAGGCCCGTCCCGGTGGAATCTGCCTCGGCATTAATCGACGAGAAGATCAAGCAACTTGGGGACTGGCGCGGGAAGACGCTCGCGAAAGTGCGCGAAATCGTACACGCGGCAGACCCTGAGATCGTGGAAGAGTGGAAGTGGAGGGGGACTCCCGTCTTCTCCCACGGCGGCATCGTCTGCACGGGAGAGACGTACAAGAACGTCGTCAAGATGACATTTGCCAAGGGAGCTGCGCTCGAGGACCCTTCCGGTCTATTCAACTCCAGCCTCGGCGGGAATGCCAGGCGCGCCATCGACATCCACGAAGGCGACAAGGTCGATGAGGCGGCCTTGAAGGATCTCATCCGCGCCGCCGTGGCGCTCAATCTCAAGGGCAAGAGCCAGCCGAAGCCCCGGCGAGCGACCCGCCAGCGGACCGGCTAGCTTCATCGCCGGTCCCGGCCATGTCTCCTCCCATAGGGGAAGAGCTTCGGCACCTGCCTCATACGCCAGGAAACCGGGACTCGAAACCGGGACAGGCACCACATTTCCGATTTACCGACATCATAGCTTCCGCCGCCCCCCAACCAGGGATTAGGGATTGGGAATTAGGGTCCTGTAACCACCCCCGGCGGGAAGCCGCCGACCCCTCCTGAATCAGGAGGGGAGTCCGTCCGTCCGCCATGGCAGCCTGTGGCGCGGAGCATGCGCCGGTTTTCCTCTGTGCCTCCGTGCCTCCGTGGTGAAGGTTGGTCTGGGGGATTGGGTAGGTCGCCCCCTTCGCTTTGCTCAGGGCAGGCTCTTCAGGGCTCGGGGGTTGATGGGGGTTCCGTTGACCCAGGCCGGTGGCCTGGGCTTTGTTAGATCGCCCCTTTGGGGCTCACCTGCCCACCCTCTCCCCCGCGGAGAGGGAAAGCCGATTACGCGCGCCGGCGCGTAAAAACTGTGTTTTCCTTCTCCGAGGGGGAGTCCGATTTCAGGACCCCGATGGGGCCCATCGGACCCCAGAAATCGGGGACGGTGGACCGCGACAGGCGTTCTCACCAGCCGTCGCGGGCCGGATGAGGGGTCTCTTCCGCGGTTGTTCCCAAATAAAGGCGGTATTCAGGGAAAAGGTACCTGACACCTTTTCTCCCTTTTCTCCCCACAGACACCTTTTCTCCCCATCGGCATGAAACCTGAAGTCGGCGGAAAAACCAGGAAACGTCGTGCTGTTCCCGTCCCCCCCCCGTCCCCCGTTCGCTGCCGGTTAGGCTTCTGCCTGTCCCGCGAACAGATTGAGCCGGTAGGCTGTAGTGAGCTTCGGAACCAGTTTAGCCAAGACGCGAAAGGTGGCTCGCATCGGCCAGGAAAGGCGTGGCCGCAAAGAATCGGGGACGTCCGCCATGCTACGGGATTCCACCAGGCGCAATCCGATGTTCCAGCGCTCAATCTCCCTCGGGTCTTCGCATGCCCATGCGAAACGGGCCGCGAGTTTGCGGCGCGCGTGGTCTTTGTTCTCATGGTTTATTCCCATGAGGGTGGCCGTGTCGAAGGCGATGCTTAGGCGCGGGAAGTTGGCGGCGATCTGCGCCAGCGCCGCCTTGACCTCCGGCTCGGTCAGGTAGATGAATACTGCCTCCGCAACGAAGCAATACGGTCCGGGGCTCTCGCGCACCGCGCCCATCCAACCTGGATCGAGAACCGATGCGGCCAGGGTCACGCGCCGCGCGCTATCGGTGAAGAACTTCCGCCGCAGTTCCACGGTATCCGGAAGATCAAGGTCGAACCAGTGCACGGAGCCATTGTCGAGCCGTTCGAAGCGGGTGTTGAGTCCGGCGCCGATCTCCACCACGGTGCCTTCCGGATGGCGGCCAAGAAAACCCTTGACCCACTCGTCGAACATGGCGGTCCGCAAGATACAACCCACGACCCGCCGCCTTTGGTTGAATCTCCGGAAATCCCAATCGATGGATTGGACCATTTCCACAGCCTTCGGATCGTTCAGGATAGGACGCTTCTTGAGGGAGTCGAGGGCGCGGGCATAAAGCGGGACCAGCAGTGATTCCTGTACCTGGCCGAGTTGGATGGATTGCCTCGATGCCATATTCACCGCCTTACCAAATCAAACGAAGCTTGCGTCATGAGATGCGCCTGTGGCCATTCGAGCCGGTTTCGCGGATTCTCGCCCTGGCCTGAAGCCCTGCCAGGTTTCTACGTCGGCCGAGGCCAGTTTGAAGGGCGTTGCGGAATGGCCGATTTGCAGAAGCCGGGAACCGGACGCTTCCGGCCAGGGCAGGCATTCTACTGCAAAGGGGGTTTAGGCGGGAGGGTTGCTCGTATCGGCCTGCTTTGCAAATACCGGGAATTCTGGATTCTCCACGACAGGTGGCACAACCTTCAGGTCCGGCGTGTGGCCGATGGGGTAAAAGCGCGCGCGCCGCAGGGCCTCGGCCTCGTTCGAGTTTACCGGAAACGTTTCGTAGTTGCGTCCACCCAGATGCCCATCAGGAATTACCTCCCGCCGTGGCGGTCTGGGTCTGTGAAATGGGCTCCTCAGCAAAGAAGTCGCGGGACAGCTTATCGTCGATGGCGTTCATCCGCGCTTGCAATCCATCCAGGTACTCGTGCAGGCCCTGGCCGATGATGTGGTCCACGGAAGTGTAATCAAGTTCAGCCCGCAGGGGGGCGAGCGCGCGCTCCGAGGGATACTCGCACGATCCCATGGGTGTGCCGGTAATCGCGTGCAGGGATTCATCAGCCCCGCGCAGGCAGTAGCGGATGGCACGGGGAAACTCCAGGTCAAGAACCAGGAAATCCACGATACTGCGGGGAGCGATGCGTCCATGTTTCTTGCGATACATTTCAAATCCGCTGACCGATTTCAAAACCGCCGACCAGTGGATGTCATCGTAGGGCGTACCGATGGCGTCCGCGGATGGCAGCAGCATGAAGTACTTTACATCCAGGATGCGCGAGGTTTTGTCGGCCCGCTCTAAGCGCCGGCCCAGGCGAAGGAAATGCCAAGCCTCATTGTGACTCATGGTGGCGTAAGTGATTCCCTCAAACATGTGGCAGCCCAGGCGGATGCCGCGCAGGATTTCAGCCAGGCGTTCCGACTCCGCGATCGCCCTTTGGGATTGAATCTTCAAGTACATGTGGTTGACCTGCTCCCACATCTCCGAGGAAATTATTTCGCGGATGGAGCGGGCGTTTTCGCGGGCGGCGCGCAGGCATGAGGTGATGGAATTCAGGTTGTCAGCATCCCACACCAGGAACTTGATCACATTGGCCTTCCTGGCCTTGCCGTGGCGTTCAAGAAAAACCGCGGCATCGCCGCTGGTGTCAATCAAGGGTTGCCACTGGTGGGCGGGTTCGAGCGGCAAATCGAGTTGCAGGTGCAGGTTGACGTCAATGAAGCGCGCCACGTTCTCCGCCCGCTCAATGTAACGCGCCATCCAGTAGATGGCGTCAGCAGCTCGACTTAGAAGCGGCGCGGGTTCACTGCTCATTTGTGGCTTCTTTCTCCACCGGCGCGAGGACCCAGGTGTCTTTGCTCCCTCCGCCTTGCGACGAATTGACCACCAGCGAGCCTCGCCGCAGCGCCACTCGCGTCAGGCCGCCCGGCAGGACGTAAATTTCCTTGCCATAGAGAATGTACGGGCGCAAATCCACATGGCGACCTTCCAGATGATCCTCCACCAACGTCGGAACGCGCGAGAGCGCCAGCGTGGGCTGCGCGATGTAATTCCGCGGCTTGGCGGTAATTTTGGCGGCAAACTCCTCGCGTTGCGCCGCGGTCGAGTGCGGACCCACCAACATTCCGTATCCACCCGCCTCATTCGCGGATTTCACCACCAGCTTGTCAAGGTTTTGCAGCACATGCTGGCGGTCCTGATCCTTCCAGCAGAGGAAAGTGGGCACGTTGGGCAAAATCGGGTCGGCGCCTTCGTAGTAGCGGATCATCTCCGGCACGTAGGAGTAGACCACTTTGTCATCCGCAACCCCATTCCCCGGAGCGTTGGCCAGAGATACCCGTCCCGCGCGGTAGACGTCCACCAAACCCGGAACCCCCAGCAGAGAATCCGGACGAAAAGCCTGGGGGTCCAAGAAATCATCATCAATGCGGCGATAGATGACGTCCACGCGGCGCAGACCTTTTGTGGTCCTCATGCAAACCCAGCCATCCTGCACTGCCAGGTCGCGGCCCTCGACCAATTGAATCCCCATGCGTTGCGCTAGAAAACTGTGCTCGAAATAAGCAGAGTTGTACATGCCTGGCGTAAGCAAAACCACCGTGGGATTGTCCACGGCGCGGGGTGGCGCAATGGCTTCCAACGTTTCGAGCAGCCTGCTGGGGTAAATGTCCACTGGACGGACGTGAAGCCCGGCAAACACGCGAGGGAACGTCCGCTTCATCAGGTCGCGATTCTCAAGCACATAGGAAACGCCCGAGGGCACGCGCAGATTGTCTTCCAGAACGTAGATTTGGCCATCGCCGTGGCGAACCAGGTCCGAGCCGGTGATGTGGCACCAAACGCGGCCGGGAGGATTGATTCCGCGGCATTGGGGGCGGTAAAACGCGGCGGAATGGATGATCTCCTCAGGAATGATTTTGTCTTTCAGGATTTTCTGGTCGTGGTAAATGTCGTCGATAAATTCGTTGAGCGCGTGGATGCGCTGCTTGAGGCCCCGCTCGACCCAATCCCACTCCTCGGCGCGAACGATGCGGGGAATCAGGTCGAAGGGGAAAATGCGTTCCGTGCCCGCCGAATCGCCATAGACGTTGAAGGTAATGCCCATTTGCAACAGGAGGGTTTCCGCCGCGTGTTGGCAGCGCAAAACCTCACCTTCTTCCAGCGATTCAATAGTGTCGAGCAACAGGCGAGCCTCCGGCCGTCCCTTGCACTCAGCGTCGAAGACTTCGTCATAAAAGCCATCTGTCTGATACGAGTCGAGCTGCATTCACACCTTCCTGCCCCCAAAACTCGTGGCGCCCTTAGCGTGGATTCATCAATGCGGGTTTGTAATGGCCGCCTTTCACAGTCTGCGGAATAACTCACCAGGGCTGTCATTCTGAGGAGCCGCAAGCGAGGAAGAATCTCGCATTGTTCATGAGAATACGCAGAGCGAGATCCTTCGCGTACTTTACCCTGAGCGGGCAGAGCGAGATTCTTCGCTGCGCTCAGAATGACTGCGAACGGGCTCAGGATGACCGCACTGAAGAGTTGTTCTGTAACTTGTTCAGCCCGGCATTACACGTTCAACATCCTACGCCCCGCGAATCTGTCCCGACATTTAGCGTCGGGAATCCAGCCGCTACGAAAAGTTGCCCGCTTTCTGCTCACTGCCTTCTGCCTGCTGCTCTATAGACTAGCGCCACGCACCATGCGTGTGTCAATAGGGGTTAATATAAATTCTTCCTATCGTTTGCAAAACAATTTTAGGAGGGTGGGTAAGTGTTCCAAGCTGAGGGCTTACAGCCGACAGCTCACGACAAAGATATCATTCGAGAGTGTGGATGAGTTGCAAATGGGGAGCCCGGTCCCTCAAGGCGAGGCACTTGCGCCGAACGTCAAGAAGGCGGGCTGGGGAAATCAAAAGATCCCGCAGCGGGGCTGGGCGCGAATGATCGAATTTGTGTCGGAATTGGATGATCAGCTTGCCGACCTGTGTGGCTGGTGTTGCGTCAGAAAACTGCCTTGACTTAATCAAGCAGCCAGCGGGTTGCCGGAATAAGTTTCCCGGCGGGACGTGGCGGCGGGTTTACCCCGCCATATCTCCATTGTATTCAACATGCGATGGCGGGGTAAACCCGCTGCTACGTCCTTTTTCATCATCCTGTTGGATGGCCCCTAAGTCGCAGAAAACAAGTGAGAAAATGGTAGGCCTGGAGGGATTCGAACCCCCGACCCACGGTTTAGGAAACCATTCCCCCACCGTTCACCCTGTTCGGATTCACGACTTCTCAGTCGGATACAGTGGCCAGCATTCGGACCCGAGGCTCCCATTCGGGCACGACATTGCACCCCATTATGCACCCCGCCCGCAACCCCCGCACGAAAAGAGCAACGGTTTTTTGCCAATCGCTGAGTGTCTCTCAAGGGCAGCACCCGTTCTCAGCATCTCGAAACGTCGACTCAAACAGGTCGATACCATCCAGCTTATTCGCGAACAACGAGAGAATCGTCAACAGCCGCTGGCCTTCCACACCCGGCCCTTCGTGCATTGCGGGCTCCCTCTACGGCGACCTCCTAAGTCCCAGTTGGTGCACGCACGCCATAGTGGCCAATTCTTCTTGCACGTCACCGCCCATCCCGACTTTGGTTTG
>Ga0326727_10026773_pt1 | contig 10655 bp, 11 predicted proteins | sample MB2enrmetagenome_FD_207643 | JGI IMG/M metagenome (GOLD analysis project Ga0326727, IMG submission 207643) | Lab enriched peat soil microbial communities from McLean, Ithaca, NY, United States - MB29MY | ecosystem: Environmental > Terrestrial > Soil > Wetlands > Peat | place: USA: New York... | reverse complement strand
TATTTCATTCCGCCGCCTCCCCGACCATAGGGATCGAGAGGCGCACCGGATTAACGAGCTGATGCGAAACGCTCGCTAGCAAAGGGGTTTCTTAGGCCCGGAACGACTGCGGCCGTTCCGATCCCACAATAAGGCTTTGCGCGCCCAAGGCCAAGAACTCTCCCCGGCCGCGGTTGTCGCGCCGGCATGGTTCCATAAAAACCATTTCCTTGCGGTTCTGTTTTCGTGTGTGATAACGTCCTTTATAACACCTGAAAGCGAGGCAGCCATGGACCCCTACCGCCCCGAGATTTGGGGAATGAACAGCGATCAATTCAGCGCCGGTGTCCGCGAAGGCTGGGGCATGGAATGCCCGAAATGCAAAACGGCGGATGACATCTACGTCGAGGCCACCGTCACGATAAGGCTCTACCCCGGCGGCCATGAAGCTCATCTATGCGCGGAAACCATCTGGAACGATACCTCCCCGTGTCATTGCGGCAATTGCGCTTTCGGGGGCACGGCTAAAGACTTCAAAATCCCGAGCACGGGTGAGGCCCCAGAGCAGGAAGGCGGCCGACGATGACGGAAATCATCCTCTCCCCTGCCCCGACGCTCCAGCCCGCGCCGCTTTTCGCGCCGACGCCGAAAGCCGCGAAACGCGTCCTCGAATTCTTCACCGCCCAGATCAACAACGACCACACGCGCAAGGCGTACCTGAACGCAACCCGGCGCTTTGCAGAATGGTGCGACGGCCGCGGCATCGCCCAGCTCGCCGATGTGCAGCCCTTCCACGTCGCCGCCTTCATCAAACACATGCAGGGGAAGTTTTCCCCTCCCACCATCAAGCAGCACCTCGCCGCGCTCCGTATGCTCTTTGACTGGCTTGTTACGGGCCACATCCTGGACGTGAACCCCGCCCATGCCGTGCATGGACCCAAATATGTCGTCAAAAAAGGCAAGACGCCCGTATTGACGGCCGACGAGGCGCGCGAGCTGCTGGACAGCATCGAGGTTGTCCGAAAGACGACGCGCGACGATGGCGCTGAAGCACAAGAACCGGCGCTGATCGGGCTGCGCGACCGGGCGCTGATCGGCGCGATGGTCTACACCTTCGCGCGCGTCAACGCCGTGCTCCAGATGAAAGTGCGTGACTATTTCGTGCAGGGACGCCGCGGATGGGTCCGCCTGCACGAAAAAGGTGGCAAGGAACACGAAGTCCCATGCCACCACAATCTGGCACAGTTGCTCGACAACTACATCGACGCAGCCGGCATCGCCGGCGACCCGGACGGGCCTTTGTTCCGCACGGCGGCCGGCAAGACCGGCGCGCTAACCGGAAACGCCATGTGGCAGCAGGACGCCTACCGAATGATTCAGCGTCGCGCGGCCGACGCCGGCATCAAGACCAGGATCGGAAACCACACCTTCCGCGCGACCGGCATCACCGCGTACCTGAAGAACAGCGGCAAGCTTGAAGTGGCGCAGCACATCGCCAACCATGAGTCACCGCGGACCACGAAGCTTTACGACCGGCGCGAGGATGAGATTTCGCTCGATGAAGTCGAGCGTATTCTGATATAGAACTCCCATCACATGTAATCATGTAATACATAGGGTTACGTCATCCCCTAGCCCTCTTCCCTTCTCCGTTGTGACTAGCCGCCACTATTTTCCGGCCGCGTAAACCGCGCCGTCCGTCGGCGCGCCCTGTGAACCCATGTTGGGTTCAATCCCAAAACAGGTTTATACAGAACCTTGACGGCCCAGCTTTTCTTTTCGGAGGTTTGCGCGTTTTGAAGTCGATTCACAGTGAGCATTACGGGAGATTTCTCTCACTGATGACGGATGCCCGCGTCCGCTTGGGGCTAAGCCAGCGGGAACTAGCGCGGCTGCTGAAGAAGCCTCAATCGTTCGTGTCCAAGTACGAACGCGGTGAAAGACGGCTGGATGTCGCTGAGTTTATGGAATTGTGCAAGGTGCTGAAAATTGACCCTTGTACCGTACTGCGGAAGATCGAAAGTAAGCCGCGATGAACACTAAAGCCGCCCCCACCAGCATTTTCGTCAACAGCGCCACCCTGAGGCTTGCGCTCGAAAGGATGTACGGCACCGCCGGACATCTTTTGAAGATCTGGTTCACGTTGAAACACATGGGGCTGTCGCCTGGTGCAACACCTGTCGAAGTCGACACCGCCAACTCGACCCCCTCACTTAAGAGGCTATTCTCATGCGGAGCATCTGACGGTAGCTTCTACATTCCTTTTGCACACACGCCGCGTTACTTGATGATGAAGCACGACGCTTCCCGATCGATCATCCAAACCACAATTCAAAGGTGGGCTACCAGCGGGTCCGTAGTCACCTGTGACCCAACCGAATTTCTCGACATTTCCGCTGCCGACGGAACCAAGCTTCAGGTGTCACCCGGTCGACGTTACCCGTTCGGCCTTGGCAGCGGAGAGTCTGGGTTTGCCCTGAAGGACGGAGCCCGCGTGTCCATTCCCATCACATCCTTCGCGGTTTGGTACGGCAGGAAGTCTGCCATCCCAAAGGATACTGACCCCGCCAGTTTCCTCATCGGGGAGATGCTCCGGGAACTTCGAATTTCTCCGGCAGAAAAAGCGGTGATCTTCGTGGACGACGATCTTGCCGTGAAGACTCAAGCTTCTCCCCTCACCGACGAGGAGATATTCGCCGCGTGCCAGCCGTTTATTGGCGGCCAGCGTGAGCCGACAGTCCAAATTACCGAAGAAGAGTTCAGCAACTACGAGAGGAGAGTGAGAAGTATGGTGTCCGGACTTAATTTGCCTGTCTGGTTGCGAACCTCGCCAGAAGATGCCGTTCGGGAACTTCTGCAGGCCGGAACTACGGCCATCCTTCTTTACGGGCCACCTCGCACCGGCAAGACTCGGGTAATCGATTCAATCGCGGCAAGGGATTCCGCCACACGTTGCACAATCCAAATACACGACGGCTGGGGTTACGATCATCTCGTCGAGGGTTTCAAGCCAGACAATCATGCTAATTGGGCGTGGAAAGACGGCCCTCTGAAGGCCGCCGTCGAGAGTGGCAAGACTTTCATCGTCCTCGAAGAAATCAACCGCACCGCGATCTCGCAGGCCTTGGGTGAGGTCTTCTCTCTCATCGAGGAAACCTATCGGGGACAGGCCAACGGCATCGTACTCCGAAGCGGGAAGACCTTTTCGATCCCAAAGAACGTGGTGTTCCTGATGACGATGAACACCGTGGATAAATCGACCGAGGATATTGACGATGCGCTGTTGGGCCGGATCGCGGCGGTGGAGTTTCCGCCGCGACCGGAGGACTTGAACCAGATGCTCACAGCGAACGGTGTTCCCCCCACTGTTCGAGAACGACTAGGCGAGTTGTTCGCTGAAATCCTCCGGGTCTACCCATTGGGGCACGGCTACTTTGCTGACCTTAAGGGCAATGTCGATAACGCTCAGGTCATCCGGTATTACAAGACGAGGGTCCGACCGGTGCTCGCCAACTTCTTTGGCGAGCTCAAGCGCCAAGAGCTTGCCAAAGTAGACAACCTCGTCGACGAGATGTTCGGGAAGGTATGATCAGACAGGCCAAAGAGGGTGAGATCACTTGGCTGCCGGGTCTCGATGCGTCCGACATCCCCCACCCCTTGCCCAACGGGATAAGCGTCCACCTCAGACGAGGCGAACTTGGCCTTGAAGCGCAAGGCCTTGTCGGTGCGATCCCGTTGCTCAACGGTGACACCCTCCAAATTCTCCCAAAGATCGGACGGGTCAATTTCTTTCGTTTACTTTTCAAGGCCGAGGGCTTCCAACCAGACCTCGAAAGGGAGTACGACGCCTTCGTCTCGTATTCCGTCGAGGAAGATAAAAACATCGATTCCGTCGTCGCACGCCACCTAATTTTCTCAGCGGCAGAGATCATGAAACGAAGTCCCCAACAAGGGCGCGTGAAGCGCCGCCGGCAGGGCATGTTTGCCGCGGGCCAGATCGACGTGGTTTCGACGGCTCTGAACCTCGCCTGTCGGACGGAGGAGCCGGTCACTTACTTCATCAGAGAAAGGACGCTGGACATCCCAGAAAACCGGGTGCTAACTGAGGCTATTGTCCGTGCCTGGCTCATCCTCGACCAAACGGACCGTATCGAGCTTCGCTCGATACAGGAACGCTGGCGCAGCCGTTTCCCTAGATCGCCAGACCTCGACGCAGACCTTAAACACGTCGAGCAAGGTTTCGCATCCGGCCGTTACGGAGGTCCGAGAGACTATTACAGGCGGGCGCTCATGCTTGCCCAGATAGTCCTCGGCAGCAACGGCCTCGGCTTGAGCGATCGCGCCACGGTCGAAGGTGACGCCGTCTTGCTGAACACGGCCGACATCTTTGAGAAATACCTCCGGAACGTTATAAGCCAGGCCTACAGTGGGGCTGGGTACGTTGTCACAAAAGGCGGCGTGGGCATCACCAGCCTCTATACCGACGGAAGCTTTGAGCTTCAGCCAGATATTACTATTTCAAGGGACGGTCGCATGCTGTTGATCGCGGACGCCAAGTACAAACAGCCGACGGCCGGAGATCATTACCAGATGCACACCTACCTCGCGGTGAATGGTATCAAACGAGGCCTTCTCCTCGCACCACTCTACGACGGTAACAAGGTCGTGGTACGCGAATACTCCACCACCAATAAGACGGTCGTCAGAGAAGTTTATCTTCCGATGGCTGACCTGACGCTCACAGAAGAGTTTCTAGGCACGGTGATCGCGCTATCTTCATAGGCAGCGGCTCGGGACACATCCCCCTCGCCTCTGAGACCAATCCTCTTCTCAGCCGTGTCCAAATATTCTTTGCACACGTCAATACCAATGAAGCGCCGCCCAAGCATCCGCGCAGCCACACCCGAGTTCCCAGCCCCCACGAAGGGGTCCAGGACAACGTCACCTTTATCGGTCGATAGTGCGATGCAGCGTCCGGGTAATGCAATCGGGAACTGCGCTCCGTGCCCATCCCGCCCGCTCGATGTGGGAAGCGTCCAGACATCCGATAGCTTGTCAGTCTCGGAGCCGTTGTTGCGCCCACCGAGTTCCGCGCTCAGAGACCGATACCTTTCCTTCCTGAAGAGTGGCGTGCGAACTTTTGTTAGGTGCAGAACATATTCCAGGTTTCTGCTCACCCGCGACTCCTGAGGCTCCGGAAGCGAACTTGTCTTAGCCCACGTTATCACTGTCTTTACGAAGTACCCGATCCTGCTAGCCCGTTCCGCGATCAGCGCCGGAATTAGGCATTGCTCGCCATCCTTCAAATACGAATGGCCCGCGCTATACCGGCGGCACTCATGATCGCCCCAAGACCGACCATCTTTCCCCTGCATAGCCCGCAGGGCCTCGACCGCATTGCTCCGGATTTGGGTCCGGGTATTGAACGAGTCCATGACGTTCCACCAGATGGAGCCTTCTTCGGCCAAAACATCGTAAAGCGACGCCAGCACCTGCGTCGTGTGCCGCAAAAATCCCTCTGGTGTCTGCTCGTGCCCATATGGGCAATCCTCTCCATCCGCCCACTTACTGAAATGCGATCCCTTGTATATGCGTAATCCCCAGTAAGGAGTTGAGGTAACAACGCACTGCACGCTGCCCTTTGGCATCGTTGCCAGTCTGTCCAAGACATGGCCGTGCAGGAGTGCGTACTCAGCTCCACGACGAAAAACTGTTGCCCCTTCCTGTTCCCCGGGTGCATTCAGCAGGTAGTCGATGACCATGCTTCGGGGCACAACCGTCTCCCGGTAAGCGTCCTGGTCCAGCAACAGAAACACATCCTCCACCGTGAGGCCTTCTTTTCGTCCGCATACCTTCCGTATGAAGGTAGGAGCCATACCCACGGCCGTCGCCACTCGCTCGACCGGAAAAACAACCTTTCGGCCCGCGTATTTCTCCCTTCGGAGCACAGCAACCGCCGTCTGCGGCTTGATGTCCGGAAGGATCGCCGTTCTGATCCACGAGCCCGTACCCCCAAAACCGTTTCCGTTGTGACCGTTGCCGTTCGCTTTGCCGTTGCTTCTCATCCTTGCTTGCACTCCCTACTTTCCTTACACACATTGACCGCGATGAATTCATAGAACGATTGCATCGCACTACTCCGGTTCTTTGAAAAGCGGCCACTTGTCCGCGATGTACTTTTCGGCAGCTTCTCGGACGACCCAGGCCAGCGAAACTTTCTTCTCCTTCGAGATGTTTTCGAGAGTGTCGTAAACCTCCGGCGGAAAGCTGATTGTCACGCGCACCTTTGCCGTGCCGTGAGCCTTCACCTTCTTTTTTCCTGCCCCTTCTCTTTTCGCCTTCATCTTAGCCGTTCTCTGAACCTTCACCGAATTGCACCACATCGGTGAAAATTAAACAAGCCCCTCGCCGAACAACTTATCCACACGCCGAAGTTGTAGTTAACTGTTCTCAGGCCTCGCCGCTTCCCTTCCCTCTATATAACGCATGTAGGCATGATTACACTATTACACGATTGCAGAGCCATGTTGAGCAGATCGGTCAGGAGTTTCACAAGGGCCTCGACCACTCCATCAACCTGAACCGGCCGCGTGAACGCAAGAAGAAGCCCGCCGACAAGGCGTAATTCTCTCGCGCCCCGCGCGCAGAGACGGGCTTCTTCATTTCAGAAACTTGCTCACCGCCAGCGAGCGCGCGCCCTCCTCGCTCCATTTCAGGCGTTCGCCGCTTCCCTTCCCTATCGTGCCGCGCTTTTTTCGTATGAGCTGGTTTTTCTTGAACGGCTCCAGCGACCGGCCGTCTTTGTTCGACACGATTTCACATGCGCAGACCGATAACGATACGAAGTCGCGCGCGTCGATCGCCAGCACCTCGGCCGTGACCCGGCGCTCGCCGATCTTTCTCACGGCCTTTTTGCCCTTTTTCCTTTTCCCGGACTCCAGCCACATCGGCTCAGTCCAGCGGATCACGTCGCCGACGACGAAGCTTTCACCACACGGAACCCACTTCTTCATCGCCCCTTCCCTTTCGCGTGATTACATGGCATCATGTGATCTAGGCATAACAGAAGCATGATGGCATGAAAACAATTTCGATCATTTCCCAGAAGGGCGGGGCGGGGAAGACCACCCTCGCCCTCAATCTCGCCGGCGCGGCCGAAACCTTCGGCCATCGCAGCGTTGTCATCGACCTTGACCCCCAAGCCAGCGCGAAGGGCTGGCATGATCACCGGCAGAAGGAAAGCCCCGTCGTTATTTCCGCGCAAGCGAGCCGCCTCAACGACGTGCTGGCGACCGCCCGCCAGCACGGCGCGGACCTCTGCATCATCGACACAGCGCCGCATTCGGAAACCGCCGCGCTTGCAGCCGCGCGCGCGGCCGACCTCATTCTCATCCCGTGCCGCGCGGGCATTCTCGACCTCCGGGGAATATCCAGTTCAGTTGACCTGGCCCAGCTCGCCAAGCGCCCGGCGCTGATCGTGCTCAACGCCGTGCCGCCGCGCGGCGCTCTGGCCGACCAGGCGGCCGAGGCGATCCGGCCTTACGGCATCGAAGTTGCCACGGCCCGCATATCGCAGCGCGCGGCCTTCTATCATTCCCTCACCGCAGGGCAGACCGCCGTGGAATTCGAGCCTGAAGGCGTCGCCGCCCAGGAAATACGCGCCCTTTATCAGCTTGCATGTAAGCAAGCTGGCATGATTACAGGTAATAAAAACCACAAGGAGAAAAAGACCGCATGAGCAAGAAACCAACACTTGCCGCCGCGCTCCAGACGTTCGACCGCGCGCCCGCGGCCGTCGCACCGTCGCCGAAGGCAGACCGCCCGCAGCGCCGGCAGCGGAAAGAGCAGAAGGCAGCAGGGAAGGAGACTAACGGTTCCCAGGCCCCAAGCCGCCACGGCAAAAAGGCCCTGATCGGCTATTTTGATCCGGGCGTCTCCAAGCAGCTCAAACGACTGGCGCTCGACCTGGACTCAACGTCCCAGGACCTTCTGCGCGAAGCCCTGAACGATTTTTTTCAGAAGCACAAGAAGCCGACCATCGCATGAGGGCAGGGAAGGGGGGCAACTAAAAATGAAGAAACCGGGGAGCGACGGCCTGGAGCCGATCGGCGCGATCATGCGCCGCGCCGGCATGGCTCCGCCCAGCCGCACGCTTCTCCGTCAGATCGACGCGGCGGCCACCATCCGACAATTCCAGCCGGTCGATGACGACCTGGCTTTTCAGCACACGTACTTCTGCCAAACCGCTCTCCCGTACCGCAAGACGCCAGACCGGGCATGGCTGCGCAAAAACGGCCGCGTGTTTCTGCGCATCGAAGCCGGGGGAACGCTGCACCCCGAAACGCAGGAATGGGTTGAATTTCCCCTTCCTTTCGGCCCAGCCGCCCGGCTGATCCTCATCCACCTGGACACCGAGGCGATCCGCACCCAGCGCCCCGAAATTGAACTCGAAGACAGCATGACCGCGTTTGTCAAACGCCTGCAGGGGGGAAGAAACCCCAATGGTCAGGAGCTACGCCTGTTCAAGACTCAGGCCGCTGCTATCTCAACGGCTGTATTCCGCATGGGCGAAACGACAGGCCCCCAGGTCGATATTCCCCGCACCACACAGGGGCAGGGACCCATCGTCAACGGCCTGGAGCTTTGGTATCCCAAGGACGCCCGCCAGCGCGTCCTCTGGCCTTCCTACGTCCACCTGAGCCCTGATTACTTCGCCTCGCTGAAGGCGCATGCCGTCCCGCTCGATTACCGGGCCGTGGGCGCGCTCGCCCATAACGCCCTGGCCCTCGATATCTACAAATGGCTTGCCCAGCGCCTTTGTCGTATTGACCCCAAGCATCCCCAGTTCATCGCCTGGACCCGGATGCAGGATCAGTTCGGCCTCGGCTACTCGAAAATACGGTTTTTCCGGCGCGACTTCCTCAAGACCCTGAAGCTGGTTTTGGAGCAGTACGACGCCGCAAAGCAGAACGTGCTTTGCGACGGCCGCGGCGTGACGCTTCGCCTCACCCGCCCGCCGATCCAGCGGAAGGCCCTGGCCTGAAATCTATGGATTTTTTCCACACAAGCCTGTGAATTCACCCACTTATCCACGGGGACTTGCTCACGCCTTTCACGGGGACTTGCTCACGCTTCGACCCCAAAAACCACGGGGACTTACTCACGCAAGCCTTTATCAAGTAAACCTATACACTTCCGGTAGTAGGGCGCGTGCGTCTGTGGAAAACGTTCCGTTTCCCACAAGCCGCCGGCCCCCGCTGCCACTAAGAGGAAAATTTTTCTGGGAAGGAAGAAGAAGACAAGAACCAAACCCCTTCCTGATAAGGGCAAAAGCAATTCCAGGACCAGGAGCGTAGTCCATGCCCGACGAAAAGAACCATGACGAGCTGAGCGAAGAGGACCGCGCCGCGCTCGAATACGAGCGGAGCAGGGAAGGAGAGGCGGAAGAGGCGGAAACACGTGCGCGCGCGGAACAGCTCACCAAGCTGTTTTACAAAACTCCGGCCATGGTCGAGCACGTCGAAATGATTAACGCCGTCCAGAACGGTAGCGACTGGACCACAGATACCGTGTGCATCGAAATTGCCAAGCCGCTTCTCGCCATGCTCGACTTTCAGGAGCGCGCCGAGGCTGCCGAGGAGGGGCGCGCGCCTGAACCCCTCGACAAAATTCTGGCCCGGATCGTAGACAACGAGCTTCAGGATCAACTCCACTGGCTTGTCGCCGAGCCGGTTCATTTCCAGCGTTACCGAAAGCTCTGGAACCAGTTTTGCGACGACCAGGACGCGCCCGAGCACAAGATCAAGGAACCAGAAGCGGCCGACGAGGAGGGCAGGGAAGGCCCCTTCTAAACTATGCCCTGCCTCGGCCACATTTCCGCGCTCACCCTTCGCGCGGCCGTTTGTCTTCGGAGGCCGCGCGCATGAAGCCCATCGACATCATTGTGGGCATCCTCATTGCGATCGCCGTGATGTGGCTAGCGATCGCCACCGGCGCGAATTTTACAGACCATCCCGTTTCCACCGCGCTCATTGGGCTTCTGATCTTCGGATATTTCTTCGGCGTGTGGATGTCGCGCAACATGAAAGAGCCGGCGCCGCCCGAAAAGGCCCTGCCGCCGCTCTCCGACAATTACGGCGCGGCCGACTTCGCTCCACAGCAGGGCATTGGCGCGAACAGTCTTTCCAACGGGATTTTCTTCGGCAAGTCCAGCTCGCCGACGCTCAAAAACTCCAGCCTCTCGCAAAATATGGGCGGCCCCGTCTGCAGCGAGCCCGCGCGCCACAGCCTTATCGTGGCCTCGACCCGTTCGGGCAAAGGAACCCGCCTGGTCATCCCGACGCTGCTCAGAAACCTGTCGTCGTCCTGCATCGTAATCGACCCGAAGGGGGAGCTGGCCGCCGTCACTGCGCGCGCCAGGTCTCGCCGGCAGCATATTCAGATCATCAATCCCTGGGGCGAGCTGAAATCCACGTTTGAAACCCTGGGCTTTTCTCCGGCCACTTACAACCCGCTGGACATGCTGGACCCCAACGACCCCAACGCCGTCTCGCACGCGCAAGAATTCATCAAAACGATTTGCCCGGTAGCGGAAGGAAAGGACGACTATTGGGTGGGCTCCGCGGGCGATCTTCTCACGGCCGTCCTGTTGTATCTCGCCTACCAGCCCGGCGAGG
>Ga0326727_10026772_pt1 | contig 10656 bp, 15 predicted proteins | sample MB2enrmetagenome_FD_207643 | JGI IMG/M metagenome (GOLD analysis project Ga0326727, IMG submission 207643) | Lab enriched peat soil microbial communities from McLean, Ithaca, NY, United States - MB29MY | ecosystem: Environmental > Terrestrial > Soil > Wetlands > Peat | place: USA: New York... | reverse complement strand
CCCAGATCACGGGCAGCGCGTCCTTCGGGTTCAGAACCAGCCAGATCTTCCAGTCGTCTTGCGGATTTGCCATGGGAATTCTCCTTTAACTCAGAACCAGGGGCGGATGGCGAGGACCAGCAGATGCGCCAGCGCCGCAACGGCGATGAACGCACTGAAGGTGGTCTTGAACTGGTCGTGGAATTCCTTGGCTTCTTCTTCGGTCAGGCCCGAAATCGACTTTGCCATGGGTGCGCGCTCCCTATCTTACTTCGCTGCGGCGGCGGGCTTGTTCGGGCCGCCGATCCAGTTCGCCGCCGGCGAGGCGAGCACGGCGAAATGCACGGCGATAGCAACCACGACGGCGGTAACCCAGATCACGGGCAGCGCGTCCTTCGGGTTCAGAACCAGCCAGATCTTCCAGTCGTCTTGCGGATTTGCCATGGGAATTCTCCTTTAACTCAGAACCACGGACGCGCGGCAAGCACCAGCAGGTGCGCCAGGGCGGCGACGCCCAAGAACGCCGTGAAGGTGGTCTTGAACTGCTCGTGGAATTCCTTGGCTTCTTCTTCGGTCAGGCCGGACAGCGATGCCATTGAGTTACCCTCCATAGGGAGATTGCGTGGGTTGTGCCGCGAATACCCTCGCGGCGGGGATCGCCGTGGCGGAGCACGCCACGAAGAACTCGGTGCCCGGCGCGACCGGGCGGAGAAGGCGTACCCCTTGGACCAAACTTACGTGACGACATGCCTTCAGCACGTGTGCGTCCGATCCTTTTGGAAACCCTGGGAGAACTCCAGGGCCGGGGCGTTCTGTTCGATAGGAAACTAGGTTACAGGACTGTAAGCTGTCAAGATGAATTTACAAAAAATGTCTTGTGCATCGATACCTGAAAAGCCACGTGACAGCGCGTTCATGACAGATACCCCGCCAAACGCAGCTTCCGCTGCCGATCCGGCCGGGCAGAGAGCAAACGGGGCCGTGCGCTGATGCAACAGCCCCGTTCCTTGCGGTCCGGCAATCCTGCCGGGGCCGGCTTACTTCGCGGGAGCGGCCGCCACCTTGTTCGGCCCGCCGATCCAGTTCGCCTTCGGCGAGGCCAGCACCGCGAAGTGAACGGCGATGGCGACCACGACGGCGGTAACCCAGATCACGGGCAGCGCGTCCTTCGGGTTCAGAACCAGCCAGATCTTCCAGTCGTCTTGCGGGTTTGCCATGGGAATTCTCCTACTCTCTCTCAGAACCAGGGGCGGATCGCGAGGACCAGCAGGTGCGCAACCGCCGCGACGGCGATGAACGCGCTGAAGGTGGTCTTGAACTGCTCGTGGAATTCCTTGGCCTCTGCTTCGGTGAGGCCGGACAGCGTTGCCATGAATATATCTCCTGGCGGTTGTTGCTCGGTTGCCGCGCACATCCCGCGCGGCGGGGATCATTCGTGACGACGACCGCCACCACAAACCCGTGCCCCGTGCCTTTGGCGGTCGCCCATGGCCGTTGGGTTACGTGTTTGTTAGGTGCGATCCTAGATTGGTTTCGTCGGCTGTCAATTCGAATTTACAGGTCGGGCAAAAAAATCCTCCCCGGCGCCGAGTACAGCAAAACGGCCGGCATCGCGTGGGTGCCGGCCGTGCGTCCTGAAATGGTTATGCACATTACATGAACGGCATGCCGCTTAAGGTATGTGCCAGGATGCCTCCTCCCACACCACCGCCCGGCGGCGCGGCCGCAGCAGCCGCCCCAGCACGAGCCCCAGAAGCGGCAGGCCGCCCGCCAGCGCCAAAGTCAGGCCGAGCGGCAGCAGCACCGCCTCGTTCGCCGCCGCGGCAGCAAGACCGCAGAGCAACCCCAGCGACCACACCGCCACCAGCCCGTGCCCGCCAGCCGTCCCGCCTTTCCCGTCACGCCGGCCCGTTTGCCGAACATTCATGGCCCGTCCCCTTGCGTTCGTTAAGAACATAGCAAGAACTTACCGGCGGAAGAACACCGGCGCAAGGGCCCGCAGCAGCCGGGGCGCTGCCCCGGACCCGGCCAGGAGGCTTCGCCTCCTGGACCTCCACCAGGGGCTTTGCCCCTGGACCCCGTTAATCAAGTAGGGGGAGCCGGGAACGCCATGGCCCGGCTTCAGGCCGCGTCGGCCTGCACATTGCCGACGAGCGAAACCAGACTCTGCGGCCCCAGCCGGTGGCAGAAATCGCCGAACCCCTCGCCGCGGCGGCGCTGCGCGGCGAACGCCGCCAGCAACGGCTCCAGCACCGCGCCCACGCGTTCCTGCGGCACCCGTTCGAGCAGCTTGAAGGACAGGCGCGCGCCTTCAAAGTCGCCGCCGACGAACACCGCATAGGCGCCGGGCACACGGCCAACCAGGCCGATATCGCCGCCATAGCTGCGGGCGCAGCCGTTCGGACAGCCGGTGATGCGCAAGCTGATACGTTCGCGTTCCAGCCGGTGGCGGCGCAACGCCGCCTCGATATCGGCCACGACCGGGGCGCGCACCCGCTCGGCTTCGGTCAGCGCCTGCCCGCAGGTCGGCAGCGCCACGCAGGCCAGCGACCAGCGCGCCAGCGGCGTCATGTCCTGGGCCAGTGCCACGCCATGGGCGCGCAGCAGACGGGTGACAGTGCTGCGCAGCCGCGGTGCGATGTTGGTCAGCAGCACGTCCTGCTGCGGCGTCAGGACCGGGTCGAGCCCGTAGCGCCGCACGACCTCGCGCAGCGCCGTGCGCAGGCGCGACGTACCGGCATCGGCGATTCGCCCGGACGGTACCGGCACGCCGAGCCACCAGGCGCCGTCTCCCTGCTCATGCCAGCCCAGCAGGTCCGGCACCTCGAAGGGCGGCATCGGCAGCGGATCGGCAAGCGCGTGGCCAAGTTCGCGGCCGATTTCCGCCTGCATCCAGGGCAGCCCCTTGTCATCGACCAGGTATTTCAGCCGCGCCCGCTTGCGGTCGGCGCGCCCGCCATGGTCGCGCTGCACCCGGACCACCGCCTCCGTCACCGCGCGCAACGCGTCGGGACCCACCGACCCGACCAGGCTGGCCAGCCTCGGATAGGTGTCGGCACGGTTATGCGTCATACCCATACCGCCTCCGACAGCCACATTGTAGCCGCGCAGCGCGCCGTCCTGCCAGATCGCGAGCAGAGCCAGATCGTTGCTCAGCACATCGGTCGTGTTGTCCTGCGGCAGCGCCAGCCCGATCTTGAATTTCCGCGGCAGGTAGGTGGTGCCGTAGAGCGGTTCCTCCTCCTGCCCGGCCGTCTCGTCCGGCGCGTCGCCGAGGAAGATTTCATGGTAGGCGCGGCTGCGCGGCAGCAGGCCGGCCGACAGCAGGCGGGCATCGGCCTCCAGCCGGGCGTGCGGTGCGTCCCGGCGCGGCGCGGGCGAGAAGGTGATGTTGCGCACCACGTCGCCGCAGGTGCTTTGGGTGGTCAGCAGCGTGTCGTTGATGGCGGCGATGGCGGGCTTCAGATTCCCCTTCAGGATGCCGTGGAACTGGATGGTCTGCCGCGTGGTTGCCCGCAGCGTGGCGTTGCCATGGCGGTCGGCCAGCGCGTCCAGCGCCAGATACTGCGCCGCGGTGAGCCGCCCGCCCGGCATGCGGACACGCACCATGAAGCTGTAGTCCTTCTCCAACCCTTGTGTCTTGAGGGCGGTGGCGGTGTCGCGGTCATGCTGCTCGTAGGTGCCGTGGAATTTCAGCAGGCTCTCGGCGGCGTCGCTCACCTGCGTGCCGCCGGCGGCGAGTTCGGCGGCGACCGTGCCCCGCAGGCGCTGGCTCGACTCCTTCAGCCGCTCGACGGCGGAGCGTTTCATCGCGATCGTCATCGTGCTTCTCCTCGCGGCCGGACGCCATAACTGCGTCTTGCAAACGACAGATAATGCTTATATACGCTCTGTCAAATGTAATTTGGCTGTCAACCATGGCCGACAACTACATGATCGATTGTCCCGATATGGATTGTCCCGATCCAGGCTCGGTGTGGCTGGTCGGCGCCGGCCCGGGCGACCCCGGGCTGCTGACGCTGCGCGCCGCCTCGGCCCTGCGCGCCGCCGACGTGGTGCTGCACGATGCCTTGCCTGGTCCCGCCGTGTTGACGCTCGTCCGCCGCGAGGCGGCGCGCATCAACGTGGGCAAGCGCAAGCGGCAGCCAGGCTGGGGCCAGGACGCGATCAATGCCCGGCTGATTGCCGAGGCCCAGGCCGGCCGCCGGGTGGTACGGCTGAAGGGCGGCGATCCGTTCATGTTCGGCCGCGGCGGCGAGGAAGCGATGGCGCTGCTGGCGGCCGGAATCCCGTTCCGCGTGGTGCCCGGCATCTCCGCTGGCCTCGCCGCCCCGGCCGCGGCCGGCATTCCGGTGACGCAGCGCGGCCTGTCGGCGGCGGTAACCTTCCTGACCGGTCACGCCGGCGAGGGCGTGGCCGACACGATCGACTGGGAGGCGCTGGCGCGCGCCGGCGGCACCGTGGTCGGTTTCATGGCGCTGACCCGGCTGGACGAGATCGCCGTGCGGCTGCTCGCCGGCGGGCGCGCCGCCGCGACGCCGGTGGCCGTGGTGGCCCGCGCCACGTTGCCCGGGCAGCGTGTGCTGCGCAGCACGCTGGGCGCCTGCACTCTGGCGGCCCGGCGCGCCGCCCTGCCGATGCCGGCGCTGGTGGTGATCGGCGCGGTTGCCGGTCTTGATCTGCGCGCGCTGAAAGATGCTGTTCTTGACCCGGTTTCCGAAAGGAGTTTCACCGATGTGGACCGATCCCGAGCCGTTCCATGACCAGCTTCACCCGGCATGGCATGTGCTGGTGGCGACCCTGGTGACGCTGGGCGCCGCCGTGCTGGTGTCCTGGCTCGGTCACTGAACCGTCGCAAACCGCACGCTACACCGGGGCGGTGATCCTTGCGATGCTCCGGCTCCGCCACCCAGGGAGTCGCGCATGTACCAGGATCCTGGCACCGCCGGGAAGCAACTCGGCCGTGAGCCTGCCATTGATCCGACGGCGCAGGTGCGCGAAGCAACGTTCGGCGCCTGGTGCGAGGTGGGCGCCCGCACCCGCGTGGCGGAGAGCCATTTCGGCGATTACGCTTACGTCGCTAACGACTCGGATATTGCCTGTTCGACGATCGGGCGGTTCTGTTCCATCGCAGCGCAGGTCCGGCTGAACCCGGGCAACCACCCGCTCGACCGCGTCGCGCTGAGCCATTTCACCTATCGTTCGTCCGCCTACGGTTTGGGCGAGGACGATGCGGCGTTCTTTGACTGGCGGCGCGGCTTCCGCGTGGTGCTGGGCAACGACGTGTGGATCGGCCATGGGGCGGTGGTGCTGCCCGGCGTGAAGATCGGCAACGGGGCGGCGATTGGTGCCGGCGCCGTGGTCAGCCGCGACGTGCCGGCCTTCGCGGTGGCGGTGGGGATACCGGCGCGGGTGGTGCGGTTGCGCTTTACGCCGGAAATCGTGGCGGCGCTGGAGCGGATCGCCTGGTGGGACTGGCCGCATGACCGGCTGGGGGCGGCGCTGGCGGATTTCCGCTCGCTAACGGCCGAGGATTTTTGCCTTAAGTATAATAAGGGCCAGGGTGCTGCCCTGGACCTGCCCGGCGCGACGGTTCCCGCGACCCCATTTCCCTAAAGTAAACGGGTCCAGGGGCTATGCCCGCGGTGGGGGTGCAGGGGGCAAAGCCCCCTGCCGGGATCGGGCCGCGGAGCGGACCGATGGGCAGCGCCCCGGCTAGCCGGCCAGCAGCGGCCGCCGCCGAAGCGCCATCCGGAACAGCCACATCGACAGAGCTGCGATCGTCAGCGGAAACAGGATCGTCTGCATGACGAACACCGCCATCCATGTCAGGCTCGCTTCCACCGACCGCTCCACGCTGTCGGTGATTTTGTTCAGCGCCTCGGACATATGTTCGGGGGCGAGGGCCGCCATCCGGTCGGTGACCCGCCGCGGGTTGTACCAGGACCGGCCGGGCGACTCCTCGAATGAAGGTATCGCCGCCGCCATGTCGGTCCGGGCTTCGTTAAGCACCTGCTCGGCCTTGGCGGCGCGTTCGCGCAGGAAGCGGTCCGACAGCGCTTCCGTGCCCTGCACGCCGACCGGCAGCAGCAGCTTGGCCAGGATGGCCCCCGCGATCAGCGCGTGCGACAGCCGCCGCAGCCGGCCTTTCGGCGCCGACCGCATCACCAGGGCGATCGCCAGCAGCCCCAGACCGGCCGGCAGAACCCATTGCAGGGCGAAGGCATCCAGCACATCCACCAGCACGAGCTGGATGGTCACGCTGACCAGGCTGACCATCAGCACATCGCCGAAGCCATCGAGCAACTGCTCGAACGGCTGAAGCACGTTGCCGACCTCCAGGCTGGCGCCGCCATTGACCAGCGCGCCGACATTGGCGTTGACGGTGGTGGAGGACGCCACCGCGACGACGCGGCCAAGCGCGCGCACCGACACGTAGGCGACGCCCGCCCCGACCTGAATGCGGTGCAGCACCTGCCGCGCCTCGGTGGGCGACAAGGGGGTGATGACGGCATCGACGGCGCGGTCGAGAATCCCGGTCACCGCGACCAGCAGCAGCACGAGAACAGGAATCAGAACAAGCTGCCGCAGGGGAATCGCGGGCAGGTGTGGAAAACGGATGGTCACCATCGCAGCCGCGGCTCCTCGGACACTCGGTGTCGCATGATGCGGGGATACATGACATGCCGCCTGATCGCAATTCCGTGCCGGCCTACCCCTGGCCGGCCCGCCTGACCGCGACCTGCGCCAGCGCCGCCCAGTCGCTGTCCGCACCGCCATGGGCGATGCCGTCGAGCAGATTGTCCTTCAGCACACCCCCGAACGGCAGCGGCACATGCGCGGCCTCGGCCGCTTCCAGCGCCAGCCTTATTTCCTTGAGGCCGAGCGTCATCCTGAAGCCGGCCGGCACGAAACGCCGCTCGGCGATCAGGGCGCCATACCCTTTATAGACCGGGGCGGCGAACAGGGTGGCGGCGATCATGTCCAGGAACGCGGCGGCCGGAACGTCGAAGCCGGCGGCCAGGGTGGAGGCTTCCGCCATCGCTTCGATGGCGCTGGCGATCATGAAGTTGGCGGCCAGTTTCACCGCATTCGCCTGCTCGGGCCGCTCGCCGAAGCGCCAGGTTTTCTGGCCGATAGCATCCAGCAGCGGCTGGACGCGGTCGATCAGCGCGCCGGGGCCGGCGGCCAGGATGTTCAGCGTGCCGGCGGCGGCAATGTCGGGCCGGCCCAGCACCGGCCCCGCGACATAGCCGATGCCGCGCTGCGCGTGCAGCGCCGCCATCTCGCAGGCGAACGCCACCGACACCGTCGCCATGTTGACATGGACCGCACCGGCCGCGAGCGCGTCCAGGCAGCCGCCTTCCAGCACCGCCATGCGCGTCGCGGCGTCGTCGGCCAGCATGGAAAACAGCATCCCGGCATCTGCCGCCTGGGCAGGGGTGGCGGCGGCTTCGGCGCCCCGTGCGACCAGGGCGGCGACCGGGCCGGGCGAGCGGTTCCAGACGCGGACATGCTGGCCGGCGCGGACCAGGTTGGCCGCCATCGGCGCGCCCATCGTGCCCAGGCCGATGAAACCGATGGTCATGCGGGTTCTCCGGGGACCGGAACTGCGGTTGGCAGGCACGGCGGCAGCGGGGTGCCACCCGGCCGGGCCGGCGGCAGGACTGCCCGTCGGCGCTTCACGCCAGCATGGCCGCGATGGCGCCGGGGTCCACCGACTCGATGCGGTCGGGCGACCAGCGCGGCTGGCGGTCCTTGTCCACCACCATGGCGCGCACCCCTTCGGCGAAGTCGGGATGGCGGGTGACGTGGCGGGTCATCGCCAGTTCGGCCGCGAGAGCGTCCCGCAGCGACAGCCCCTCGCCGCGGCGCAGCGCCGCGAACGACCATAGCAGGGACGAAGGCGACACCGTGCGCAGAGTGGTTACCGTCTCGCGCGCCCAGTCGGTGCTCTCTTGCTCCAGCCGGGCCAGGATTTCCGCCACGCTGCCGGCGCCGAAGCAGCGGTCGATGGCGGCGCGGTGCGGCGCGAGCGAAAAGGCCGGCAGGCTGCGCGCATGCACCGCCACCGCGGCCACGCCGTCGCGGGCGAGGTCGGCACGCAAGGCCGGCAGGTCGGCCTGCGGCACGAAATGCGTGGCGATGCCGGCATGCACCGCATCCGCGCCCTGTATGCGGGCGCCGGTCAGGCCCAGATACAGGCCGAGCCGGCCGGGCAGGCGCGGCAGCATGAAGGTGGCGCCGACATCCGGCAGCATGGCGATCGCCGTTTCCGGCATGGCGAACAGCCCGGCCTCGGTGGTGACCCGGATTTGGCCATGCACCGACACGCCGATGCCGCCGCCCATGCAGATACCGTCGATCAGCGCGACATAGGGCTTGGGGTATTCGTCGATGGTGGCGTTCAGCGCGTATTCCTCGCGGAAGAACGCCTCCACGGACTCTGCCTCGCCGGCCAGCGCGTGGGTGCGGACGGCACGGATGTCGCCGCCGGCGCAGAAGGCGCGGCCACCGGCGCCCTCGATCACCACGGCATGCACCGCCGGGTCGTCGCGCCAGCCATCCAGCGCTGCCTGCAAGCCGCGGATCATGGCCAGATCGAGCGCGTTCAGCGCCTTCGGCCGGTCCAGCAGGATATGGCCGATCCGGCCGTCCCGGCTGGCAACCACGCTGGCGCCGCTCGTGCTGGCGTTGCTCATGCGGACAGGCCCCCCGTTGCGCGAAGATGATCCATATATACACCCTCGTTGCTGCCCGCCCAGAGTGCAGGCGCCAGGGGGGTGGCACCGGGTCCGGGTTGGCGGCCTGGCGCGCTTCCCTCCGCCGGCCTTGCTTTCTTCCCGCTATCCGCGTCTTTGTCGGCGGCTCCCGTCGGGCGCCCTTGCCTCTGACCGTGGCGCAAGATCCCGAATGGGTTTCCGGCGGAAGGGGGCAGGCTGGCGTCCAGGGGGTTTTTGGCAGCCATCATCAACCGCCCGGCTGTTGCGCCGGACACGAATGTGACAGGACATTTCATGACACCCACTCAGGCGAAAGCCGCCGGCGCCGCTCCGATTGCTGCCGCCAAAGCTGAAGACGACATCGCCTACCTGGCGAAGCGCTACCGCGTGACGCCGGCGATCGTGCGCGAGATCATTCGCCGGACGGGGTCCAGCGAGCGGGGCGCGGTCGAGCGCGAAATCCAGAAGGGCAAAGCCCGGCGCTAGTGTTCCGGTCGCGACAGATGCATCCGTTCCGTCGCGTGAACCGGAACACCAGGAGTACCCGCGATGGACAAGGACGCGCTGACCGGCTGGGCGCTGGCGAACGGCTGGCAGATGATCGCGGGCTGTCCGAGCCTGACCAAGCCGTCCTCGCCCAAGGAAGCGATCGTGCGAATGGTGCTGAAGGCGACGGTGGTCACTATCGAGGTCAAGAAGCCCGCCGGGAAATGGGAAAAAATTTCCGGCGCAGCCTACGCCCAGGTGGCACCCGATCCCGCAACCGGGCTGCCGCGCGGCCTTGGCCTCGACAGCATTCCGGGCTTCACCATGCTGATGCAGGAAAACAAGGACCGTCAGGTGTTCGACCGGATGAAGGGCTAGAGCGCTTTCACCCTGACCGTAAACGGTCAGAGCGCTCTAGCTCTTTGTTTTGACGAGCAACTTTATCGGCTGGCTGCCGCCGGTCAGGCCGATGTTGCTCTAGTGTTCCGACTCCGACGGATAGTGCCGTCGGGCCGGACCACTAGCCCCTTGATTTGGTGTTCCGATTCACGCGACGGGACGGACGCATTGGTCGCGACCGGAACACTAGCGGCGCGCCTTGCGGGCGGCGTAGCGGGCGTCGCGGGCGGCCTTCTGCTCGGCGGCCAGGGCGACGGCGCGGGCCTTCTTGTCTTCGTCCAGCGCGGCGGCGCGCGCCATCATGTCGGCTTCCGCGGCGCGCGCGGCGGCCGCAGCACGGGCCTGGCGGGCCGCCTCCTCGCGCGCCTGAGCGGCCAGTTCGGCGGCGCGGGCCGCCCGCTCGGCTTCCTGCCTGGCGGCCTCGGCCGCACGGGCGGCCTGCCGCTCGGCGGCACGCGCCTCGCGGGCGTCGGCAATTGCCTTCTGGGCCGCCCGGCGTTCCTGCACGGCAGGATCGTCAGGGCCGGGCAGGGCGCGGAACCGCTCCAGCGCAGCCTTCCGGGCATTCGACGCCGTGGTCAGGCGATCGCCGAAATTATCGAATTTGCGAGCATTCATTCGAATACTCTACTCAGACGTGCCGTGCGCGCATAGGGTGGCTGGTGCATGGCAGCTTTTCGGGGGCTATCCGCCTGGTCGGTGCGGCACAGCCGGGGCGTTGCCCAGGACCCCACCAGGGGGCTTTGCCCCCTGGACCCCTACAAGGGGCTTAGCCTCTTGACCCCTTAAGTTAAAGTAATGGGTTAAGGGGGCCACTGCCCTGTCGCGCCGGAGGTGCGCTCCGCGCGTAGGGCGGAGCCCTGGCCTTGCTGCTCTGCCGAGTTGACGCCGCCGCCTGCAGGCGCAATGAGATACCCATGACAGACCTTGCCCTGCCGCTGTTGCGCGTGCTTTCGCTCTGGCGTGGTCGCACCGTCTGGCTGCTTACCGGCGCGGTGATAACCATGGCCGCGCTCGCCGCGGGCATCGCCATGATGGGGCTGTCGGGCGGGTTGGTGGCGGGGCTGGT
>Ga0326727_10026769_pt1 | contig 10657 bp, 8 predicted proteins | sample MB2enrmetagenome_FD_207643 | JGI IMG/M metagenome (GOLD analysis project Ga0326727, IMG submission 207643) | Lab enriched peat soil microbial communities from McLean, Ithaca, NY, United States - MB29MY | ecosystem: Environmental > Terrestrial > Soil > Wetlands > Peat | place: USA: New York... | reverse complement strand
TAGCGAGAGGAACAGCGGCTTGGCGATGATGGCGAACCAGCCGAAATCGACAATGGAAGCCAGCTTCGGGCCGATTTTACTGAGGGTGTCGAGGTCTTTTGGACCCAGATAAAGCGAAAAACGATTATTGGCGTCGCCTCCCACTCCCAGCCCCAGGAAGGGCTCTTCCGTGGTGTTGAACGGAGTCTTGGACTGGTCATCGAAGATCGTGGTTTGTAGCGTCGCGCTGCCGCCGGGTAGAAACACCGCGCAAAAGTACTGATCCTCGACGCCGACCCAGGCGAACGTGCCGTTTCTTTCTACAGGACCGTTCTTGGCGATTTTGACCTTTTCTCGATCGATCTTGCCGGTCGATTCGTCGTAGGAAACTTCGTTTTCCTGCGACGAGGGATTGGGCACGGCCATGTCCCCGAACCCGCCGCGCCAGGCCAAGAGATGCGGCAGAGGTTGTCCGTTGACCAAAGCCGTGGACTCGATCTGCAGCAAATAGCCGTCCTGCTGGAATTTAAAGGTCTTCTGAGCAGTTACGCCGCCGCTCGAGAAATCGAACGTCATTCCCAGGCCATCCGGCGACGAAGTGGCTTTGAACAACGCCTGGTTCAGGTCCACGGGCGGCTTGGTGCTGCGGAAATCGTATGCGAAGGGATATCCGGTCTTCTGCACGGCCGAGACATTGACCACATCCAAAGGCTTGCCGGCATGGTCGGGGTACTTTTTGAGGGTCCAGCTCTTCACCACGCCGCCCCGGTTGGAGAAGACGATGTGATAGACAGCCGTGTCGATGGTCAGGTTCTCCTCGGACGCACCGGCTACGGATTCTGCGGCAGGTGCCGCCGCACGCTTGGCGGGAGCCGTGGCCGCAGGCGGCGCAGGCGGAACAGGCGCCGGGGCAGCGGCACTGGCGGGTGCGGAAGGTGATTCTTTCTTCTGCTCGGCAGCATGCTGCTGCGCGCCAGTCTCCGGCGTCTTGACGCCGATCATCTGGTAGAAATACGGCGTGCCGAAGATCACCAGACCGGTCAGCGCGAACGCCAGCATCATGCGCAGACTGATTCCCGGGTCTTTGGAGTCGGGCTTATGGGGTTCGATACTCATCGTTCAAGTCTTATTAAGTGTTACGCCCGCGGGTCCGATTGGGTTCGGCACCGGGTCCAAGCCGCCTTCGTGAAACGGATGGCATCTGCTCAAGCGGCGAAGTCCCAGCCAAATCCCTTTCAGTACGCCATGCACTTCGATCGCCTGACGCATGTATTCCGAGCAGGTGGGATGAAAACGGCAGGCGGAGGGAAGCCATGGGGAAATCAGGACTTTGTAGCCGCGGAGGCCGGCGACACAGACTGATTGCAGCGGCGAAAGAGTTTCTCGATTTCCTGTTCCAGGTCCTGGAACGGACAGTTCGCCAGCGGTCTGCGCGGATTGATAACGATGTCCCACGGCGCGGTCAAATCCTCGAGCCGGACGCGCACAACTTCGCGGACCCGTCGCTTAAGGCGATTGCGCAGAACGGACTTGCCAACGGCTCGCGGCGTGGTGAGCCCGATGCGCGGCCCGGGCCCGCTTCCGGCCAGACAGAAAGCCGCAAACAACGGCCCACTGTGACGGAAGCCGTGGTCGTAAACTTTGCGGAATTCGCTGGGTCGTAGCAGCCGGACACGCTTTGGGAAGCCTGCGATTCTGGTTAACCTTCAGAGCTGACGGACAGTTTGACGCGTCCGCGCGCCCTGCGGCGGGAAATAACGGCGCGGCCGTCAGCGGTTTTCATGCGAGTCCGAAAACCGTGGGTTTTCACGCGCCGGCGGTTGTTCGGCTGGAATGTACGTTTAGGCATTGTCTTGGAAATTATTATTGTAACCCAACTCGCCGGGAGCGTGGGCTGTGACCTAACCACGGTACTGTGCCCCGCGCTCTGTGTTTCAATGGGACTTTTGGTGCTGCGGCAGATCCTGAAGGTCCGGCAATGGCGAAACTAGGGACTGATAAACGGCCGGCTATCGTTCGCGTGCAATCGACTGGGAGGGCTGAGGAGATCGTCGAATTTGCTCGGCAACGCGGCTGGAAAGTGATTGTGGGTGTAGAGCCCGAGCAGATCGAAGACCTCTCCGATCTTCACAAGCTCATGCGCACGGAGGTCAAGCCGGAGACCAAACCACGCCTGCCGCCAAAAATCAGCGGCAATGACTACTGCCCTTGCCGCAGCGGCAAGAAGTTCAAGAAGTGCTGCGGCGCCGTGGCAAATCCCGAGCCAGAGACAAAGTCCAGCTAATCGCCGGCGAAAGTTGATCTGTAATGCACGTGTGGGCACCGTCCACCACGCGCGTGATAGAATCCCCACCACTGGAGGATTCTATGTCGATCCGGCTCTTCTTGCTGCTCGCCCTCCTGGCCCCCACCGCCCTGAGCCAGGAGTTTCGCGCCCTCATCTCAGGCACCGTAACAGACCCTTCCGGAGCCGCGATTGCCCAGGCCACAGTGACTGCCACCAATCTCGACACCAACACTCACACCGTGACCAAGTCGGCGTCTAACGGAGATTATGTACTGCCGCAGTTGCCTCCCGGCACCTACGAACTGGCAGTCGAGGCGGCGGGGTTCGAGAAATACTCGCGAAAGCCCATTACGCTCACCGTCGGCGATACAGTCAATGTCCAGGTAGCCCTGAAAGTCGGCCAGGGCTCCGTGTCCGTCACGGTTAGCGCTGAGCTGAGCGGCATCGAACAGAACCAATCCATCGCCGGACAGCTCATGTCCGAGAAAAACGTTTCGGAATTGCCTCTGAACGGCCGGCAGGTTTACATGCTGCTGGAACTGGCAGCCGGTGTGGTCTTCACCACCACCACCTTCGGCGCCTCCGGAAATTCCGGTACGCGCGCCTGGGACGTCACCGGCGCCTACACCATGCAGGGCAGCTTCGACAACACCAATGCGTTCATTCTGGACGGCTCGCCGTTGGGCGTCAACGGTGGCTGGAACTATGCGCCGCTGTCGGACGCCGTGCAGGAATTCAAAGTCAGCGTCGTTACCAACGATGCCTCGCAAGGCCTGACCGGAGGCGGCGTGGTCAACATGACCATGAAATCGGGCACCAATACCATCCACGGGCTGGCCAGCGAATTCATCCGCAATAATATATTCGATGCGGTGGCCACGCAGATCAACCAGGCCGCCGCATCGAACCCCTCCCTCCACACGCAGCAGCACCAGTTCAACAGCTACGCAGCCATGTTGAGCGGCCCCATTATCAAGGACAAATTCTTCTACTCGGCAAACTATGAAGGCTTTCAGGAGCGCGTGCCGTTCCCCGTCACCGATACGCTGCCCAGCGTGCCCCAGCGCACCGGCGATTTTTCGCAGACCTTGAATGCCGCCGGCGCCCTGATCAGCATTTACGATCCCCTCAGCACCACCCAATCCGGCAGCAGCTATGTGCGCCAGCCGTTTGCGGGCAATGTCATCCCGGCTTCGCGCATCGTGCCGGCGGCGAGGAACATCATGGGCTATATTCCGCTGCCTGACGTCACCGGCAGCTTGCCCACGGAATTCAATAACTACGTATCCCCGAACGACGAGGGCCAGTACGGATACAACCAGTACTACTTCAAGCTCGACTATATCTGGAACGCGAAGCACCACACCTTCGCCAGCAATACCCGCAACCAGGGGCACGAGAATCGCTCCCAAACCGGCTTTCCGCTGGGCGATCCCGCGCGCTACGGCCCCGATCCCAACCAGCGCAACCATTACGGCGCCACCGTCGACCACGTCTGGACCGTTACGCCGACCCTGGTCCTCGATGCGCGCATCGCCTGGGACCGCTATTTCTGGAGACGGGAGCAGACCACCATTGACGCCTTTAACGGCGCCAGCCTGGGCTTCCAGGGAATCGCCAGCGCGAACTCGGAGGAGCATTTTCCGAGCGTCACTTTCACCAATTACACCGAGATCGGAGGAGGCGTGAGCCGCATGTTCCAGGGCAATGACGTATATTCGGCCGTGGTGGATCTTTCCAAGATGCTTGGGAGGCACTTCCTGAAATTTGGCACGCGCATCGGCGACGCCCTATGGAGCCGCACCGACGAAGGGAATATCGACGGCCTGTTCGGCTTCACCACCGCTTGGACGCAGCGCAATCCGCTCAGCGCGGACGCCACCTCGGGCGAGGCCATCGCATCCTTCCTGCTGGGCTATCCCGCAAGCGGGAGCGCTGACGTGAACCCTGGCGATTCCTATACCAATAAATTCGCCGGCCTGTACATTCAGGACGATTTCAAAGTCAGCGCCAAACTGATGTTGAACATCGGCCTTCGCTGGGACGTGCAAACCCCCACCACGGAACGCTACAATCGCATCCTGAGCGGCTTCGATCCGACCCTCGCCTATCAACTGGGCCCGTCGCAAGCCATGGGCGGCGTCACCTTCGCCACCAACAGCGACCGCCAGGATTGGCACAGCCATTACCGCGACTTCCAACCGCGCGTCGGGGTGGCTTATCAGATTACCTCCAAGCTGGTGGGCCGTGCCGGCTACGGGATGAGCTTCCTGCCCATGAACGGGCCGAGCACCGGCCCGCCCGACGTTTATACCACCGGGTTTTCGCGCACCACTTCCCTCATCGCGACCACAGGCGGAGGGTTGAACTCCTATATTCCCGGCCTTCCCGGCACGGGTACGCTGGAGAACCCCTTCCCGCAAGGAATCCTGCGGCCGTTGGGAGCGGCACTGGGACCTTTAAACGGAGTGGGAGCCGCCATCACCTACTTCGATCCGAATTATGTCGTCCCGCGCGTGCACCAGTTCAACGCCGGCTTCGACTACGAACTCCCCTGGAAGATTACCGCGACAGCCAGCTACGTCGGCAGCCGCACCCACAATTATTCGGTCAGCAAGAACGTCGACGCCATCACCATGGCCGAATTGCTGCAAGGCGTCGCCACTCCCAATTACCTCAATCAGACCGTGCCCAACCCCTTCGCCGGAGCAGCGGCGTTAGCCGGTACCAGCCTCTCGGCCGCGACCACTACCAACTCACAGGTGCTGAAGCCGTTTCCGCAATTCACCGGCGTCACCATGGCCGGAGATCCCATCGGCGGAGCGTCCTACAATGCGCTGCAAGTGAGGATCAACAAGCGCCTGGGCCATGGCATCACCATAACTACCAACTTCACCAAGTCGAAAACCATTCAATGGACGGCATTTCAGGCAGCCCAATTCGCCCTGCCTGAGCATGTGATTTCGCCCGAGGACCGCAGCCACCGCCTGACCATCAATTCGCTGATCGAGTTGCCTTTCGGACGCGGCCGTCTGTTCGGGCATAACTGGAACCGTTTCGAGAACGGCGTGTTCGGAAACTGGCAGTACAACCTGATTTTCGAAACTATGACCGGAATCCCCGTGACGATGCCCACCGGGGCCAACGCGATTCGCAATCCGGCGCTGCCGTCCGGACAGCAAACCTATAGCCACTGGTTCGACACGTGTACTCTGCTGACCAACGGCCAGCGCTCCGGCTGTTCCTCAACCAGCGAACCCATCACCTGGGTGCAGCTCCTGCCCAACCAATTCACCTCCAACTCGTTATATATGCCGAATGTGCGCGTCCCGTGGGCGCCCCAGGTCAGCATGTCGGTTTTCAAGACCTTTCCTATCCGCGAACGGCTGAAGCTGGAGTTTCGCGCCGAGAGCTTCAATACCTTCAACACGCCGATCTATGCGCCGCCGGATACCAGCGTCACCAGTCCTACCTTCGGCCTGGTGACCATCAGCCAGGAGAATTTCCCACGTAATATGCAGTTCGCCCTGCGGCTGATGTTTTGAGGGGCGCTATTTGCCCCGGCCCCATGGGATGAATCGCGGAACAGACATCGTGGACGAATCCTGGAAGGGTCAGCGGCAACGACGCCGCCGATGGTCGATTGCGCCTCGAGCACGGTCACGCTCCATCCGGCGCGCGCCAACAGGATCGCCGCCGTCAGGCCGTTGGGTCCGGAGCCGATAACGTAAGCGGTTTTTCTAGAAAGTGACACCGCACCGCGACAGATCCACGCGATTCCCCACGAATTTCACCCGCTCATTGGCCAGGCGCAGCCGTTGCTCCTGCCCTGCTTCCCCAGGCAACAAAATCTTCCCGCCGGCGCCTACTACGCGATGCCACGGCAGCGGTCCTTTGGCTGCGCGCAGCGCCCACACCACCTGGCGGCTGGCACCCGGAAATCCGGCGGCCGCGGCGACCGCGCCGTAAGTGGCGACTTTGCCCTTCGGAATACGTCGCACCACCGACCAGATCTTCTCGAACATCCCGCGATCAGCCTCGCTCGCGCATGAGGAAGTCGTTCAAATCCACGATGGATGCGAAGAAGCCCAGAAAATCGGCCTCCTTTTCCGATGGCGCCTTGATCGTCGGCCGGAAATCGCGCGGCCGGAACAAATCCGTGATCGCAATCGCCGCGACTCCCATCGGCCGGTATTCGTGCGTCCCGGCGGCCCATAAAACTCTCTCCTTGCGATAAAGCGCGTATCCCATCGTCAGGCCTACCCTTTATATTCGCGCGTGATGTAATCGCAAGTCCGCACGGTCAGCGCCATCATGGTGAGGGTCGGATTCTGGCAGGCTGTCGAGGTCCACACTGCGCCATCCGTGCAGAAAAGATTCGGCACTTCGTGGCTCTGGCAATAGCGGTTGAACACGCTCGTCTTCCGGTCGTTGCCCATGCGCGCCGTCCCCACTTCGTGGATGCAGAAGCCGATGGTGGCCGGCTCTCCCGTCCTCGCGATGTACTTCGCGCCTGCCGCTTCCAGCATTTCCGCCGCCTGATCCTGCGCGTCCCGGTACAGCTTGAAATCATTGTCGCCGTGCGCGGCGTCCATTTTGAGCACCGGGATACCCCAGGCGTCTTGGCGTGTCGTGTCGATCGTGACGCGATTCTCCTTGCGCGCCAGGCACTCGCCGAAGGAAACCAGGCTCATGACCCACTGGCTCTCGCGCACTGCATTCTTGTAAGCCGCGCCGATCCCCGGGGCGTCGAAGCGGAACTCCGGATAGGCCCATCCCTGGTAGCCGTAACCGCGAATGAACCCGTTGGTGCTCTTTTCGGTCACGTTGCGGAAGCGCGGGAGGTAGATGCCGTTGGGACGCTGCGGCGACCCCGCCCAGGCATTCGCTTTGCCCGGCAGGACACCGCTCACCGTCCCGCCGAAGATGTGGTCCATCAGATAATGCCCCAGGACACCGCTTTCTCCGCCCACCTGCGAATTCAACATCAGCCGCGTCGATTCGAGCGTAGAAGCGCACAGAATCACGATCTTGCCGCGAATCTCGCGAGCCGCCTTGCTGGTGCGGTCGATATAGCCGATTCCGGAGGCTTTTCCATCTTTCATGAGGATATGGCTGCATACCGCATCCGTGACCACCGTCAGGCGTCCCGTAGCTTGCGCGTCTTTGATAGTGGTAAACGGGCTGCTGAAATAGGAGAACGTGCTGCACCCTTGCTCGCACGGTCCGCAGTAGTGGCAAGGCTGCCGGCCATTATGCGGCCTGGTAAGAACCGCGGCGCGTCCGATCGTTACGCGGCGTCCCGCCTTCGATTCGATGGCCTGTTTGAAGGATTGCTCGGCGCAGGTCATCGGCATGCCGGGCTGAAAAATGCTGTCGGGAAGCTGCGGCAGGCGCTCCTCCGTGCCGCTGATCCCCACATACCGTTCGACTTCCTCGTAATAGGGAACCAGATCGGCGTAGGAAATCGGCCAATCGTCGCCGTAGCCATCGTGGCTCGCGGCTTTGAAATCCAGATCGCTCATACGATAGCTTTGCCGCCCCCAACTCAAAGAGCGCCCGCCCAGAACCCGCATGCGGATCCACAGAAACGGCTTTTCCTGCGTGTACGGATTCTCCAGATCGTTGACGAACCATTGGTGGTTGGTCTCGCGGCACGCGTAGCACAGACCCTGGATTGGACGCGTTTTCTTGATCTCGGGCGAGTAGCCGAGGAAAGGCATCTGCCACGTTTGAGTGTGCTCGGTGAAATCCTTCGGCGTAACCTTCGCGCCGGCTTCGAGCAGAGCGACGCGCATTCCGGCTTCCGTCAACTTCTTGGCGGCCCAACCGCCCGTTGCGCCCGATCCGACAATCACGGCGTCATACGGCCGGGAAGAAGATGCGACTTGCATTGCACTCGCAGTATAGCGAAGCACAAAGCCATCGTGCTGAGGACACTCTCCACTTACTACCCGAGCGGGGAGGGTGGAAACGGGGTCCGCGAGACTCTCGTAACACAGACTTCAGTCTGTGCAGTTCGCGTGACACGAACGACCCCTTTTTGTCGCCCGCGGCCGTTTTTTTCAACGGTGTTGATATATTGCGGGACGCCACCTCGGCCGCTTGCGTCCCGCATATGAATCCTGGTGAAAATGGACCGTCGCTAGCGACCGCGCTCAGGGTGCCCTCCGCTCGTGTCTGCCGAGCCGGTTAAGCTAAGTACACGTTTTTCGGAAATACGGTTGCGTGTCACCGAATCGCGCTCCGTACCGCTCCCCAGGGGTCGCGGCTCGGTATAGAACTGCCTCCGAGCCGCGACCGTTAGGGAGCAGTCCTACCTGGAATACGTAAAAACCGTGATTCCGGAACGAGTACTAAGCCACCGTTTGCAGCGGAATGATCTTCTTCTGAAACGCGTACTGCACCAGTTGCGCCTTGTTGTGAATATCCAGCTTCCGCATGAGATTGAATTTGTGCGCTTCAATCGTCTTGACGCTCAATTTCAAATTGCTCGCCACTTCTTTCACGCGAAAGCCCTCGGCGAGCAATTTCAGCACCTCTTTTTCCCGGGGCGTGAGACTCGCCGAGCGCGATTGCGGCAACGCCCGAACGCTGCCCCGGCTGCGATAATCCTGCACCAGCCGCGACAACATCCGTGGACTGACCCAGGTGCCGCCCCGTTCGATCTCAGTGAGAGCGGTAGCCAGGTCGCCCGGACTACTTTCTTTCAGAATGTAACCGGAAGCGCCCGCATCCAGGGCTTCGATGAGATAGTCCTCGTCCGCGTAAGCCGTGAGGAAGGCCACCCGGGTATTGGGAAACCGCTTGCGAATCGTGCGCGTGCACTGCATGGGACTGCACCCCGGCATGACGGCGTCCATCAGCACTATGCGGGCCGCTGATGCCTCGACGAGGTCAGGCACCGCGTCCGCATTGTCGACGGCCGCGACGATTTCCAGTTCCGGATTCTGCAACAGGAGCAGCCGGGTGCCTTCCCGAAAGAGAGGGTGAGGGTCGGCGAGTATGATTTTGGTCTTGCCCATAATGAACTCACCTTTCTATCGGGCGGCGCGGATAAATACTTTAGGTACTAAGGCATCTTTGGAGTTTGCCCTACGCTGCTTTCACCTTGCCAAGAATACGATCCACCTGTTGCAAATCAGCCGCGCTCAGCCGCCAATCCACCGCCGACGCATTGGCCCTCACCTGTTCCGCCTGCGACGCGCCCGCAATCACCGACGCCACCGTCTCCTGCGCCAGCAGCCACGCGAAAGCCAACTCCAGCAGCGTGTGTCCGCGAGATTCCGCAAACTCCGCCAGTCTCCCCGCCAGCGCCAGGTTCTCTTCGGTAAACACCTTAGGACCGAACCCCGTATCGCCACGGCTGCCTTTGGGCATCGGTTGGCCCGAACGATATTTGCCGGTCAGCAAACCGTTGGCCAGCGGGAAATAAGGAATCAGCGCCAGACCCAACCGCCCGCATTCCGCGATCACCTCGTCCTCCGGCTCGCGATGCATCATGCTGTACTCGTTCTGCACGCTCACGAACCGCACCCGTCCCGCCGCCGCCGACTCCGCCTCGCGAATTTGCTCAGCACTGAAATTGGACGCGCCGATCTCCCGTACCTTGCCCGCTTTCACCAGCTCATCCAGCGCGCCCAGCGTCTCCGCGATCGGTGTGTTGGGATCGGGACGATGCAATTGATACAGATCGATGTAGTCGGTCTGTAGCCTGCGCAAGCTGTCCTCGCAGGCCTGGCGAACATACTCCGGACGCGCGCCTTCCTTCCCTTCCCCCATCTTCATGCCGAATTTCGTGCCGATTACGACGCTTTTCCGCCGGTTGCCCAACGCCCGCGCCAGGAACTCCTCGCTGTGACCGGTGTCATACATATCCGCCGTGTCGAAGAAATTGATTCCGGCGTTCAAAGCCGCGTTCACCACCTTCTCCGTCGCCGCCGCATCGATCCGCCATCCGAAGTTGTTGCAGCCCAGTCCGGCAACCGTAACCTGCAACGATCCAATCTTGCGCTTTTCCATCGAATCTCTCCTGCCTTTAGGTTAAGCCGCCGCGACCTCGACTTGCACCCCGCCATTGAGAATAGACTCACGCGCCGCTTCGAGCAGACGCTCGTTGTACGAACTGTTGCCCGGCGTGGCCATAATGCCTTGCGCATTCAGATCGCGCAACATCGCCTGCCGGCGGCCCGGATCGGGTTCGGCCGAGACCCGCAGGCAGCTATTCAGGATAAACTCGACCGACCGGTAGCCATACCCCACCGGCGTGAGCCCCACACCCCCCAGATCTACATACTGAAAATAATCCGGACTCGGCTCCGCAAACACCGTCGATCCCGGATCACCCGACGCCCGCGTGTACGAATACTTCAATCCGCGGTATTGATCCGA
>Ga0326727_10026768_pt1 | contig 10657 bp, 8 predicted proteins | sample MB2enrmetagenome_FD_207643 | JGI IMG/M metagenome (GOLD analysis project Ga0326727, IMG submission 207643) | Lab enriched peat soil microbial communities from McLean, Ithaca, NY, United States - MB29MY | ecosystem: Environmental > Terrestrial > Soil > Wetlands > Peat | place: USA: New York... | reverse complement strand
ATTGTAGAGCCTCTGGTCATAAATGAGCTTGCCCACGGTACCCTGTCCGCTGGCTATCTGGCCGGTCACATTGTCTATGTTGGAAATGGCGCTGCCGAGGTGCCCGCTGTTTTGCTTCACAAAATCCACCAGCGGCCCCATCAGGTTGTTGAGGGTGTCGGGCGTGAAGCTCTTGGTGAGGTTCTGGATGCCGGTGGCGGCGTCGTTAAGCCGGGCCATGACCGCGTTCAGGTCGGGCTGCGTTTCGGTGGCCAATTCCGCGCCGTCCAGGACCGCCGGCGCTTCCGGCGTGCCAAAACTGATGGCCACGTAATTCTGCCCCATCAAACCGGTGAACTTGATGCTCGCGGCGCTGTCGGTTTTCGCGATGGCGTCGGCGTGCAACTTCATGATCACCCGCACCTTGTTGGTCGCCAGCACGATGTGCTCCACCCGGCCAATCTCCACGCCCGCTTCCTTGACGCTGTCGCCCACTTTCAAGTCCTGCACCGTGTCAAAGAGCGCACTGACGTGGTAGCCGCGATGCAGGAATTCGGCGCCGCCGAGGGTCTCCACGATGGCCCAGGCGGCCAGGATGGCCAGAAAGACGAAAAAGCCCAGCTTGGTTTCAAGTGAATTTTTCATGAACTTTGGAGTTGAGGTTCGCGTTTAAAATCAGCATTCAAAAATTTCTGGACCAGCGGGTCCCTGAACCGCTTCACCTCGTCCGGCGTGCCGATGGTCAGGATGCGGCCCTCGTTGATGACCGCCATGCGGTCGGCCACGCTGAACGCCAGGTCCCGGTCGTGCGACACCACCAGCGAGGTGACATGGATGTCGCGTTTGAGGCGTAATATTTCCTGGCCGATGACGATGGCGGACAGCGGGTCCAGCTCGCTGGTCGGTTCGTCGTAAAGGATCAATTGCGGTTCAATCACCAGCGCGCGGGCGATGGCGACGCGTTTTTTCATGCCGCCGGAGAGATCCGCCGGCATCTTGTCCATCACGTCCTTGAGGCCGACGTCCGCCAGCTTCTCGGCCACGATGCGCGAAACCTCCGCCGGCGGCTTGAGCCGGTGTTCGGTCAAATAAAGCCCCACATTCTCGCCCACGGTGAGCGAATTGAGCAGCGCCCCCGACTGGAAAACCATCGCCATCCGGTATTTTTCGGCGATCTCCGGTGATTGAATGGATTCGCCGTTGATGAGGATTTCGCCTTCATCGGGCGGCTCGAGCCCGATGAGGTGTTTGAGCAGCACGCTCTTGCCGCTGCCACTGGGCCCCATAATGACGAAAATCTCGCCGGGCTGGACCTCGAAATCAATGCCCTTGAGCGCTTCCAATTCGCCGAAGCTTTTGCGCAAGCCGCGCACTAGCAGGCTCACGCCCGAATCATGGTTGGCCGGCGCGCTCATCATTTCAAAAGGGTGCGGGTGAGGAGGTAATCAAAGAACACAATCAGCACGATGGAGTTCACCACGGCTTTGGTGACCGACCGGCCGATGCCCCGCGGGCCGCCGATGGTGGTGAGACCCTGGTGGCACGAGATGATGCCGATGATCAACGCAAAGCAAAAACTCTTGAATATGCCGTTGGCCACGTCCTTGACTTCGACGACGTTCCGCAGGTCCGAATAAAACGCCTGGAAGGGGATGGAGATATGGTTGTTGGTCTCCACCACCAGCGCGCCGCCGAACCAGCCGACCAGGATGGAAAACACGACCAGCAACGGCAGCGCTATGGCAATGGCCACCAGCCGCGGCAGCACCAGGTAGTGGATCGGGTTGATATTCATGGTGCGCAGCGCGTCCACCTCCTGATAGACGCGCATGGAGCCGATTTCGGCCGCCATGGCCGAGCCGATGCGCCCGGCGATGAGAATGGCCATCAGCACCGGCGCCAATTCCTTGGCCATGGCGATGCCCACGATGCCACCAACGGCGCTGGCCAGGCTCCGTTCCACCAGCACCGGGCCGGTTTGCAGCGCGATGACTGCGCCGATAAAAAGCGACAGCACACAAACCATCAGCAAACTGGCGTTGCCGATTTCAAAAAACTGGTCAAACACCTTCTGCCGCTGGCGCCACACCAGCGGCAGCGCCAGCAGCGTGCGCCAGGACAACACGACGATTTCGCCAATGCTTTCAAACATAATCCAAACGCGCCTTCATTTGGCCGGCGCGGCAGGCCGGTGCGTCTTGAGCACGGGAATATACAACAAGCGCAGCCGTTTGTTTTCTCCATCCGTTTGATACTGAAAAAGCCCGAACAAGAGCGAGCATTTTTTGGAGTCCGGCGCGGTGTCGCGGCGGTACAAGTTCCACAGCAACGACTGGCTGGCGGCGCCCGTCCGCGGATTGGCCTCGGCGCGCCACAGCGACCACAGGGGCGACCAGTTGCGCTCGATGCCGCCATTGTTGGGCAGAATTGGTTCGATCGGCGCGAAGATTTGCAGGCGGCGGTTGCCGTTCAATTCCTCGTGCCAGGTGAACAACGGCAAAAAATCCACCCGGCGCCGCGCCTTGCCCGTTTCCACGTTTTTTTCCGTCGCGTCCACAAACAGATAAAAGAGGATGCGGCTGCGTTCCCAATCCAGCGTGCTGTCGTGGTACCGTTTGTAGCCGTAAATCGGCCAAAGATAAAAGTCGCTCTCCGTCGTGTCGTTGTGCGCTCGGCTATACAGCGGGAAAACGCGGGTGGTGGTCTTGCCCGGCCCGCGTGCCACCACCACGAAGGGGAAGGGGAGCTCCCACTCGCGGTATTTCTTTTCCCGGTCGTCAATCCAATTGAAAAACGGCCAGAGCACGGAGCTCGAGTCGCGCTCGGGCGACCGCGATACGGCGAAAAAGGGAATGGACGCGCGGAATTTTTCGGCATTGGTCGTGCCCAGTCCGTTGTCCTGCCGCATGTCCAACGGCCAGAGAATGAAAGACCGGTCATGCCCGCCAATGATTTCGGTTTCACCAAAGCCATTGGTGGCGTAGGTCACGTCCTTGTGTTCCTGGCCCGCCACCGGCCAGAATTGCCAGCCGTGCAGGCGGTCGCCATGGCGCACATCGAAAAACGGGTAGAGGTAATTATCGGTCACCACGTCGCGTTTGTGCGTTTCACTGTAAAGGGGAAACATCACGAAAAAAATCTCGTCCCGAAACAGGCGGCCCTTGATATCGCCGTAGATGGGGAAGAGCGCGGTGTAGTCCAGGTTGGTGTCGGGCGAGCGCTGTTGAAAGTAGATCGGGAAGAGGGTGGCGCGATCGGCCGGCACGTTGGTTTCATTTTGCCCGCCGCTGAAACTCAACAATTGGCAGAATTGCCAAAGGTACTCCTTCCCGTAGCTCTGGCAGGTCAGCAGCGGGTAGAGAATATCGTAGCCGGAATATTCAACCGCGGGGTCCTCCCGCCACGAAAACAACGGCGGCAATCCCCAGGAACGTTCCGTGTCTCTTTGCTGGGAGAAGAACAATGGCCCCACAGCCTCGGTCCGCTCCCCCGGATCCAACGTCAGCGAAAAATCATCGTAAAGCGGCCCGGCGCTGAAGGCGTCTTCTGTGCCCGGCGTGTTGGTGGGTGACGCCTGTATCACGAACCCGCTGCACGCGGCGCAAGCTGCGGCGTTCGTTATGGACGGATAGTCCGAATCGTCAGCCTGGGCAGCGATGGCGACGCCGCAAAGCAGTGCAATCCGCAGGATAAAGGTCAAGCGGGGGGCGAACGATCCAACGCATCGCGGCATGTGTCGGTACATTTTAAAGGTTTAAACCGTGGCAGGTCAAGCTGGCGGATCTGGAAGCATTATCGTTAACGATTGTGTATTGTATGCTTTTTTCCACGAATTATTGCACTTTTAACATATAGATTGACATTTGCCAAAATTACGATAGACTCACATCAATTGAGGTTTTTGACCTCGGTTCCTCCTGACCCGGTGCTGGCGAGTGATTGCCGGCACTGGGTTGTTTTATCAACGGGCGCCATCGGCCCAGCAGATTCAACAACGCCGGCAGGATGGTCAATCCGGCGATCATGCAAGTGGCTATCCCGGTGGCCATCACCCAACCCAGGCTGAAGATGCCGCGGTCTTTGGCGAGCATCAGGCTGCCGAACCCGGCGATGGCCGTCAACCCGGAGACCAGGACGGCTTTGCCCGTGCTGCGGGCCAGAATACTCGGCGTGCGTTCCTCGGCGAACCGGTTCAAGATATGAACTCCGTTGGTCACGCCGATGCCAATGACCAGCGGGAAGGTCATGATGTTGGCCAGATTGAAAGCGACGTCGAAGCAACCCATCAAGCCGGCGAGCCAGAGCGTTCCAATGGCCACCGGCAGCAACGCAAGCATCACCGCGCTGAGGCTGCGGAAGTGGAAGAAGACCAGCAGCCCGACCGCGGCCAGCGAACACCACGCCGCTTGGACGTAGCTGTTCTTGAACAGGGTCTCATACATGAGAAGCTGGACGGGCGCGCCGGTGACGTTGGGGTCGATTTTTCGCAAGTCCGCCACGAACCTTTCCTGGGCGGGGCGCTGCCAGACGTCCTCCCGAGGGAACACTTGGAGCAGGAATTGGCCGTGGACGCCCACAAATTGGTCGCGCAAGGCGGCGGGCAGGTCGTCCACGCGCAGCGGCGAAGTGTCGTTTTGATTTTGCAGGGAGGTAAAACTGTCATGGACATCGTCCAGCAACGCCCGTTGAAATTCCCCCAGCATGCGCGCATGCCGCCGGAGCTCCGCTGCGTCACCGGTCAACATGGTTTTGCGCAAATTCTCAATCGCTTGGCGCAGGGCCTGGAAATCGGCGGTCAGTTCCGGATCATTCTCAATGTAGGTGGTGGCCAGCCCGGCATAACCGGAGAGCGCAAACAACGTCAGGCTGAGATTATTAATGTTCACCGCATTCGTCTCGGGCGGCGCAAAATGGAGCGGGGCCACTTCCTGTTTGATGGCGCGGATGAGGGCCAATTTGTCGGATTGATTGGGTTGAGCAAAATTATCGAGTACTTCTGCCGGCGGCTCGACGTCGGCCACGGTGGGCAGATTCGTTAGGGTGGCTTCCAGGCTGATGGCCTGTTCCAAACTCGTGGCCACCACCGCGCCGAAGAGCACGGATTGATCGGCGGATTCGGATACTTTGGCAAAAATCACCGACTGGAGGCCGGGACTCTGCAACTGGAAGAGGTTGTAGTCGAACTGCACTTTGCGCGCGCCCACCCAGGCCAGCAGGCACAAAACGGCGGTGAGCGACACCACCAGGATCGGCCGTTGCAACCAGATGTTTTCGATGCGGGCCCGCGTTACATCTTCGGTAATGTCGTGGTCCAGGACGTTCTGGTGCCCGCGCAGCAAGAGCGCCGGCAACACGGTCATCATCGGCACAAAACAGAGGATCAGGCCGCCGCCGCAGATGAGGCCCATCTCCTGGATACCCTTGAAATGGGTAAAACACATGGCTAGAAATGCCCCAGCCGTGGTGAGCGCGCCGGTGAAAATGCCCTGGCCGGTGAACACCATGGCCTTGGTCATGGCGATTTCCTCGTTACGCCCGTGCCGCAATTCCTCCTCGTAACGCGTGATAAGATGCACGCCAAAATCAATGCCCAGGCCGATGAGCATGGGCACAAACGTTATGGTGAGGATGTTCAAATGGCCGACCGTAAGCGTCGTGAAGGCCAGGGTATAGGCCAGCCCAATGACCAGGCAGAGGGTGGCCTTGATGGGCCGGCCGGTTTCGTTGTAGCCGTAGATGAAGATCAGCGCGCACAGCAGCAGCGACACGACGCTGGCGGTGGTGACGTCGTCCTGCGACTGTTTCATCCGGTCGTAATCCAGCACCGGTTCGCCGGTGAGGCCGGCGTTGACCCCGGGCACCTCGTCCTTGGTTTCCCGGATGAGCACGCGCAGACGCTCGATGGCCTCGGCGTTCAGCGAGTCATTGGGCGGGTGGGTGGTGAGCAGGAATATGCGGCCGTGGTTCAGGGTGACATAGATATCCGAAACGTCGTTGGTGCCGAACAGCGACGCGACGCCGGGCGAAGGCGGTTGGCCGGAGGTTTGGAGGCAGGTATTGGCCTGGGAGACGATGCGCGTGAGCACGGGCAGCGCATGGACAAGCGATTCGGTTTGCTCATTGGTTTCGCGCGGCGCGGTGCGGATGGCGGTATTGATTTGTTCGAAGAACGAAACCAGGTTGGTGGTTTGGGTGAACTGGCGGATAAAAGGCAGATCGTTGGCAATGGTATCGTAAATGGTCGCCAGGTCGTTGGTGGTGGCAAAATAGAGCGCCTTGGTGCCCATCATGGGCAGGTCGTGCTCGTAGAAAATATCGCAGAACAGGTTGGTTTCCGGCTCCATTTTCGCGGCGAGGCGTTCGATGAACTGCCGGTTGTTCTCCAAATTTCCGCTTTCCACCACCACCGCCAGGTCGTTGCCTTGCTGGGGAAACTCCTCCTGCAAGCGCAGGAAATTCTCCTGGTCGGGGTGGTTGGGGCCTATCAGGTGGTTCTCGTCCATGTCCGCCTGGAGATAGCGGGCCGAATAATAAACGCAGCCGGCGAAGAGGAGCGCCTGGGGGACGATCACCCAGCGCGGATGCCGGAAAACGGCCCTGGCCAGCACCGTCAGGAATCGCGCAAGCAGTGAATCTGCGCTTAATGCCTTCATGTTTCAGAACGCGCCGGTCACCCTTCGGAAAACTCCGCGTTGGAGAAAACCTCCTTCACGTCGTCGTGTTCCTCCAGCGCCTCGATGAGCTGGTTGACCTTGGCGGTGGCCGCTTCGCCGGCCAGCGGCGCCAGGAGCGTGGGCAACCACGTGATTTCCGCCGCTTCGTATTTGATGCCTTGGGCGTCAATCCGCCGGTGGACCGCCTCGAAGTTCGCCGGTTCGGTCACCACTTCGTATCCGTTTTCATCCGCCTTGAAATCCTCGGCGCCGGCTTCGAGCGCCAGTTCCATCAATTGGTCTTCGCCCGTGGCGGCGCGCGAGACGATGATTTGGCCCTTGCGCTGGAAGAGGCGGCTGACCGAACCCGCCGTCGCGATGCTGCCGCCGTTCTTGGTGACGATGCTGCGGATGTCCGAAGCCGTGCGGTTGCGGTTGTCCGTGCTCACTTCCACCAGCAACGCAACGCCATGGGGCCCGTAAATCTCGTAGGTGAGGTCCTCGAAACTTGCGCCTTCGCCGCCGCCCAGGCCCTTCTTGATGGCGCGCTCGATATTGTCCTTGGGCATGTTCGCCGTGCGGCACTTGAGCAACACCATCCGCAGGCGCGGGTTCATGTCCGGGTCGCCGCCGCCGATCTTGGCGGCGATGGTGATTTCGCGCCCGAGTTTGGAGAAAATCTTCCCGCGCTTGGCGTCAATCGCTCCTTTAAAGTGCTTTACCTTCGCCCATTTGCTGTGTCCGGCCATGATCTTGTCAAATCTGTTGGATGCTAATTGCTTTAAACCGTCCCATTGTCGAACCCGGGCCGCGGCCGCGGCCCAACGCTCCCAGGGAGGGAAGCTTAGCGTGTTTCGGTCTCCACGTAAACCGCCGTTCCATAGCAAAGCACCTCGGTGATGCCCGCGGCGATTTCGGTGGCGTCGTAGCGCACACCGATGACGGCGTTGGCGCCAAGTTCGCCCGCGTGCGTGAGCATCAAATTGAAGGCCTCCTCGCGGGCGCGCTCGCACAAATTGGTGTAGAGCGAAATGTTGCCGCCGAAAATGGCCTGGATGCTGGCGCCCATGTTGCCGATGACCGAGCGCGAGCGCACGATAATGCCGCGCACGACGCCAAACGATTTGGTCACGCGGTATCCGGGCAGATCAAACGTGGTAGTCGTCAATGGATGTGTCAGACTCATAGTGGAGCGATTGAACACGAGAACGCGCGCCGGCAAAAGCCAAATCAGCCCAATTCATAATCGGCGGCGGTAAACTTTGAAGTGTCAACCTGCCCCATCATTTCGCCAACGAAATCCGCCTCGTTGGCGGGCAGGTTTTCGACGGTCTTTTGCAGCCGGTCCAACCACGGGAGCTCCCGCGCCGGCAGCTTGAGTGCGCCCGCCTGGTGGGCTTGGCGGATGAGGCTTAGGGCGGTCAAAGCCGCCGCCTGGCCCGCCCGGTAGGCGTTCGGCGCGCTCACGATGGCCTGCGCAATGGCCACGACGCTCTCCGGTGCCAGCACGAGGGCCTGCGGGTCGCGATGCACATCGGAATTCACCATCCACTTGCGATATTGCAACGCCGCGTCGCGTCCGTCAGCCAAGGCCTCGTTCATTAACCGGCAATCATAAATCAGTTGCTCCAGGTAACAGGTGGGCGCCATGCCGCCCAGGAGTTTGATATTCTGCACCGACTCGTTGCTCCAGGTGTCGCAGGTGGCCGCGGCGATGTTGCCCAGCGGACTCAGATGGGCGCAAGCCGAGGTCTTGCCTTCCATGGCCATCGGATAACCGGTGATCGCCTTGAGGATGGGATTTTCGTAACCGCAATCCTTGCCCGGCCCGACCGCACCGCATTCATAGGCCACCAGGGTGCGCACGGCGGAAATCGCGCGCACGACTGCGGCGAAGACACGCGGAATCATGCGCTGCTCGGCCAGGACCATCGCCGTGTTCGCAAATCCGCACGCGGTGTCGCCGGCGCACCGGGCGCCATGCCGTTCGGCAATCTGCGCGAGCTCCGTCCAGAGAAACTTCATGTCCCGCACTCCCATCACACAAAGCCCGAAGATCACGCCTTGGATGTCGCCGGTCATCAGGGCCTCGTCATGTACTTCCTTGCCGCCCACCGATTCAATGCTCAGCAGTTCGGCCCCCGCTTCCGCGCACCCGTCAAACGTCGTCAGCATGGCCTCGTAGAACGGGCCGCTGCGCATCCGGGGCGGGCGCTCCATTTCCCGAGTGTCGTTGGGCGTGATGCGCAAGACGCTCTTGAGTCCGTGCTTCGCGTGGGCTTGTGCCATGCCATCCAGCAGGATGCGGGTCAGTTCGATGCCCCACGAGGGATTTTCCGTCATGGGCGGAAGGGTCTCAAATTCCACCACTAGACCGGGCGCGTCCAATTCGACGGCCCGCTGCGACGCCCCGGTGATGATCTCGCGGTACTGGTTGCGCACCTCGGGCATTGTCGAAGCGTCCACGAACATGGGCGGCAGCGTGAAGTTCAACTCCGGATACACCTGCCCGCCGCCAATGACCATGCCACGCCGGGTGGTCAGTGGTTTGGGCGCCACGCCAAAGAGCAATTCAGCAGGGTTGGAGATGGCCAGGCGATCAAAATGATTCATAAGTCAGGTCAAAAGGTTTCAGTTGCATACCGTTGCGTTTTGCGGTCCCGCCCGGCTCGCGGGGGGAACTGCATTTCTGGCGTCGGCAGCCTGTAATTGGGGGCGCACGTGTCCCGATTCTACTGGCGGGCGCCCAATTCCGAAACCCCAAACCTGTCCCTTGAACATGAAGGGGACCCATCCACGCATGGTTCTTGTTCGGAGTTCCGCCTTCAGGCGGTTCGGGTGAACACCTGTGATTCGCCCCGACATCGGATGTCCGGGAACTCCAAACCCCAGGCCCCACTTTGGGCAAGAATAATTTGTAGATGCGCGCCGTTTGCCGGCCAAGGCCACAAGCCGGTTGACGTTCTTCAGGGGGCTGCTAGTCTGGCACCGTTGCTTGCACCGGGCGGGCCGGGAACCGGTTGCGGGTAAAATGCGCCATCGAATGCACTTATGAAATCGCCTGCACCAACGGTCGCCTTTTTGGGGCCGGAAGGGACCTTTGCCCATCTCACCGCGGTGAAGCGGTTTGGGAAGGGCGCCAGGCTGGTTCCCGCGCCCACCATTGGCGGCGTGTTTGAGTTGGTCGCCCAAAAACGCGCCGCGTTGGGCATCGTGCCGATTGAGAACTCATCGGGCGGCGCCATTTATGAGACGGTTGACCGCTTGGTGGATGACCGGAATCGGCTGATGGTGCAGGAGGCGTTGTCGCTGAACGTGCGTCTGGCCCTGTTGGGCAAACATCCCAAGGGCATTCGGATGATTTATTCGCACTTTGCGCCGCTGTATCATTGCAAGGGGTGGATCCAGAAAAAATATCCCACCGCCGAGGTGATTGAGCAGGCCAGCACCGCCACGGCTATGCAAAAAGCCGCCGCCACAGCCCATTCCGCGGCCATTGGCAACCGCGAGGCGGCCACGCGCTACGGCCTCAAAGTGCTCAAGTTTCCCATCGAACAGGACGTCAAAAACGTGACCCAATTCTTCGTTTTGGGCCCCCAGCCTTCGGTGGCCGAGGACACCGTCAAGACGACCATTGTGTTCACGCTGCCCAATCGCCCCGGCAGCCTCTATGACTTCTTGACGCCGTTCAAGGAAGAGGACGTGAACCTCACGCGCATTTTGTCGCGCCCGATCATGGGCCAGCCCGAGGCCTATGTATTCCTGGCCGATCTCAGTGGAACGCCGAGGCAAGAGCATGTCAAATCCGCCCTGGCCAAAGCGGCGCGCGCGGCCACGTCGCTCAAAAACCTGGGCTCCTATCCCGTGCGCAAGACGTTCGAGTGCTGATCCGCGGAGTCCGATGCCCGGCCACCGCGTGGCCAGGGCCCAGCTTGACTTGTCCCCGATTTCAACAACGCCGGAGCGCGGCGTTTACCCCAAAACTTACCGGTGACATCAGGGGGAGAGAAACGAAAAAGCGGGCA
>Ga0326727_10026767_pt1 | contig 10657 bp, 8 predicted proteins | sample MB2enrmetagenome_FD_207643 | JGI IMG/M metagenome (GOLD analysis project Ga0326727, IMG submission 207643) | Lab enriched peat soil microbial communities from McLean, Ithaca, NY, United States - MB29MY | ecosystem: Environmental > Terrestrial > Soil > Wetlands > Peat | place: USA: New York... | reverse complement strand
GTTGGGCTATGTTCGGGACAATTCCATGGTCCACGAATACACCGAGCGTGGCACCGATGGAGTTTACATACGTGGGTGTATTGTCGAGGACCGACGAAAGAGCTCCGCTACTCCAATAAAACTGCCCCGCGTGATAAAATCCGAATTTGACAGAGTTTGCTTGATCCGTTCCAAGGCAGGAATCACGGTGGCGAAATTTCCGAAGAACGGAATCGAGACCCCTTTAAGTTGATTGCCGACTCAAAAGCCCGGCAACGTGTAAGCTTGTTTTCTCCGCTTCTTCCTGGACTGAGTCGGGCGAGGTCTATTTCCCTTCGGATGTTCTTAAGACCAAATAGACTGTCGTAACTATCGAGGCGACCGAACCGACAACTGCAAGCACATCCTTGAACATATTCCACGTATATAGGTCTGGCTTGATTACGACTTTCGGTACATAGATAAAATCACCCGCTTCCACTTTCGCATCGTTCTTATCGTACCACACATGAGTAGCCCCCTTTATTATTTTCGTGTCACCCAGCCTTCCATCATCTGCAACGCCTCCAGCCGCGCTGATATAATTTGAATAAGTCCAACCTTCATGGTAGGCAACGTACCCGAGATATTTCACCTGGCCAAAAACGTAAACAGCTTCCGGGCCTTTCGGAACGTAAATGCTGTCGCCGCTTTGCAGTGTGCAGTCATAGTCTTCATCCTTGTTGACAAAAAGCTTCACAAAATTCGTGGAGACGAACTCCAGTACTGGATGAAGAAGCACCTCGCCCGAAAAACTTGACAGGTCCTCCAAAGAAACCCCGATTGCCTTCAGATTATAGCTCAAGGTATCTACAACAACGGATTGGCGAGAATTCAGCTGGCGGCTCTTTCTGTAGACTGATGCGTTCGGCAGCGACGCCCAATTTGTAAATCCGCCTGAAAGGTTTATCACCGTGCTCAACTTCGTAGAGTCTCTAGAAATCGGATAGATTCCCGGCGTTTTCACCTCTCCTTCTACCCACACGTAGAAATCGTTAATCTTCGATCTATCGGTGGGCACGACAACCCTTGAATTTGCCGACAGCGCCTTCTCCACAACAGACGAGTCCTCCAGGTTTACAACTTGCGTCTTATAGCTCCCTCCGCGCCAATTCAAGATCTCCGCTTGCGAAGTATCCGCAAGTGCTGTGAGCCCGGCAGAAAGCTCAAGGAGGTCCCTTATCCTGTCCCCGGGCACATACTCATAATTTCCCGGCATTTTGACCGCTCCGGAAATACTTACGCTTCCAGCTTCAAAATTCTCCCTCGGCACAACAACTGCATCGCCTTCTCTCAAGTATGGATCATCGGTGAAGTTTCCCGTCATATAGAACTTCAGGAGATCCACATTTTCTGTCGAGCCATCCTTGTGGAGCAACTCAATCCTGCGGAGGGAAAAATCCGGCAAAATGCCCGTCGTGTCCACGGACGTCTTTGGCAAATTCGCCACCAGGAACACTCGGTCGACACGATCAAAAGATGTCACCACGTAACGACCCGGCGTCTTGACTCTTCCGGATATCATCACGTAAAAGCTCTTTGGATAGATTAACGTCAATGTAATAGCTGATCTTCTGAATTGTGTACCCAGCTGACCCCTAGCAAGGGCTTTCGCTTCGGCCAAGGTCATGCCCCCAATCCTTAACTCGCCAAACGTTGGGACAATAATTGTTCCCTCCGGCGTAAGGCTCAGATTAAGCGTTAGGGGCGTTGCCCCCCATATTCCGACATTCACAATATCCCCCGGCCCAAGGACATATGTGCTAGTATCAACCGGCACGTCGTAGGGCGGGGGCTGTACCAACATGCTTTGATTCTGAAGATTCCGGAAAAAATCTGCGCTCGTGGTGAACATGTTGCCGGTCAAAGAAGGCATTTGAATGGATTGAGCGTTTGACTGCGATTGAGGCTCATTCGTCTGCTGTTGTTGCTGTTGTTGAAGCAGCTGTGCGCTCGAGGTCCCGCTGGCGAGGCAGTAGAGGAGCCCTAAGAAAAATAATCTTTTCATGTCATCAACGTTTCTTTACAGTTCAATAATAGTAAGAAACAAAAGTGGTTTACTCAAGGTATGGCCAGCGTACGCTTCAACCAAAAGACGGGGCTAACCATTTTCTCCATCAGGAAAGGCTTAAGCATATGGGAGCTTCTTCTTCCGGGACAGAAATACTTGCGATGGTGGACGAGCCACCGGACATTTGCGATTGTCATAATTCTCACCTCGCTTGCAAAATGAACTACATACGACCCCAGAGAAACTCTTCGGCTCGGCTTACGCTCTCTTCTCGGGGCCCGCTTTCCGCGCTGCAAAAGGCATTCTTTTCTCTCCCATATTTTCATCGATCTCACACATGTTTCATTTCGACAACCGGGGGAAAAAACTTATACCCATGGGTCACATATTCTCAGGCCGGAAACCTAATCACCCCGTGCGACTTCTGCCTTTTTCGTGAGGTGCGTTTCGTGCATCCTTCGCAGAATCTTTTTATATTGAAAGCGGACTACACAAACTTTTCCCGGAGAATGAGATGAAAGACGGCTTAAACAAATACAGTTCTCAACTCACACAAAAACTCTCTCAGGCTGCTTCCCAGGCGATGCTCTACGGAACCGGTTTGAAAGAAGAAGAAATGGGCAAACCGCAGGTCGGGATAGCGAGTATGGGCTGGGAAGGAAACACTTGTAACATGCATCTCAATGAACTGGCGCGAATTGCAAAGCGTGGTGTTCAGGAGGCAGGACTTGTAGGATTTATCTTTCACACCATCGGTGTGAGCGACGGGATTGCAATGGGCACTGAAGGGATGAAATCCTCATTGCCGTCGCGAGAAATAATTGCCGACTCAATCGAGGCCGTCATGCGAGCACAGTGGTATGACGCAAACATTTCCATTCCGGGATGCGACAAGAACATGCCCGGTTGCCTAATTGCAATGGGCCGGCTCAACCGCCCAAGCCTGATGATCTACGGCGGCACAATCAGGGCGGGTCACTGGAACGGAAGGAAGCTGGACATAGTATCCGTTTTCGAATCCTACGGCGAATTTATCGCTGGCAATTTGCAGGAAACAGAGTTCAAAGAAGTGATCAAACATGCATGCCCGGGACCTGGAGCCTGCGGGGGAATGTACACTGCGAACACCATGGGAACAGCTATTGAGACGCTGGGCATGACGCTACCCTACAGCTCGTCCCTCCCCGCCGACAGCGACGCCAAGAAGAGTGAATGCCTTGCTTCAGGGAACGCGGTCCTGAATTTACTTGAAACGGATCTAAAGCCGCGTGATATCATGACGAGAAAGTCGTTTATCAACGCCATTACCATGGTGACGGCTCTCGGCGGATCAACGAATGCGGTGCTCCACCTCATCGCGATCGCAAAATCTGTCGGTGTCAAACTCACGATCGACGATTTCCAGAAAGTGAGCGACCACGTCCCTTACATTGCTGAACTGAAGCCGAGCGGAAAATTTGTTATGGAAGATGTGAACGACATCGGAGGAGTACCGGCAGTCCAGAAGATGCTACTCCGCGAGGGGCTTCTAGACGGAAATTGCATGACGGTAACTGGCAGAACCCTCGGGGAGAACATTGAGAACGTCGCGGACCTCGCATCGGGCCAGAAGATAATTCATCCTCTTTCAGATCCGATCAAGAAAACGGGCCACATCCAGATCCTATATGGCAATCTGGCTGAGGAAGGTGCGGTTGCTAAAATTACCGGCATGGAGGGATTGAGATTCTCCGGTCCAGCACGAGTCTTTAACTCGGAAGAACAGACACTGCGGGCCTTGGAACACAAACGAATCCACCCTGGTGACGTCGTGGTCATAAGATACGAAGGCCCAAGGGGCGGACCGGGGATGCGCGAGATGCTGACAGTCACTTCTGCGATCATGGGAGCCGGGCTTGGCAAAAGCGTCGCGTTGGTTACCGACGGACGTTTCTCAGGTGGGACTCACGGATTTGTTGTCGGACATGTTTCACCCGAAGCACAGCTGGGAGGCGGTCTCGCTGTCGTGAAGAACGGTGACCGCATAACCATCGATGCGGAGAAGAACACGATTAGTCTTGAAATCCCAAAGAAAGAGTTCGCAGCCCGGATGAGAAAATGGAAAGCGCCCGCCTATAAAGTCAGGAGCGGAATGCTATACAAGTACATCAAAAGCGTATCATCCGCTTCAGAAGGATGTGTAACAGACCGGGACTAGATGACAATCACGCGTTCTCGTAAAAACCCCGCATGATTTAGGCCTCACATATTCCTTCTCATAAACCTGTTTCCAATGGACGGGCGGGGTGCTGCTATTCTCCCTTTCTTCGCTGGAACGGGTTTTACTAGAACCTCCTCCTGCGGTTTCCTATTCATCAAGTACTGTTGCCCAATCGACAACAGGTTGAACACAAAGTAGTATAGGTTAAGCCCAGAAGGAAAATTATTAAACAAAATCCAGAAGAAGACCGGCATGAACCATACCATGAACTTCTGCCTTGGGTCCTTCACGCTCATCTTCTGCTGAAAAAACATCGTGACCGCCATCAGAAGCGCCAAGCCGCTAACCTGGCTCATTCCCACAATCGGAACTGTGAATGGAAGCCGCAAGATCGTATCAGGAACGGAGAGATCCTTGATCCACCAGATGAAGTTGGACTGTCGCAGCCCAATGTCACCCCGGAAAATTGCCCAGAGCGCATACAATATGGGCATTTGAAGGAGCATCGGCAGGCAGCCTCCCATCGGGTTTATCTTGTACTCCTTGTAGAGATTCATTACGGCCTGGTTCATCTTCTCCGGATTTTCCTTGTACTTCTGTTGGATTTCAGTCATCATCGGCTGGAGTGCTTGCATCTTCCGCATGGATTTCATGCTGCTCACAGTCAGCGGATTCAGAAGGATCTTCAACAGGATAGAGAAAACAACTATCACCAACCCGTAATTAGGAATGAACAAGTGAATGAACCGGAATGCGGGCAACATAACGTATTCGGCGATTGGCCGGATGATCCAACGCCACCCTAGTCCCACAGTTTCCTCGAGTCCGACCCCGTAAGATTTAAGGAGGTGGTAATCCAACGGCCCAATGTACACCATGAACGAATCCACCTGATATGGTCGGCCCTCGAATTTCATCTGGAGGGCTGTTGAGTAACTCCGGATGATCCCATTGTCTAGAGCCTTGGTTTCGTTCCCCTGCAAATACGCACCGTCCGCAGGTTTGCCCTTCGACACGACCGCGGCCATGAAGTACTTCGTCGTTTGCGAAACCCACTGTGTGTTTCCGCTCAGTTCTTGTTTGACGGGTTCGTTTACCCTTGAAGCCTCTAATGTCGTCGACTCGTTCCCGATGTATGCATAAGCGGTAGAAAAGCTTGATTCGTCGACGCTGTTTTCCTCTGCATAATTCAGGCCGTGTTCCCACGTAACCTGATATTCATAATCCGCAATATACCGATCCATGTTGCGGAACTCGAACTCTGAACCAAAGTCGTACACTCCGCCTTTGAACGAAAACACACGGATGATTTCCGCTGAATCGCCAACGTCTAACACGAAAGACACTCTGTATTGTTGACTGTCCGGCACCGTCATGACTTCTCCATCATGGTATGTTGAACTGAAGTACAGGCTCTTCGTGTCAATTAATTTGCCGTCCATCGTCTGAAAAAGCATACTGTAGTCACCATGGTACCCGTAGTTGACAAGCTCGACTGGTTTCCCCCGCCACGTGTTGAACTTGTTCAACGTCCAAGTCTTTACCGTTCCGCCTTCGGTGGTGAGCACAGCAGTGTAAAGGCTCGTCCTAATCGTAATTGTTTTCGGAAGCCCCTTTACCGAGGGCGCAAAGGCCGCACCGTATATTCTCAACGCGCTTGTGTCACTTGGGAGGATTTGTCCCTCTGGCTCAACAACGTGCCCAGATGTTCTCCCAGATGGGGATTTAGGAGATGTGGTTGAGCTACGGCTCGTGTCCTGAAGCAACTGGGTCTGCTCTGCCTGTTGCGAGGTGTGGGACGGTTGCTTTGGAGCATTGAGGTACATCCACACGAATAGTACAAGTGTGACTAATATAATTCCGATTGTTTCTGTTTTCCCCATCAGCTCCTCTTACCTGGCCGGGTCAAATCCGCCCCTGTTGAATGGATTGCACCGTAGGATTCTCCACACGCTGAGGAGCAGCGCCTTGAAAAACCCGTGCTTCCGAAACACTTCAATTGAATATTCTGAGCAGCTTGGATAGAACCTGCATGCTGGTGGAAACAACGGTGAGACCATCCTCTTATATAACAAGATCCCTGCGACGGCTGACTCATTCGGCAGACGTCTTGCCGATCTGATCGATAAATTCTTCAAAGTCCTTCTCAACATCTTTCAATCTAACGTTTACTGGCATCCGGTTCGAGTACATAACCATGTCCAGGCCAACCCCTGACTGAGAAATCGCCCCCCTCAGTCTATCCAGGTTTAATCTGAACGTTTCTCTCATCAACCGTTTCAGTCTATTACGCTTAACCGCTGGCCGCAAGCTTCTTGATGTCGTGAATGCTCCTCTAATCTCCCGCCGGTCGGGGCGCACTACATAAACAACTGACATGCATCTACCCATCACGCGGCTCCCCCTCCGTAGCACATCGCCAATTTCTCGCGACGACTGAATTACCATTTCCTTCCTCAAGCGGCCTTCTTGACAGGAACCAGTGTGCGTCAACGGCAACGTGTGCGTAAACTACTTCCCGTCACTGACTGTCAGTCGCCACCGCCCCTTGGCTCTCCTGCGCGCGAGCACTTTTCGCCCCGTTTTGCTCCTCATCTTTGAACGAAATCCGTGCGTTCTCCTTTTCCGCACGTTGTGCGGTTGAAATGTTCTTTTCATCAAAACTCCGGTGGTTTTTTAATTTTGCTGCATAAGATAGCACGGGTGTCAACAACATTCAAGCTTTTCGAGAGCTAACCATCGCACGTTAGCCTCCAAGTCACCCGTTTTCCACAAAGTGTTTCCACTTATCCACAGCACACGCTGAAACTCGCAGAAACCGCCCCTTTTTCTGACAATATGCCTTGAACTCCTTTCGATTTTCACTTTGCAAGCGCAGTCCCATAAGTTGTTATGTGTCAATGGGTTACTGGCCAAAAAGACCCTCGCTGTCATCTTGTTTTTGCGCAGCCACTTTATTATAATTGCAAACATGATCTCAGCGTTATACTGTGTGGATAACTTGTGGGAAAGGCGCAGTTTTCGACTTGCTGCGTTCAGCTACTCCGGTTGCACTTTTCGGACAGCCTTTCCACCTCCATGTTAAGAAATTGCGACCGGCTGCCGCAAGTCGCTGAATTATAAGACCTTATCAGGATTAGTTGTTGTTGATAAGATCGCCAAGTGTGTGGACAATTACGGAATCCTATGCAAGGAGGAAGAAAGAGGTTTGTGATGGAGACAACCGCGGACGCCAAGGGGACTTGGGAGGAGTGCATGAAAATCATCCATGGCAGAGTAAATCATCTGAGCTACAAAACATGGTTTGAACCGGTAGTGCCTGTTGGACTAGATAATAACAATCTTGTGCTTAAAGTGCCTAGCCGGTTCTTTCACGATTGGCTGGAGGAACATTATGCGACCGTAGTTTCAGAATCTGTAAGAGCAGTAATCGGCGATGAGGCAAGCGTTGAATATACGATCTCCGATGAAGATGCGGGCGATTCTGAGCCACGGTTTTATCGTCCGCCTCAGCACAACCACACGGGCGCGCAAGTCGAGCGATCTACGGCGCAGCGTACGGTTCTTCGTCCCCCGTTTCAGAGTAACCTGAATGCGCGATACACGTTCGAGAACTTCATAAAGGGCGATAGCAACCAGTTTGCGCGAGCAGCAGCATACGCCGTTGCGAATAACCCAGCCGGGACATCATTTAATCCTCTGGTAGTCTATGGCGGTGTGGGGTTAGGGAAAACACACCTCATTCAGGCGATCGGCAACTTTGCACGTCAATCAGGCAAGGCTGAGCGCGTTCTCTATGTATCGAGTGAGCGATTCACTGTCGACTTCGTAGACGCCATCCAAAAAGACAGAGCGAACGAGTTCTCGAGCTTCTACCGAAGCATGGATATCTTGATTGTCGATGACATTCAGTTCTTCGCCGGTAAAGAAAAAACACAGGACACGTTCTTCCACACTTTCAACGCCCTTCACCAATCGGGGAAACAAATTGTTCTGTCTTCGGACAGGCCCCCGAAAGAATTGAAAGGAGTTGACGATAGGCTTGTGAGTAGATTCACCTGGGGGCTTACTGTCGATGTCCAGCCGCCGGATCTTGAAACACGCATCGCAATTCTAAGAAAGAAGAGCGAGGACGATGGCATCCACATGCCCGACGACGTCATAGAATACGTTGCGGCCAATGTGACATCAAACATCCGGGAACTTGAAGGAAGCCTCATCAGTATTCTCGCCAAGGCAAGTCTGAACAACCTAGAAATAACAGTGGACCTAGCGAAAGAAGTCCTGCGCAATCTTGCTGTTTCGCGGAAGACAGCGGTCACGGTTCAAGATATCCAGAAAGCCGTGGCAAATTTCTTCGACGTTTCTGAGGAGTCTCTCCGGGCAAAGACAAGAAAACAGGAAATTGTGCTTGCCCGTCAGACAGCTATGTATTTAACAAAGGAACTCACTCGGTTACCGCTCAAGACGGTAGGCAGTCACTTTGGTGGACGGGACCACTCTACTGTAATTTACGCATGTCAGGTCATTACCGACCTTCTTGCCAACGACGAAAGATTCCGGCAGAAATATGACACCATTAAGAAGAAAATTGAAATGATCGGAGTGTGAATTACTTGTTGACTACGCTGTGAAGAACCCGTAATTGAATGTGGACAGGTCACATATTTTCAACAAGAATCTGCAACCGAACGGGGATATGTTGAATAAAATCTCCTAGTTAACATACTCAGAGTGCTTCTCGGTTAGTAGTTTTCATGCTGATGTAGAATTTAATTGCCCACCTGTTTGGTGCTTACAAGCAGTAGCCCCACATTACTAACATATCAACACACATTACTCTTATTATTCTTTTATGTATACATAGATGATTATTTATAATAATTGGGATCTTTCCACATTTGTGGTGTCTCGTGGCAGACTCGGCAGATTGAATATTAGCCCCAAAAGCGTTAATTTTATTTTAAATTCACGAGCTTGTCATTCGGAAAATAACGGAGGTGGAAATGAAGTTTAAGGTGAATAGTAGGGAATTTCGAGATTCGATCAACAGAATCATCGGCGTAGTTCCCATTCGGACCACTATCCCAGCTATCGAGCACTTGCTTCTCGAAGTCAACAAGAAAAAGCTCTCCATCTCCGCAACAGATCTTGAGATATCTATGTCGACGCATGTGGACGTGGACAGCGTAGACGATGGTAAGGTAACCGTAAATGCAAAGGAGTTTTTCGATATCATTCGTAACCTGGACGAATCTGAAGTTGAAATTTCTGTCGATCAAAACCTGAAGCTTACTCTAAAAACGAAGTCAGGCTCGTACCGATTCGCGTGTTCCTCAGCCGAAGAATATCCAACCCTGCCAACTATTGGTGAAGGGGCAGAGACATCTTCGATCGCTGCGGATCTGCTGCGTAGCGTCATAGAGAAAACAATTTTTGCTGTCTCCAAGGATGAACATCGACGCTCCATGAACGGCGTCCTCTTTTTGTTCTCCGGAAAGGAGGGGAAAATCTATTCCACCGACGGCCACAGGCTGGTCAGAATAGAAAGCAAGGCGCTCGTGGATAAACCACTGAAAAAGGAAGCAAACGTGCAGGAGAAAGCGCTGTCTCTTGCCGCGAAGTGTTTTAAAGGGTCGGATGTCGAGATTACAATCGGTGATGAGCATATAAGGCTAAAGAATAATGAGGCGGAACTGATTGCTAGGCTGATAAACGAGCCACATCCGGATTACGAAGCGGTGATTCCAAGCGATATCGACAACAACAAGATAATGTCCGTCAGCAGGGGCGAGCTTCTCGAGAAAGTCCGCAGAGTGGCAATACTCTCCGATTCGGTCAACCACCTCGTCAAATTTGCGGTCGATAAGGATAGCTTGACCATTTCCACAGAGGATACGGACAGGGGAGAAATGGGGGAAGAAAAACTTCAGGTACAATGGAACGGCGGCGACCAAATGAACATAGGATTCAACTCGACTTATATCACCGAGGCAATGAGTAGCTTGGATGCTCAAAAAGTGCGTTTTGCGTTTTCTACCCCCACTCGCGCCGCGACGATCAAGCCCATCATGGAAAACGGCAAGGCAACAACGCAGGAAACGTTAATTCTCGTGATGCCGCTGAGATTGTCCTGAGGATTCCTCGGGGGAAGAGAGTAATGCTTGTAAGAAGGATTCAACTTACAAATTTTAGAAACCACGCCGACTCCACATTTGATTTTGCTGACAGCGTAAACTTTGTTGTCGGAGTGAACGCGCAGGGGAAGACGAGCGTTCTCGAAGCGCTGTCTTACGTGTGTATAACAAAAAGCTTCCTCCAACAGGCTGACGCTACAGTGGCAAAAATCGGCAGTGAGTCATTTGCGGTGGATGCAACAGTGGAAAGCGACAGAAATCTTGTCAACCACGTTCGCGTCACGTTCGAAC
>Ga0326727_10026766_pt1 | contig 10657 bp, 12 predicted proteins | sample MB2enrmetagenome_FD_207643 | JGI IMG/M metagenome (GOLD analysis project Ga0326727, IMG submission 207643) | Lab enriched peat soil microbial communities from McLean, Ithaca, NY, United States - MB29MY | ecosystem: Environmental > Terrestrial > Soil > Wetlands > Peat | place: USA: New York... | reverse complement strand
TTGGACTGTCACACCCGTTTGGATTGGCCATCGATGGCGCCGGAAACGCATGGCTCAGCAGCAACGGCAATGACAAGGTCGTCGGGATCGCGCCTGGTGGTACACCGCTGGGAAGTTTCAGCGGGGCAGGCATCAAAGCGCCTCTGGGAGTCGCCGTTGATAGCCTGGGCAACGTATGGGTTGCTAACTCTGGCGTGGTGGAACTGCCGTGCGGTAGTTCGCGGGGAGGGCTGACTACAGGGGTGTTCTCCATTACCGAAATCAACCGTGCGGGCAACCAGTCGAAATTGGCAAAGTTCACCGGAGGCGGGTTGAGGATTCCGTGGGGGATCGCCGTCGATGGTAATGACAACATCTGGGTCGCCAACTTCGGCGGGCAGCGACTGAGCCAATTCTGCGGCGCAAGGCCCGCACAGTGCCCGCCCGGCTTGCGCACGGGAGATCCGATCTCACCCCGTTCGGGGTATACCAGTGATGGTCTGACCCGCAACACCGGCGTAGTGATCGACCCCTCTGGGAACGTTTGGGTCGCCAATAACTGGGAGATCTTGCCGATACAAACAAATCCTGGAGGTCATCACTTTGTGGTATTTGTCGGCCTCGCAGCGCCGGTGAAGACCCCGATGATCGGCCCACCGCAGCGGCCATAATCATTAACTACGTTCGAGATCAGCGCCAATTGAACGGGCCCGGAGTTTCAGGGTCGGTGGTGTAATAAGGTGGTCCTCCTTGTGCAAAGGCAGAGATCCCCGCGATGGAAAGCCCAATCCATAACAATAGCGTCCGAAAAACTGTTCTCGCTCCCAAGGTAATACGCCAAGCCCCTTAATCGATGATTGTTTTAGACGTTTCTGTATTTGCCATGGACCACAAGGCTGCCGGCTGAGAGACTACCGATGGATACGTAAGTCTCTCCACCCGTGTGACTGCGGCGTGGTGCAACGCAGAGACAGGCGCGACTAGTTGGGTTCGACGACAATAATTCCAAACTCGCCCGGATCTTTTTTATCCGCGGTTGAACCTAAGTTAGTCACGGTATAAACGGTATGGCGATTCAGGTCCAGAGCCATAGTCCTGGCTCCCAACCAGGTCGGAACATTTTCCAGACTGCTGTAATGGGTTGGAGAATCCTGTCTGATGACTGAAAGCGTGCCATCCCCGTTCGATGTGAAGACGAGCTGCTTATCGGGATCGAAAGCGGCCGCATCGACCCTCTGGCCGATGGGTAGCTTCGCGATGTTCTGACCCGAGTCGGCATTCATCACCACGAGCACGCCGTTGTGACAGCCGGAGAAAAGCCGGCGATTCTTTCGGTCCATAGAGAGCCCTGTCGGTTCGTTACAGCCGTCAAGGTTCCAGGTGGTCAGCACTTTTTTCGCTTCAAGGCCGATGACGGCAATCATGTTCTTGTCTTCCAGATTTACAAAGATTTTTCCTTGACCGTCGGAAACGCCAGTCTCGGGACGGCCCGGAAGAGCGATCGTACCAACTGCCACGGCCTTTTCGGGGTCGATAATGGTTACATTATTCGTGCGACCGTTGAAGGTGAGCACCTGGCCACTCCGTTCATCGAACAGAATGGCGTCTGGTTTCCCTCCGGTCTTAACGGTAGCAATCGGTTTGAGGGTATTCAGATCGAAAATTGAGGCAGAGTCATCGCGGCCGTTGCTGGTCACGCCGCGGCCGAGCTTCGGAACCAACGCCACGCCGTGTACTCCCAGCGTGCCGGGAATTTCACCGGCCAGTTTTCCGCTGTCCACGTCTACGACCATCACGCGCGTGGCCCGTGCAATGTACAGCCGGCGGGCCGAGGCGTCGAAGGTCAGGTAATCCCATCCGCCCTCGCCGCCGAGCTTAATCTCCTTGGCGACTTTGTAGGGGTGGGACGATTGTGCGGCAGAAAAAGTAGCGAACAAGGCCAGCGTAATCGCCAGCAAAGGAGCGAAACGGGGTAAACGCATCAGGCAAGTCTCCTGAAGCATCTTATATGACCCTCCATAAGCACTCGACGACTCTTGGCGGGTGATCCTGGTGAAGTCCGTATCGCCTAATTCACTTTGGCACGAGTACGCCATTCATGAGAAGCTTCGAATCCACTATGGCGATCTCGACCCGGCGGTTGGCAGCACGCGCCTGTTCGCTATCGCCCGGAACGCGCGGGTCGGACTTGCCAAAACCGTTGATGCTCATAATTGTCGGGGAAATCCCGGCCTGCACCAAGAAGTCGCGCACGGCTTCGGCGCGCCGCTGTGAGAGTTGCAAGTTGTACGTCTGCGTGCCGATGTCGTCCGTATATCCGTAGACAGCAATCGTATATCCCTGAAGCGTCATCAGAATCCCGGCGATGCGATTGAGGATGTCGCGGTATTCCGGTTTGATGTTTGCCTTATCAAAGTCGAAGCGAATCGACTTGCTGTCCAGCGTCATCACCAGGCCCATGGCGGTGCGACGCGTTTCGGCGATCTGCCCGAGAGCCTGTCGCAGCTGTGCAAGTTCCGCCTCTCGCTCCTGCCGAAATTCCTCCGCCTGCTGGGTAGCTTGATCTGCCTTTTGCTGCTCGGCGGCGGCCTGCTGCCGCGCAAGTTGTGCCTGCGCCTCCGAGGTCGCTTGGGCCTGCTTCGCGAAGTCACGCTGTTGAGCGGCTGCCTGCGCGCTGGCAGCCGCTTGCGAAGCCTGCTGAGCCAACATCTGCGATTGCTCCTGTGCCCGCTCGACCAGCCGGCTGAAACCTTCCGTCTGCTGGCTGAGCCGTGCCACCTCGCGCTCCAGGCGACGGACCGATATTAGATAAACAAACCCAAGGACCACGCCAAGCGCGATTGCGATCACTGCCAGAGCTAGCGCTAACTTCCCTTGAGACTTGGCAGACGCATCCCCAGGCCCACGCTCGTCCGGCTTCAGCGGCTCGCGTGAAGAGTCCATCATTGGGCAATCTTAGCGTGGAATTCTAGATTGAGGCAAAACGAGATAGCTCCCGGATCGTTGCGAGAACCGGCGCTGGAGAATTGAAACGGCTCCGACGGGTCCAAGATGAGCTCCTGAGATTCAATCCTGACCTCAGCAATCGAAGAGAGGGTCAGGGTCGCTGGGCGTCTCCGCGGCCGAGCTCGCTCGCCGCCGGCGCGCGGTTGCAGCCGTGGCCTTTGCTCTGGCGGTTTCCGTGAAAGTGCTCCCGATTGTGCTGCTGCCACTGTACTGGAAGCGAGTGCGTATCCGTGACGGCGCGTTGGCCGCGTGCGGGCTCGCACTGCTATACGTTAAGGTCCGGTTCAGGCAGTCGCAGGTTGCTTGCAGGCCTCAGTCCGGTCCTGATTCGTCTGAGGGGCATCAGCTTTCCGGGCGCCGGGCGAAAGGTTGAATATTCTGTAGACCCATCCGGGCGATTTTCCATCTGCTTCAGCGCATCGAGAAATCGAGGTTTCGGCAGCGGCGATCGACTTCACAAGGTCATGATGTGGCGAGAGCATGCACACCGGATCAGCGTTGGTTGCGTTCCCGGTGAGAAGATAAGCCTGGCAACGGCATCCGCCAAAATCGACGGTCTTGCGCGGGCAGCTTCGGCACGGCTCTACCATCCAATCGTCCCCCCGGTATTGGTTCATCGCCGGCGAGTCGGTCCAGATCCAGCGAAGCGGCTTCTGGCGAACGGAATCGAAGTTCAATCCGGGGATGACGCCCGCCGCATGGCACGGCAACGCCCTTCCGCCGGGGTCGATAATGAGCGTTTGACTGGCCCACCCGCCCATACAGGCTTTCGGTTGGCTAGCGTAGTAGTCCGGCGGCACAAAGTCGATTCGCAGCTTTTCCGCGAGCGCCTGCTTGGCGCTTTCCACGATCCGAACGGATCGCTCCATCTGTTCGCGCGTCGGCATCAAGGCCGTACGGTTTTCAAGTGCCCAGCCATAGTACTGAACGTTCGCAATTTCCAACCGTTGCGGACCGAGAGAGGCGCAGAAGGCAATCAGCTCCGCCAGTTCATCCAGGTTGCGCCGATGCACAACCAGATTGACGGTAAAGGCCACTCTCCGCGAGCGAATCCACTCCGCCACCTTCAGCTTGTGGTCATGCGCACGTGCGCCGGCAATTTCATCCGCCCGCAATTCGTCGCCGCCTTGGAAGCTAAGCTGCACATGGTCAAGACCAGCCTCAAGCAAGCTGTCAAGACGCGCTTCGGTCATTCCAATGCCGCTGGTGATCAGGTTGGAATAGAGGCCGGCTTGGCGCGCCGCCGCGACGATGGCGTTCAGGTCAGGCCGGGCCAGCGGTTCGCCGCCCGTGAAATGCGCGTGCAGAATGCCCAGCTCTGCCGCCTGCTCCATCGTAGCGGCCCACTCGGCGGTAGTCAGCTCCAGGCCCCGCGCAGTCAACTCCAGCGGATTCGAGCAGTAGACGCAACGCAAGGGACAGCGATGAGTCAGCTCGCAGATGATCGAAAGCGGCGCTTTCATCGCGGCGAATCCATGAGAAGGAGAATGCCGTACTTCATTTTGCCCCGCCCGTGCAGGCTGTGATTTCGATAATTCTTTTTTCGTGCAGGCGGCGCAGGAATTCTTCCGTATCCTGATCCAGGCGGTCGCCGGCCCCGGGAAAGGCAGCGTGCAGCTCGCCTAGCAGTTCGGCGAAAGTTCGGCCGCTGCCGATACGGCGTACAATCTCGGCCCCGGCGCCATGCAGCCGTACCACTGCTTCCGGCATCAGCAGGATGGGAGGCTGTCCTTCCACTTCACGCAGCCGGCAGCCGATGGCGAGGGCCAACTTTACATTGGGCGCGAACATCATTACGGCGTCTCCGGTCTAAACGCGCCTGGTGGAACCCATCCCGGGCTCACGTAGGAGTAGTAGAGGGCATCGAGCTGCGCCCAAAGGATGTCGCACTTGCGCCGCAGCGCATCAATCGCCAGCTCCTGCTGGTGGCGCGTTGGCGCGTGCCGGAAGACCCAGGTAGATGCGAACTCGGCATCTTCCGGAGCCTGGGTTAACCTTGCCGTAAAGTAACTGAGCGCATGGGCCAACCACGGGTAATGTTGTTGCAGACGGTCAATGCGCAAAGCGATGAGTTTATAGCTGAACAGCTCGGTCAGCGATGACGCGACCGCCTCCAGGAAGCTGCCGCGGGAGACGAGGTCGAGGTAGGCCTCGACCGCGAAACGAACCCCAGGAAGTATCTCGCTGCAGGAGATAACGCGAGCGCGGTCAAGCCCGGTCGCTTCCGCCAACTGAATCCAGCGGGCGATGCCGCCTTCGCCGTCCCGGTTTCCGTCGTGGTCCACGATTCGCTTCCGCCATGCCCGGCGGAATTCGGCGTCGTCGGCGCGGGAAAGGACGATGGCGTCTTTACGCGGGATCAGGCTCTGGTAATAATAGCGGTTCAGCGCCCAGGCCTGAAGTTGTCCCTTCGTCAAACGGCCTTCGTGCATCAGCAGGTGGAAGGGATGCTGGTGGTGGTATCGTTCGGTGAGAACACCCTCCAGTCTGGCCATGAACTGCTGGCGCGAGAGCAACTCCGTTTCTACCGAGGTTTCGAGAGCTAGCAGAGTGTCCATCCGTCTTTTGCAACCTCCCAGCCCGCCGACTTCACTTCCGCGAATTGCGGGCTATCTTCATCCAGGATCGGATTGGTGTTGTTGATGTGGACAAAAATCTTCCGCGGCCGGCGCAGTTCGCTGGCCACCGCCAGTACTCCGCCGGGGCCGCCAAGCGGGAGGTGTCCCATTTGGCGTGCGGTGCGAGCCGCGGGGGAAACCTTTTGCAACTCGTCATCGCTCCAAAAGGTGCCGTCGAGCAAAACCGCATCGCACAAATCCAGTTCCGCAAGCAGCGCGTCGCTGTAGTGGGCGATGGCCGGCATATAGGCAATCCGGTTCAGTCGCGCGGCTCGGTCCGCACGTTCTACAACAAGTCCAAACACGGATTCGCCTGGGTTGAGCGTGCGTGCGCGAGCCTCGGGGACCCACCGCGGATACCTGCCACGCAAGGGGATGGCGCGGCAGCACAGGCCCGGAAGAGGCGCGAACGGCTGCTGCGGGCAGATGTCGGTCCACCTCGATTGTTCCGGATTTTGCGAGAGCATATGAAAGAACGCGTTGTCTTCGCGTACGATACGCCTGACGCAAGCGGCGGAATAGATCCGTAAAGGCGTAAGTTCGCGCAGCAGAAGCAGTCCCAGAACCTGGTCGAGGTCGCCTGAAGTCAGCACCACGCCTTCGATGGGCGTTCCCCGCACCCGGCGAGGGTGAAGTTCCGGCGTCGCTTCAATTTGGCTGCGCAAGTCTGGAGAGGCGTTGAGCAATAGCCAGCAAACGCCATCCAGACTGACGGCAACCTGCAACTGTAGTCTAGGTGTGGCACGTATGCGGCCGGCGCGCACCCCGGAGCAATTGGGACAGCCGCAATTCCACTGGGGAAACCCGCCGCCCCCTGCCGTGCCGAGCAGTTTGATAATCACGGGGAACTGCCGGACTAAAGTTCCGCCGGGGCGTAGCAGTTGATTTCGCAGCAAAGGCTGATTTCTTCAAGATCGGGACGAATCCATTCCATCGGCTCACCTCTTTTACTATGGAGAGGCTTGAATCGCCTCCCTGGTTGTAGTTTGAGGCAAAAAAGTGCCTTTAGGATGTAAGTTCCTGCCGTGCCAACCGAAAAACAGGGCAACCCTTTGCGGCTGTGCGCGGGCGAAGTACTTAACGGGGCTTACCCGGGCAAAAAAGACTACGTCGATCAGGCCGTGGATTTTGAGCTCTGCGGCAAGAGCCTCCAGAATTCCTGTCATCACTCCGGACTGGACCCGTTGCTGGAATCGGCGATGGCCGACCATTCGTTCAAAATCGGGGATTCGTTGCGGAGAATTTCCCAGAAGGGCGTTTACCGATACTAATCCGACGGACGAACCGATGACTTCCGGTTTGCCCGTCATTCGCTCACAATTGTGAAATTCTGAACCGCGACTTCCCAGAACAGGACTTATGGCCCGCCTGCCAGTATGAGTCAAATACGGGCATTTTCGTTGATTCACGAACCGCGCGAGAGCTAGTCGACCGTCCGAACATCTGCGAGAATCGAGTGGACGGCTTTCCAGGAGAATGGAGTGGCTTGGTACGCATATGGATACTTTGTCTGGACTCCGAACGGCGTCGTTCATTCGGGTCACGACTTCTGTCCGACGCTCGACACCTACAAGGTCGGCGATAGTCTGGGTGTGAGGAGTGGCGTCGAAGGAATCGTCATCGGGATATTGAAAGGCGAACCCGCAAAGAAAAGCGGCGGATATGACGTGTTCGTTTTGGTGGGCCAGAGGGAACCGCGCCCGCCCGGTGCGCCGGCAATGGCAGTACAGGATTTTTTTCAGACTCCCGACGGAGAGAGGCTACGACGAATGCTGACCGGCGAAGATCGTCTTGTCAGCCGACCTCAAATCCAGGCCGTCCACGGCGGCAAGAAGTTCCGCGCCGTTGGGAAATATCTCTACCCGCGGCCACTCAGAGAAAGCTTTTATGATTTCCAGTTGAACCACCTGCTCTGGCTGCTCGGCAAAGATTGGTTCGATGCGGAAATGGCTAAACCTCTTCCTGAGCGGCACGTCATCTTGCGGTGGCGCGACAGCCGCAACCAGCAGCTGCGGAAATATCAGGATCCGAACGATCCCGATGCCCTAGTGAGAGCTCCGGTGACGGGCGAGATGCGCGCGCTGCAGGTGTTCGCGGATGATCTCTATCAGCTTGCCCATGCACTCGAACCTCCGCGCGCGATTCTCGCTCGCCTTCGAGATATGCGCCAGTTTCAGGGAGCCCGATACGAAATTCTTACCGCGAGTCTCTTCGCTCGATGCGGCTTTAAGGTCGACTTCATCGAGGACGCCACGAAGCGCAATCCAGAGTTCATCGCAGAAAAGGGAAACGAACGGATCGCAGTCGAGGCGAAGAGCCGGCACCGCGCGGGCGTGCTCAACGAGAGAGGCGCTTTTCGCGAGGACGCCCGGGCCGAGATACGCCGACTCTACGAGTCCGCTGCCGGTCAGAACCCGGGAGACGTGCCCTTTTTGATCTTCATCGACGTGAATCTTCCGCTGACTCCCGACGTCCCGCCTATGGAGAAAGATTGGATCCGGGAGGCGATGGAGATGTTCGAGCACCGGCACCAGGAAGGCCTGCAGAACTACGACACAGCGCTGATCTTGACGAATTTCGGCTGGCACTTCGAGCGCGATGAGGGAACGCCTGCAGGAGAGAACATGTGGGCGAGGGCGGAAAACCCCAAATCTCCGGTGAGTCGCGACACGCTCGATCTCCTCGCCCGAGCCATCTCAGAGTACGGAAAGGTCACCGATGAAGAAGAGCGACAAGGATAGCTGATGGCATTGCTGCCTGGTCGGCAAACCGGAACCTGGATTCGGGAACGGTCACCAGCTTCCGGTTGGCCCGTGATCCACCCGGAATCGGCGCAGAGCCGTCGGGAAAATCTTGCCACAAGCCGACTTATCGGGCGAATCCGTGCGCTGCGGAACCAAGTCTGCGCAAAGCCCACTTTTCCAAGAAAACCTGGGCTTGTGCCGGTTTCGCCAGGGTGGCGCGGCTCTCCCGAGCGGCGGCCCCTATATGCGCCAGCGAAAAAAGTTTGATTCGCCGCGAATTCTGAGCCAAGATGTCCACCGCATGGCAGGCAGAGCATCCGCTGTCATCACCAAACGCACCCGCGGATACCTTCCGCACTGGGAACGCAACGACGGGACGTATTTCGTCACCTTTCGCTTAGGTGACTCACTGCCCAAGGCCGTCTTAGAAGAGCTGTTGCGACAAAAACGAATGCTGACTGCGGCGAAGAATTGTGGCCGGAAGCTGCTTCCCATAGAGTCTGTTACCGAGAAACGGCTTTCCAACCGCAAGATTGAAGCCTATCTGGATTCCGGCGCCGGAGAATCTTGGTTCAAACGCCCCGAACTCGCCGCCGTGGTGGCAAACTCTTTGAAGTTTTGGGACGGCAAACACTATCAACTGGAGGCCTGGTGCGTGATGCCGAACCACGTACACGTACTGTTCTGGCTATTTGACGGGGAAGGCCTGGCCAGCATACTGGGCAGTTGGAAGAAGTTCACATCGCGGCGCGTTAACGCCATGATGAACCGCCGCGGAATGCTGTGGCAAGACGAGTCCTACGACCATTTGATAAGGAACGAACAAGAGTTTGCGAGGGCGGTTCAATATATCTTGGACAACCCCAGGAAGGCGGGATTATCGCAATGGCCTTGGGTATATATGAGAAGCAAATAGGGCCCGCCGCTCAGGAGAGCCGCGCTACCCAAGGCATCTCCCGACTCGCCAACTCCTGGATTGTCGGCAATCCGGAAGTAATGTGGCTTTCGTGACGGCGTTAGTCCCCGCAAGGCATGTCGCCGGGAATTCGGGCCAGGCACCGCTCACCGGATTTCATGCGACGCCAGGGCGTTTCCCGGTACTAATCGGACGGACGAACCGCTAACTTTCGGGTTGCCCGTCACACGCTCAGAAGTAGTGCGTGCGGCCCTGTTGTGAGTGCAATCGTCCGTCATGGAGTTAAGTTATCGGTTTTCTTTAATGCTCCGGCACCAGAGTCCCGGCGTCGGACATGGTATCTCGTCGATCACAGTCGCGTTCGGCGGGCCAAAGTAATGGATTCTTGCAGCTTTCATTCTTCCTGGTCTTCCGCAAAGAGAATCTCAAGCCACCAGCAAAATCTTCCCCACACCACCCTTCTCGGCCTCTGCTTGAGCCTCGGCCGCTTCACGGAGTGGCAGTTTCCGGCTAATCGGGATTACCAGCTTGCCATCGCGCACCGCTTCGGCCATGAACTCGAGCGTTTTCCTGTCGAATTTCGAGAATACCGGCACCACCTTTACCGATGGATAGCTCGCGGCGTTCTGCGGCGCCCCGAGAACCGAAGCAAACACTCCTCCCGGCTTGACCTTGGCGATCAATTTTTCAGCAGTCTTGCCGTTGACCGTATCGGCTACGACATCGAGCAGCGGAAGGTTCGCAATCGCAGCGTCGTCGTCGGTGGCAACCACCTGATCCGCGCCGACAGTCTTCGCCTCATCCATCTGCCTGTTCAAAACTCCCGCGATCACCGTCGCCCCGCGTTGCTTGGCCGTGAATACCGCCGAACGTCCGACATTTCCAGCAGCACCTACGACGAGAACCGTCTGGCCCGCTCTGATGCCGGTAGCGGAAATGAGTTGGTTGCCCGTGGTCGTCACCAGGGGCAGCGCGGCCGCCTGGATCAAATCGAGTCCCTGGGGAACTTTCGCCAGAATGGCGGTTTTCACAACGCAAAGTTCGGCGTAAGTATTGTCCGCCATAGCGAACACCTGGTCGCCGAGGGAAAAGCCTTCCACTCCCGGCCCAATCTTGACCACCGTCCCCGCGATATCGACTCCTATGAGGCCCGGGAACCGGATGGGATAAAAATCCTTGGTTAATCCAGCACGCCGCTTGTAGTCGATCGGATTAACGCTGGTGGCGGCGACCCGCACCAGCACTTCGCCCGAACCCGGAACCGGGTCAGGGTATTCCTCGAACTTGAGTACTTCAGGACCGCCATATTGGTGGACGACAACTGCTTTCATATTTCATCTCCTATTCTTGTGAGGATGAATGCCCAGGTCGTGCCATGACGTTTCCGTGAGGTT
>Ga0326727_10026764_pt1 | contig 10657 bp, 4 predicted proteins | sample MB2enrmetagenome_FD_207643 | JGI IMG/M metagenome (GOLD analysis project Ga0326727, IMG submission 207643) | Lab enriched peat soil microbial communities from McLean, Ithaca, NY, United States - MB29MY | ecosystem: Environmental > Terrestrial > Soil > Wetlands > Peat | place: USA: New York... | reverse complement strand
TGAATCGACGCCAGGCCATTAAGATTACGGCTCTCGCCAGTGGCGCGCTTGCCACGTTGCCGCTGAGGGAGGCTCAAGCAAGTTTCGCTGCATCCATGCCCAAGGTGGCCGGCGGTCCCGCCGGCACGCGCGAGGCGGAATTAGCCACGCAAATTCTCGCCGATCCAACTTTGCGTCAGGTGCACAGCATGGCCCAGGAGCTGTTGAAGAGCGGAATCAATGCCGGCACCGGTTATGAAACGATCTGGATTCGCGACATGAATACATTCATAGATGTTGCCCTTCAGGTCAACCCGCCGCAGCGTTTTCGCGATGCGCTTCTGATGTTCTTCAAATTCCAGGGACCGAGCGGCGACATCATCGACTGTTACAAGGCCACATTGCCCGGCAAGACCTATCAGGACAACCGATACAGTCCGCTGGCTCCCGGCTTTGTCGCCGGCAAGAACACCGTTGAAACCGACCAGGAGTCGTCCCTTGTACAGGCGGTTTTCAAATACATCGCAGTCACGCATGACCGCACCCTCCTCGATGAGCGGATCGCGGGCATTGCGGTCCACGAACGTATCGGCCAGGCGCTGGAATACGTTCTAAGCGAGCGCTTCGATCGCGAGCACGGCCTGGTCTGGGGCGCGACCACAATCGATTGGGGCGATGTGCAGCCCGAAACTCCCAGGGGCGTGCTATTGGATTCCAACTCGCATCGTGCGCTGTCCATCTACGACAACGCCATGCTTCTCATCGCACTCAACGACTACCTCCAGCTCCTGGGCGATGACACGCAGGCAACACGGCATTGGAAAACCGTGCGCGACGATCTCAGGAGAAACATACGCAAATATCTTTGGGATGCGAAGCAGCAGAAATTCATTCCCCATGTCTATCTGGACGGGTCGCCATTTCCGAAGGATTTCGATGAGAACGCAATTTATTATCACGGCGGCACCGCCGTGGCCATCGAGGCCGGCCTGTTGACTCGGACCGAGGTGGCTCACGCGCTGAAACAGATGGAGGAGGATGTGAAGTTGGCCAAAGCCTCCTCCATTGGACTGACGATCTATCCGACTTATCCGCTGGGATTCTTCAAGAATCCGCAGTTGACCGTACCCTACACCTATCAGAATGGAGGCGACTGGTGCTGGTTCGGTGGGCGCATGATCCAGCAACTGGTCAGGTACGGCTTCGTCGAGGAGGCGTACCGCGACCTTCGCCCGATGGTGGAGCGCGTGCAACGCGTGGGCGATTTTCACGAGTGGTGGACGCCCGACAACCAGCCGCGTGGTTCGGCCCAATTCCGCGGTTCGGCCGGCGTTCTGGGCCAAGCCATCGAGATGCTGCAAGCCTGGGCAGCGCAAGCCAAGCCGTGAAGGGTTGAAATGCGGGCTGAAGCGGTTGCTCTTTCCAACGCATGCACCCTGCCAAAAGGGGGTGGAAGAGTTCCGGGTGTTGCGGGATATCACGAGCCTTAACTCCGTCTCTTACTCTGCAAGGGGACGAAACAAATTGGAATCCGGATCGCCGCCGGCATTGCGCAATCCCAAGCCGAGATGGTAATCGGGTTCGTGACGCGAAAAGGTTGAATGAAAAACCCGCCTTTGACAAAATCGGGCACGGTGATCATGAAAAACACGTTTGTAGCAGCTCTTACTGTCTTCGCTTTTTCCGCTTCTGTGCAAGCGAGGACTTTCCACGTTGCCTTCAATGGCAGCGATGCCAACCAGGGCACAAGAACGGCCCCGCTCCGTACCATTCAGCATGCAGCCGACCTTGCGCAGCCAGGTGACGTGATCACCGTGCATGGGGGTATTTACCGCGAGCGCGTCTCTCCTCCGCGCGGCGGCACATCGGACGCAAAGCGCATCGTCTATCAGGCTGCGCCGGGGGAGAAGGTCGTAATCACCGGCGCGGAAGTGGTGAAGAACTGGGTAAATATTCAGGGAGACGTCTGGAGGGCGACGCTACCCAACTCATTCTTCGGCCAGTTCAATCCTTACAACGATTTGATCCACGGCGATTGGTTCAATCCCATGGGGCGCCAGCACCATACCGGCGCGGTTTATCTCGACGACAGCGGGCTCGCCGAGGCAGCCAGGCTTGACGATGTGATGAAACCAATGGGGAGCGACGCTGTCTGGTTCGGGCAAGTGAACGACGAGAATACGACGATCTGGGCGCAGTTCAAGGGCGTAGATCCCAACCGGCAACGGGTGGAGATCAACGTACGCCAAACGGTTTTCTATCCGGAAAAGACAGGCATCGACTACATCACCGTGCGCGGATTCACGCTGGAGGATGCAGCCACACCGTGGGCGCCGCCTACGGCGGAGCAGATCGGCGTGATTGGACCACATTGGAGCAAAGGCTGGATCATCGAGAACAACGTGATCCGCAATTCGATTTGTTCGGGTATTTCGCTGGGCAAATACGGCGACAAGTGGGACAACACCTCGGCCAATACGGCTGAGGGCTACGTTGAGACGATTCAGCGCGCCCTTGCCGACGGATGGTCAAAGGAGAAGATCGGTCATCACATCGTTCGCAACAATACGATCTACGATTGCGGCCAGACGGGGATTGTGGGCAGCATGGGAGCCGCGTTCAGCATCGTCACCGGAAACACGATCCACGACATTCATGTGCGGAGATCGTTTAGTGGCGCGGAGATCGCGGGCGTCAAGTTTCACGGGGCCGTCGACGTACAAATCTACCGCAACCACATCTACCGCACACCTCTGGGCCTTTGGCTCGACTGGATGGCGCAGGGCACGCGCATCTCGCGGAATCTCTTCGATGACAACGATGCGGATATATTTGTCGAAGTGGATCACGGGCCCTTCATGATCGACAACAACCTGTTATTCTCGCCGGTGTCGCTGACGGACAATTCGCAAGGCGGTGTGTACGCGCACAACCTGTTCGCCGGGACAATCCATGTGAATCACTTCGACGGCCGGCAAACGCCGTTCCTGAAAGCGCATTCCACCGCCATTGCGGGATTTCATGATAACCCACGCGGGGATGACGGCTTTTACAACAATCTGTTTGTGCAACATGCCGATTTGAGCGTCTATGACGACGCCCCCTTGCCGATGCGGATGGACGGCAATGTTTATCTCAATGGATCCAGGCCCTCAAAGTTCGACAAACACTCCGTCGTCGAACCCGATTTCAATCCGCGGCTGCAACTGATTGCAAAGGCCGACGGTCTCGACCTCGAAATCAGGATTGATGAGGCGCGGGTCGACGAACAGCCACGGCAATTGGTGACCAGTGCGCTGCTGGGGAGGGCTGCGATTCCCGATCTGCCTTATGAGCAGCCTGACGGCGCGCCGATTCGCATCGACACCGATTACTTTGGGGAGAAGCGCAATGAAGTGAATCCAACTCCAGGGCCGTTCGCGCATCGCGGACAAGGGCTTCTAAAACTCAGGGTCTGGTGATTCTCGACGCCAAGCTGGAACCATACCGTAGACCTGGACATTCTCGTTGTGGTTCCCAATCGCCTGGCTTGTACGTCCAGATCAGTGCAGATTGGGATACACCCGGTAAGCCTGCACGGTGGCGGTCAGCGGAGTGCCTCGTACCTGCGATGTCTTCAGCAACACTTCAAAATAGGGAAGGCCGGTTGCATGAAGCATCTGCAGGAACGCGGAAAACTGCTCCCCGGAAAGAAGAAAGTCGCCTGCAGCCTCAGTGGCTTCGGATGAGGTTCCCTCAAGAAGGAGAACCTTGCCTTCTTGTCCAGGGTTGGGCATGTAAGCCACCACGCAATAGCCCACAGCGTCCGTCGAAGTATAGGTTCGCGGCTCACCCGCGGCCGGCGAGCGGTTCTCCACTATGGTGATGCCGAATCCCTCGAATTTCGTATCTTCAACGAAATTCAGCCGGTTTTCAAAGAGTTCGGACCAGGGATTGGAGACGCGGCCGCCGATGAGGATCACGTTGTCCTGCTTCACGAGAGCGGGCATATATTGGCGGGCGCTGTACATGTGGATCTTCTTGCCGAGCGGATCCAGGGCCAGGATGCGTTGCGCGAGCTTGAATTCGCTTGTATTTCCGAGACTTTTTGAAGCGAGCAGCGCCTGGACAAACCGCAGCTCCGGGCTGAGGGTCCTATCTGACGACGGATTGAGATAGCTGCGGCTCAGATACCCGTAAAAAGGGGTTTGCTGCTTGTTGAGTTCCTCAATGAGGAGAAAGGAATCGTCGCTCAGCACGATGTCTGTGTCGTGATTCGAGTCCAGGAATCCTGACCACAACGCGTTCAATGCGGGCTGGTACTTCCACGGTGAGAGCGCGTGATGCAGGGAGTCAAGCGCCTCCTGCTGGTTGCGATTGCGCACCCATAACACAGAGCACGCAGCAGCAAGCACGAGAATCACTGCAAATGCGGCCGCCAAATCGAGCCGGAAAGGCCGGCGGCCTGGCGAAGCAGGGTTCGCCACCGCATCGCTTGCGGAGGCCTGCTGGACGGCAGTTTTCTCGTTGCCCGTTGGGGCGGGTGTCTCCTCCGGGGAGATGCCGGCATCGGTGGCAACCGGCAATGTTGGCTCGGACTTGGCGCGCGGGCTGAAGAGCGGCTTGTAGGTGCCGAGGGCTACCGTAATCACCGTTGCTTCGCGCTGGCCTTCAGTCGAAAAATACACATCGAGCTTTTTGCGCAAATGGGCCATCTGGACGCGAACGATATTGTCATCCAATGGATTGAAATCGCTGCGCCGGCCCAGAGCCTGATACGCGATGTCGAATTCGTGAATGGGCTCGTCGGGGTTAAGAATCGTCTGGCGAACGATGAAGAGGAGCATATCGCGCAACTGCGTAGCCCGAAAGAGCGCGGAGCTGCGGGCGACTCTCTCGGCAAGCTTCCAGCGCGGGTCGCTCTGCAGAAGGTTCGCTTCCTCCTCGACGCTCACTACGATCTTGCCCTTCGCTTTCACCGTTCCTGTCCTTGCGAGTGGACAGATTATCTCTGACCGAACGAACGATTGACAAGAGAATTCGCCGGGGATGGCCATCAAGTGATTGATTTATAAAGATTTTCGCGTAAAGAATTCGCTAAAAACGCTACTATAACATTAAATTGACTGTCCATCTGCAGGTTCACTCGGCAACAATTCCCCCGTCAGTCCAGAGAGGCCGGAACACTTTTTCAGCGCTTCACAACCGCTCCCAGCCGAACCGGCTTCAGTGACTCGCTCACGTCCGCAAGCAGTTCCATGGCGAAGATGCATTTCAACGGGATGATGTCTTGGGCTACCAGCTAATGCCGCAGAACTGCATTGGGGAGAACCGAATTCCTCAGGAGGAATTGAGATGAAAGATTTAGCCAGCAAAACGACGCACAAACCGGGAATCCGCTCACTGGTGGTCATGGCCGCGCTATTCGTGGCAGTACTCCTGGTGCTTGCGGCGCCAGAAACCAGTTTCAGCCAGGGCATCACAGGGTCCATTACGGGCACGGTGACCGATCCGAGCGGCGCCGTAGTGGCCGGAGCTACGGTGACAGTTCGCGACGTGGACACGAACGCCATCAGAACCGAGAAGACCTCCGATGCGGGCACGTATACCGTGACGCAACTGCCTCCCGGACACTACGCCGTGAAGGTTGATAAGGCAGGGTTCAAAACGTACGACCAGAGCGGCATCACACTGGCGATCGACCAGGTGGTGCCAGTCAATGCACAACTGGCCGTGGGATCTGAAGCACAGAACGTCGAGGTTACAAGCGCCCCCCCCGTGATTCAAACCCAGGATTCCTCGGTGGGCCAGGTCATTGACAGCCAGTCAATTCAGAACACGCCCCTCAACGGGCGCCTGAGCGTGATGGGCCTGATTGCGCTATCGCCCGGAGTGCAGGGCGTGGGCGCGCAGGATCAGCTCGCGGTGCGCGGTCTCACCTACGCGGTGGGCACCGGAAGCCGCAACGCTTACGGCGGCCTGGGCTCGACGCTCGACGGCGTTGTGAACAAGGAAGTGACTCTGCAGCGTTCTGAGCCCGAAGTTCCCTCGCTCGATGCGCTGGCTGAGTTCAAGGTGCTTACCACGGGCGCACCGGCTGAATTCAACGAGCCGTCGCAGGTCATCGTCGTCACCGCCAGCGGCACCAACAAATATCACGGCGAGCTGCTCTGGTACAACCGCTCGAAGGGCACCGCCGCCAAGACCTACTTCGGCGGCGCTTCGGCGCGCCCCTATTACGAGAGAAACGAATATGGCGGTAACTTCGCCGGGCCCATCACCATTCCTCATATCTACAACGGCAACGACCGCTCGTTCTTCTTTGTCGCGTTTGAGGGCTTCCGCCTGAACCAGTCGGCCAACGTGAACAGCCAGGAGCCGACAGCGCTCGAGCGGCAGGGCATCTTCACCGATTTCACCCAGCCGATCATCAATCCCTCGACGGGCCTCGCGTTCTCAGGCCAGCAGATCCCGGCCGGAATGCAGAACTCTGTCTCGCTGCAATTGCTGAAACTGCTCTATCCGCCGACGACCACCGGCGGCACCGGAACGAATACGTTTGAGCTGGTCCCCTACACCAGCCAGGCCAAGCGGTTCTCGCTGCACGTCGATCACAGGATCAGCGACAAGGACCAGATCCGCGGAACGGTTCTGGTGGCGCACTACGGGCCGAATCCCGATGTGGGCTCCTCGAGCCTGCAGGGGGGCTTCTCGGGCGACGGCGAGCACAACACCAACACCATCCTGGGCTGGACGCACACCTTCTCGCCCACCCTGCTGATTGATACCTATGCCTCGTACTTCCACCTGCCCATCTATCGCACTCCGCAGAACGTGGGCACCAAGTGGGAGTCGATCATTCCCGGGCTGAGCTCGCAGCTGATCGAAGGCGCGCCGCAGATCTCCATTTCGAACATTACTTCCGTTTCCGAAGCGGGATCGAAGGACCTGGAACAGGCTGCCCAGATCAATTCGGCCGTCACCAAGGTATTTGCGCGCCACACCATCAAGACCGGCTTCTCCCTTATCTACGACAACCACTGGAACGATTCCGCGGTCAGCCCGCAGCGTGGTTCGTACTCGTTCAACGGGCAGTACACGTCGTGCACCACGTCGTTCAGCAGCGCCTGCACGAGTTCGGGCGCTCCCTGGGCGTTCGCGGACTTCCTGCTCGGCCTGCCCGCAACGACCGGCCAGGGAACACCGGGTAACTTCATCACCCGCAACATCTCCGAGCAATACGCGGCTTTTGTGCAGGATGACTGGAAGCCAACTCCGAAGCTGACGATCAACGTTGGCCTGCGCTACGATCTGCAGTGGTTCAAGCCCGGCCCCTACGGCGAGTTCTCGCTTTACGTGCCCTCCCTCAACAAGGTGATCGTATTCGGCAGCTCCTATCCGTCGGGCGCCATCTCCTCTTACGTCAACTCCCTGCAGGCGTCGAATTTGATCGCGCTGTCGTCCAACGCCAACATCTCCAGCAATCCCTTCGCCTTCCTGGGCAGGCCCGACAAGAACTTTGCGCCGCGCTTCGGCTTTGCCTACCAGGTGTGGCCGAACACCGTACTGCGCGGGGCCTTCGGCATCTACTTCAACCTGCTGCCGGCCTCCTACATGGGGGACATGTTCGGAACCCTTCCCTTCGAAGCTTCGGAAACCTTCACCAACTCAAAGACCTATGCCTCGGCCTTCACCATGAGCAATCCCTTCTCCGCAACCGGCGCCTACAGCGCCAACCCGTCAGTGAACGCGCAGCACAATCTGGTCACTCCTTACACCGAGGAGTACAACCTCGCCGTCGAGCATCAGTTCCCCGGCGCGCTCGATCTCCGCGTGGGCTACGTCGGCCAGCACAACCTGAAGCAAAACAATGCCAGCGGGTCGGGCACGACCACCATCAACCTCAATCTGGCCAATCCGCCAGTGGTGGGCTCTACGGCGCAAAGCACCAACCTGCACCAGCCCTTTGCCTCCATCCCTTTGAATGTGGTGCCCATGTTCCACAGCACCATGAACTCGCTGCAAATCGGCGTGCACAAGCAGTACAGCCGCGGACTTGCCGTGGGCGCCGAGTACCAGTGGACGAGAGTGCTGGGAACGGAAAACATCGAGAACCCGTCGGGCGCCTACGTCAACGACTCCTACGGGCCCATCGGTGGAATCACGCCTCAGGTTCTGCAGTTGAGCTACTTGTATGCGCTGCCGTTCGGACACGGGGAGGCATTGTTCGGCAGCGCCGGAGATCTGGCCAACAAGATCATCCACGGGTGGCAGCTCTCGGGCATCGTCGATGCGCAGACCGGCCAGCCCTTCTCCGTGACCTATTCAGCCCCCGGTTCGCCGGTGGGCCTGGTAAGCGGGCGCGCCAATGTCGTGCCGGGCGTGCCTCTCTATCCAGGGACGAAGAATAAGGCCGAATGGTTCAACCCAGCAGCGTTCACGGCGCCACCCTGCTACAACTCGGTAGAGACGGGAAGCGCCACGGTGAGTTGCGCGACTGTCTACGCCGCCGGACAGGCTGCGAATGTCCCCACCTATGCCACCTACGGAACCTCGGGCTATGACATGCTGCGCGGCCCGCGTTTCCAGGACTGGGACATGAGCCTGCAGAAGAATACGAGCTGGCACGACCACTACAACGTGCAACTGCGAGCTGACTCCTTCAACGTCTTCAATCACCCGAACTTTGCCACGCCCAACGCGAGTATTTCCAACACCTCCACCGTTGGGACCATCACGGGCATCAGCGGAACGCCGAGCTACGAGCAGCGTACGCTCGAATTCGCGATGAAGTTCAACTTTTAACCTGCATTGCCTCCTGATGCATGCAGACTGCGCTCTGCGGCCGTCTCCTTCCTGGAGCGGCCGCGGAACGTAGCCAGATCGCTGTGTTTTTTGAAGGCGGCGCGCCGAATCTCCTCCCCGGTCTCTGCCAGCCAGGTGTTCGTTAACTTCCCGCAGGAGCGCGGAACGGATGAAGATGACCAGGTTTGTCCTTCGGTCGCGAATCGCGACAGTGCTTTTTGCCAGTGTCGTTGTTGTTGCGGCGGCAGGCGCTGCGCCGCGGCATCCGGATGCGGCTTCACTCAACAAAAACAGCCGCGAGATCTTCGAAACTGCCATGCAGTGGGGCGACCAGTACTACGATGCGAAGGCGAAACTATGCCGCATGCCGCCCTCGCCTCAGTATGCTGAAGCGCACTTGCCCACCTATCTCGCTGTCCGCGAGTCAGGCTGGTATGCCGTGGGCCTCCTACTCCGCGATGGCTCGGGCGACCGCGAGCGCGCCGCGCAGATCCTCGACACCGTGCTCAATGCCCAGTATCGCGAGCCCGGCAAACCATGGGATGGAACCTTCCGCCGTACGCCTGCCGAGCCGGAACCAGGCACGCAGGCTGTCATGTGGCACGCTTACGATCCCAACTGGCGCGAGTTTGTCGGAACCACTTTCGCGCTCATTCTCACCGAGTATCCCAATCGCGTTTCAGAGGACCTGCGGCGGCGCATGATGGACGCCATCGATTACGCCGTTGCCGGCGAGATGAAGCAGGGCCGCCTCGTCCCAACCTACACCAACATCTCGTTGATGTACGGCTTTCTCTGGGATTTCGCAGCCGTGCGCGGCGGAAAGCCGGAATGGAAGGCGCAGGCTGAACAGTGGCAAAAAACCACCTACGATCTCTACAAGCAGCACGACGCCTTCTACGAGTACAACTCCCCCACTTACTCGGGCACCGACGTCTTCGGCCTCGCGCTCTGGCGCGACTACGGTTTTACTCCGCTCATGCGCAAACGCGGCAGCGAGATGGAGGCAGGCTTGTGGCGCACCACCGCGGACCTCTACAACGCCAACCTGCGCAACATCTCCGGTCCCTACGATCGCGCCTACGGCATGGACATGCAGAGCTACGTGAGCGTGATGGGCCTCTGGCTGCGCACCGTTCTCGATGCCGATCATGCCCCGCTCACCCCATTCAATCCACCCGCCCGCTTCGATCTGCCCGTCGATCACATCCCCGATTTGTGGATGGTGCCGCTCATCGTTGTGCTCGACACCAGAATTCCTTCCGATGCGATGGCCAGGTTCGAATCCTTCCCCGGCGAGCACCAGGTGAGGCGGCCCATCACCGATCAGCGCATCGCCACGGCGTGGATCGGAAAGACGGTGATCTATGGCGGCGAGGTCACCGGCCACACGCGCGAAGTGGATGCGCAAAGCCAGTTGCATCCCGTTACCGTGCAATGGCAGGCGCCGGAGGGCAAGATCGGGTGGATTCAACTCACGCGCAGCCCGGCAATCGACGCTTCGGCGGACAAGGGTGGGATCGTTATCTCTGCCGCGGGGGACGTCAGCTTTCGCATCAGCGCTCCGGCCATCGCGGCAAGCGACGCAACCGAGGCGCAATGGAACTTGCCCGGTCTTACGGTCCGCGTGAAAACAGACGCGAAGAGCTTTACGGCCGCGAAGCACGGGCCGTTTGTGGATATAGAGTACAAAGGCATGACATTGATGGTGCTCACTCTGACGCGCCAGGGCGAGTGAGACAGACTCCACTACGAAAGTCGTTTTCATGCCTCGTCTCGGCTGACTGCATCATCGCTACGACTTCGCAGGCTGAGCCAAGCGTTACAGTAATGGCCGACGAATCCGGAGAACATGCGTGGGACCACGGTGTCTGGCGGTCTCTCAAGAGGCTGC
>Ga0326727_10026763_pt1 | contig 10657 bp, 7 predicted proteins | sample MB2enrmetagenome_FD_207643 | JGI IMG/M metagenome (GOLD analysis project Ga0326727, IMG submission 207643) | Lab enriched peat soil microbial communities from McLean, Ithaca, NY, United States - MB29MY | ecosystem: Environmental > Terrestrial > Soil > Wetlands > Peat | place: USA: New York... | reverse complement strand
AGAGGGGGCGCCGTCGCAAGATAAGCCGTCGCCTCCTTCGCACGAGCAGCCGACATCGTCCTCCAGGGCGTGGTCGAGCCACGTGGAGCCTGCCCACCTGTGGCAGACCGGTTGCCCTTCCGCTAGCTCAAGAGATGCTCCTGAAAGGTGCAAGTGATGACTGGGACACCGCGCCTCGGAGCTGTTCTCGCATGTCGTCATCGAGGTTGACCGCGTCATCAGACCTTCGCCTCCCCCGGACAGCCGACGTCCCGATTGCGCGCTCACCGCCCTACGGTTACGCTTGCGTTGTCAACTAGATGTACTTGCGAGGGACATGAAAAGGCCGAGAGACCCTAAAGGGTCAGGACGACCAGGATATTCAACCAACTTTCGGCGCTCCGCGTTGCAGGGCGCTCACTTGGGGGATTGTCGCGGCAGGACTGCTGACGGCCAAGGACCGGGGATGCTCAGGTGAGTGCACCTCGCGACCGGCGCGGCGGCGGGGCGACGCAGTCGGCGCAGGCAGAGCGTCAGTCTCGGCAGCCTCAGACTGGTCGCAAGCGACGCGGGCGCAAGCGGCTCTTGGAACGTGACGCCTATTTGTCGGAGCTGCAATCGCTGTTCTCGGCCGACTGGGGACATCCGGTAGGCCCGATCGTCGTAAAAGGCCCGACCGGCATGGGTAAAACGGCGCTCGTCGGAGCGGCATGTCAATTGGCTGCGGACGCAGGCTGGGTCGTGCTGAAGGCTCGGGGCGATGCCCACAAGGCGCAAGTGCCTTTCTTCATTCTGCGTCGGCTCGTCGACTTCCAGGTCCATGAGACCTCCAGCGAGCCAACAGACGAAGATCAGCCAGAGGTCGTTGTTGCGAAGCTGGACGCCCTTATCCGGACGCTCTCCACCGCGCGAGGAGTGGTCATCTCGATTGACGATGCCCAGTGGTGCGATGAAGAGTCGAGCGAGTGGCTCTACAACCTCGGACCTTGGCCCTTGCCGCGGAGGGTTCGCTTACTCGTCAGCATGGCGAGCCGGTTGCCGGGGTTGCAGCTTCGTGCCATGGAGCAGATCGCCTCCGAGCGGTCCGCTCGCGTCATGTCCCTCGGCCCACTTTCGCCCGGAGCCATTGGCGTGCTCGCGCGAGAGTACTTTGGGCAAGCTCCTGAAGAGACTTTTGTCCGCGCCTGCCAGCAGGCAACCGGTGGCAGTCCGTCTCTTCTCTTTGCGCTGTTCCGGGAGTTGCATTCTGAAGGGATTCTCCCAGACCTAAGAGCGGTCGAGAAGATCGAGACCGCGACATCTCCAGCCGTCGCACTCTCGACCTTGACAAGGCTCTCCAGGTTGCCGCCAGAGGCGCCGCGTGTGCTCGAAGCTGTGGCGGTCGCTGGCGGTCCGATCGAACTGGACGTGGTCGCCGAGGTGATCGAGGTCGATACCGCGAAGGCCGGTGCGGCGGCTGACGCCCTGGCGGCGATCGACCTGCTGACACGCGATCGCCCGCTCCGTTTCCTGCAACCGCTGGTCCAAAGAACCGTTTATGCAGAGATTCCACCGACCCGTGCTGCCCAGCTCCATCTCAGAACGGCCAGGAGCCTGCAGGCCCGGGGCGCTCCGCTCGAGCAACTCGCCAAGCATTTGGCCGCGTCGGAACCCCATGGCGACGAGTGGGTAGCCAGCGTTCTCGAGGCGGCCGGGAACCTTGCCCTCAGCCAAGGATCTGCGATACAGGCCGTGCGCTACCTGAACCGGGCGCTCTCTGAGCAACCATTGGCTCGCAGTCGCCCCGACATCCTGCTCGGCTTAGCTCGAGCCGAGGCCTCACTTGGCGCCAGGTCGGCACTGGAGCATCTGCGTCTGGCACTGGACCTAGATGCGGAGCCCAAGGCGGTTGCCCAAGCAGCAGTACAAATGACTCGCACGCTCAGCGACGTCGCGATGAGGACCGAGCTCGGGCCGACCCTCGAAAGAATCGCCGGCATGCTCTCAAACGAAGACGTCGTCGACAAGGTCGATGTTGCGGTCGCCGCTGCACTGTTGGGCAGATCGCCGCTCGCTCCGGTCTCGGCCGCCAGATCCCTGGCGTCGGTCCTTACCTCGCGCCGCTCTCCCCGGACTCGCGCCGAGCGAGAAGGCCTCGCTCTTCTTGCGGTTGTGAACAGCGGCAGCCCGAAGCGAGCCCGCCCGGCGGAAGTCGCGGCGATGATACGGCGCGCTCTGCTCGGCGCGGAGCTCGTCAGCGACGGTCCCCTGGCATGCGAACTGTGGGCGCGCGCCCTTCTTGCGCTCGCGCGCGCGGATGAGTTCGAAGAGGCAGACCAGATTGCCCGTAACGCCCAGACCGCAGCACGTTCGCAGAATCTCGAGCTCGCCGATGCCGAGTTCTCTGTGACCCTTGCAATGTCGCTCGCGCTCCAAGGCTCGCTCGTCGAAGCGGAACGGGAGGCAAACTGGGCGCTTTCTGCCGCTGAGGGGCAACCGTGGATCAGGCGCTCGGAAGCCCTGGCGTGCCTCGCTGGTCTCTTGTTGGACCAGGGACGATCCGAGGAGGCGGAGGACCTCATCTCGCGGCTCGATGACCCCGAACTCCAACCATCGCCGATCGAAGGGCCCCTGCTCCTCGAGCAGCGCGGGCGGCTTCGCTCCCTGCAAGGGCGACGGGCCGACGCCCTCGCCGACTTCTTCAGCGCTGGTCGACGAGCGGACGAGTGCCACATCGACAGCCCAGTTGTGACGATCTGGCGCAGCGAGGCGGCCCTCACTCTGGCAGCTGAGGGCCGCTACGAGGACGCTCAGCGTCTTGCCGAAGAGAACCTTGAACTCGCGCGCGGCCACGGAGCCGCATGGGTAGTGGGCTCAGCCATGCACGTCCTGGCTTGTGTCGGCATGCCGGACGAACGTCTTGCCCTGATCGAGGAGGCAGTTCAGCTTCTCGAGGGCTCACCGGCTCGCCTCCGACTGGCAAGCGCGACGATCGATCTCGGTCGGTCACTGCGAGAATCTGGTGCTTCCCCCCGGAGAGTTAGAGAGACGCTCCGGAGTGGTGCGGATCTAGCCTTTAGAAGTCGCGCGGCGCCACTGATCTTGAGCGCCACAACCGAGTTACGTCGCAGCGGAGCGCGGCCTCGCCGGCTCGCCCTCTCCGGCGCTGCCGCGCTTACGGCGAGCGAACGCCGCGTCGTCTCGCTCGCGATCGAAGGTCTCAGCAACGCGGAGATCGCGGCAACACTGGTCCTGGCCGAGAAGACCGTCGAGGGGCATCTCAGCCACGCCTTCCGCAAGCTCGGTATTCGCTCGAGGCGTGAACTCGAAGCGAAAGGTGGCTCGGAACGCACTGAGCACTATCCGATTGGTGAGCTGATGCCTCGACTCGAGCGACTCTCCGACTAGACACGTCTCCGCTTAGACACGCCGCGTCGTACAGCGCTCATGTCGCGCGGCCCGGCATCACCGAGCCGATGAGGAGCTCGTGACGGCCAGGGCGGCAGTCCTGGAAGCCGCGAGTTCGCAAGCCAGCCCTGTAGGGGCGCAGACGCCCTTGTCGCGGGGATCCCAGGTGCTTGGACCGTCGTTCGCGCCAAGTTGGCAGCTGTGGTCGGAATCGGTGACCGGCCGTCATTCCGTGATGCCCTCTTGTCGCTCGGTCTTATCGGGAAATAACAAGGGTATCGCGAGCTCTATTGCAAGGGTTCGTGAACGAAGCAAACGGGTGAGCGGCCGGAAAGTGTGGGGTTGGGGAGTCGTGATTTCCTACTTATACTGAGTAACTCTTCTCTCACTATGGAAATCACACTTATCACCGAGGGCACGTATCCCTTCCACCACGGTGGAGTCAGCGTATGGTGCGATCAGCTCGTGCGCGACCTCGGCGAATATCGGTTTCGTATCGTCGCGCTCTGCGCCACGGGTTCGGAACCAAGTGTCTGGGAAAGCCCCGCCAATGTGGTCGCCGTCGACAAGTTGCCGCTATGGGCATCAATGCCAGAGCGACAGAAGCGAAAGGTGCAGCGGACGTGCTTACCCGCCTGTGCGCGGTTCCTCTCGAGCCTCGCGATCGGAAGCGGCGGCGCAGGTTTCACCGAGTCGCTGCGCGAGCTTGGCGAGCTTGCCCAAGCAGGAGAGCTATCGGGCACGCTGTCCTCGAAGGAGGCGGTGGATCTGCTTCTGGCGGTCGCTCCGGTCTGCAGCGATCGGAGCGGCGAGGCCGGCCCGGGACGTCTGAGCGTGGCCGACGCGGTTGATGTCCTTAGTCTGCTCGAGCACTTCCTGCGCCCGTTGGCGAGCCCACCACCGGAGTCGGAGCTCTGCCACTCTGTGGCGAACGGTCTCGGAGCCCTTCCAGCATTGGCGGCGAAATGGTCGCGGGGAACACCCTTCTTGCTCACCGAGCACGGCCTTTACCTGCGTGAGCGCTACCTCTCCTACGGACCTGGGACGCTCAGTCAACCAGCGCGAGCAATCGTCCTGCGTTTCTTCAGACTCCTGATCGAGACCGCCTACGAAAATGCGGACGTCATCGCTCCTGGAAGCGCGTACAACCGCCTCTGGGAACTGACGAATGGGGCAGCGCCGGCTCGAATCCACCCCGTCCACAACGGGGTCGACCCGGCCTGCTTCCCGGTCGCAACTAGTGAACCAGCTGTCCCGACTCTTTCGTGGATCGGGCGTATCGACCCGTTGAAGGACGTTGAGACTTTGCTTCGCTCGTTCCATCTGGTGCGAAGGGCGGTGCCCAACTGCCGACTCCGGATCTTCGGAAGGGCGCACGAAGGCCAGGAGGACTATCAGCGCCGCTGTGTCGAACTCAGCGCTGAGCTGGGTCTCGATGGCGCGGCGACCTTCGAGGGTCCTGTCGAGTCGCCTCTCGAAGCCTATTACGCCGGACACGTCGTGCTGCTCACCAGTATCTCAGAAGGTCTGCCTTACACCGTCGTAGAGGCGATGGCCTCAGGCCGGCCCGTCGTGGCAACCAACGTCGGCGGAGTCGCTGAGGCGGTCGGTGATGCAGGGATCCTCGTGTCGCCGCGGAACCCCTCGGAAACCGCGGCGGCATGCGTGCGTCTGCTGACCGACTCCGCTTTGAGACACGCGCTCGGCGAGGCCGCCAGGAGGCGAGTGATTGAGCGGTTCACCGCGGAACGCTGTTTCGCCGAGTACCGGAGCTTGTACGCACGACTGACGATGTCCCGTCGCGAACGCATCCTCCGGCTCCTGGCGCGACCTCCCGCTCTCCCTCTCAGCTCGATAGAGCCTCGGGCCCTGGCCCTCGAATGCGCAGGATCGTCGTGACCGGCCACCGACCACGCCTTGAAACGGCTTCAGTGAGTCCAGCAAGGCCCAGCGATATCCCGTTGCCTGCGGCGTTCGCCGAGATCGGCGACGAGGTACCCCCTCCCCTGCTTGGCGTGGTTGCCGCCGCTATAGACCGGCTCGAGATCGCCGCGGCCCTCGAGACATGGGGTCTGAGCAACGCCTTCGTGCGTGAGCGCCTTGGTCAGGGTGACGTGTTCAGCCTCGCCGAGCAGCTCTATGACGAGGTGGAGTATCGGACGGTCCCCGTATCCGACACGCGGGCAAGGCGTCCCGGCCACCCCATCGACCTCGCTCGTGGCCTTGTGTTTGCGGCGCCGACGCTTATGTTCGCCGGTGCCGCCGTCGCCCTGCGGACACGGCTTTCGTGGTGGTCAATGCCACTGGCTTTGATCTGCGGGTGGACACTGGGCCAGTTCGTGTCCTTCGTGGGCTTTTCCCAGCGCGCTGGCGGGAAGGCCGCAGAGTCAGCAGTCGCTTGGAGCCTGATCGCCGCTGTGATCTGTTGCGCCGGCCTCGGCTTTGCCGCCGATGTGCTGCTTGGTGGCGGGATGGACGCAATCCTTCTCGCGGTCATCGCCTGCATCTTCATGACGGCCTCCGCTGTCCTCGTCGCACACGACGAGATGCACCTTGTCGCGCTCATGCTCGTCCCGGGAGCAATCGGGGCACTCGTCTTCATCACCCATGAGCCCTTCTCCCTGTCGGCGCCTATCGCGGCCCTGCTCGCTGGCACGAGCGTGCTCATCATGCTGGCCGCCGCCTTGCGGCACATACCGGCCTGCTGGTGGCATGTGCCACCGGTCCCCCGCGCGAGTCGCGTCGCCGCGTTCCGTTACGCCGTGCATGGCCTTTGTTGCGGATTGTTCGTTGCCCTGTTCGTAGCGCTTGATCCCGCTCAGAGCGGGACGCGTGGCTGGCCGGCGGTCGCCGCCTACCCGATGATCCTTTCCCTGGGCGTGATGGAGTGGCAGCTGCGCTCGCTTCGTTCTGCAGCTCGACAGGCCCTGCTCCGCTCTTACACCCTGGCCCGGTTCACCCGCCTTGCACGAAAGGCGCTCTTTCGCTCCGCTTCGTCCTACCTCGCCGCCTTGATCGTCCTCACCGCTTTGGTGCAAGCTCTCGCCTTCGCCCGAAGCGCACGGCCGTCGACGACACTGGTCGTCGACGCTACGTTGCTGGGCACCGCCTTCTTCCTCGCCTTGGTGGTCGCCTCGTGCGGTCGGATGGACCTTGTCCTGCGGTGCTGGCTCGCTGGGTTCACTGTCTACGGGGGTTGGCTGCTCATTGCCTGGGCGACCCGATCGGGCATATCCAGCTCCACCGCCAGACTCGCCTTTTGCTCGGCAACGTCGGTCGCGCTCGTCGGCCTGGCCGCCGCCGCCTCTGTCTCGATCGCCAATCCCAACTGTCACTCTTGAATGTCACATCGGAGGAAGTGATGCCAGAAATTGTCGCAGTGACCGGAGGGGATGGCTTCATTGGATCCCACCTGGTAGAGGCGCTCGTCCGCGCAGGCCATCGCGTGCGGGCGATGGCGCTGTACAACTCCTTAGGTTCCTGGGGCTGGCTCGACGATCTGGCCCCCGACATCCTGGCGTCAGTTGAAGTGCAACTCGGAGACGTGCGCGACCGTGAGTGCGTGCTCGCCCTCATGCGGGACGCCGACGTCGTCTACCACCTTGCTGCGCTCATTGCGATTCCGTACTCGTATCGGGCGCCTGCGTCCTACCTCGAGACGAACGCCTTCGGCACGTTGAATGTGCTCGAGTCGGCCCGGGTTCTCGGTACGCCGCGAATTGTCCACACATCGACAAGTGAGGTGTATGGAACTGCGCGCACCGTGCCGATCGACGAACATCACCCATTACAGGCACAGTCTCCCTACGCGGCATCGAAGGTCGCGGCCGACAAGCTTGCTGAAAGCTACAACCTGAGCTTCGGACTGCCGGTTGTCACCCTTCGGCCTTTCAATACCTATGGCCCGCGGCAATCGGCTCGCGCGGTGATCGCGACGCTGATCTCTCAGGTGGCCGCTGGGTCAAGGTCTCTTCAAGTCGGCTCGCTTGATCCTGTCCGGGACTTCAACTATGTGGCCGACACGGTCTCTGCCTTTATAGCTGTCGGAACTGCTCCCCACGAACAGGTCGTCGGCCAGGTGCTGAACGCCGGATCGGGCATTGGGATATCGGTGGGCGAGCTCATAACCCTGATCGGCGAGGTGATGGGGGTGGAGCTCGAACCCGTGCTCGACGCGCAACGGTTGCGGCCTCCGAACTCAGAAGTGATGCGGCTTATCTGTGACAGCACGATGCTCCAGAAACTCACCGACTGGCAGCCTGCTCACAGCCTAAAAGAGGGCCTCACCCTCACGGCCGCGTGGTTCAGCGACAAGGCGAACCTTCGGAGGTACAAGACCGATGTATACAACATCTAGAATAGCCGAGAGACCCGTCCGGCGCGTCGCTACGAGCGCCCCACCTTGCAAGGAGGCGATCATCCTTGCGGGAGGAAAGGGCTTGAGGTTGCGTCCGTACACGACCCTGATCCCCAAGCCGCTTGTGCCCATCGGCGACCGGTACTCGGTGCTCGAGGTCGTGCTGCGACAGCTCTCCGCCCAAGGATTTGTCCGGGCGATCGTCACCATCGGTCACCTCGGTCAGTTGGTGCAGGCCTACGCAGGTGACGGTTCGCAGTGGGGCATCGAGATCGTCTACATGTCCGAGGAGTCCCCACTTGGAACGATGGGGCCCGTCCTACCTGCGCTCGACATGCTCCCGGAGCACTTCGTCGTGATGAACGCCGACGTGCTTACCAACCTCCGCTACGACGACCTACTCAACGCCCACGTGCTAAGCGGCGCCGCACTCACTGTCGCCGCCCAGCAGCGGGAGCATCGAGTGGAATTCGGGGTCCTCGACGTGACTGACCGGCGGATCACCGGGTTCTCGGAGAAACCCGTGCTCACCTACCGCGTCAACATGGGCATCTACGCAGTCTCGCGGCAGGCCTTGGAGCGCTACCAAAGCGGGCTTCCTTGGGGCTTCGACGATCTCATCCTGGACCTTCTCCAGCGGGGTGAGCGCGCGGCGACGTACGACTTCGAGGGGTACTGGCTGGACATTGGCCGCCCCGACGACTACGACCAGGCCAACCGGGAATTCGAGCTCCTAAAAGAGGAGTTCCTCCCGAATGGCTGATCAGCGGCTCCGCTTCCTCGTTCTTGGCGCAAACGGGTTCTTGGGCGGTCACGTGGCGCGCCTGATTGAGTCTGGTTTCGGCGAGGGCATCTTCGTTGCCCGCCGCCGCCCGCACCCGACGGCGCCCGGCGAATGGGAGGAGTTCGACGTCGTTCAGGAGTCGGAGCGGGCACTCGGGCGACTGCTCGAGCGTCATCGGCCGGATGCGGTGGTCAACTGTGTCGGCGCGACCACGGGCTCGCCCGGCGAGCTGAAGCGGGTCAACCTGCTCGCCACCTCCAGACTTGTGTCTGCTCTGGCACAGGGCTCGGGAACGCACCTCGTCCAGCTCGGCTCGGCCGCCGAGTACGGGCCCTCCGAAACCTTGGCGCCGGTGCGCGAGACGACGCGGGCGCGGCCGGCGAGCGACTATGGGGCGACCAAGCTGGCCGCCACCGAGCTGGTCGCCGAGGCCGTCGGGAACGGTCAGATCAGCGCCACGGTACTCCGGGTGTTCAATCCCATCGGTGCCGGCGCGCCTGGATGGTCGCTTGTCGGCCACGCCGTGCTGGCGCTGCGCGAAGCATCGAGGAGCGGCGCGCCATCCGTAGTGCTGGGCCGGCTCGACAGCTCCCGCGACTTCATCGACGCCAGAGACGTCGCCCGGGCGGTGCTGGCGGCCGCCTCGCGCCGCGGCAGGTCGGCAGAGGTCCCGGTCATCCTCAACGTCGGCCGTGGGATCCCGGTCTCAACCCGCTGGATCGTCCGCCGCCTGGCGCGTATAGCCCATTTCGAGGGCGAGATCATCGAACACGACGAGTCGTCGCGTCGCTCGGACCTAGTCGTCTCGCAGTGGGCTGACACGACTGCCGCTCGCGTCTCACTGGGGTGGGTGCCCCGCTATCTGCTGTCCGAGGCGCTGGTCGAAGCGTGGACGCTAAGGCCCTTACCGTCCCCTGCCGAATTGCACGTCACCCCGCCTGACCCGACTTGCTTCGAGATGCCCTCACCCCCGAAGCGTCTGCAGGTGCCGCCCCCAGGTCTCGATCTCCAGCCCCAAGGTGCAACAACCAGGTACCACTCCAGTGTCTAGAAGTTCAAACCCAAGTTCGGCAATTTCCACTCGAATGGAGCTTCTGTGCGACGTCTGATTTCCCTCTTGAAGCTCGCCTCGGCGTCAGCTTTGGTTGTCGGTGCGAGCGGTCTGGTCGCGCTCGGTGCCGCCTCGGCGGCCACGTCGGCGTCGACATTGGATCTGAACGTGTTGCTCATCGGGACAGGATCATCCGATCCCACAACGGCGGCCTGGCAGGCGGCATTGAGCAACGAGGGTGTGCCCTACACGGTGGTGACAGCCACTGGTGCATACGGATCCGAGACGGTGGGCTTGCCGACCTTGTCGTCGGGGAGCACCGGCTACTTCAACGGCGTCGTCATCGCCGACTCCCCGGCCGGGTTCGCGGCCGGGGAGCTGACCGCGCTGGACACCTACGAGGCGACGTTCGGAGTGAACCAGATCGACGGCTACACCTACCCGTACTTGGGGGAGACCGAAGCGTCGGCCGGCGCCCTGGACGGCACCACGGCGACGTTGACCGCGGCCGGCCTGGCGGCACTGCCCGCTCTGGCCGGGCCGATCCCCTTTGCCACCGGCACCTACGGCTACCCCGCCACGGTGAACGCCGGGGCACCGTTCACGCCCTGGTTGGACAACTCCACCGGCAACGTGCTCGCCGGCGTGTACCAGCACCCGAGCACCGACCCGCAGGCAAACGTCGCCGAGCTCGAGCTCAACTTCGACTACAACGCCACCCAGCTGCAGTGGCTGCTGCTCGCCCCTGGGCTCATCAACTGGGTGACCCAGGACACCCATCTCGGCCTTTACCGCAACTACGTCGAGATGGACATCGACGACACCTTCACGCCCGACAACGCCTGGAGCACCACTCTCCACGACAACGACTACTCCGACGCCGACTCGCTGCGCATGGACCCCGCCGACGTCATCAACGCCGCCGACTGGTCCAACCCGACCCAGGAGGACACCCCGGGCGCCCGCCCATCCGGTGAGCCGACGACGCCTTTCCGCTTGGACCAGCTGTTCAACTACGGGGGCACCGTCGAGTACCAGAACGGCGAGCTGGACCTGCCCGGCGAGCCCACCTGCACCGGCACCCTCGATGCCGCCGGCA
>Ga0326727_10026761_pt1 | contig 10658 bp, 8 predicted proteins | sample MB2enrmetagenome_FD_207643 | JGI IMG/M metagenome (GOLD analysis project Ga0326727, IMG submission 207643) | Lab enriched peat soil microbial communities from McLean, Ithaca, NY, United States - MB29MY | ecosystem: Environmental > Terrestrial > Soil > Wetlands > Peat | place: USA: New York... | reverse complement strand
ACTTTGGTTCCGTTCGTGAAAACGAGGAAGAGGCAATCCGGGAATTCGCGCAGCAAGCCAGCCAGACCGGGCATCAGAAACGGCTCACCGCCCGCGATCACGAACCCAAACACGCCCAGATGACGGGCCTGTTGGATCACCTGTTTCCAGGCCTCCGCGTCGAGCACCGCGTCCGTCCTTTTCCCGACGTTTCCCGCCGCCACCGCGAAGCAACCGCTGCAGCGCAGATTGCACACAGACGTGACGCTGAGGATCATAAACGGCGGGACCTGCAGCCCGGACCGAGCCGCTTCCTGCCGCAGCCGTCCCGACTCCTGGAAGCGCTCCAGAAGTTTCAGCCAGGCAGGTACGGATTGCGGCGACTGAGCTATCAAAGGGGCGAGAGCCCGCGCGATTCTCTGGTTGGTGTGCTCAGCCAGATCGCGAAGCGTCGACGAACAGCCGGCGTCGCGTCCCTCCGTTGCAGGAATCATTGTCCTCTGCTGACAGGTACGCGCAGTATGACGGCCATGTTCCCGGATTCTGTGGGCCGGCGGCGAAACGGCAAGCGTCCGGCGGACGCCGAAAGTCAGCCCCGCTGGTAAACTTGGGATTTGAAAACAGCTATTATCGGTTTGCCCATGGTGGGCAAGACGTCTTTGTTCACCATCCTGACGGGCGTGCATGAGGCGGCACGGGTCGGGTCGCTTGAAGCGCGCGTCGGCGTGACGAAGGTCCCGGATTCGCGTCTTGCGGCCCTCGCGTCCGTCTTCGACCCAAAGAAGATCACCCACGCTACCGTTGAATACCTCGACTTCCCGGCCATTTCCAAGGAAGCTCTGCGCGACCCCAGCTACCTGGCCAGCCTCCGCGTGGTAGACGCGCTGGCGCACGTTCTGCGCGTTTTTCAGAGCGATGTCGTGCCGCACGAGAAAGGCTCCGTGGATCCGCTGCGCGACCTCGACGATGTCGACACCGAGTTGATCCTCAGCGACCTGGTGGTGGTTGAGAAGCGCCTCGAGCGCCTGCAGAAAGATCGCAGGAAGATCAAAAACCTGGAGCTGGATCGAGAGTTCGAGTTGCTGGAACGCTGCCGCGCGCTCCTCGAAGGGGGAAGCGCTTTGCGTATGCTGGAGCTATCGGCCGACGACGAGAAGCGCATCCGCGGATTTCAATTTCTCTCGCAGAAGCCGATGTTGGTGGTTCCGAATCTGGGCGAGGTGGAAGCCGCGCGCCTTCACGAGATCGAGCAGGAGTATCGTGATGGACCTCTCGCCGGCCGCACCCACACGGAAGTGGCGGCGATCTGCGGCAAGGTGGAGGCGGAGCTGGCCGAGCTGGCGCCGGAGGAACAGGCCGAGTATCTGGCCAGTTATGGTTTGAAGGACTCAGGTCTCGAACGGCTCATCGCGGCGACGTACCGGTTGCTCGGCCTGATGTCGTTCCTGACCGCCGGCGAAGACGAGGTTCGCGCGTGGACCATCCCCATGAACAGCCCCGCGGTGAAGGCGGCCGGCGCCATCCACAGCGATTTCGAGAAGAAATTCATTCGCGCCGAAGTGGTGAACTGGCAAGCGCTGGTGGATCACGGTGGCTACGCCGGCGCCCGCGAGAAGGGCCTGCTGCGGCTCGAAGGCAAAGAGTACATCGTCCGTGACGGCGATGTCCTGGTGATCCGGCACTCGTGATGCGCTACCCGCCGCTGGATCGTAACATCTTTCCAGTCTTCAGATAATACTCGAGCTGCTCAGTGAGTTTGCGATTTCTGTCCATCCCGCGATCGTTAATGTGCGCGTTTCCCTGCTCGGTGAGGCCGGTGAATATGTGCGTCCACGTCAGCTTGGTTCCGGCGGCGGTCCGCTGCAGGGTGATGTCGAGACGTGTTGCCATCAGCGGGCTCACCACAATGAACTCGATCTTATTGGGCGCGTCATACCGGGTCACGCACCAGGTGGATACGCCATGCGGGCTGCTCGTCTGGAAAATGCAATTGTCTTCAGCCACGCCCGATTGGCTGAAAATCATGTCGCAGGACCACCCCTCCACCCAGTCGTACTCGCGAACAGGGCAGAGCAGGGGGAACACGGCCTCCGGCGGGAAGCTCAGATCATGCGTTGATTCCGTTCTCGCCCTCGCGCCGCGAAAACCAGTAGTGGGACCGCCGTTAACAAAAGCGCCGGCGAAGCCAATGTCTCCCAGCGTTGCCAGAAACTCGCTGCGTTTCATAACCACCTCCAGCCCCGACTGTGAACTATGAAGCGGTAGACAGGTCAAGATCTTTTCGTAGCGTGCGATATTGTTTCGGGGAGGCCCTCTGAGCGAAGACGTCTACGACCTGGTCCCTTATCCTGGGCACGCGTACCAGAGCGCCCATCCTGATGCCATGGCGGTTGCGGCCACGCTGTTCGGGATGGAGCCCACGCCGGTGGAACATTGCCGCGTCCTCGAAATCGGATGCAACCAGGGCGGCAACATCATCCCCATGGCCTTCGGGCTGCCGAACAGCCAGTTCACAGGGATTGACCTCGCGCCCGGCACCATCGCCCGCGCGCAGGCTTCCATCGATCGTCTGGGCCTGACGAATGTCCACGTCCACGCGATGAACCTTCTCGATGCCGGGCCGGACCTCGGCAAGTTCGACTACATCATCGCCCACGGCGTTTACTCATGGGTGCCCGACGCGGTGCGAGAGAAGCTTCTCGCCGTCTTCCGCGCGCACCTCAATCCGAACGGCGTCGCCTACGTCAGCTACAACACCTATCCGGCGGGCCATCTTCGCCAGCTTTCGCGCGATGCGGTACAGTTTCACGGCGCCCGCGCGGGACTCTCCGGTGAAGAGCGTGTGCGCGAGGGGAAGGCGTTTCTGAAACTGTTGATGGAATCGGCAGATGCCGGCAGCATCGCTAAGGCCGTCTATCAGGATGAATTCGAGCGACAGGCGAAGCGAAAGGACCGGGGCATCTTTCACGACGAACTGAGCGATGACTTCAGGCCGTTTTATTTCACCGAGGTTATCGGAGCGGCCGACGCCCACGGCCTGCAGTTCCTCAGCGAGACACGCCTGCGCGACATGCTCAACCCGCGCGTGAATCCCGAAGTGCTGCGGATGTTGAGCGAATCCGTCGCGGACGACCTGATCGCATTTCAGCAGTATGTCGATTTTCTGGTTTTCCGCGGTTTTCGGGAAACGCTGCTGTGTCATGCCGAAGTTCCATTGCGGCGCGATGGGCTGGCCGGGCGGGTCACGAAGATGCGGATCGCGTCGCCATTACGGAGATTCGGCGAGGCCGCCGATGGCGCGGTAGAATTCAAGATGCCGCGGGGGAAGGGAAATATCCGAACGACACATGCCGTGACCATCGCCGCCATCGAACATCTTCAGGAAATCTGGCCACGCGGCGAGGCGTTCGAGGATGTGCTCGCGGCGATCGTGTCTCAAATTCCCGAGGAGTCGCGACATGACGCCCGCGACGGCCTGGCGGGAGCGATGCTGAAAGTCGCTGCCATGGGACTAGCCGATTTGCGTACGCACGATGTGTCCGTGGCATCGCGGGTCAGCGAACGCCCGCTGGCCAGCCGACTGGCTCGGATGGAGGCGCAGGAAGGCGACGTAATCACTACACTCCTGCATCGAAGCATCCATATGGAGGATGAGCTGGCCCGGCGCTTCATCCAACTGCTGGACGGTATGCGCGATCACCGCGCGCTCGTCGATTGCCTGTCTGCCGACTATCCGGCCGTTCCCCGCGACACAATTGACGCGCAGGTTCGCAGCAATCTACTGGAGCTTTGCCGCTTCGGCGTGATGATCGCGTAGAGCCTACGGAATCACCTGAAAATCGGCCCAGGTCGTGGCCGTCTTTGGATGATTGCCCCCGCGATCCGTGACCACCGCCTTCAGGTAATATTGCCCCGGCTGGAGCGACTGGCCCAGGTGCAGCACACCACGTACCGCCTGCCCGCTTTCGCCGACCAGGGGCCGTACTACGACCGGCTCGGTCAGGATTTGCGTACCGTCCCGATAGAGTTGAATTTCACCTTCGAGGTTCGCTAATTGGCGGGAGCTCTTGTCCGTTTCAACACGGGAGACGAACGCCAGGCGGCCGCCGGCGTGAAATTCCCGAAGAACCGCGGTGGCGTCGTCGAACCGGCTAGCGTTCGCCGCCGACGCATCATCCAGCCGCAGAGAGGCAAGGGCGATGTGCCGGCGCTTGAGGTCGGGGATATCGATATATTGTCCGGCCGAGCCAATGCTCGAGGAATAACTGTCGCGCACCGAGACACGAATCTGATATGGCCCGGCATGCTGCACCGGAACGTCGAGACTGAAAAGCAGACCATACTGGAACATTCGCTGCAATTCGGTGCTTGTGGCCGTGAGCGGAATGTGGCGGGCGAGACGCGCCAGAGGATCGATGCCGTATCCGAATGCCAGAATCACGACATCAATCTCAGCTTTGTTGGTTCCATCGGGGCCAGCCTGAAAGTGAATGTCGTGCGGATCGATATATAGCAGATTGTGCACGACGGCTTGTCCCTCGGGCGTACACGTAAACAACGCAGTCAGACGGACCCGCATGGCCGATTGATTGAAAAGCGATTGCACCGCTGCGCGCATCTGCGTCTGGGGAGTGTCCAGCTTCGGGAGCGACGCCTCGTCCGTTTCACCGATGAACCCGGAGCGGGAACGCACTCGCAATCCCGCCGCGTTCAGCTTCACGCGGATGGAATGGAATCCGGGCTTGGTCTTCGCTGGTCCGTTGGCGATATCGGCGGGCGCTTTGAACCCGATCAGGTAATAACCGTTCTGATCTTCCTCGATGGACTGCATCGCCTCGGAATACCCATTGCTATTGATGGTGGCGGCGCCGCCCGTATCCTGCGCGAGTTGCATCAGCCCTTGCTGGGTCTCCCACAGGTGCAGTGATTTTCCGGGACGCACGTACTGCAACCCGCGGGCATCCACGGCGTAAATCACCGTTCCGGATCGATTCGCCTTGTCCACGAGACGCCGCATCATCTGGACCAGGGCTTCGTCCAGCGGACCGCTCAGGGTGTTCCCATGATTGCCAATCTCAGGCAGAAGGGACAGACCATCAGAGAACAATACAACGGCTTTCCTGCCGCCCACTTGCCGAAGTTCATCCAGCAGTTCGTCGAGCGTGCCCAGCGTTCCCACTTCCAGATCCTGTTCAAGGCGCTCCCGTTCGTCCTCTTCACCCCGGATAGGCGGCACACTCGGACCCTGCACTCCGCCTGCCTGATGGGACCGGTGCTCTTCTTCCTCGTCCTCCATGAGTGCGTCGAGCTGAAGCCGGCCTCGTGGATTCCACCGCAGATTCTCTGCGGCCGCTTCGAGCACGTGCTTGTCCGAGGTGAATTGCTGGAACACGCTGTTGCTGCGGCCGGTCTCCCAAATCGCCACCAGATCGCCCGGCTGCATCTGCTCGTCGATAAACTTCCGCAGAGTGCGCCGCACTGTGTACATGCTCTCGAAAGACAATCCCAGATCGTCCACCAACAGAACCATGCTGCGATGGACATCGGCGGGTTTTACGATCCATGAAGGGCTGGACGGGCTCGGCGACAGGGCTGGCCGGTTGACATCGGGCGAATCGAGGCGAATATACGAGAAATTCGTGATCGATTGCGGCTTGCCGTCCATCACCACTGTAAAGTCGCCGGGCTTGAGGTTGGTGACCTGGTGCCCTTTCGCATCGGTGACCACCGCGTCCACCTGCACCAGCGTCGTGGTCACGCTGAATACGGTGTTGTCGGGAGACCGCGTGTCGGGCTGTTGCGCACGCGCGGCAAATGTGACGATCAGCGCTGCCAGGATAAACCGGATCATGCGTTGCTCAGGATAACAGACGCCAAACCTCGCACAAACGTGGAATTACCGCTCGGCTATTCGGGAGCTCCGTTTTCGCAGCTCCGGCGCATTGGCCCGATAAGTGGGCAATTGGGAAAAGCTCAGCAATATTGCCGCGATCACCAGACAACCCCAGGCAAACCAGTCGCCGAATTGTGAATAAGGCGTCATTCGCGTTTCCGGCGAATACCGGAACCGGCCGGTGGATTCCTCATACATGGGCAGGCCGCCGGTGACACGACCGGCGGGGTCCACAACGGCGGTGATTCCATCGTTGGTGGCGCGCAGAATCCAGCGGCCGTTCTCGGCGGCACGCATTCGCACCAGCAGAAGATGTTGATGCCGAGCCGCGCTGTGGCCGAAATAGCCATCGTTGGAAATGTTCACAAGCACTGTAGCGCCTTGTTTGACGAACCGCCTTACGAGGTGCGGGAACGCCGATTCGTAGCAGATGAACGCGCCAAGCCGGTCTTCACCGGAGGGAAACACGACGATCCGCTGGCCGGGGCTGAAATCGCCCGCCTCCTGCGAAATGCGATTCACCCAGCCAAACAATGGCGGGATGAATTCGCCGAAGGGAACCAGGAACATCTTGTCGTAGCGATCCACCGGATGGCCGTCCGGCGCCAGCATCACGGCCGAGTTCAGTGGCTGGCCCGCGCGCGTCTCCGCCACCGTTCCGAAGATGAACCAGGCGTGCTCCTCTCTTGCAAGTGCGGTGACTTTCTCACGAAAACCAGGATCGGCATAGTAATAAAATGGTCCGGGCGATTCAGGCCACACCATCAGATCGGTCTTGCCGGCAGTGGCGGCCGCAGAGGTCAGATTCACCAGGCGGCGCTCGGCCATGTCCGCGGTCACCGGCGACCAGTCGGCATCTTCGGGAAGATTCGGTTGCACCAGCACCGCTGTGCGGGTTCCTTCACGGGGCGGGGGAAGAGCAGGCAATAGCGGCAGCAGCACCAGCGCCGCTAACCATGCCAGCTCACGCCGCGACCGCCGCGCAAGCAACATGGCGATAGTGGCCGCGATCAGCGCGAACACGAACGACAATCCATAAACGCCCACCAATGGCGCCAGCCGCATTGGGAGAGCCATATCGATGCCGGCGTCACCCAATGTTAGCCACGCGAATCCCAGCGGACCGTGTGTGCGTTCGATGCCGGTCCACAATGCGGCCACTGCGGGTATCGCGTACCAGCGTGATAACAGCGCGCCTGCCAGCATACTGAAGAGAGCCACGTGCAGCGATTTGGCCAGCGAGAACAACAGAAAAGTACCCCACCCGCCCCACCGTCCCATGCCGCCGTGTACTTCCAGCACGAACTGGATCCAGTAACAGGTGGCGAACCAGTAGACGTTGCCGGCGGCATAGCCAAGAAGGAAACGGTGCCAGGGGCGCGGCTCCCAGAAGAGCGCGAGCAACAGCGGCGTCAACGCCACGGGCGCCAGGAATACCCAGTTGAAGGGAGGAAACGTGAAGACCAGCAGTGCCGCGGTGAGCAGCGCCAGTGCGTATTTAATCCAGAGCGCGGGAAGCGTGCTCATTCACCATATCCGCCATATAGGAGCTGCGCACGTACGGTCCGCTGAAGACGGCGCGAAAACCGAGGCCGAGGCCATATTGCCGATACGCTTCGAACTGTTCCGGGCGCACGTATTCGGCCACGGGCAAGTTGCGCCGGGTCGGCTGCAAATACTGGCCAATGGTCACCACGTCGACATTCACATCCAGAAGGTCCGTCATCAGCGCTTCCACGTGCTCCGGACGCTCGCCCAGCCCCACCATGAGGCCGGACTTCGTCAGCGCACCTGTGCGATAGCTTTTCGCAAACCGGAGCACGTCCAGCGATTGATTGTACCTGGCCTGCGGCCGCACGCGCCGGTAGAGATCGGGCACCGTCTCCATATTGTGATTGAAGACGTCGGGACCGGCATCGAGCACACGCGCCACGGCGTCGAGGTCGCCACAGAAATCCGGAGTGAGCACCTCCACGCGGGCTTCCGGCAAAGCACGCCGCACTTCGCGAACCGTCTGGGCAAAATGGTGCGAGCCGCCGTCGGGAAGGTCGTCCCGGTTCACCGACGTGATTACGACATACCGAAGCCGCATGCGCGCTGCCATGTCGGCGACGTGCGCAGGCTCGTTCGCATCCAGCTCGAATTCGTGTTTCGCCGGCGAGCCTTTGGGCACCGCGCAGAAGCCGCATCCGCGCGTGCACAGGTTGCCCAGGATCATGAAGGTCGCGGCCCCACGGTGGAAACATTCGTGAATGTTGGGGCATCGCGCCGATTCGCAAACGGTGTGCAGATGCAGCCGCCGTAGATCGGTTTTGAGAGCCTGCACTGACGGGAAATGCGTGGTGCTGCGCCGCAGCCACTCAGGCAGCCGGGGAACCGCAACAAGGCGCGGCCCAATGTGGACGAGAGTGTCGGCGGACATCAGAATCGCCGCACAATAGGTTTGAATCCGGCCTTCTCAAGGGCCGCTTTCGTGCTCGCAATTTCGGAAGCGTCCTTCAATGGACCCACCAGAACGCGAAACGTCCCGGCGGTCGGCGCGGCGGATAGTTGTGTCTTATAACCGCGCTTGCTCAACGTGCCCGCAATCAATTCCGCCTCTGATCGCGCAGTGGCCACCACCTGCAGGTACGCGGCTCCGGCGATGGGATCGGCCACCCGGGCCGCATCTCCGGTTTCACTCGGCGGAGCCTGCTTCGGAGGTGTCGGTTTCGGGGGAGGCGGGGCTGCGGCGGGAGCAGGCGTCTCCGGAGGCGTTTGCTCCTGCGGCGGCGGCTGCGAAGCTGCTACCGGCTGTGTAGACGTGTCGGCATCGGCGGCCTTTGCCTGTGCCGGATGGCTTGTCTGCGCACTCTCCGGCATAGGCGAGGTTCGTTGTGAGCTGTCCACCGCGATCGGCTTTCCGTCATCGCCTCTCTTCGCTATGTCGGAAGCGCCTGGCGCCGAATTGCGGCCGGCAATGTAGCCCATGGCGAAGAATACGCCGAGCAACACCACCACAATGAAGAACACGCTGAGCAGTTGTTTATTGCCCAGCACCAGTTCGAATTCGCCGTCTTCGGTTCTTGGCAACGAAAATCAGTCTTCCTTTCGTGGCGCGTCCTGGGCGTTTCCATAACGATCCAGCACACGGCCCAATGATGAAAGTATATCCAGTGGCAGTGGGAACACCACAGTGGTGTTCTTTTCCGAGCCGATTTCCACCAGTGTCTGCAGGTACCGCAACTGGATCGCCGCCGGCTGCCGTTGAATCAGTTCCGCTGCCATGGCCAGCTTCTCCGCCGCCATGTACTCACCCTCGGCGTGGATGATCTTGGCGCGGCGCTCGCGTTCGGCTTCGGCCTGCCTTGCGATGGCGCGGATCATTTGGTCCGGCAGATCCACTTGCTTCACTTCCACCAGCGTCACCTTCACACCCCAGGGGCCGGTGTGCTGATCGAGCACCGATTGCAGCCGGACATTGACCTTGTCGCGTTGGCTGAGCAGCTCATCCAATTCCACCTCGCCAAGGATGCTGCGCAGCGTGGTCTGCGAGACCTGCGATGTGGCGTAGAGGAAATTCGTCACTTCCAGCACGGCTTTGTTAGGATCCACCACGCGGAAGTAGACCACGGCATTGACTTTTACCGTGACGTTATCGCGGGTCACCAGATCCTGCGGCGGCACTTCCATAGCCTCGATACGCAGCGAGATGCGCATCATTTTCTGTACGGGCGCGAACACCAGTGTGATTCCAGGTCCATATGGCCTCGGCTGAACGCGGCCGAGCGTGAAGATAACGCCCCTCTCGTATTCGGCCAGAATCTTGATTGAAGAGAGAGCGTAGATAACCACAATCACAACGGGTATCAGGATCACAGGATCGAGCATGAGTCCCCCTTATTTCATAGGTTCCACGTGGACCGTCATTCCGTCCACGGCCGTCACGCGAACGCGTGCGCCTTCCGGAATCGGCGCAGAGCTCACCGCGTTCCAGTATTCGCCGTGGACAAAGACCTTGCCCGCTGGCGACAAATCGGTGCGTGCAATTCCAATTTCGTCCAGCATGCCGGAAATGCCGGTGAGCACCTTGCCCCGCCTGGCACGAACAACAATCGATACCAGGAACATGGTGATCAGCGCGAACGGCAGGCTGACCGCGAGCGCGGTGGACAAATGAATACGAACCTCCGGCGGACCGTCCACCAGCAGCATCGCGCCCAGCACCATCGATACCGTGGCCCCGATCCCGAGCACGCCGTGGGACGTAATCTTCGCTTCCAGCACGAACAGTGCCGCAGCCAGAATGAGCAGCACCACGCCGACCCAATTTACGGGCAGCACGGCCAGCGCCGACAATCCCAGCAGCACCAGCACCGCGCCGGCGACACCCGCAAAGATCAGGCCCGGCGACTGGAACTCGACGTACAATCCCAACACGCCCAGCACCAGCAGAATGAAGCCGATGTTCGAATCGGCGATGGCCGAGATCAGGCGCTCCCGCCACGTCAGCGAGGTTTCGATGACTTCAGCTCCGGTGGTATTGAGTTTCTGATGCACGCCGTTCAGTCGCACCACCTCGCGGCCGTTCAGTTGAGCGAGCAGGTCGTGCTCATTCGCGGCCATCATTTCGATGAGGTGATTATCGAGCGCTTCTTTGGCCGTAAAGGCCTTGGCCTCGCGAATGGTTTTCTCTGCAAGGTCGGAGTTGCGGCCGCGGGAAGAGGTCAGATTGCGGAGTAGTGCGGCCGAATCGTTTTCGACTTTGGCGCGCATCACCGGATCCATCTGCTGGCCAAGAATCACT
>Ga0326727_10026758_pt1 | contig 10658 bp, 6 predicted proteins | sample MB2enrmetagenome_FD_207643 | JGI IMG/M metagenome (GOLD analysis project Ga0326727, IMG submission 207643) | Lab enriched peat soil microbial communities from McLean, Ithaca, NY, United States - MB29MY | ecosystem: Environmental > Terrestrial > Soil > Wetlands > Peat | place: USA: New York... | reverse complement strand
CGGCGCGCTTTCGGAGAAGAGCGGTTATTTTCGGTTTGGCGAGGACACCCTCTACGGCCAGTATTGTGGGCGCCAGCCGGCGGCTTCTCCGACCGAACCACTTTGGGATGCGCTTCAGGACGTGCGCGTCGAGAAGGGAACGGCCTGCCTGCCTTTTGACGTGTCGCAGGCCGTCAATAGTCTTCGTTGGGAGATGTATGCGAACGGCTGGCGCAACGGAAACCCAAACTCCGCGTTGGCGAGCCTGTACTACTTTATCCGTCCATTGCTGCCGGTGGCAGTGCGAAAGCATCTCCAGAAAATACGCTTCCGGGGCTGGGAAAAGATTCCATTTCCGCACTGGCCGGTCGACCGGACGGTGGACAATGTTCTGGAGCAGGTGTTGCTCTTGTCGATGCGGGCGCAGAACCGGAAGCAGATTCCGTTCATCTGGTTCTGGCCGGAGGGCGCACCCAGTTGCGCGCTGATCACGCACGACGTGGAGACATCGCGCGGACTGGATCTTTGCGGCAAGCTGATGGACGTCAACGATTCCTTTGGGATCAAGGCGTCCTTCCAGGTTATCCCGGAGGAACGCTATCATGTGACTGCGGCCTTCCTGCAGTCGATTCGGGATCGCGGTTTCGAGGTTGTCGTCCACGATCTGAATCATGACGGACACTTGTTCCGGGACCGGGAGCGTTTTGTCGAGCGCGCGGCCAAGATCAACGCCTATGGCAAGGAGTTTGGCGCGGCGGGTTTTCGAGCGGGAGTGCTCTATCGCAACCAGCTTTGGTACGACCTGCTCGATTTTGAATACGACATGTCGGTTCCGAACGTCGCGCACCTCGACCCGCAGCGGGGCGGATGTTGCACGGTGATGCCCTACTTTGTCGGCAAGGTGCTGGAAATTCCGGTGACCACGACGCAGGACTACACCTTATTTCATATCCTGAACGACTATTCGACCACTCTGTGGGAGCGCCAGATCGAGCTCATCATGGAAAAACATGGCCTCATCAGCGTCGTCATTCATCCCGATTACCTCACCGGCGCGCGGGCCAGAAATACCTATGAGGGGCTGCTGGCTCATTTGGCGCAACTGAAAGTCAGAAGGAATCTCTGGGTTACCACGCCCGGTGAAGTGAACACCTGGTGGAGACAACGCTCGGAAATGACACTCGTCGAAGAAAACGGGGAGTTGCGAATCGAGGGCGCGGGCAAGGAGCGGGCGGTGATCGCGTATGCCAGCGAACAGGATGGCCGTCTCGCGTTATCCCTCACGGCAGCGCCCTTGGCGGCCAGTTCACGATAGGGCGCCTGCCGAATGCATAAGTCTGGATTGCTCGGAATCCCGGTTGAACGCTTGATGCGCGAACATTACGAAACGCGGTTGCACGGCACGGTCGAAGATGCGGATCAACCCGTATCTCGTCCGCCCGTGGTCAACCAAGCCGCCCGCCGCCAGTTGGCTGTCGACTGGAATCGAACCGCCGCCGACTATCCGCGTAACCTCTGTGTGCATCAACTGTTTGAAGCCCAAGCGCGGAAGACGCCGGATGCGATTGCGGCTGTGTTCGAGAGCGAACGGTTGACCTACCGCGACCTCGATCGCCGTGCCAACCAGTTGGCCAACCACTTGCGCAGCATCGGCGTGCAACCCGGCGTGATGGTGGGCGTGTTCGTCGAGCGCTCGTTAGACATGATCGTCGCCCTGCTGGGCGTGATGAAGGCGGGTGGCGCCTATGTTCCCATGGATCCCACTTACCCGGCGGAGCGTATTTCGTTCGTGCTGAGCGATGCCAGCGTTCCGGTTCTGCTGACGCACGAAAGTTCATTTAAGACCATCAACATCGGCGCTGCCCGTCCCGTTTTTTTGGACACCGAATGGACGGCCATCGCGCGACACTCCAGCGATGCCCCGCCCACCACGCCCGCGCCCACCGCAGACGACCTGGCCTACGTCATCTACACTTCAGGTTCGACGGGGAAGCCCAAAGGGGCCGAAATTTCGCATCGCGCCTTCGTCAATCTGCTGCTCTCGATGAGCAAGAGGCCCGGCCTGAAGGCGGAAGACACTTTGCTGGCTATCACCACGCTTTCGTTCGACATCGCGGGACTCGAACTCTTTCTGCCCCTCGCGGTCGGTGCGAAACTTGTGATCGCCAGCCGCGAGGCGGTTGCGGACGGCAATCTCCTGCTCAGCCGGATCGTAAGTTCGGGAGCCACTGTCATGCAGGCAACACCGGTGACCTGGAGACTCCTGATTGATGCTGGCTGGGACGGGATGCCAGCGCTTAAAGTTCTCTGCGGAGGCGAGACCTTTCCCCGCGATCTGGCGAACGAACTGGTGCGCCGCGCGCCGTCGGTGTGGAACATGTACGGACCGACCGAAACCACCATCTGGTCCTCGACGATCGAGGTCACAGCCGGCGAGGGACCGGTGCCCATCGGCCCACCCATCGACAACACTCAGTTCTACGTTTTCGATGCCGCCCAGCAGTTGGTCCCCATCGGAGTCGCCGGGGAACTCTACATCGGTGGCGACGGGCTGGCCCGCGGATATCTCCATCGGCCGGAGTTGACGGCGGAAAAATTCGTTCCCGATCCCTTTGGGTTGAATCCACGCTCGAACCGCAGCGCACGCCTGTATAAGACCGGCGACCTGGTCCGCCGCGCACCCGACGGCACCATTGAGTTCCTGGGACGGCTGGATCATCAGGTCAAGCTGCGCGGGTTCCGCATTGAGCTCGGGGAAATCGAAAGTGCGCTGGCGCGTTACCCCGGCGTTCGCGAAGCGGTGGTGATTTTGCGTGAGGACATCCCGGGCGATAAGCGTCTGGTGGCCTACGTGACCGGCGACCAGCAGGCAATTACAGTCGCAACCATGCGAGAGGCGCTCGCCGGCGAATTGCCGAATTACATGCTGCCCTCGGCCGTAGTGCGCCTGGACGCGATGCCACTTACTCCGAATGGAAAGATCGACCGCCAAGCGCTGCCTGCTCCCGACACGGGCCGCGCCGCGCGCCAGAAAGAGTTCGTCGCCGCGTGCACCGGGCAGGAGAAGACGCTGGCCGCGACCGCCCATTCAAGTTACGGCGGCGGCGCGGCGTTTTCCAGCGCGCGTCCGTCAGGAGCGGCGGGCGCAGCGGCCGCGGCCGCGCCAACGGTCGTTCCGGCGCATCCATTCGAGCCGGCACTTAGAGAAGCCGAGCCTCGCCGCGCTGCGAATCCGACCGAGAGAAAGCTGCAAAAAATCTGGAAGCGCTTGCTCGGCACGGGCCCGATTGGGCTGCATGAAAACTATTTTGAGCTCGGCGGCACTTCGATCCTGGCGGTGCGCCTGTTCGCGCAGATCACGGAAGAATTTCGGCGCAAACTCCCACTCACCGTCCTCTTTGAGGCTCCGACGATCGCGCAGTTGGCGAAGGTTCTACACGATGATAGTGCGGCATCGGACTGGTCCCCGCTGGTAGCGATCCAACCCAACGGCTCTCGGCCTCCATTCTTCTGCATTCACGGCGACGGCGGAAATGTGCTGATCTATCGCAACCTTTCGCGGCATCTCGGCGCCGATCAGCCTTTCTATGGCTTGCAGGCCCAGGGCCTCGACGGCGAGCGTCCATGTCTGGCAACCATCGAGGAGATGGCGTCTCTCTACGTGCGGGAGATGCGCCGCATCCAGTTGCATGGTCCGTATTATCTGGGCGGCTACTGCATGGGTGGTACGGTTGCCTACGAGATGGCGCAGCAACTGAAAGCGCAGGGTGAAGGGGTCGCTCTGCTCGCTTTGTTTGACACCATGAACTGGTGCAACATTCCATCCGATACCGCCTGGAGAAAACTGCGGCACCTCGGACAGAAAGTCAGGTTCCACGGCAAGAATTTCTTGCTGCTGAATGCCGGCGAAAAGAAAGAGTTCTTTGCCGAGAAAATCAAGGTCCTGCGGAGCCGCTCGAAGGTCTGGAGAGGCATGCTGTTTGGCAGACTCCTGGCGAAGGAATCAGGCAACAAGCCGGAATCCCTTTCTCTCGCGGAGATGTGGCAGATCAACGAGCGGGCGTGCGCGGTTTATCAGGCGAAGCCCTACGAAGGGGTCGTCACCGATTTCCGCCCCATGAGACAGTACGCGAAATACGGCCCAGCGGAAGGCGACTGGAGCCGATTGGCGCTCGGAGGCCACGAAATTGTAACCCTGCCGGTTTATCCTGCGGGCATGCTGCTGGAGCCGTTTGTGAAGCATCTGGCCGATGCGCTGAAGACGACTATTTCCCGCACCATTCGATAACACGCGCAACCACGCGGCGCTTCGCCTTACACCATTTAAGAATGATGGCCTTTCAGTCCAACCATTCCGAGTTACTGCCAAGAAAGATTGCGAACCAGCTTCTGTTGCTGGCTTGCTTTTTGCTCCTCTGCGGAATCCTGATCGCCGGCCTCTCGCCGTTTACGCCGTATCTCAAGAATCAAGTCCGATGGCTGGATGGTCAGAACGGACTGTATTTCGGCGCGCATGCCTCGATTCTAAGTTCCATCCCGCTCCATGTGGATGGGCCGCCGGACGGCCCATGCAGCGTTGAGCTTTGGCTCCAGCCTGGTTTCGTCGACCATTCCAACACCATGCTGGCATTCCAAACGCCCGAAACCCCGCTGCAGTTCAGGATGCAACAGAACAACGATGCCTTGATGCTCACCCGCCAGGCGGCCGGAGCGGATCGCCAGTCAAGTAATAAGCTCATTTACATCAATGATGTTTTCCGGCAGGATGAGCCACTGATCATTACCGTGACCTCCGGAGCGCAGGGGACGGCCGTCTACCTGAATGGCATCCTTACCCGCTCCTCGGCGGACTTTGGACTTACTCGTCATGATCTCAACGGAGGAATCGTGGTTGGTAACTCTCCCGTGGTAAACGATAGTTGGTCGGGTGTTATGCGCGGAATCGGCATTTACAATCGGGAACTAACCCCAGACCAGGTTCGGCGCGATTATGAGGAATGGACGCGCTCCGGCCAACCCGGGGAACTGGAAGAAAAGAAGGCGGTGGCAATTTATCCCTTCACTGAACGCTCCGGGAAGGTGGTTCATAGCCTGGCGTCTCCCAGCATCGATCTCCAGATTCCCGATTATTACCTCGTCCTTTATCCGCCGTTCCTGCAGCCTTTCTGGGAACACTGGGGCTGGAACTGGGCTTTCTGGAAAGATGGACTCATCAACGTCGCCGGTTTCATGCCGCTCGGATTCTGCTTTTGCGCATACTTGTCGTTGTCGCGGCCGATAAGTCGGGCGATTCTCCTAACCATCGTTTTCGGATGCGCGATCAGTTTCATCATCGAAGCCACCCAATTCTATTTGCCGACACGAGATTCCGATTCCATGGACCTCATCAACAACACGCTGGGCACAGCGCTCGGGGCTCTTTGCAATCGGAATCGATTCATGCAGAAGCTGCTGGCGCTATTCGGAATTGTTTCGTTGGAGAACAGCGCCGCCGATCCCGCGCCCGGCGACGCTTTGCTGAAGGCATCCTGAGCTGTTGCTGTTGCCTCTTTGCATTCTTGCGGAAAACAAGCGGCGAAATGGGTCCAGTTCGTCACCCCTCTTCTGCGATTGTCGTCAAATGATTGAATCGCAGATAATTTGGATCTCATATAACTTAAGTCTTATATAACTTAAGTCCAGGTTGTGGTTGATCGGAGAATCTGTGCACGTATTTCACATCGTAGGCGCTCGGCCAAATTTCATGAAAGTGGCGCCCGTGATGAACGCGCTCAAAGCACGCAAGCATGTCGTCCAGACCCTGGTTCATACCGGCCAGCATTACGACGCGAATATGTCGGATGTCTTCTTTGAGCAGCTTGGCATTCCGGCTCCGGACGTGAACCTGGCGGTTGGTTCCGGGACGCATGCGCGGCAGACGGCCGAAATCATGACTCGATTCGAGCCGGTGCTCCTGGAGCGGCAACCCGACCTGGTGCTGGTTTATGGCGACGTCAACTCAACTGTGGCGACTGCTTTGGTCTGCTCCAAGCTGGGAGTGCGCGTCGGCCACGTCGAGGCCGGACTGCGCTCTTTCGATCGCACCATGCCGGAGGAAATCAACCGGCTGGTTACCGATCAGCTTGCCGACCTGCTGTTTACACCTTCCGAGGATGGAGACGTCAATCTTCAGAAAGAGGGAATTCCCGCCGAAAAGATCTTTCGCGTCGGCAACGTGATGATCGATTCTCTGGTGAAGCTTCTGCCCGCGGCGCAGCGTCAGACGCAAAACGGCCTTCCCGAGCGCTATGCGTTGGTTACCTTGCATCGCCCGGCCAATGTTGACGACAGCATAATTCTGAAGCGCATTCTCCAGTCTTTGCTGGAGGTCAGCCATGATCTTTCCGTCATATTTCCCGCGCATCCGCGCACTCGAAAACGCATTGCCGATTTCGGACTGCATGCGGACCAGCTCCAAATCCTCGACCCGCTGTCCTATCTCGAGTTTCTTGCCATGCAGTCGCGCGCGACCGTCGTCATAACCGATTCCGGCGGCATCCAGGAAGAGACCACCTACCTCGGCGTGCCTTGTCTGACGCTCCGCGAGAACACCGAACGCCCAGTTACGGTTTCCCTGGGAACGAACGTTCTCGTCGGACGCGATCCAGACAAACTACGCTCCGAACTCTCACGCATCCTCGCCGGCCAGGCGAAGAAAGGAACCGTTCCTCCTCTTTGGGACGGTCACGCGGGCGAACGCATCGCGGCCTTACTCGCCCCGTGAATCGGAATCTTCCAGCAGTCCCGACCATGGAATGTAAGCACGCGCGAAACATCGGAGTTCCGGCTGGACGCGTTGACGTCTGGAGGGTCCGGCTTGACGAAGCCGCGGCGACAGACTCCGAAGCCAGCGTTCTTTCTCCGGATGAGATCGCGCGCGCCAGCCGATTTCACTTCGAGAAAGACCGGGTTTACTTTACCCGATGCCGCTCTGCGCTTCGGCACCTGCTTGCCGGCTACCTGAGAATTCCTGCCGCCGAGGTCCGTTTCGAGTATCTGACCGGCGGCAAGCCGCAGCTCGCAGCCGAGCAGAATCCACCTGCGCTCCAGTTCAACGTATCGCACTCGGCAAACATGGCGCTGATCGCAGTGGGCACTGAGAACCGGCTGGGCGTCGACATCGAAAGGATCCATGACGACGTCGATACAAATTCACTGGCCGAGCGATTCTTCTCGCTTCGCGAACGCGCCGGGCTTCGGACGCTGCCGGATCATCTCCGCGTGCCGGGCTTCTTTGCTTGCTGGACGCGTAAGGAAGCCTTCCTGAAGGCCACCGGTGACGGGCTTTCTTTTCCGCTGGCAGATTTTTCCGTCAGCACACACCCCGATCTCGACCCCGAACTTGAGGAGATCAAGGGAGACGCGGAAGCAGCGAAACAATGGTTTCTGGCGGATCTCAGCGTCGTCGATGGCTACCGCGCGACGGTGGCTCTCGATCGTTCGCCTTCTCGTGTGGAAACCTATGCCTGGAACTGATCTTGTTACCGCCGTCCACGCTCCGCTCCGTTCTATAGCTGATTGAAATATCTGACGGCGAATGTATGACAAAGAAACATCCGCCCTATATTGGTCGCGCCACGGGTTTCGCTGTTTTGACGGCTGTGTCCCTGCTGTTCTGGTGGCGTCCCCTGGCAAACACTTTGGGGCTGGCGCTGACGAACGAGGCTTACACCCACATCCTTCTGATTCTCCCGCTGAGTGCTGCGCTCATTTACCTCGACTCGAAGGACCAGCATTCGAAAAACCTGAATTCGAAAGCGCTCCCGATCGATCCGCCGCCGAGCCTTCGCATCGGTGCGGCTCTGCTCGCGCTGGCGTTGCTGATGGGCGGTTATGCCAGATGGGGGAGTGGCGCCGCGTCCGGCGATGTCCGGCTGTCGCTGGCCATGTTCACGCTCGTGACCTGGTGGATCGCCAGCGTGGTGTTCTGTTACGGCCTGCGGGCTTTTCGGTCCTTGCTGCTTCCGCTCTGCTTTTTGTTTCTTCTCGTACCGGTTCCGGGAGTCGTGCTGAACGTGATCGTCGGATGGCTCCAACACGGATCGGCATGGACGGCCGCCTTGCTGTTCCGGGCAGTTGGCGAACCTGTCCAGCGAGATGGGATTTTTCTCTCTCTCACGGGGCTGGATATTGAAGTTGCGAAGGAATGCAGCAGCATCCGGTCCAGCATTCTGCTGGTGATCGCGACTATCGTGCTGGCCCATCTGTTCCTGCGATCCTGGTGGCGGAATCTTGTTCTCGTCGTGATCGCCATTCCACTTTCGATCGCAAAGAACGGTCTCCGCATCTTCGTGATTGCTGAGCTCGGAACTCACGTGGATCCGGGATTTCTGGATGGGAGGCTTCATCACCACGGCGGAATCGTCTTCCTGGTTATCGCGCTGGGCGCGATCGTTGTGCTCCTCGGGATTCTGCATCGAGGCGAGAGTCGGCTACAGTTACTCAACGCCTCCACCGGGCCGGGAGAATTGCCCATCACCCAGTCAGCGAGTTTTAAGCACAGAACTTAATCAAAGCAGGACCGAAGCAGGAGCTGTAAGAAAGACAGGGCCTGGTTTGCGAGCGAACATACTCGCAAAGCAGGCCCATTGTTTGTGCCGCCTGAACCTACGATTTTGTGGGCTTTGCTAACTTGGAGCGGAGGAACATAGCCCCGAAACATGTGAGTCCGGCTCCGAGCAGGTAGACCGCAGCAGAGCCGCCCTCGGGCACCCGTAAAGACTGCCCCCGGGCCCGTTCAGCAGCACCCGCTGCTGGAACCAGACAACAAATCGCGACAACTGCCAGCCACCATTTTCCATTTCCATTATTCATGCGTTACTCCCTCTAGATTCGGTAAAGTTAGCGAAGCGCCTTGGGGAAGGGAGTAGGGGGGATAGTACTTCCAAGCGGTTCTTTACGAACCTAGTTTCATTTGACTGTATCTGCGACTTGCTGTCAAGATGATACTTTTTGCAACAGTTGCATGAAAATGCAACCTCCCGCATTTGTCTCGTTTTAGCCCTCAGTTCACCAAAGCGTTCCCCAACTGGCGCAAACGGGATAAGTCCGACTATCTATGGTCGATAAACGATAAACAGAAGGCGATCAATGAGAATTAACCTATCCCGGCTTTTGCTGACGGCAAGCGCCCTACTTGGCATCGGCCTTACGTGCTGTCACAAGGCCCCGCCTCATGGCGTTGCGCTGACGTGGGAAGCGCCCCCGGCCACTCCGGGAGTTTCGGTCGTCGGCTACAACGTGTATCGGAGCACGACCTCTGGCAAACAGTTCGTGACAATTGCCACGCGTGTCCCAAGGCCGCAGTATGAAGATAGCCTGGTAGTCAGCGGCCGCACTTACTTCTATGTAGTGACTGCGCTGGATCGAGCTGGCTACGAGAGCAGCTTCTCCAGCGAAGTACGAGCCACAATTCCCTAAGGTGGCGTGACTTTGTTAGAAGGTTAGGAGTTCGCTGGTCACAGTTAGGCGGCTATGCCGAGGGCGATGCTCTACGGATTTGGAATGACCGCTTGAGCTTCATTCGAGTATCCGCTCTCTTCCGAATTGTCATCCACGGACGTTGCTACGTAGTAGTAGGTCTGCCCGGAGCTGACCGTGTTGTCGGTGTATGCGGTCGTACCATCGAGCGTAGTGTTGATCATCGAGTACGGACCACCAGACACAGAGCCGCGGTATATGTTGTAACCGGCTGCGTTAGGCGAGGCATTCCAGGTGAGGTCGACGGTGTGCTGCACCGGTGCCGTTCCGGTGCCCGTCATCGACTGCACGGCTGGCGAGTTTGCGGCATTGCTCGAGAACGACAAAGACGCCGAGGCGGCTCCGCTGGCCTGCGGTGTGAAGGTGACGGTGAAGGGAGTGGATTGACCGGCAGCGAGCGTTGCCGGCAGTGAGATTCCCGAGAGCACAAACTCACCGCTGTTAAGACTTGCCGAAGTGATCGTAACCGACGATCCGCTGGCGTTGAGGCTGCCGCTGAGCGAGGCACTCGAACCTACGGCGACGTTGCCAAAGCTGAGACTGGTTGGAGACACAGCCAACTGGCCCGCGGCGGTTCCGGTCCCGGAGAGCGCGATATTGAGCGGCGAGTTCGATGCGTTCGACACCACGGACAGGCTTCCGTTTGCCGCACCGGCACTGGCCGGTGCAAAGGTCGTAGTAAACGTCACGCTTTGGTTTGCCGTGAGCGTGAGGGGCAAGGTCAATCCACTGACCGAGAAGGCTGCCCCGGTCAAGTTTGCTTGCGAGATGGTGACCGTCGATCCACCGAGGTTGGTCAGCGTTTCAGACAAGTTTGTGTGGTTGCCGACCTGCACGCTGCCGAACGCGAGGCTGGTGGGATTCGCGCTCAGCGCGTCGTCTGCCAGACCCGTGCCCGAGAGCGGAATGCTGAGGGGCGAGTCGGACGCGTTGGAGACGATGGTCAACGCTCCACTCGCGGCGCCTGCGCTGGCGGGAGCAAAGATCGCGTTGAAAGTGACGCTCTGGTGGAGGGCGAGGGTTACGGGCAGAGTCAACCCACTGACGGAGAAACCGGCTCCGCTGGCCGTCGCCTGTGAGATTGTGATGGTTGCGCTGCCCGTATTGGTTAAGGTTCCGGACTGGCTGCTATTGCTGCCCACCTGGATATTTCCGAAGGT
>Ga0326727_10026756_pt1 | contig 10659 bp, 9 predicted proteins | sample MB2enrmetagenome_FD_207643 | JGI IMG/M metagenome (GOLD analysis project Ga0326727, IMG submission 207643) | Lab enriched peat soil microbial communities from McLean, Ithaca, NY, United States - MB29MY | ecosystem: Environmental > Terrestrial > Soil > Wetlands > Peat | place: USA: New York... | reverse complement strand
TCGACTGCGATGTAAATCAACCAATGCGGAGGAACGCCCTGCGATCGCTCCTCGGGGCGCAGAGTGCATCCGGCAGCGGCTTCGCGGCCCTGGAGTTTGAATTCAGTGTAGAAATCGTTCGGGCCCATCGGATTGTCATGGGCTTCCCAGCCGAACAGCGAGCCGTAGAAATTTTTGGCAGCGTTCTGGTCGGTAGTGTGGAGTTCAATCCAGCAGAACGAGCCGGCGGGGTGCTTGTCGATGTTTGCCATAGCGGGAAGAAGTCTACACCAATTTTGGTCGGCGAATTGTCAACGGGAGGTGAAAGCAAGAACATTGAACCGCAGAGATCACTGAGGGCACGGAGCCTTTGGAATTTGACTCCGCGTGGCGAGTCATGTGGCGGAGGGACGGGCGTCCTCACCCGTCCAGCCGCGCGAGGACGCCCGTCGCTCCACTTCCGCTTAGCGCAGGTTCTTCCCTACCCACGCTTCAATTTTCTCCAGCGCCTTGTTCAGGTTCTCCAGCGAGTTGGCTACGCTGAAGCGGAGATAGCCTTCTCCGTATCTGCCGAAGGCGGTGCCGGAAAGGCAGGCGACGCCGGCTTGATCAAGCAGCGCGTCCGCCAGTTTCTTCGAAGGCCAGCCCGTCTTCGTAATGTTGGGGAAGGTGTAGAACGCGCCTTTGGGCATGCGGCAGGAGAACCCTTTGATCTTGTTCAGGCCGGCCACAAAGACGTCGCGGCGGCGTTTGAACTCATCGCTCATCTTATCGACCGACGATTGGTCGCCGCGCAGCGCTTCGATTCCGGCAATCTGTGTAAAGCTGGCAGTGCAGGAAATCGAGTTCGTGTTCAGCCGCGCGATTTGCGTGGCCAGATCGGGCCGCATGACGCCGTAACCCATGCGCCATCCGGTCATGGCGTAGGTTTTGGAGAAGCCGTCGAGCAGAATGGTCCGCTCCTTGAAGCCGGGGACGCTCATGATGGAGAAATCCTCGCCTTCGTAGATGAGGCGGCTGTAGATTTCGTCCGAGAGAATCATGATGTTGCGGTCGCCGATGGCCTCGGCGATTTCGAGAATGTCTTTCTTCGTAAGCACGCCGCCGGTCGGGTTGTGCGGCGAGTTCAGGATGATCAACTTGGTGCGGTCGGTAATCAGCGACGCCAGTTCTTTGACGTCGACGGAGAAGTCGCGCTCTTCGCGCAGCGGAATCGCAATCGCGCGTCCGCCGACATAGTCGATCATGGACTCGTAGATGGGGAAGCCGGGATTGGGATAAATAACTTCGTCTCCCTCATCAATTAATGCCAGCATCGTAAAGAAAATAATTGGTTTGCCGCCGGGGACGACGACGACTTCCTCGCTCGCAACCGGGACATTGCGGGTGCGGCTGACATACTCGGCAATGGTCTGGCGCAGGTCGGGCAGGCCGGCGGAGGGGCCGTAGTGGGTCCATCCCTGGTGCAGCGCGTCGACCGCGGCCTCGATGACATTGGCAGGCGTGTCGAAATCGGGTTCGCCAATTTCGAGGTGAATGATCTGCTTGCCCTGTTTTTCGAGCGCGCGGGCGCGGTTCAGGACTTCAAAGGCGGTTTCGGTGCCGAGCCGAGACATCCGGCTGGCAAGACGCAATTCGAGTTGAGTGGTAGACATGATCGCAGATGGCATTATATAGCGCCTCGGAGGCTAACTTGGCCCGTACTCGATTGTCACGCCAGTGACGGGAATCGGTCAATTGCAGGGATCACCACGACGTGTGATGTAGGCGAAGGCAGAAGTTAGAAGTCAGATTGCAGAAGTGAAAACCAGATGCGTGGACGGATGGTGTTTACTTCTTCATTTTGACTTTTGACTTTTGCCTTATTCCGAAATGGTGCTCTCTTCGCTCTGCGCCCGCAGAACGCGGTCGACGGAGTACGGCGCGCGCTGCGCGGGCTCGTGGTAATGGCGCACCTGCATTTCTCCCAGCAGGCCGACGGCGAGCATGTTCAGGCCCGCCAGCAACAGCACGGCGGAGAACATCATCATCGGGCCGTGCTGGTACATGATGTCGGTGTGGTGCAAAATCTTCTGCAGCACAAGCCAGAAGCCAACGGCGCTGCCCGCAAAAATGCTGAACATTCCCAGCGTGCCGAAAAAGTGCAACGGGCGCGAAAGATATTTGAGCAGGAAGCGGATGGTGATCAGGTCGAAGAACACGCGGAAGGTGCGAGAAATTCCGTAATGCGAAGCGCCGCGTTCGCGGACTATGTTCTTGATGGGAACTTCGACGATCGACGCCCCATACCACGAGGCCAGCGCGGGGATGAAGCGGTGGAACTCTCCGTAAAGCGGAATCTGCCCCAGAATTTCGCGGCGGTAGGCTTTAAAAGTGGTGCCGAAATCGTGAATGTCGACGCCGCTCAACTTGGCCATGAGCCAGTTGGCGCAGCGCGAAGGAATGCGGCGCAGCCAGAAATTATCCACGCGATTCTTGCGCCAGCCGCTGACGATGTCGTAGCCCTCGGCAATTTTTTCGAGGAACAAAGGGATGTCGGCGGGATCGTGCTGCAGGTCGCCGTCCATGGCGATGATGTATTCGCCGCGGGCATGGTCGAATCCCGCAGCGAGGCCGGCCGTCTGGCCAAAATTGCGCCGCAGCTTGACCACGGTCACGCGGCTGTCGACGGCGGCAATCTCGCGCAGCAATGAGAACGTGCCGTCGCTCGAGCCGTCATCGACCAGCACCATCTCGAACGTCTCGCCGCTCGCTTCCATCACCGACTTAAGCCGCGCGTACAGGTCGGTGACGTTCTCCTGTTCGTTGTGGAGAGGAACTACGATTGAGTACTTGAGCACAGTGTTTTTAATTATACGGTAACGGGGCGCCGCTTTCGCAGTGACTTGTCTGAGGCGTGGCGGCATTGGTAGCCCCGGCAGGAATCGAACCTGCATAGTCAGTTTAGGAAACTGAAGTCCTATCCGTTGAACGACGGGGCCGTGCGGAATCAGGTTAGCAGGTTGCGAAACGGGTTGCCAAACCTGCGCCGGATCTGTCCGGAAAAAGATCCACCCCCGACGAAGTGGACGATCTCCAGCCGATCTCCGTCGTGCAACGGAGTCTCCGGCCAGTGCTCGCGGGGCACGATTTCGCGATTCAGTTCGATCGCCACCCGATCGGGCTTCATGCCGAGTCCTGCGACCAGCGCGCCCAGAGTTTCGGCGGATGAGACCTGAGTTTCGCCATTGATCGTGAGGTTCATCGATTCAATTGTCGCATGCCAAGCGAGCAAGCGGAGTTTCCTGTAGAGACGGACAGGCCCCGTCTCTACAACACGGCGCGCAACTGGAACTTGCGTGTGGCCGTCCGTCCGGCGAAACTCGCTTGCACGAGTACGGAGGAATCCGCGAGCGACTTTTCATCGACCTGAACGCTCATCTCGGCGCTGCCCTCGGCGTCGGTGAGGACCTGCGCGTAGTAGGGCGCGGCGTCGGCCCGGGCGAAGCGGAGGGTGAGGCGAGCCCCTTCGACCGTGGCGCCGCCGTCGGTGACTCGGATGCGCATCGTCAAAGCGCCGCCCGCATGCACGGACCCGGCATTGATCCACTCCAGGTCAAGCTCCTTCACCGCCGCCAGCGTTTCCGGTGTCTCCCGCCGGTCGAAGATGGAATCGACCTTGCCATCGCGGATAGCGTCGAGCACCTCACGATGCAGCTCGCGCAGCCACTTCTCCATATTCTGATCGTTGCTCTGAAAACCTTTCCCCGCACCCGGTCCATAAGGAACCGCGCGCTTCCCGATGCAGCGTCCCTGAACGAAGACCTGCGTCTGCAGCAACTGCTCGCCTTCGCGCGCTTCGCTCTGCACGTGGTAGACGGTGTCTTCGTGCCGAATGTCGGTATTAAAGCCAAAGATCATGCGGTTCAGGCTTTCCCCGGTCCTGTCGTATCGCGTCTAAACACGCCCTGCCAAGACAGGTTCCGCCGGATGAAACTGCTGTAAAAACGCGCACTTAGCTTGACACTTCTGCCAGCCAAAAACTAAGCTAGATCGTCTGCTGCGCTTGGCGAAAATTATATAAGCTCCCCCTATGCCGGACAATTACTTCGCTCGCTACCTGCCCCTCCTGATGCATTTCGGCATCGCCACGGCCCTGGCGGGCGCGATTGTGATCCTTTCCCAGCTCATTGGCCAGCATAAACCGAATCGGGCAAAGATGTCGCCTTATGAGTGTGGGGTCCAGCCCATCGGCGATGCTCAGGGACGATTCTCCGTCAAGTTCTACCTCGTGGCCATGCTCTTTATATTGTTCGACGTGGAAGCCGTTTTCCTTTACCCCTGGGCGGTTATCCTGCGCGAACTGAAGATGTTTGGTTTCTGGGAAATGATGGTGTACATCGCGATCGTGCTGGTCGGCCTCTTTTATGTGTGGAAAAAAGGCGTGATCGACTGGGGCCTGACGACCGCCAAGCGGGGAGATTTCTAAATGCCGCTCGCTCCCCCCATCACCGATATTGAGGAGTTGAAGTCGCATCCCGCTCTGGCCCGGCTGCTGGAGTGGAACGCCTCTGTGGTGCAAGCGGTCAAGTTCGATCGCGACGAGCTTACGATCTGGATCGAAAAGGACGCAATTCGCGAAGTTTGCGCCATTTTGCGCGACTCCGCAGATTGCCCATTCAATTATCTATGCGACCTCACCTGCGTGGATTGGTATCCCTCAGAGCCGCGGTTTGAGGTGGTTTACCATCTTCTCTCGATTCCGACGAAAGAGCGGGTGCGTTTGAAAGCCCGCCTTGACGGCTCCAGCGCGGCGATTGAATCGGTCACGCCGGTTTGGCCGTCGGCCAATTTCTATGAACGTGAGGTGTTCGATCTGTTTGGTGTGCGCTTCACCGGACATCCCAACCTCGAACGCATCATGATGCCCGATGACTGGGAAGGCCATCCGCTGCGGAAGGACTACCCGGTGGAAGGTTACCGGTAACTCATGACCCAATTTCCAGTCACTGTCGCGGAGTCCGGCCGGGAAACTCCCTCAGGCGATCGCACTCTGGTCCTGAACATGGGGCCGCAACATCCCTCAACCCACGGAGTGCTGCGGTTGGTGCTGGAAATTGATGGCGAGACTATTGTGCGGCTCAAGCCGGAGATCGGCTTCCTGCACACGGGCATCGAGAAAACCTGCGAAGCCAAGTTCTACCAGCAAGTCGTGCCGTTGACGGATCGCATCGATTATCTCTGTCCCATGACCAACAATCTCGCCTACTGCCTGGCAGTAGAGAAGTTGCTGGGGCTGGAGATTCCTCCAAAAGGGCAGTGGATGCGGGTTCTGATGAACGAGCTGACCCGCATCAATTCGCACCTGGTCTGGCTGGGAACGCATGCCATGGACCTGGGCGCGATGACCGTCTTTCTTTATTGCTTCCGCGAGCGCGAAGACGTTCTGCGCTTCTTTGAGATGGTCAGCGGGCAGCGGATGATGACCTCGTATTTCCGCATTGGCGGGTTGGCGCTGGAGCCGCCGCTCGGATTCTTCGAGAAGGTCAAGAAGTTCGCCGACCGCTTCCCCGGCAACGTGGATGAATACGAAGGCTTGCTGACCGGGAACCCGATTTTCATGATGCGCACCAGGGGCATCGCCCGCCTGAGCGCGGAAGACGCCATTGCTCTGGGCGCAGGCGGTCCAACCTTGCGCGGCAGCGGCGTCGATATTGACCTCCGCCGCGATGCTCCCTACACGGGCTACGAAAATTTCAAGTTCAACGTGCCGGTGCGCACCGAAGGCGACGTGTTCGCGCGATATCTGTGCCGCGTGCAGGAGTTGCGCGAATCGATTGGCATGGTGCAGCAGGCCCTGGCGGGAATGCCGGAAGGCCCCATCAAAGCCGACGCGCCCAAGGTGGTGCTGCCCGACCGCGAAAAGATGAAGACGCAGATGGAAGCCCTCATCTACCATTTCAAGATCATCACCGAGGGCTTCACGGTTCCGGCGGGCGAGGTTTACCAGGCCATAGAATCGCCGCGCGGCGAGATGGGATACTACATCGTCAGCGACGGAACCGCCAAGCCCTATCGCGTGCACATGCGCGGGCCGTCGTTCGCGAACTTGCAGACCCTGGCCAAGATGTGTGAAGGCGGCCTTATCGCCGACGTAGTCGCGGCCATCGGAAGCATTGATGTGATCCTGGGGGACATTGACCGGTAGGGATTAGTGGGATTTTGTAATTTGGTAATCGGGTAATTTTGTAATTTAGAACCGAGCGGATTTAGGGTTTTCAAATTACCAAATTATCCGATTACAAAATTACCAAATTGCTAGCCTTATGAAGTTTTCAAACGAATTCGAGATGCGATTTGCCGAGATGCTGACGCACTACCCGACCCGGCGGTCGGCGCTCGTGCCTACACTGCTCTACGCGCAGGATGAGGTCGGCAGTCTGAGCGACGAAGTGATTGCCGAACTGGCGCAGCGGCTGGATCTGACCGAACTCGAAGTCCGCAACGTGATCAGTTACTACTCGATGCTGACCACCAAACCGCGTGGAAAATATAACGTGCAGGTATGCACCAATATCGCGTGCATGCTCCGCGGCGGGGATGAACTGCTTGACCACTGCAAGAAGAAGCTGGGAATCGGCCACAAGGGCACAACTCAAGACGGCTTGTTCTCGCTGGAAGAAGTGGAGTGTATTGGCGCGTGCAGTTGGGCTCCGGCGGCACAGGTGAATTACGACTTTCATGAGAACCTGACGAACGCGAAGCTGGATGAGATTCTCGACGAGTATAAGAAGAAGGGAACGCAGTAGGGATTTTGTAATTTGGTAATCGGGTAATTTTGTAATTTAAAAGCGCCCGGTTTTGGGTTTTCAATTACCAAATTACCCGATTACAAAATTACCAAATTGTTTTATGGCAACTCTCGTTTCCCATCCCGACGAGGTACGCGTGATCTCGAAGCGCTTTGGTCAGGGCGCGACCGATATCGAACGCTATCTCCAACTGGACGGCTACAAAGCCGTGCAGAAGGCGCTCACCATGCAACCGGACGACATCATCAATGAGGTGAAAAACTCCGGCTTGCGCGGACGCGGCGGCGCTGGATTCAGCACGGGAATGAAGTGGTCGTTTGTCCCCAAGCAATCGGTCAAGCCGAAATACGTGCTCTGCAACGGCGATGAGAGCGAGCCCGGCACTTGCAAAGACCGCCTGATTTTCGAACACGATCCGCACTCGGTCATTGAAGGCGTTATGATTGCCGCGCTCGCGGTCGGTTCCCACACTGGATACATCTACATCCGCGGCGAGTATCGCTATCTGTCGATCATCATGCAGAAGGCGATTAGAGATGCGTATGCGAAAGGCTTTCTCGGTAAGAACATTTTCGGCAGCGGGTACGATCTGGATATTTATTGGCACGGTGGAGCGGGCGCTTACGAAGTTGGCGAAGAATCGGCGCTGATGGAGTCGCTCGAAGGCAAACGCGGCATTCCGCGCATCCGTCCACCCTTCCCTGCCGTGGTCGGCCTTTGGGGCGGCCCCACGGTCATTAATAATGCGGAGACACTCGCTGCCGTGCCGCACATTATTTTGGGCGGCGCCGATTGGTACGCGAAGCTGGGCACGCCGAAGAACGGCGGGACGCGGCTGTTCTGCCTCGCGGGGAACCTCAACAAGCCGGGCGTTTATGAACTCCCGATGGGCTATAACCTCAAGAAGATGATCTATGAGGTCGGCGGCGGAATTTCGCACGGGCGCGATTTGAAAGCTGTGGTTCCGGGCGGATCGTCAACGCCGGTGCTGCTGCCGGAAGAAATCGACATCCCCATGGACTTCGACTCGGTGGCGAAGGCGGGTTCGATGCTTGGCTCAGGCGGTGTGGTGGTGCTCGACGATATGACCTGCATCGTCAAGTTCGCCCTGCGCACTATCAAGTTCTATCAGCATGAAAGTTGCGGCTGGTGCATCCCGTGCCGCGAAGGCACCGACTGGTTGAAGAAAACGCTGACGCGGTTTCATACCGGCGCCGGGCTGAAGAAGGACATCGACAATATCTATTACCTGGCGGAGAACATGTTGGGAAAAACATTCTGTCCGCTAGGAGACGCGGCGGCAATGCCCACCATGGCGTTCGTGAAAAAGTTCAGAAGGGAATTCGAAGATCACCTGGATGGAAAACCGTGCCCGTTTGAAAAAGCAGGCGCGGCGGAGCCGGCAATCGCCATTTTGTAATTTGGTAATCGGGTAATTTTGTAATTTGTGAACCTGATGCCTTCGCAGCAAGAAGAGCTTCGTGATCGAACTAAGAAGTTTGCGGTTCGGATTGTGCGGGTTTATAGGACGCTGCCGTCTAAGAACGATGCGCAAGTACTGGGCAGACAACTGATGCGGTCTGGCACATCAGTCGCAGCGAACTACCGGGCAGCTTGCCGCGCCCGATCGAAGGCTGAATGGATCGCGAAGATCGGCCTTGTTGTGGAGGAGGCTGACGAGACAGTCTTTTGGTTGGAAATGCTGTCGGACTGTGACATAGTTCCGCAGAAGAAGTTAGTATCGCTACTGGCGGAAGCGCATGAGTTGAGCGCAATATTTACGGCGTCGCAATTCACCGCACGCCGAAACCGCTAGAAGTTAAATTACAAAATTACCCGATTACAAAATTACCAAATCCGCAATGGCTGATGTAAATCTCACTGTCGATGGCAAGAAGATCACCGCTCCCGCTGGCTCGCTGCTGATCGAAGCCTGTAAGAGCGTGGGCATTGAAGTGCCCTCTTTTTGCTATTATCCCGGCCTATCGTTGCAGGGCGCCTGCCGCATGTGCGTCGTGAAGATCGAGAAGATGCCCAAGCTTCAGACCGCCTGCACGACGACGGTGACCGAGGGCATGATCGTTTCGACGGACAGCGATGACGTGCGTCAGGCCCGCAAGGCGATGGTTGAGTTGCTGCTCGGCAACCATCCGCTGGATTGCCCGGTGTGCGATGCCGGCGGCGAATGCGAACTGCAGGACATGGCGTTTTCCTACGGCGCCCCGGAATCGAAATACACCGAGGCCAAGAACCACCGGGAAGAACAGCAGTGGTCTCCGGTGGTGTATTTCGACCGTCCGCGCTGCATCCTGTGCTATCGCTGCGTGCGGGTCTGCGGCGAAGGCATGGACGTGTGGGCGCTGGGCGTGCAGAACCGCGGCGTGAGTTCGATCATCGCACCCAACGAGAGCGACCACCTTGACTGCGAAGAGTGTGGCATGTGCATCGACATCTGCCCGGTCGGCGCGCTCACCTCCGGCGCCTACCGTTACAAGACGCGCCCGTGGGAGATGAAGCACGTGGGCACGATCTGCACTCACTGCGGGGACGGGTGCAAGACCACGCTCGGCGTGCGCCGCTCGGATACCGGTGCCGAAATCGTTCGAGGGGACAACCGCGACAAGAGCGGGATCAACAACGATTTCCTCTGCATCAAGGGCCGCTACGCTTTCGACTTTGCACATAATAAAGAGCGCCTCACCGAGCCGCTGGTTCGCAAGAACGGCAAGTTGACGCCTGCGACCTGGGAAGAAGCGTTTGAGCTGATCGGCAAACGGTTTCGCGAAGTTCGCGACGATGCCGGGGGAAGCGCGATCGGCGTGATTGGGTCGAATCGCACGACCAACGAAGAAAATTATCTTCTTTCAAAATTTGCCCGCTCCGTGCTCAAGACAAATAATGTCGATCATCATCGGACAGCAGACTACCCTGCCCTGGCAGCGGCGCTCCACGGCAAGCCCGGAAAAACGGCATCCATGCGCGACGTGTTGAACGCGCCCGCGATTCTGCTGATCGGCAACGACCCAACCAATCAGCATCCCCTGTTGGCATGGCAGATCCGGACGAACGTACGGCTGCGGCGCGCGAAACTTTACGCCATCAACTCCACGCCCATCAAGTTGCGCCGGCAGGCAACGGGTTTCGCGATGATCCCGGCGGGCGCGGAAGCAAAGGCAGTCGCATTTCTCGCCGGCGACGATTCCCTGCTCGATCAGCTCGCAGATCCCAAAATCGCCGGCAGTATGACGCGCGACGCCTGGATTGCGCTGCGAGACAAAATTCGCGCCGATCAGAATATGGTCATCGCCTTCGGCTCTGAATTGCGCGGCCATAACATCGAGAAGCTGGTGAGTTTTGCTTCAACTTTGACGGGAGCGAAGCTGATCTGTCTCGGCGATTACGCGAATTCGCGCGGCGCCAGCGAAATGGGCCTTTATCCCGATCTTCTGCCGGGATACGAACCCATCGCCAGCGCAGATAAGTTCCAAAAGGAATGGGGCAAGCTGCCAACCGAAAAGGGTCTGAGCCTGCCGGAGATGGTGGAAGCGGCGAAGGCCGGCAAACTGAAAGCGATGTATGTGGTCGGCTCGAATCCGGTCGGTCGTTTGGGCATTGATCCTTTTGCGTTCTCGAAAAGTTTCGTGGTGGTGCAGGACATGTTCCTGACCGAAACCGCGAACGTCGCCGACGTAGTTTTGCCGGCGGCGAATGCGTACGAGAAAACGGGAACTTACACGAACACCTGCGGCGATCTGCAACTGGTGAAAAAGGCAGGCGAGGTCTCGAACACCAAGCCGGACTTCGAGATGATGGTTCGCATCGCCGATGCCATGGGCAGCGATGTAAGCGGTCTGGTGCCCTTTGGGAGCGGGACGCACTCCGACATGGG
>Ga0326727_10026755_pt1 | contig 10659 bp, 6 predicted proteins | sample MB2enrmetagenome_FD_207643 | JGI IMG/M metagenome (GOLD analysis project Ga0326727, IMG submission 207643) | Lab enriched peat soil microbial communities from McLean, Ithaca, NY, United States - MB29MY | ecosystem: Environmental > Terrestrial > Soil > Wetlands > Peat | place: USA: New York... | reverse complement strand
CATCTCCGATTGCCGAACAGGTGGGATCGGTGTACGAATCGGGTTACTTTTCAGCCTCACCTCGTGCCCTGGTGTACCGGACTGCGCCGGCGGCGAGCGAGTCTCAGTTCACCTGGTTTGACAGCCAGGGGAAGGCCGGGGAGAAGGTTGGGGACCCAGGCACCATCGGCGCTATTTTCCGCCTTTCACCCGACGGGACCCGGCTTGCCTACGTGAAAGCCAGGCCAGGCATTGAAGAAGCTGATCTTTGGCTGCTCGATCTGGCACGGGGCACAAGCACGCGTTTCACCTTCGGCAACCAGGTGGCCTCCCGATATCCCATCTGGTCTCCCGATGGCGCCGAGATTGTCTTCGCTTCCAACCGGGATAGCGCGTATAACCTGTACCGGAAGCCGGCCAACGGATCCAGAGAAGAAGAATTACTGCTCCGGACGACTGAGAATAAGCGCCCGTTGGACTGGTCCCGGGATGGCCGGTTCCTGCTTTACTCCACCAGCGACTCCCCCAACTTCATCGTCGAGCACATCTGGGTGCTCCCCATGCAAGGGGACCGGAAACCTTTTCCCTTCCAGAACACGCGCTTCGACGAATCCAGGGCTCGATTCTCTCCCGATGGACATTGGGTTGCCTACGACTCCAACGAAACCAGCCGCTACGAAGTCTACGTCCGGGAATTCCAACCGTCCGCGGCTTCCGCGGGAGCCGGAGGCAAGTGGATGGTTTCCAAAGATGGCGGCGCTTACCCGCAGTGGCGGGATGACGGAAAGGAGCTTTTGTACCGCACCTTAGGGCGCCAAGTCATGTCCGTCAGCGTGGACACCAGCCACTCGTTTCAAGCCGGAGCGCCGCGGGAACTCTTCCGGTTTCCGGCGGGTTCCAACACGTTCGCCACCGCCGATTTCAAACGCTTTCTGGTGCCCACCCCCCTGGCGCAGACAGTCCCGCAATCCTTCACCGTAATGCTGAACTGGACCTCGGCGATCAAATCAAAATGAGCGCGGCGATACGCGCCGGGCGCGAGGCCCAGAATCACCATGTAAAGCCCCGAAACTCCAGCCGTCTCACTCGTTTCGCAGCGCCGACATGGGGTCCGTCAACGCGGCGCGCCTGGCCGGAAGCCAGGCCGCCGACACCACCACCACCGCCAGGATTGCCGCGGCCGCCAGCTCAACCCGCGGATCGCCGGCCTGGATGCCGAACACCAACCCTTCGGCCATCCTGGCCAGCGCCGCCGACCCGGCTGCTCCCACCGCGAACCCGATTCCAGCCACCAGCGCGACCTCCCGCAGCACCAGCCGCATAATGTCGCCTTTCTGCGCTCCGACGGCCATGCGGATTCCGATCTCGCCCGTTCGCCTGGTCACTTCGTAGCTCAGCAGCCCATACAGTCCAACCGCCGCCAATACCATCGCCAACACACCGAACCCCCAGGCCAGCGTTTCGATCAAGCGGTCCTCATCCACCGTGCGGTCGAACAGTTCGTCCGCGGTGGCGACTTCATCGATCCGCAGCGCCTTGTCTTCCGCCAGTATGGCGGCCCGCAAGCCGGCCGCGTTCACTACGCGCGCGCTTCGAGCCCTTACCACGAATCGAGTGCTGAAGAACGGCGTACGCTTCTGCGACTGCAACTCGCACAGATAGAACCACCGTTCCGGCTTCTCTCGCGAGTAATGCCGCACGTCCCCGGTTACCCCGATCACCCTGTACAATTGCTTGTCCCAAGTCGAGAAGCTGAGACCCACGGGGTTTCGCCCCGCGAAGAAATGGCGCGCAAATTCCTGGCTGATAATCGCCACCTTCGGCGCCGATGGAGTGTCGTTCTCTTCGAAATCGCGTCCGGCAATCAAGCGCGTGCCGAGCGTACTGAAAAAACGCGGCCCTACTTGGTCGAACACCGCTTGATGATCCCGCGGGTTCCGGCTTTGATATCCGTCCGCCTCGATGGCGTCTCCGCTGGTCCTGCCGGAGTAGACTCCAATCTGCGAATAGCTCACCGCCGCTACTCCCGGAACGGCCGCGAGCCGGCCCCGCACTCGCGCGTCCAGCGCGACCAGGCTTGCGTCCTTGTAGCCGCCGTCGTTCGAGTCCACGTCCACAACCAGCAAGCGCTCGCGGCGCACACCCGAATCGAAGCGCCGCAATTGCTGAAGGCTGAAAGCGAACAGGCATGTCGCCGCCACCAGCACGAGCGAAAGCGCGATTTGAACGGAAACCGCCACGCGGCCCGCCAGCCTGCGTTGCGGCGGAGCGGTCATGGACTGCGATTGCTGCGGCACACCGACTGCCAAGCTCCGGCGCGTGGCGCGCCAAGCCGGCAACAAGCCCGAAACCAGGGCTGCGGCCATCGAAACGCCCGCCACGAACCACAGCATGGTTCCGTCCAGCGGCAAAACCAGCCGCGCTGTCTGGCCGCCCCCAACCCCGATGAGCGAGGCCAATGCGTTGGCTGCCGGTCTGAACATGGCCAGCCCCAGCGCGCCACTGGCGGCCGCAACGATGGCCGACTCCGTCACCAGTTGCCGCATGATGCGCCAGCGGCTGGCCCCGAGGGCCATCCGTATGGCCAGCTCTCTCTGCCGCCCTCCGGCCCGGGCAAACTGCAGCCCCATCACGTTGACGCACGCCAACAGCAGCCCCACCGCCACCATCAGGAAGACCACTCTCAGCGGCTTGGAGAACCGCCGCCGCAACCACGAAAGCCCCTTGGACGCCGGCGTCAGCGTCACCTTGCTTTGCAACAGCTCTTTGCGTGCCGCCTCCGTGGCGGGAGGTCCATTACGCTCGATATCGATCTGGATGAGGATAGGGGTCAGCGCCGCTTCCGCCTGGGCTGCGTTCACGCCCGGCTTGAGCCGCCCTGCTACATACAGGAAATTGTTGCTAGAGTGGTCCAGGTAGTTCGGCCCCGAAAACACACTTCCAAACGTGCTCAAGGGGATCCAGACATCGGGAACGCTTCCCACTTCGAGGCCGAAAAACTCCGGCGGAGCGACGCCGACAACCGTGAACCGCGCCCGCTCCACCCAAATCGGACGGCCCACCACGCCGCGGTCGCCGCCAAACGCGCGCTGCCAGTACGCGTGGCTCAACAGCGCTACCTGCGCCGGCTGGCTGCGGAGGTCGTCCTCCGGCAGAATGCCGCGCCCCAATTGCGTTCGCAATCCGAGGGTAGGGAAATAGCTTCCTGAAACCAGCTCCACTGTGCCGCGCTGCGCTCCGCCGCCCGCATCCAGCCGGCGCGATGCGTTCGAGTACCACGCAAACACGCCCTCCATCGCGCTACCGGCGTTCTGCGCAAACCGCGAATACGCCAGGTAAGAAAGCGAGTTCCTATCCAACAGGACCAGCCGTTCCGGCTCGCGCACCGGCAGGTCTCGCCACAGAACTGCGTCCATGAGGCTGAAGATGGCGGCGTTCGCCCCGATCGCCAATGCCAGCGAGACCGCTGCCACCACCGTAAAGCTCGGCTGCCTCGCCAGCACCCGCACCGCGTAACGCAGGTCCGCCATGATTCCATCCAGCCACGCCCACCCCCAAACCGTGCGCGCATTCTCCGCCGCCAGGGTGAGGTTTCCGAGTTCCCGCCGCCCCGCGATGGCGGCCAGCGATTCCAGTTCCTCCTGCATATCGCGCTCCTCGGAGTGACGGTAGGATGGCAGCAGGTATTTTAGTTTTCGCCAGGCGCTCATCGTCAAACCTCGCCGGGATTCGGCCCCATCACCAGCGAGACCACGTTCACGAACTCCGCCCATTTCGAACGTTCCTCCATGAGCTGTTTTCGACCCGCGCTTGTGAGCCGGTAGTATTTTGCGCGCCGGTTATGCTCGGAAGTCTCCCACTTGCAGGCGATCAAGCCCTTCAGCTCAAGCCGCTTCAGTGCCGGATAGAGCGAGCCGAACTCGATTGCCAGCGCCTCGTTCGAACTGCTGCGAATCGCCTTCGCGATCCCGTAGCCATGCAGCGGCCCAAAGACCAGCGTCCTGAGCACCAGCATTTCCAGCGTACCCTGTATCAGATCCATCTGAAGACAGTCTATATGAAGACAATCTTCATGTCAAGCCCAAGATGCCGGCCCCACGGCCATGAAGGTTCTCGCGAAGACCGGCCTGACGCCCAAAGACCTGTAGCTAAACAGGGCGTCATAAGTGATTGCGCATCCGCTCCCTGACGGTCGCGGCTCGGAATCGGATTCGTACTGAGCCGCGACCGTCAGAACGTGTGAAAGAATTATGGCCGCTGATGAACACCGATAAACGCGGATTGAAAACAAAGAATCTTATCGGCGTTCATCCGCGTTCATCGGCGGCTTGAATTGATTTTTTCACAGCTTCTCAGGGAGCGGTTGTGGCGCAAAGAATAATGTCGCCGTGTTTAGAATCAGGGATCCTACTTGGCCCGCAAACGGAACGTGAGGCCGGCAACCGCCGTCAGCGGATAACCCGGCGTGCCGTGAATGCGCCACAGGGCGGGCGCCAGTGGACTGACCTGGGACTCGAAATAGTTCTGAGTCTCGTAGTAATCGCGGTTGGTCAGGTTGTCCAGGCTCAGATTGAATTCGATTCCCCGGTGAATCGCTTTCGCCAGGCCCAGGTCGAATACGGTGTGCCCGGAAGCAACAACTGAAGGGTCGTTTTCATCCAGCCGGTAGTGGTTGATGGCGCGCATGCGCAGCGACCCGCTCCAGCCATGCCACCCCGCCAGCGTCAGCCCGGCGTTGGCCACGAAGTGGGGCGCGCTATCCACATAGACGCGGTGGCTGCCTCCCGTGAAAAAAGCATTGCCGATTTTGGTGAGCCCGCCATTCAGCGCCAGATGATGCGTCAAGGCCACGGAGAGCTTGGCTTCATAGCCATAGGAGCGGCTGGGACCCTGGAATTCGTAACTGCCGTCGTCGGGATCATAGACCAGCTCGTTGGAGTGGCCGATCAGAAACACATCCGTCGTGAGCGAGAGCCTTCCGAAGTTTGAAGAGGTTCCGGCCTGGTAGAAATCCGTGGTGGCGAGACGCGGATCTGCAGGATGTTGCACCACGACGCGCGCGTCAACGCTGTTAATGCCGCGGCCGTAGTTCACATGAAAAGTCAGCGGCACCGCAGGGGATGGCGTATAGGCAACGGATCCCTTGCCCTGCCAGCGGCCGGCCCACTGGAGACCGCTTTCGGCCGGCGTCACGAGATCGCGGACGTCGTAGCGAAACTCGTCGTAACGAACGCCGGCCCCCAGCAGCAGACGGCCGCGCCAGAAACTCAGGTTCTCCTGCACATAGCCTGCGGTGTTAGTAACGTGCGCGTGGGCGCGCGTGGTGACACCGGTGGGCGTCCGTCCTATGCGGGGGTAAAGACCGACGTTGATTTCGCTGTCGTGATAGTTAGTCCCGCCAGTCAGCACGGCCGTGATTCCCGCAAGCTTGTGGGTACGCGTGTATTGCACGTTCGCGCCCTGTTCCAATCGCGAGTCGTGTTGCTGAATGGCATCGCCATTGACGGGGTCGTTCAAGTAATACGTGAAGTCGGAGTAGAGATCGAAAAGCGAGCGCGACAAAAAACCATCGGCCCGCAGCGTGCCGCCGTCGTGGAAAGTCTTGCTGTAGTAAGCCGACAAGGTGCCCAATACGACGTGGCCGCCGTCGGTGGGATCGATGTACCCGAAGCGGTCGAGGAGGCCGGCAGCCACCAGGTCGAGCGGAATCTGGCCGGACGAATCAAAATTGTTGCGGCCGAAGAGGAACCGGAACCCCAGTTTCTCGTCCGCGCTGAGTGTCTTGGTGAAGTTGGCGTTCACGTTGTCGCGGCGGTAGCGTAGGGGATTCAGGAACGGGCCGCCGGTATAGGAACCGTCATAGGCGAAGTAGGAGTCAATGGCGGGGACATCCGGGCTGTAACCCAGAAAGGCGCGGCTGGTATCCAAGTTACCGCCCTCCGCGCGCAGAGTAAGCACGTCCGGCAGCGACTCCCGCTGGCGTATGTGCACCACGCCCAGGCCGCTAAAATCGCCGTACTCCGCGCTGAAAGGGCCATTAATGATGGTGACTTCCTGGATGAGTTCGGGACTCAGCGCCTTCAACGAGCCCAGGTAGCCCTGTCCGTGCCCTTGCGTTCCCTGGTTCTGCTGCACGTCGTCCACCAGGACCTTCAAGCCGCCGTTCTCTCCGCCGTGATCGAGATTGAAACCGAAACGGCGAAACTCGAGCGATTTGCCGCCGCCTTCGTGCTGGCCGGCATCGATGCCCGCGTCGAGCTGTTGGAACACCTGGTCGTCGCGCGTGAACAGGGTGCGATTGAACACCTCGGCATTGCGCAAATCCAGAGCCGGCTCGGTGGTCTGGGCGGTGATCACGATGCTGGAAGTCTGCGCGGCAAGTTTTTCGAACCGCAGGTCGAGGCTTGTCATCCCGCCCGCGGCGATATCGGCCTTCAAGACGGCCGGAGCGAAGCCCCGCGCTTGAATCGCCAGCTCGTAAGCGCCGGGCGGAGCAGCGAACCCGTAGCGTCCCTGCCCGTCGGTGGTTGTGCCGGCGACCGCGGCGCCCGACGACGCCAGCCGCAGTTCGACCGCCGCGCCGGGCACGGCTTCTCCGGCAGGGTCCAATACCCGGCCCGAAACTCCGGTTTCGGCGAAAGCGGGCAGCGCCGCCGCCAGGCACAGCGCGTAAACTCGTATGGTGCGTAGCACGTCTCCAAAAATAGTAGCACGGCGCGCGGCGCACTACACTGGCTTTATGACCGGCAAGCAGCGCATCCTTGCTGCATTTCATGGCGAGCGCCCGGACACGGTCCCCTTTTGCCCCAACCTCTATTACTGGTTCTACAACCGCCTCGCGACGGGCACGCTGCCGCCGGCGCTAGCGGGCGCGCGCCATCCCTTCGATGCCTTGCGGGCGCTGGGCGCGGACATTCTGGCGCGATGGGACACCCAGCACGCCACCCGCGAGGTTTATACCGCCGGCCAGTTCTCCGAAGGGTACGGCGGGGAAAGCGTCTATAATCGTCCGCTGGTGACCGCCTTCAATCGCTATCCTGCGCACACCAGCCAGCGGCGGCGCAGATTCGCGACGCCCTATGGGACGCTCACTCAGACCTGGACGCTGACCGAGCAGGCCGGCGCCGATTTTGAATCCGAGCATTGGTGGAAGGACTGGGGCGAGTACCGGGCCATCCGCTTTCTGCTGGAAGCCCGGGAATACGCCTTCGACGCCGCCGAATTCCATGGCTGGGTGGAACGCGTGGGCGATGACGGCGTCATGATGGCGCACATCACCGAATCGCCCCTGAAGGCGCTCCACTGGCTGGCCGGCGCGGAGAATGCCAGCCTCTGGGTGGCGGATCACCCGGAGGAGATGCAGGCGCTGGCCCGCATCCATGAAGAGAAGGCTCTGCGGCTGATCGAGAGCATGGTGGACAACGCCGACGCGCAGGTCTTCATCTCGCTCGACAACCTGGATTCGGCATTCTATTCGCCGGCCTTTTACAGGGATTACTGCCAGCGTTTTTTCACGCGCGCGGCCGAAATCATTCACAGCCGGAACAAGATTTTCGTGGTCCACGCCTGCGGCCGCAACCGGGCGCTCATGCCCCTGGTGGGAGAGTCTCGAGTGGATTGCCTGGAAGGGCTCACGCCGCCGCCTATGGGCAACGTGCCGCTAGCCGAGGCCCGCCGCATGACGGGGTATGACCGTTTCACCGTAAACGGCGGCATGGACGCGCCTCGCCTGGAGATCGTGGAACACGCGGAGGGGCGCCTGCATGAATATGTCCGCGGATTATTCGCGTCCATGGGGGACAAACGGCATTTCATTCTTGCCTCGAGCTGCGCCACTCCGCTGCCGACGCCCTGGGAGAACCTGGTCTGGTGCCGCGATGCGGCGCGGGAGTGCGGGAGCGTGTGAGCGTATTGCTCTCGAACACCCGAAGAGCCGGACCAGGGGGTCCGGCGCGGACGGGGCGTCCGCCCCACATTTGGTTGCGGCTGTGCTGCTCCGTGGGGCAGGATGGCATCCTGCGCGGCTGTCGCCGACCGCCGCCCGCCGGGGCCGATTGCCAATCGGCCGCAGCTTAACAGGCTGCCCCACAGCGGTTGCCATTCAGGAACACCGCATCCTTGGGGACATCGCCGGCAGTATCGACCGCTTTGTTGGCATTGCCCAGGTCGTTGCCCATCACGCTGATGCGCCCGCTCTGGTTGCCCGAGACCTCCATCCAGGTCTGGACGCGTGCGGGCGCGCGGCAGCCGTGGACGAAGGCTTCTTTGACTTGCTTCAGGCGGATCGATCCCGCCAGCGCCGAGCCCGCCAGCTCGAGACCTTGCACGTCGTCACAAACCAGCGCCGGGCGTTCGTCCTCCTGGAGGCAACTTGTCTCGATGTTGCGCAGGCTCAGGCCCTTCACGTGGCGGCAATAGAATCCGTACGCCGGGAGCGTGCCGAACATGCTGTGCTCGGGGTATTTGTCGGCGTATTCGGGGATCTCGCGGCGGGCGTCCGCCCGCTGGCCGCCTCCGGCAAACGTGAGCCGCAGATTCTCCAGAACGACATTTTCAATGGCATGGCCGGGAAGGCCCGCAATCGTGCATCCCACGGGGCCGGCGCCCACGGCCTGCACGTTGGCGATTGCAACGTTGCGCAGCTTTCCCACCGGCGGGCGCGGGCCGCCCTCGGTGAACGGCCGGGCGCGGTCGCCGAGACGAATGAACACCGGCGTCGCCACCCCGTTCATGACGATATTGGAAATGTTGACCCGGTCGAGCACCCCGCCGTCCACCATTTCGAGCGCAATGCCGGCCAGGCGGGTGTCGTAAATGGTGCAGTTCGAGATGGCGATGTTTTCGAAGCCGCCGTTCGATTCGGTGCCCAGCTTGAGCGCGTTGCACGCCGTGCTCAACACGCAGTTGGCGATGACCACGTCTTTCGACGGGCGGTCCGCAGTGGCTTTCAATACGATGGCGTCATCGCCGGAAGAGATTTCGCAATCGGAGATGCGCACGCGCCGGCTGCCATCGATGTCGATGCCGTCGTTGTTGACGTTCACGCGGCTATGGACGCGGATGCCGCGGATGTCGACTTCCTCGCAGGCCAGGTAGTGCTGCACCCACATGGGCGAGTTCTGGATGGTGACATCCGTCACCGAGACATTGCGGCAGCTCACGAACCGCAGCATGTAGGGCCGCACCTTGTACGGGCCTTTGAAAGCGGCGCCTTGGCCGTCGATGACGCCGCGCCCGCATATGCCGATATCCTGCAAGCCTTCCGCGTAAATGAGACTCCTTTCGGTGTACGTGTCCGTGAAAGAGCGCAAGGCGGGGACCAAGGATGGATAGTCCTGAAGGTTCTTGCTGCCGAGCAGCACTGCGCCCGAGTCCAGGTGGAGCGTCACGCGGCTCTTCAACACGATGGTCCCGGAGAGGTAAGCGCCCGCGGGAAACAAGACCGTCCCTCCGCCCGCGCGCGCGCAGGCATCGATGGCATTCTGGATCGCCTTGGTGTCGAGATGTGTGCCGTCGCCGGCAGCGCCATGGCCGCGGACATTGAAGCCGGCCTGGCCAGTGACCGTGGCCGGGCGGCCCTGTGGAGCAGCGGCCGCGACCGCCCCCGCGGGGACCAGCCCCAGCACGAAGCGGCGGCGCAATGGCTCGTTTCGCATATCAGTATCATAGGCCGATTACGGCGACAGAGACCGGCTTGGCTAGAATAGGCTCATGTTGCCAAGGCTGCTTTGTTTGTTGAGCGTCGCGCTCCCCGCTCTCGCGCAGTCCAATCCTGAGATGGCGCGCATCTTCGACGAGGACCAGAAGGACCGCGCCAACTGGTTCACCCTCCGCCGCGCGGAACAGAAAGCGGTCGCGAAGCGAGATACGGCGCGGCGGCAGCGTGTGGGGGACATGGTCCGGGGCGGCCTGCTGAAAACCGGGGAGGATTTCGAGAAAGCCGCGTTTGTCTTCCAGCACGGCCTGAAGCTCACCGACTTCGCCATGGCTCATGCGCTGGCGCTGAGCGCATCCGCGGTGGAACCGTTCCGCGGCACCTGGATCGCCGCGGCTTCCTTCGACCGCTACCTGTACCGCTCCGGCAAACCGCAGATTTTCGGCACCGCCCTCGATGACACGACGCCCTTCGACAAACAGTTTCTGCCCGATTCCATGCGCGTCGCCAACTGCGTGCCGCCGCTCGAAGTCCGCGAACAGCAAATCCGCGAGATTGCCGGGAAGCGGGCCATAACCACAGTTGGGCCCTGCAACGCCCGCCCGGAGACGCTGATGGGCAAATGGTCCCTCACGCTGCGGCTGCCCGACGGCACTTTCTCGCAAGCGCTCCTGGAATTCAGCGGCACCGCCGAGAATCTCGAGGCAGCCTTCACGGAAAACGGCCGCACCAGCGACCCGGACCAGTTGGTGCTGGGCGACCGCAAACTGGCTTTTCGCGTGGAGGACCGCGCATTCCAGGTCACCATCAACGGGGAAGAAATGACCGGCACGTTCACTTCGGCGAAGGGCGGGTGGGGCCGCGTGGTGGGATTGGTTTCGCGCCCGCCAACCCCGGTCGGCCCGTGAGCGAAGCAGGTGCTTTGCTCAAAAAACGTATAATACGGGGAATACACTTATGGCTGAACTTGAGATTCATCACGAAAGCGAGCACAAAATCGATCCGGCGGGACAACGCGTCGGCGT
>Ga0326727_10026754_pt1 | contig 10660 bp, 9 predicted proteins | sample MB2enrmetagenome_FD_207643 | JGI IMG/M metagenome (GOLD analysis project Ga0326727, IMG submission 207643) | Lab enriched peat soil microbial communities from McLean, Ithaca, NY, United States - MB29MY | ecosystem: Environmental > Terrestrial > Soil > Wetlands > Peat | place: USA: New York... | reverse complement strand
CCGGAATGGGGCATGATCAACCAGATCATCTTCAAGCTGACCGGCGAGGACGGCCCGAACTGGCTCAACGATCCCACCGTCGCGCTGACCATGGCGATCGTCGTTCACATCTGGAAGTCGCTGCCGTTCTGGACCCTGATCCTGATCACCGGCAGGCTTGCGATCGCCCAGGACCTGTTCGAGGCGGCCGACGTCGACGGCGCCAACTGGTGGCAGAAATTCCGTTTCATCACCTGGCCCTCGATGCGCACGCTGTACCTGACCTGCACGCTGCTCTCGATGATCTGGACGCTCGGCGATTTCAACAGCGTTTACCTGTTGACCGGCGGCGGCCCGGCCGACCTCACCCATGTGCTGGCCACGCTTGGGATCCGTTACCTCCGCCTCGACCAGCTCGATATGTCGATGTCCGCAATCGTCTGCGCGCTGCCGCTGGTATCGCCGCTGATCTATTTCATGATGAAACGGTTGTCGCGATGAGGCTGCCCGCTGTGAGGTTTCCGACGTTACGCGAGGCCGGCACCGAGGCGCGGTTGCTGCTGATCGGCATTCCCGTGTTCATCTGGACCATGCTGCCGATCTATCACATGTTCCTGTTCGCGATCTCGCCGAAGGAAGACGCCTTCGCCGGCAAGCTGTGGCCCGACCATCCCACCCTGCACAATTTCCACATCGTATTTTACCAGCAGCATTACTTCCTCAGCCATTTCTGGCTGCAGCTGTGGAATTCGACCGTGATCGCGGTCGCGGCCGGCGCGCTGACGCTGTTGATCGCGACATCAGCCGCGTTCTCGATCTCGCGGCTGCGCGTGCCGGGCGGGCGCTGGGTGATGAATCTGGCGCTGTTTACCTACTTCATCCCGGCCGCGTTCCTGGCCGTGCCGATGTACCGCACCATGGGCAATTATGGCCTGCTCAACAATCACTGGTCGCTAATTCTGGCGATGGTGACGATCTCCTCGCCCTACGCGATCTGGGTGCTGAAGCAGGCCTCCGACAAGCTGCCGGTCGAACTCGACGAGGCCGCGATCATGGACGGCGCCACCACGCTGCAGATTTTCCGGCTGGTCTATCTGCCCTTGATGACGCCGTCGCTGGTGGCGATCGGCACCTACGCGCTATTGCTCGCCTGGAACGAATATCTTTACGCGTTTCTGTTGCTGTCCAAGGACACCGACATCACGCTTCCCGTGGCGCTCGGCAATTTCCTCGCCGCCGACGATTCGCCGTGGGAATTGCTGATGACCACCGGCTTCATCTACGCGCTGCCGCCGGCTGCGATCTACTACGCCTTCAAGCGCTACATGGTCGGCGGGCTGACCGCGGGTGCGGTGAAGTCGTGAAGGAAATCCACTCCATGTCATCGCCCGACTTGATCGGGCGACCCAGTATTCCAGAGACCGGTGATGGAACCGAGAAGCCGCGGCGTACTGGATGCCCCGCTTTCGCGGAGCATGACAGGGAGTGTGATAACCCTCACAACGGCGCGGCGTTCTCGCCGCGCGCGCCCGACAGCTTCGAGGCCAGCGAGGCCACGACGATGACCACCGCGATCAGGCCGATCACCAGCGTGCAGATGGCGTTGATCTCGGGCTTCACGCCGAGCCGCACTTCCGAGAAAATCCGGATCGGCAGCGTCGCCGCACCGGGGCTGGTGGTAAAGCTCGCGATCACCACATCGTCGAGCGACAGCGTGAACGCCAGCATCCAGCCGGCGGCGATCGCGGGCATGATCAAGGGCAGCGTCACCGCGAGAAAGGCGCGAAGCGGATCGCAGCCGAGATCCATCGCGGCTTCCTCGAGGCTGCGGTCGAGCGCGCTCAACCGCGAGGTCACCACCACGGTGACGAAGCACAGCGTCAGCGTGGCATGCGCCGCCGTCACGGTCCAGAAACCGCGCTCCACATTGAACGCCACGAACATCAGGAGCAGCGAAATGCCGGTGATGACTTCGGGCATCACCAGCGGCGCATACAGCATGGACGAGAACAGCGCGCGACCGCGAAAGCGCTCACCGCGCGACAGCGCCACCGCCGCCAGCGTGCCGAGCAGCGTCGCCAGCGTGGCGGAGGCCGCCGCCACGCGGAAACTCATCCAGGCCGCATCCAGCATGTCGCGGTCGTCAAAGAATTCGGAATACCAGCGCAGCGACCAGCCGCCCCACACCGTCACCAGCCGCGAGGCGTTGAACGAATAGATGACCAGGATCACGATCGGCAGGTACAAAAATGCCAGCCCCAGCGCGAGCGAGGCGATGTTGAAGCGGGAGATCTGGTTCGGCCCACGCATCAGCGGGCCTCGCTGGCGGGGACGCGCGGTCTCTCGCTCCCCTCTCTCCGTTCCCTCCCCCCTTGCGGGGTCCGAGGCGAGCGAAGCTCGCTCTCGAGGTAAGGGAGGGGGGTGGCGGCATCGGCACCGCCCGTGTGGACCCCCACCCCCAACCCCTCCCCGCAGGGGGGAGGGGAGCGAAGCAGTTCCGTCGCCCGTGTCCTCATCGCGCGCGCTCCATCTGGCGGCGCTGCAGCCGGTCGTAGAGCGACAGCGGCACCAGCAGCAATACCAACAGCGCGACCGCGACGGCGGCGGCGACCGGCCAGTCCCGGTTGGTGAAGAATTCCAGCCACAGGGTCTGGCCAATCATCAGCGAATCGGAGCCGGCCAAAAGATCGGGAATCACGAATTCGCCGACGATCGGAATGAAGCAGAGCAAGACGCCGGCGCCGACGCCGGGCAGCGACAGCGGAAACGTCACCAGCCAGAAGGCGTGGCGCGGCGAAGCGCCGAGGTCGCTGGCGGCTTCCAACAGCGCCGGCTCCATCTTGGCGAGCGTCGCATAGAGCGGCAGGATCATGAACGGCAGATAGGAATAGACAATGCCGAGATACATCGCGCCATCGGTGGAGAGCCACACCACCGGCTGCGAGACCAGATGCAGAGCGAGCAAAATCTGATTGAGCAGGCCGTCATGCTGCAGGATGTTGATCCAGGCGTAAACCCGGATCAGGAACGAAGTCCAGAACGGAATAATCACCAGCATCATCGCGATCGCCTGCCAGCGGCGCGGCAGCCGCGCCATGCCATAGGCGACGGGATAGCCGATCAGCAGCAGGATCGATGTCGAGACCGCTGCGACAGTGAGGCTACGCAAATAGGAGAAGATATAGAGGTCGTCGGAGAGCAGCAGGCGATAATTGTCCAGCGACAGTGCCGCAAACGCGGCCTTGATCGCCTCCCAGCCCGCGGTCGGATCGAACACCGGCAGGTAGGGCGGTTGCGCGATCGCGGTCTGCGACAGGCTGATCTTCAGCACGAAAATGAATGGTACCAGGAAGAACAGCATCATCCAGAGATAAGGCGCGATGGCGGAAAGCCGCGCCGGCCTTGCAAAGATGTTGCGCGCGCTCATTGCTCCAGCACCACGCAGTCGTCAGGCGTGAACCACGCCACCACGCGCTGGGTCGGGCTATAGGCATCGACGTCGAGCCGCGCGGTATTGGCCATCGACGAGCGCAAGGTGGCGCCGGTGTCGAGCTTGACCTGGTAGGTGGTGAGCCCGCCGAGATAGCTGACTTCGGTCACCACACCTTCCAGCCGGTTGATGGAATGCGCGTTGACCGCGTCCGATACCGGCCCGCGCCGCGACAGCTTGACCTTTTCGGGGCGGATCGCGACGCTGACGGTGGTCTTCGCCACCGGCTGGCGCGGCTCGGCGACATAGACCGTGCCGGCGTCCCGGGTCGAAATCGCAAGCCGGCCTCCCTCGCGCGACTCGACCTGGCCTTCGAGCAGGTTGACGTCGCCGATGAACTCGGCGATCCAGCGCGAGGTCGGCGCCTCATAGAGTTCGCGCGGGGTGGCGACCTGTTCGAGGCGCCCCGCATCCATCACCCCGATCCTTCCTGCCATCGTCATCGCCTCTTCCTGATCGTGGGTGACGATGATGAAGGTCATGCCGAGGCGGCGCTGCAGCTCCATCAATTCGAGCTGGGTGCTTTCGCGCAGCTTCTTGTCGAGCGCAGCCAGGGGCTCGTCGAGCAACAGCACCTGTGGCCGCCGCGCCAGCGAGCGCGCCAGCGCTACCCGCTGCCTTTGGCCGCCGGAGAGCTGATCGGGCTTGCGCTTCTCGAGACCCTCGAGCTTGACCAGCGCGGCCATTTCGGCGACGCGGGCGCGTATCTCGGACCGCGGCATCCCGGCGCGCTTGAGTCCGAAGGCGATGTTGTCACGGACGTTGAGATGAGGAAACAGCGCGTAGTTCTGGAACATCATATTGACCGGACGCTCATGCGGCAGCACTTGCGCGACGTCCTTGCCGCCCAGCAGGATGCGGCCCTCGTCCGGCGTCTCGAAGCCGGCCAGCATCCGCAACAAGGTGGTCTTGCCGCAGCCGCTCGGGCCAAGCAGCGCGAAAAACTCACCAGCCTTGATGTCGAGCGACAGCCGGTCCACCGCCTTGAAGGCGCCGAACTTCTTCACCACCGTCTCGATGCGCAGCAACGGCATGTCGGCGGCAACGGTCGGCGGCGGGGCGGGTTCGGTCAGATCCGTAACCGCGACGGCCGCCACTGGCGGCTCGGGCGTTGCCGAAACCAGATCCTCTGCGATCTTCGCCGTGTCCTCCGTCATGGTGCGAGCCTGCTCCGTCATCGCCGCAAGCTAGCGGCGGAACGGTACCGGCTCAACCGGTTCGATGGGACCGTGGCCGTAAATTTGTCGACGCGCTCAGGCCGTCGCCATGAACGCTGCCAGCGCCTCGCGATCCTGCGGCGGCATGGTCAGGCCAAGTTTGGACCGCCGCCACAGGACGTCGTCCGGGAAGCGGGCCCACTCGCGTTTCATCAGATAACGAACTTCTGCGCCGCTCAATTCCGGACCGAAGCCCGGGCCGAGGTCGGCAGGACTGCCGGCGTTGCCGAGAATCGCCTCAAGGCGCATGCCATAGGCCGCGACCAGGCGCTGGGCGTTAGGCTCGGTGAGAAAACGCCAGCGCGCGCGCGCGCGATCGACCTCGGCGTCGAGCCGCGTCCATGCGAAATTGCCGCCCGGCAGCGGCGCTTTTGCGGTCCAGCGCCGCGACATCGGATAGAATTGCGTGAGCCTCGAGACGGCCCGTTCCGCGCGCCGACGCGAGGTCGTGGCGTCGCCGCCGAACACGGTAAGCAGCGGTGCCGCGCGAGGGCTGGCATCGAAAGTCACGACGCCTTCGCGCGCCGCGCGCGGGCTCGCCGGGCCGGCGACGGTTTCGAGCCCGGAAACGGTCTTGATCACATCCGACGGTTGGACCCGCTCACGAAAATAACGGCTCGCCGCGTCGCAGAGATAGGCGATATCGGCCGCAGTCGTGGTCACGACCGCAGGATCGCCCTTGAAAGGTTGCCGGACGGAGCCGATCAGCGTGAAATCGCGCTCGTATGGGCTTACGAAGATCCGCCGCCGGTCGGTGTTCTGGAACACATAGACGTTGCCACTGTCGAACAGACGCCTGACGATAATCTGGCTGACATTGGTCACGCCGAGATCCGGCGGCGGCACCCGCAGCACGGTTTCCGCAACCGACGCGGTCCAGGCGCCGCTGGCGTTGGCCAGCGTCCTTGCCGTGATCACCCGGCGTTGGCCGCGATCGATCACGGCCAGCCGCCAGATGTCGAGCCGGTCGGCGCGCACGCAGCGCGCGCCGGTCCGGATGTCAGCGCCCCGCTCCGCGGCGTCCACCGCAACGGCGATCACCAGCCTCGAATCGTCCACCACGCAATCGGAATATTCAAACGCGGTACCGAACGACCGCTTCAGCGCGTTGCCGGTCGGATGATGCGTGACATCGAGCGTCACCGAAGCCGGCAAACGTCTGGAACAGCCGAGCCGATCGTAAAGCAGCAGCCAGGCACGCAGCAGCCATGGCGGCTGCTCGTCGGAAAGCGCGGGGATCGCAAAGCGCATCGGGCGCACCAGATGCGGCGCGGTGCGCAGCCAGATATCGCGCTCGGTCAGCGCCCCGCGTACCCGCAACAGCGCGGCGCGCTCCAGCATATCGAGGTCACCATGGATCAGCCGGGGCGAAGCCGAGGAAGCGCCGGCGCCGAGGTCGCCCTGCTCCAGCAGGATGACCCGCAGGCCGCGCCCGGCAGCGTCGCGCGCAAGGCTGACGCCGTTCAAGCCACCGCCGATAATCGCAAGATCGTAATCCGCCATGCGCAAGCTATAGCGTTTTCGAGCGATGTGGACACCGGTTCGCGTCAAGAAAACGCGTCAGCCAAAAAAGTCCTAGCCGGTCTTGCGCGCAGCCTCGATGCTATTGCCAGGGCTGCGGCCGACCAACGCGGAGAACTGCCCGATCGGCGCGGGTTTGCCAATGAAATAGCCCTGTACCGCGTCGCAGCCCTCGTCCGCAAGGAAAGCGAGTTGCTCCTGGGTTTCCACGCCCTCGGCGACGATCGACATTTCGAGGCCGTGACCGAGGCCGATCACCGCACGCACGATCGCCGCCGATTGCGGATTGCGCCCGAGATTTATGACGAACGCGCGGTCGATCTTGATCTTGTCGAACGGAAACGCCTGCAGATAGCTCAACGAGGAATAGCCGCTGCCGAAATCGTCCATCGAGATGCGCACGCCGAGAGCTTTCAGCCGCCGCAGCAGCGCCAGGCCGCGATCGAAATCCTCGATCAGTACGCCCTCGGTGATTTCCAGTTCGAGCCGACCCGGCGCAAGCCCGGTTTCCAGAAGAATCGAATGCACCCGTCCGACCAGATCGCCATGCATGAACTGCGCCGGCGACAGGTTGACCGCGACCTGCAGCGGCAGCGACCACGACGCAGCCTCCCGGCAAGCCTGACGCAGGATCCATTCGCCCATCTCGACGATCAACCCGCTTTCTTCCGCAAGCGGGATGAAATCGGCCGGCGGCACAAAACCGCGCACCGGATGGCACCACCGCGCCAGAGCCTCGAACCCGATGATCTCGCAGGAGGCGACGGCCCGGCGCGACTTCGCCTGCGGCTGATAATAAAGCGAGAGTTCGCCATTCTTGATCGCGAGCGAAAGATCCTGGTGCAGCACGCGGCGATCGCGAATCTGCTGATCCATCTCCGGCTCAAAAATGCCGATCGACCCGCGCGATTTCGCCTTCGCCCGGAACAATGCCACGCTGGCATTGGCCAGCAGGGAAGCCGCATCGGCGCCATTATGTGGAAATACGGCGATGCCGGTGGTCAATCCGATGCGGACCGCCTTACCGTCGATCAAAAATTCGTTTTCCATGGCTTCGGAGAGCCGTTCGGCGAGCGCCCGTCCGGCGGCGGGTTGCTTGCCGTCGATGATCAACCCGAATTCGTCACCGCTGAGCCGGGCCACTACCCCGCCGCGGGCCGAGGCCTCGACGCGGCGCGAAACTTCGATCAGCAATTTGTCGCCGATCGCATGGCCGAACACGTCGTTAATTTCCTTCAACCCATCGAGATCGACGGACAATACCGCGAATTCCTCGCCGCTGCCTGCGCAAGCTTCAATCATCTGCGCCAGCGCCTGCAGGAACGCGGCGCGGTTGGGCAGATCCGTCAAGCCGTCGTGGTAAGCCATATGAGCCATGCGCGACTCGGTCTGGCGGCGGTCGGTAACGTCCTCGTGGGTCTTGATCAGATATTGCGGTTCGCCGGCGTCGTCGAGCACCGTCATGCGGCGGGTCAGGAATAACCGCAATCCATCCTTGGTGCTGATCGGATGCTCCTCAGTGAGCAGGCCGCGCTTCCTGATCGCCGTCTCATCGCGCGCAATGATCAGCTTGGCTTCCTTTGGATTGAAAATATCCGCGGCCGTCAAGCCGGTGACATCCTCGCGCCGCCGGTTAAGGATGGCCTCGGCGCTGCGATTGGCGAGAAGGTACCGGCCATCGCTGACGCGTTCGACAACCAGCGAGACCGGAATGTTGTCGACCACCAGCTCGAGAAACTTCTTGGTATTCTCAAGTTCCTGGGAAAGCGATCGTCGGTCGGTGACGTCATCGAATAGCGCGATCAGAAACTCGGGCTGCCCCTTGTCGTCGCGCGCAATGACGCGGTTGCTGGCGAGCACGCGCTTCTTGGTACCACGTTCGACGGCAAATTCGTTACGGAATTGGCCGTCGGGCGAAGCAAGCGCAGCGCGGTCCGCTTCCTCGATGCTCGCGGCGGTCGCGGGCCGGAATATCTCGTCGGCGCGCTTGCCGACGATCTTGTCGCGGGAAAAACGCGAGAAGCGCTCGAACGCGCGGTTGGCGAAAATATAACGGCCGTCCTCGATGCTCTTGGCGGCCACGCACACCGGCACATTGTCGAGCACGGATTCCAGAAACTGCTTGGTCGATGCAAGCTGCTTGGAAAGCTTGCGCCATTCGCTGCAATCTTCATGCGTTGCCACCGAACCGCCGTTCGGCAGCGCAAAATACTTGACCCGAACCGATCGCCCGCCCGGTAGCTCGGTGATGAGGCCTTCCGCGGTGCCGGCGTTCTGATAGAAATCCTCGACGCTAACGTCGAGGACGCCGCGCCTGAGCCGCAGCTCAAGCAGCTCCGGTCCGGTCATGGTTTTGGGAATATCCGAGCGCGCCAGTCCGTAGATATCGAGATAGCGATCGTTGCAGAATATGATTCGCTGTCGCGGATCCGTCATCACCACGCCTTGGCTAAGATTGTTCAGGGCGGAACTGATGAAAGCGTTCTTGCGTAGTTGCGAACGCTTGACCCGGTGCAGCGCCGAAAAGATCCAGAGCGCGATGGTAGCGAGGAAGGCGGAAACAACGATGCCGCCGATCAACGCTTCCCAAACCATGCCGGGATCGGCTGAGCCGGAATAGACTGGCGCGATATCATCGAACACGCCCCAGGCCCGGCCAGATGGCGCGAAAGTGGCAATCAGGCAGACTGCGGCCTGCGCAGGAATCAAAATCTTGCCGCCTGCCAGACAATTCTTGTCAGCCATCAGTCACCTGCGGATTTCCGCGGTGGAGTGTCTGGCTTCACGGGTTTGAATCGGGTAAATGCCTACCCGCGTTGGCGATTAATATGACTCAAATTGCGGCAATTGCCCGGACATGGCTAATGCATCGTTAACAGGGACCGGTCCCCGGGGAAGTTTTCGCAACTGATCCAACCGGTTCTTCAGAGAGATCAGGCTCGATAGAGCAATAGTGCGGGCGTGCGATCGACCCCTGGATGAGCGCCAGTTCAACAGGGGATACTCCGGGTCGGATGGCCCACAAGCCGGATTCGAACCGCGAATGGACAAGGTTGAATGTGTCGTCATCGGAGCGGGGGTCATCGGCCTTGCCGTCGCGCGGCGGCTCGCGCAGGCAGGCCGCGAGGTAATCATCCTGGAGACGGCGGAAGCTATCGGAACCGTGACTTCGTCGCGCAACAGCGAGGTGATCCACGCCGGCATCTATTATCCCGCCGGAAGCCGGATGGCGCGGATGTGCGTCAGCGGCAAGCGCGCGCTCTATGCGTATTGCCGCGATCACGGCATCCCACACCGCAATTGCGGCAAGCTGATCGTAGCGACGACGCCGAAGGAAACCGAAAAGCTGCAATCGATCAGGGCTCACGCCGAAGCCAACGGCGTGCTCGATCTGCAAACCCTTGACGGCAATGCGGCCCGCGCGCTGGAACCGGCGCTGCGCTGCGACGCCGCGTTGCTCTCGCCTTCAACCGGTATCGTCGACAGCCACGCCTTCATGCTGGCACTGCGCGGCGATGCCGAAGCGGCCGGCGCGGCCTTTGCCTTTCACACCCCGCTGCTCCGCGCCAAGGTGGCCGCCGACCGGATCGAGCTGGATGCCGGCGGCGCTGCCCCGATGAGGCTTGAATGCCGGCTGCTCGTCAATGCCGCCGGGCTCGGCGCGCCGGCGGTCGCACGCAGCATCGACGGCATGCCGATCGGACTGATACCGGCGGCCTATCTTGCGAAGGGCAATTACTTCAGTTGCAGCGCGCGGGCGCCTTTCTCACGCCTGATCTATCCGGTGCCCGAGCCCGGCGGACTCGGCGTGCATCTCACCCTCGATATGGCGGGCCAGGCCCGCTTCGGGCCGGATGTGGAATGGGTCGATACGATCGATTACGCCGTCGACCCGGCGCGGGCCGAACGATTCTATCCGGCGATCCGGCGCTACTGGCCAACGCTACCGGACGGCGCGCTCATGCCCAGCTATTCGGGAATTCGGCCCAAGATCGTACCGCCGGCGGTAGCGGTGCAGGATTTCCTGATCCAGGGACCGCGGGATCACGGCGTTGGCGGCTTGATTAATTTGTTCGGCATTGAATCGCCGGGCCTGACATCATCGCTGGCAATCGCGGACTATGTCGGCGAGCTTGCAGAAATATAAAGTACACTCAGGCGGTGCAGATGCGCCGCTCGGGACGAGTTATTCGCATGTCATCCCAATCGCACGTCATCCCAATAAAACGGGCCAAGAAAGCGCGCCAGGACGACGTGCGTGTTTGCGAAACCGGTTTAGTGCAGCGTTTCGCCGGCGGTATGCTTGAGCCGTTCAATCGCGTCCTTAACCATCAGTTTGCGGCGCTTTAACTCGACAATTTGCAGGTCATCTGTTGAGAGGTGCACAAGAGCTTCGTGGAGTTCGTTTTCGAGAATCTTGTGTTTCCGTTCAAGTTCAACGAGATGCGCCATA
>Ga0326727_10026753_pt1 | contig 10661 bp, 4 predicted proteins | sample MB2enrmetagenome_FD_207643 | JGI IMG/M metagenome (GOLD analysis project Ga0326727, IMG submission 207643) | Lab enriched peat soil microbial communities from McLean, Ithaca, NY, United States - MB29MY | ecosystem: Environmental > Terrestrial > Soil > Wetlands > Peat | place: USA: New York... | reverse complement strand
TTGGAACCGAGCGCTCCTTAATATTCAGGCGAAATCAGGCGGTCGAGTTCGTCGATGGGGTTGGCAAGCTTGCAGGCTGCCAGCATGGGTTTTTCGCTCAGGTCCACGCGGTGCGCCGCCTGGGCGACCTCGCGCGCGATTTCGTGCGGGATCACCACTGCGCCATGCTTATCGGCATGGATCAAATCGCCCGGCGACACCTCCATGCCGAAGACCTTCACCGGCTGGTTGAAATCCTCCAGGTGCGCATAGCCGTGCGACACCTGCACGCCGGAGGCAAAGAAATGAAAGCCCAGGCGCTCCACCTCGTCGAGATCGCGCACCGTGCCATCGGTGATCACCCCCTGGCTTCCCAGGGCATGGTGCAGGCTGGAGTTGACTTCGCCCCAATAGGCGCCGCCCGGCGCCGGGCTGAGGTCCTGCACCACGCTGAGGCGCGGCCCCGGGAAGGAGCGCAGGTACTCCCAGTAGTCGCGGCGTGAGACGCGGCGGACGTGGGGCGCCGGTTCCCCGGAAATTATGATGGCCGTACATGCGTACCCCACCACTGGTCCTAATCCCGGGAAGAGGCAGCGGATGCGTGAATCCGTAACGCCCTCCAGCCGTGCCCGGACCTGAAAGGTCTCAATGGCGTTGGCAATGGTGGGCGACGGGAATCGACGCAAGGCTTGCAGTTCTTCCGCCGTGAGTAATTCGCCGGTCGTGGGCTTGCCAATAAGAGTTTTCATGAGCGCACTATAGGGTGTTCTGGCCCACTGAGGCAATTCAATTATAGTGAAGGTGGATTCAAATTTGCGCATTTCACCCCGTTTCCATTCCCCCAGTGACACAAAGTCCACTTTCTCCCGATTCAATATTCGTAAATATGGCCTCACTAGAATTCAATTGACTCGAACGCCGTCGAATTCTATTTTACTGGTAGCCGAAAGGCGCCGCATGCGGTCTTGCGGCCAGATCCTCAGGGGTTTGGTGGGGTGATCCTGGTCCGGAGGCGAAGCGGCCCTAGTGCACAGGAGGGTGCTGTACTGCGAGTTTGTACCCTCGGCGTGATCGGCATGGCCGAAGGAAGATATTTATTCCACGGTTTCGGCTCCGCGGCACAGTTGCCCTCCTTTTCCTGAAACACTTACAACCATAATGGCTCGTTTGCGTCGGGTCTGGGTCAGATTTTCTAGCTTATTAAAAGGAGATAGGAGTATGAAAAATCATTTCAAGTTTAGTTTCTTGATAGTTCCTTTCTTGGTGCTCTGGGCGGCCGCTTCCCTGTTCGGACAGGGCAGTGGCGTTACCGGGGCGATTTACGGCTTCGTGTCGGACCCCACGGGCGCGGCCATCGCGGGGGCGACGGTCAAGGTCACCAACGTAGGCACGGGTGCAAGCTTTACCGCCGGCACCACCCGTGACGGCTTTTATACAGTGCGGTTCCTGGTTGCCGGCACCTATCGAGTGGAGGTGTCGCAACCGGGCTTCAAGACCCTGGTCGTGCAGAACGTCCTGGTGCAAACCGCGTCCACCGCCACGGTCGATGCCAAGTTGCAGTTGGGCACCGTTGCGCAGTCGGTCACGGTCACGTCCACCACCTCCATGCTGGAGATGCAAAGGGCCGACACCGGTGCGACCGTCGAGCACAAGCTGCTTGACGAGACACCGTCGTCTGGGGGTACCGTCACGCAGGTGTACTACGATACTCCCGGGGTTCAGCCGGTAAGGAGTAGCAGGGGCTTCGGTCCGGGGGGCCTCAACGCGGATACGGAATTCAGCGTCAACGGCAGCGCCGCCAATGTCGAGCAGATGAGTTGGCTGGGATCACCGAACAACGAGCTTGTGGACGGCGTGAGTGCCCGCAGTACGTTTGCGCTCCCTAACGGCGCCTACTTAGATTTTAATCCCACCCCAAACATAACCGACGAGCTGAAGGTGGTCTCCCTTCCCTTCAGCGCGGAGTACGGGCACACGATCGGCGGGGTAGTTATTGTCGCCACCAAATCCGGCACGGACCGCTGGCACGGCAGGGGCTCGGAAATAAACCAGCCCGCTGGGTTGGCCGCGAACACCTTCGCCAACAACTTTAGTGTCCCCGTGGTGAACAGGGCCAAAGGCAGTTCGAACCACCAAATCGGCGCTCTGGGCGGGGCGATCAAGAAAGACAAGCTCTTTGTCTACGGCGTTCTCGAAAATTGGTACTCGGACGCAAACAATATCGCACTCGCGGGCTCGGTTCCCACCGCCGCGATGCGCCAAGGCGACTTTACCCAAGACTATTACAACAGCGGCACGTCGGCGAGCCCCGTGGCGTCGGTGATAAGCCTCTACGACCCCTTTTCGTGCGCCACTTACAACGCGTCGGGCGTGTGCACAGCACGCTACCCGGTTGGGCCTACGGACCCACGCTTCTCGACTACCGCCAACGTGATCCCGTACAGCGCGTGGTCACCCGTGGCCCAGGCCCTTTTCCCCTCAAGCAGCCCGGAAAAGTACATCCCCCTGCCGATGAATCCGGGCGCCGCGATCGGATCGACAGGAAAATACCTGGCGATGACCAACAATCATATTCCGCCGGTGGGTGGTTTTACGACGGACAGATTCTGGATGGGGCGCATGGACTACAACCTCAACCCCAGCAACCGGCTTATGTTGCGGTATCTTCACACTTACTACCTTTCGCAGGATCCCAACTACTATCCCGACCTTAGGATGCAACCGACCGATACCAACTTTCCCTATATCCGCCAGGGTGACAGTGGCGCTATCGAATTCACCCACACATTGTCCCCCACCAGCATCTTGAGCTTCACCCTGGGCTTTTATCGCTTCAATAATTATGGTGAGGACGCCTATCGCACCCAGCTTGGGCCGGGGGACCTTGGCTTCAGCTCGACCTTTGTCTCCGAGTCCGCCCACGCTGTACCCGAGATTTACAACGCCGGGGGAAACTATAAGGGCGGCAACGCGTGGACGGGTATTGGCACGCCGGCCGGCACTTACGGCCCCGACCAGACCTTCCAGGTCTACGGACTTTGGTCGAAGTCGATAGGCCGGCACATCATCAAGGTGGGCGGTGAAATCATGAACGAGCGCGGGTATGATCAAAATGGTGGTAATACCGCGGGGGGTTGGAATTTTGCAGTAGAACCCACCGCGCTAGTTCCTGGGGCGACGGCCCCGCTAGGTCAGGGCGACCCGTTTGCGTCCTTCCTGATGGGCGTAGCGGGCGGCTCGATCGATAGAAACGTCGAGTTGGCGCGCCAAGCCTGGACGATGGGCGCCTTTGTTCAAGACGATATCAAGGTCTCCCACCGGCTGACGATTAATGCGGGCGTGCGATGGGATTGGAGCGGTGGCCCCACCGACCGCTTCAACGCGCTCAGCGGCACCTTCGACATGTCCGCGGCGAGCCCGATCGCCGCGAAGGTACAGGCCGCCGCCGGCGCCTCGAATTGTGCCGCCTGCGTTAGCGGGCTGGTCGGGGGCGAGACCTTCCCGGGCGTCAATGGCTTGTCGCGCTCCCCTTATGACTCAACCTTCCGCGATTTCCAACCCCGGCTCGGCTTCGCCTACCAAGTGGGTCCGAAGACCATCCTCCGGGGGGGCTGGGGATTGTTTGTCTCACAATTCCAGTACGATCCCGGCTCCACCGGGTTCAGCGTTACCACCACCAATACCGAGTACGATCCCACCTACGCGCCGTTGAACCTCATCTCCAATCCCTTCCCCAACGGACTGGTGGCGGCAACCGGAGCATCGCTGGGCTTGAGTACATCTCTGGGCGGCGGGATCACGTTTACTGACCCGCACGCGCGGCCGCAGCACGCGCAAATGTTCAACTTCAACATCCAGCGGCTGTTATCGCCGAACACGGTGCTGACCGCCGGCTACGTTTACAACCGCGGAACGCGTCTCCCGGTCAACCATAGCATTGACAACATGACGAAGGCCCAACTGCTGGCTTGCCAAGCGAACACCACTCCCTGCCTCACTCCCGTGACCAATCCCTTCTATGGCATCGCCCCCTCCGGCACCACCCTCGGTAGCTCAAAAACACTTGCCGCGGACGCGTTCTATGATCCCTACCCGCAGTTTAGCTCGGTCACTGAGGACTATAGCCCGCTGGGGGACTCCGAATACCACGCCCTGCAAGTCCAGCTTGTCCGTCACTTCACCCACGGGGTTAGCCTTAACGTCGGATACACGAACTCGAAATGGGAGGGCCACAATTTCTTCGCCAATTCAGTGGATACTCAGCTCCAGAAGGACCTCGACTGTTTCGATCGGCCCCAGATCCTCAATTTCAACTGGGTCTACCAAATCCCCATCGGGCGGGGCCACTATCTCGGCGGTAATATGCCCCGCTTTGCCAATGCCATCCTGGGCGGCTGGCAGCACAACGCGGTGTTCTTTGTCTGGGAGGGCGTGCCCTGGGATTTCGCGGGTGACAACGCCGAGCCGGTCGCGGGCGTCCCCAGGTATAATAACCCGCGGAGTACAGACCATTGGCTGAATCCCGCGGCGTGGGAGGTGCCCACTTATCCTGCCCAGTTCCCGTATGTTACCTGGACGGGGGTCGACTCTCATGTCCGGTTTCCGCGATTTCATCAGATGGATCAGAGCCTGCAAAAGAACTTCAAGATCAAGGAACGGGTCACCGCTACGCTCCGGATCAATTTTTGGAACAGCTTCAATACCCCCGACTGGTTTAATGCGTCGTTATGGTACGGTAACTCATCGAACCGTGCGAATTCGGCTTTTGGGACGATCACCCCTACTACTACCCAGTCAAACGCTGCCCGCGCCGGTCAGCTCGAAGGACGGGTCGATTTCTAGTCCCGTGGCAGATAGCGGGACGCTTAACAACAACGCCAGTTAACTTCTGGCCCAACGCACGTAATTCGGAAATGCTATTCGGTCCAAGCGCGTAACATCCTCCCGTAAGGTGGCTGGGCACAGCCACCCCAAGGGAGGATGGCAATATCCACCGACGATGTAGTATTGCGCCCTCCCAGGCTTCCCCAAAAAGTTATTCGGGGCGTGCGATGGGCCGCCCTGGCCGTCTGAGGCAATTCAATTATAGTGATGGCGGATTCAAATTTGCGCAATTCGTCCGGCTTCCCTTTGCGGCATGACATAATGTCCGTTCCCCCCTTTCCCTCCACGATGGCCGCTTTCTCCCGATTCAATAATCGTAAATATGGGTTCACTAGAATTCAATTGACACTGAAGGTGGCGAAGTCTATTTTAGCCTGAGCCGAAAGGCGCCGGATGGCGGCGCGTGGCCGGATGCTCAAATCGTGGGTGAAGTAACCCGGGTCCGGAACGAAATCGGCGTTTAGGCAGGAGGGTGTTATAGAACGAATTTCTTACCCTCGGCTGGATCGAAGTTGCCCCGAATGGATGATGTTCCGCGGGTGGGGCCCCGCGGCGAAGTTCCCCGTGTTTCACTGCAACACTTATATACCTGCACTTCTTTTTTTGCGTCGGGTCTGGGTCGGAATTACCACTCATAAGGAGACAATCGCATGAAAAGTGTGCGCAAGTTCAGTTTCTTGACTATTCCCATTTTGATACTTTTAGCCGCCGCCCCGCTCTATCCGCAATCCGGCGCGAACGGCGCAATCAGCGGTTTCGTCACCGACCCCTCTGGGGCGGCGGTTGCCGCGGTAACCGTCAAAGCCACGAACGTCAACACGGGTGTGAGTTATCGCGCCGGAACCACTACCGACGGTTACTACACCATCAATTTCCTGATACCCGGCACGTACCGCGTGGAGGTAGCGCAGCCGGGCTTTAAAACTGCGGTGGTGAACAATGTGGTGGTGCAAACCGCCTCCAACCCCACGGTGAATATCGCGTTGACCTTGGGCGCGGTGGCGCAGACCGTCACGGTCACCGACACGACCTCCCTGGTGGAAATGCAGAGGGCTGACGGTGGAGCGGTGGTTGACACCAAGCGCGTTGACGACGTTCCCACCATGCAGCGTAATGCCACCAGTTTGCTGTATACCGCTGCCAGCGTGCTTCCCACCAGCACGGAGAAAACTACGACCCTCGAGGATGTCAGCAAGTCGAGTAGCCAGAGTATCAATGGCAGCGTAGACGGCATCCAAAACGGTTTTACGGAAACCAACGACGTTCTGGTGGACGGCGTGGAAAACCGCGTCAGCGACTCCTCCAGTGGATCTTTTATTGGCTATATTCCGAGCCAGGAGGCGGTGGGCGAGGTGAAGGTGGTCACCAATCCTTTCAGTGCCGAGTACGGGCGCACCCTGGGGGGGGTCGACTCCTACACGACCAAGTCGGGCACGAATCAGTTCCACGGCCAAGCCTTCGAGTACAATCGCGAGTTTGGATTGTCGTCGACCCTCTTTGATAGCAATAGGGCGGTCCCCACGGTGGGGAAAACTCCCCTCCTGGTCAATACCCCCGGGGGGCAGATCGGCGGTCCCCTTCTGAAGAACAAGCTCTTCGGCTTCTTTTCCTATGAGTACATGATCTTGCATACGGCGGTGGTGGAACACGGCTACGTTCCCACCGCCAAGATGCGGCAGGGTGATTTTTCCCAACAGTATTACGGTGGAACCGTAGCGAACCCGACCGCCATTACGCTCTACGATCCGTTTTCTTGCCCCACCACCGGCACCGCCACCTGCGCATCCCGGTCGGTGATCGGGAGCGTCGGTGATTCCGTAATACCGTCGAGTGAGATGAGTCCCATCGCTGCTGCCTTATGGAATTACATCCCCCTACCCAATGCCGCGGGCCTTCCCATCACGGGGTTCGATAACTATTACCCCAACGGCACGGGCGCCGCGCCGACGGACACGGATGAGCTGGTCGCGCGCGTGGACTATAATGTCAGCGACAAGACCCGGATGACCTTCCGCGCCATCTACGAGGACTGGAGGGGCCTCCCCGAGACCTTCTACAACATTGCCAATGACGCGGCAGAACTGAACGCCCCCAGCCAGCGCACCGACCACAACGACCTGCTTAATTTGACCCACACCTTCTCTCCCACCAGCGTCTTGGATGTGCGGGTGGGAATGGAGCGCTTCATCGGGGGTAACCCCAGCTCGACCTATTCCTGCCGGGCGGATGACAGCAATTGGGGATTTAACGCCACGTTCCTCGCGCAGGCGTCGCACTGCATGCCGGTTTTCAGCTTCACCAGCAACTCGGGTGTTAGTGGAAACTACTTGGGATCGGGCACCAGCGCCTTTGCCGGCGCCGGCCTGTCCGGCAACCTCCGTCAACCCGATTACGTCGATACCCTGAGCGGTGTGTTCCTGAAATCGCTGGGCCGGCATACCTTCAAGTTCGGCGGCCAAGGCTTCATGGAGCGCTATTACAGTGCTAACCAGGGTCACAACTCGGGTTATTTCAGTTTCACGCCCCAGTCCACCGAGCAGAATCCTGCTTCGAACGCAGCGCTCCAGGCGTCGCAGGGCGATTCGGTCGCGTCCTTCGACATGGGGGTAGGGTCGGCCCAACTCGATGTCAACTCGGAGCCCGCCCGCCAGACCTTGTCGGCCGTATGGTTCGTGCAGGACGACATCAAGGTCTCGCGCAAGCTCACCATCAACGCCGGCTTGCGCTGGGATTGGGACGGCGGACTCACGGATCGCTTCAACGCCATGATGGCGAATTTCAACACCACCGCCGTGCCCAACACGCCGACTGCGCTGGCCACGCAAGTGGCGGCCGCTGCCGTTGCACTTGGCAGCACTTGTCCTGCTTGCGCCAACTTGGTGGGGGGCCCGACCTTCCCGGGAGCTAACGGCCTATCGCGTACCGCTTATGATTCCGCCTTCACCAATTTCGGGCCCCGGCTGGGCGTCGCTTACGCCTTCAGCCCGAACACGGTCGTCCGCGCGGGGTGGGGGTTGTTTTACATGCCCTTCATCTATGATCCCGGGCAAACCGCGAACGGGTTCAGCCAGACGACGAATAACGTCCCCTTCAGTTCCACGAACGCGGTCCTGAGCCTCATCACCAATCCCTTTCCCAGCGGCCTCCTTGCGGCCACCGGATCAAGTCTCGGGTTAGAGACGAACCTGGGCACTGCCCTGACCGTCGATGCCCCGCAGGCGCGGGAGCCGCGGGCGCAGCAGTTTAACTTCAATGTGCAACACCAGTTGCCCCATGGCATTCTGGTTACCCTGGGCTATAACTACAATGGCGCATCGCGCTTGCCGGTTAGCCTCAACCTAGACCACCTCTCCCTGGCGCAAATCCAGCAAGGCTACACATACCTGAACACCTCGGTGCCCAATCCCTTCGCGGGGTTGATGCCTGCCAGCGTGGCTTTGAACAAAGCCACGACTACGCAATCCCAATTGCTCCTGCCTTACCCGCAGTTCACCGGGGTTACGGAGAACTACATCCCCATCGGCAACTCTGCTTACCACGGTTTCAGTGCGCAGGTCACCAAGCGCTATAGCAGCGGACTTAGCTTCTCGGCCGCCTATACCAACTCCAAGCACATGGATCGTGGCGCCTATATGAACCCCTTCGATACCCAACTCATGAAGGAGATCGATCCCCTGGATGTGGCGCAATTCCTCAATCTCTATGGGGTCTATGAATTCCCCCTCGGCCGTGGCAAGTCTCTTGGAAGCCAGATGCCGGGCTGGGCCAACCAGATCTTTGGGGGCTGGCAACTCAACTGGATCCTTCGCTTCCAGAGTGGCGACCCGATGTCGGTGAACTCCCTCTCGGCGCCCGTTCCCGGCGTGGATCCATACAATTCTCCGAAGACCTTGGATCAGTGGCTGAATCCTGCGGCATTCGTCAGCGCGTACACCACCCCGTTTTGCTTCGATCCTGGGCACAGCCCCGCTCGAGGCAATTGCATCCAGGAATGGTCTGCGGTTGACGCGCATCTGCGCGGGCCGGGCGTTCACAATGTCGACTACAGCATCTTCAAGGCCTTCAAAATCACCGAACGCGTCAAGTTCGTATTCATGACCAACTTTGTCAACGGGTTCAACTCACCCCAGTTCTATGGGAGCCTCAGCTCCGGCACGAACATCACCGCTCCTTCGACTTTCGGGAAGATCGCCGGCGTCACCTCGCAGACCAACACACCCCGGCAGATTCAACTGGCCGGACGACTTACTTTCTGAGGGAAGTGCGTATTTGAAGTCTTAACAACCTCCGGGGGGAAACCCCCGGAGGTGCAATACGATTCACCGCGAATACTCATGGCATCCTCCCGTAAGGTGGACTTTCCACCCCCCACCCCACGGGAGGATGCTTTTTTTCAAATCATGCATCGCTTATTCTGCATTTTCATTTTTCTTACCGCATGGCCGATGTCTGCGGGCGCGGCGCAGGGCGGGGCAGCGAACGCGGCCTCGGCCGCCGATCTTCGCAATGACGCGGCGGTGAAGCAGGTATTGGCGGGGCAGCGCGACGACGCCAACGCGGCCTGGTGGGGCTTCGACGCCGTGGACAGCACGGCGGCGCTTCAGGCGGCCATCGACTCTCATGCTAAGCGCGTGCTGATACCCTACATGGGCGCGCCGTGGATCGTCCGCCCCATCACCCTGCGCAGCGATCAGGAAATCGATTTCGAGCCGGGGGTGCTGATCCTCGCCAAGAAGGACGAGTTCCGCGGCGGGGGCGACAGCCTTTTTTCCGCGGCGGGCGTTTCCAACCTCACCCTGCGGGGTTATGGCGCGACCTTGCGCATGTGGAAGAAGGACTACCAGAATCCGCCTTACAAGAAAGCCGAGTGGCGGATGGGCATTGGCCTACGCGGTTGCCGCAACGTGCTGATTGAAGGCCTGCGCGTGGAGAGCAGCGGCGGCGACGGCTTTTATGTGGATGAAGGTCCCGGGCTGGGGTGGAGTGAAAACGTTACCATTCGCGATTGCGTGGCTTACGACAATCACCGGCAGGGCATCAGCGTGATCAGCGCTGTCAACTTGCGGGTGGAAAATTGCACCTTCGCCGCCACCCGCGGCACGGCGCCCGAATCAGGAGTCGACATCGAGCCGGACACGCCGCGGCAGCGCCTGGTGAACATCCTCTTCCAGAACTGCATTTTCGAAGACAATCACGGCCACGAGATTGCCCTCTATCTGAAGCAGATGGACCACACCACCCAGCCGGTTTCCATTCGCTTTGAGCATTGCCTGTCGCGCCAGACCGACCCCAGCGTGGGCGGCTGGTCAGGGATGACGGTGGGAGCCATTCGCGATGACGGTCCCAAGGGGCTGATCGAATTTGTGGATTGCGTTTCCGAGAACACGGGCGAAGAGGGAACCAAGGTTTACGACAAGTCAGCGGATGGAGCCTTGGTCCGCTTTGTGCGCTGCAAGTGGTCGAATCCCTGGACGTCCCCGCATCCCGAACACGCCTATCCACGCGTTCCGGTGCTGATTCAGTTGCGCAAGCCGGGCAACACAACCCATTTGGGGGGAGTGGAATTTCAGGATTGCTACGTCTACGACACCGTCTACCGCCCGGCCTTGCAGGTGGAGGAAGATGGCACGGAGTTTGGCGTGCGGGACGTACACGGGCTCATCACCGTCCAGAACCCCACCGGTGTCCGAATGCGGCTGGGCCACGCGCCCATCAACGCGGACGTGCAAGTCGTGCCCGCGCCCGCCCCATCCGCCGTGCCCGCCGCGAACAAAACGCCGTAGCGCCGGATTGCGCCC
>Ga0326727_10026752_pt1 | contig 10661 bp, 11 predicted proteins | sample MB2enrmetagenome_FD_207643 | JGI IMG/M metagenome (GOLD analysis project Ga0326727, IMG submission 207643) | Lab enriched peat soil microbial communities from McLean, Ithaca, NY, United States - MB29MY | ecosystem: Environmental > Terrestrial > Soil > Wetlands > Peat | place: USA: New York... | reverse complement strand
AGGGTGTTTTCGTAACTACATTGGCATGAATCCCAGGCTGCTGATTGTCGACGACGACGAGGAAATTCGCACCCAGATGAAATGGGCGCTGACCAAGGACTATGAAGTCCTGCTGGCGGAGGACCGCCCCACCGCTCTCGAACAGTTCCGCCTCGGCCAGCCGCCCGTGGTGCTGCTGGATCTGGGCCTGCCGCCGCACCCGGGCAGCCCGGATGAAGGCCTGGCGATCCTGTCCGAGCTGCTCGCCCTGAACCGGCTGGTCAAGGTGGTCATCATCAGCGGCCAGGGCGAACGGGAAAATGCCCTGCGCGCCATCGGCGCGGGCGCCTACGATTTTCTGTCCAAACCGGTCGAAATGGAGGAGTTGAAGTTTTTGCTGAAGCGCTGTTTCCACGTGGCCCAACTGGAGCGGGAGTATGCCGCCATCCAGCAGCTCGTGGGCGGCGACTCCTTTGAAGGCATGCTCGGCGCCAGTTCCCAGATGCGGCCTATTTTCGAGACGATTCGCAAGGTGGCCACGTCCGACGCGCCGGTGCTCATCCTGGGCGAAAGCGGCACGGGCAAGGAGATGGTGGCCCGGGCCATTCACCAGCGCAGCAACCGCCCGGGCGGCCCCTTTGTGGCCATCAATTGCAGCGCCATCCCCGAAACCCTGCTCGAAAGCGAACTGTTCGGCCATGAAAAGGGCGCCTTTACCGGCGCGCACATGCAGCGCAAAGGACGCATCGAATCCGCCGGCGGCGGCACCCTGTTCCTGGATGAAATCGGCGAGATCCCGCTGCCCTTGCAGGTGAAGCTGCTCCGGTTCCTGCAGGAACAATCCATCGAGCGCGTCGGCGGCCGACAGACCATCGCCATCGATGCCCGCGTGGTGGCCGCCACGAATCAGGATTTGCGCAAGGCCATGGCCAACGGCACGTTTCGCGAGGATTTGTATTACCGGCTGGCCGTGGTGCAAATGGTGCTGCCGCCCCTGCGCGACCGGGACCACGACGTGCGCCTCCTGGCACAGTATTTCCTGAATCGTTTCGCCGCGCAGGCCAACAAACCGCACCTCACCTTTGATCCGGATGCCATCCGCGCATTGAACCGGCACACCTGGCCGGGCAACGTGCGGGAACTGGAAAACTGCGTCCGTCGCGCCGCCATCATGGCCGACGGACGGCGCGTGACCGCCGCCGACCTGGAATTGGACACCTCCGGCCTGGGCCCCAACGTGGTCACCCTCAAAGACGCGCGCGAGGCGGTGGAACGACAGATGGTGCAGCAAGCGCTGAAGAAGCACGGCGGCAAGATCGCTCCCGCCGCCGCCGAATTGGGTTTGAGCCGGCCCACGCTTTACGAGTTGATGGAAAAACTCGGCATCACCAAAGCGGCTTGATCAGAGCCGCCGGCCCGGCGCCACGCGTCCGGGGCGGGAAAAATCCCTCGTGCCGCGGCCTCAAAACGGCGAGAACCGTTCGGGCACGAACACGATGTCATTCGGTTGCAGATAAAACGACTTGGTTTCCGTGCCCACCAGCAGCGCCTTGAGGTCCTCGGTGTAATGCTGCATCACGCCGTTCTGGTTGCGGTCGATCTTCACATGCCGCATGTCAGCGGTGTCGTAGTTGAATCCGCCCGCCTCCATGACCGCGTCCAGCGCAGTCAGCGGATGATCCGAAAGCACCTTTCCGGGATGCAGCACCGCGCCGGTGACAAACACCGGGAAGGTGGACGATTCCACCTGCACGATCACTTCCTTGGTGGAGATTTGTGAGGCGTAAGCCTTGATCAGTTTATCCTGCAGACTGGCGGGCGTGAGGCCGGCCGCGTCCACTTCGCCGATCAGGGGCAGATTCAGTTTGCCGTCGCGGCGAATGGGCTGGGCGGTATCCAGGCTGGGGGAACCCGGGAAAGTGATCTTCAACGTGTCGCCCTCGCGGAGCGTGATGGGCGTGGAGCTGGCTTCTTGCATGGCGGGCTGCACCGGCGCGGGGTTGCCCGTGGGCATGGTGCCGCAACCGACCAACCAGGCGGTGGAAACAATGGCCAGCGCCGCCGCCTTGATCGCGGCGGCCAAACGGCAGGATGTTTTGTTGGTGTTCATGATTTGTTCGCGAGACAACGTGCTGCGGCAAATCATAGAGCGCGCCTGCCGCTTTGCAACCCGCCTTTTGGAAACCCGTCGAATTCAACCCGCGTCGGCCGCGCTGCCGTGGGTCGCCCACTGGGCAACCCAGCGTGAAACGAGAGGTCCCACCAGCAGCACCAGGAAAAGTCGCGCCGCCTGCATGGAGACCACAAAAGACATGTCCACCGGGCAGGAAGCCGCAATGACCGTGGCGGCGTCAATCCCTCCCGGACTGGTGGCGAGATAGGCCGTCAGCGGGTCAACGCCGTTCAGTTTCACCAGCACCCACGCCATGCCCCAGCAAATCCCCATCAGCAAAATCACGGCTAAAATGGTTTGCGGCAGGGTGCGCGCCGCGTGCCGGACGATCTCGCGGGTAAACCGCAGGCCAATCGTCCAGCCCAACAAGGCAAAGCTCACCGCCAGCAGCCATGGCGGCAGCTCCAGCGTCAAGCTGCCCGTCAGGTTCAGGATCGAGCCCAGGATCATGGGCACCAGGATGCCGCCGGCCCGGATCTTGCACCATTTCCCCAGCACGATGCTGGCACCCAGGAAAGTGACCGTCTCCAGGAATGCGGGCCAATGAACGGCCGGAAACCACACCACGGCTGGGAAGTGCCCGCCAGCGTGGAAAAACCGGGCCACGACCGCCGCCGCCACCGCCACAAAAACCACCCGTAAATATTGCATGAAGGCCACCAGGCGCCCGTCGGCGCCAAAATCATCGGCCATGATCGTCATGACCGACGCCGCTCCCGGCAGCAACCCCCAAATGGCCGTGGTGTCGTCAAAAAGCCGGAGCCGGTTGAACAGCCAGCCCAGCACCGAGCTGCCGGCAATCACCGTCAACATGATCCCCACGAACAGGGGCCAGTGACCCGCGAAGGTCTTGAGGATGGGCGGCGTGATGGCCCGGGCCACCAGACAGCCGATCACCGCTTGGGAAAACCGATACAGCCAGGCCGGCACGCGCACGCTGCCGCCGCCGGTTTCCACCAGGATACCGGCAGCCATCGCCCCCAGCAGCAGAGCGGCCGGCAGGCGAACAAATTCCAGCAGGGCCACGAGGATGGCTGACCCCAGGCACAGCACCGCCCATTGCGCGGGCCGCGGCCAATGCCGTAACGGCTCCCATCGGGTCTCGGCCGGCACGGCGGCCTTCACGACCGAAAGCCGACGGCGGCCGCGGGCACAACGCGGCTGAGGCGCGGCAGAATATGACGAATGGAAAAGTCGTGCATCTCCACGGATTGACTGCTGGTGACGTCTTCAACGAGAATCACAGCATAGCCGTGCTCCCATGCCTGGCGGGCGGTGGACTCCACCCCGATGTTGGTGCTGACGCCGCCCAGCACAATGGTCTGCACGCCGCGGCGGCGGAGTTGCAGGTCCAGCTCGGTGCCGTAAAAGGCGCCCCACTGCCGCTTGGTGATGCGCAGGTCGCCGGGACCGGCCAGACCGTCGGCCAACTCCATGAAACCGGCGGGATAGCCGCCGGGCGGAATCGCCGGGGGCTGATCCACCGGCTGGCGCAGGGCATCTTTGAAATCCGCTGAAAAGCCGACGTTGACCAGCACCACGGGCGCACCCGCCTGGCGAAAACGCCCGGCCAGACCGATGGCTCTGGCCAGCACGTCGGCCGCCGCATGCGGCGCCAGGGAGCGGTTCACAATGCCTTTTTGCAGATCAATCAGCACCAGGGCGGTGCTCCGGGGATCCAGTGGGGGCAGATTCATGTTGGCAACGAGATTTGGATTTCGGGCTGGTCAAGGACCGTTATTTGAGTGTACACTCGCATAAAGAGAAATTAGAGTATGAACTCAAATAAGGCAAGCGCCAAATCGCGGCGGGCCCTCGCGCCCCAGCGCCGCAACGGCCGGGCCCGCGTGGAGGCGGTGCTCGCCGCCGCCGCCGCCGTCATTGCCGAGCGCGGCTACGACACCGCCACCATGGCCGAAATCGCCGCCCGCGCCGGCTCACCCATCGGCTCGCTCTATCGCTTCTTCCCCCACAAGGAAAGCCTGGCCGACGCCCTCACGCAGCGCTACACCCGCCTGGTCAACGAGGCGTTCGACGCCCTGGACGGACAGGCGCGGGTGGCGTCGCTGGAGCAGATCGCCGATGCCATCCTGGATTTCAAGGCCAGCCTGCATGCGGAAACCCGGGTGATGGTGGCCCTGCTGGAGGGAACCTCCGGCTGGTCCGCCAAACGCCGGCAGTTCCACGAGCACACCCTCCGGCGAATCGCCCAAACACTCACCCTGGGCGCACCCGCCCTGCCCCCGGCCGAGGCCCGCGATGTGGCGGTGATCCTGTTGCACAACATGAAGGCGATGAAATGCTTGATCCTGGGCGGGGACGCGCCCAGCTCGCCCGGCGCCGCCACCGAGCTGCGGCGCATGAACCGCGTCTATTTGCGCGACCGCTTGGCCGGGTTTCAGGACAACGCCTGAAGCCGGCGCTTTTGGTCAGGCGCCGGATCAGGCCGTCCATGATTTCAGGGCAGCGCACCGGGTTGACTAGAACGCCGCGGTTGGCAAGCGCGGCGCGCTCGGATTACGCGTCCCCCTACGCGCTTGCCAAGCGGCGGTAGGGCGCGTCACTCCGTGCGCGCCGCGAGCGTAGCGTGGCGGCTCGCAGACGTTGGCGATCACGAACAAAAGGCGTCATCGATGACGCGCAGCGGCTCGGGCAGAGCGTGATTTCGCGGCAGCGCACTGGCTGGCTTGAACGCTGCGGTTGGCAAGCGTGGCGCGCTCGGAGAGGCGCGCCCCACCTACGCGCTTTCCCAGCGGCGGTAGGGCGCGTCACTCCGTGCGCGCCGCGAGCGTAGCGTGGCGGCTCGCAGACGTTGGCGATCACGAACAAAAAGCGTCATCGATGACGCGCAGCGGGCAGAGCGTGATTTCAGGGCCGTGCTTTGGGTGGGCTTGCCCACGTTGGTTGGCAGGCGTGGCGCGCTCGGAGAGGCGCGCCCTACCGCGCTGGTCAAAATGCCAACCCTCAGCGTTCTCCTGGGTGTTTTTGAAGACGAGCCGAATTTCGTCGCCCCCCCCGGCCAACTATTCTCCAAAAAGAGCATTGACATATTTTGCTTTTGAGCGACAAAATAGAGTCGATAAGGTAATGTACTAATGACGGAGACTACAACCCGAAACGCAGTATCCTCGGTAACAACGTTAAATTCGGCGGCGGCTTTGGACAAAAGCTGGGCGTCGGTCTTTGCTGATCTGGTCAAGGCGCGGCTGACGCTGCTGGTACTGCTGACCACGTGCGTGGGCTTTTACCTGGGCGAACGCGGGCCGGTGGATGGCCTGCTGATGTTCCATGCCTTGCTGGGCACCGCCCTCGTGGCGGCGGGCGCGGCAGCCCTCAACCAGTTGCTGGAGCGCGATTACGACGCCCGGATGCACCGGACGGCCAGCCGGCCGCTGCCGTCCGGCCGGTTGCAGCCGGCCACCGTGGCCATTTTTGGCGGCCTTTGCTCTGTGGCCGGTCTCATTTACCTGGCCGCCTTGGTGAATCTCCTGACCAGCGTGCTCGGTGCGGTCACCTCCATCAGTTATCTCTTCATTTACACCCCGCTGAAGCGCTTGAGCTGGGTGAATACGCTGGTGGGCGCCATTCCGGGCGCCTTGCCGCCGCTGATGGGCTGGGTGGCCGCCCGCAACGAGCTCAATGGGGAGGGCTGGACGCTGTTTGCCATCCTGGCCTTCTGGCAGATCCCGCATTTCATGGCCATCGCCTGGCTGTACCGTGAGGACTATGCCCGGGCCGGCTTCGTGATGCTGCCGAATGTGGATGCCGAGGGCACCCGCACCGGTTTTCACGCGGTGGGGAATACGGTGGCGTTGTTCGTGGCGAGCCTTTGTCCGTTCCTGCTCGGACTGAACGGCGTGCTGTATCTGGTGGTGGCGCTCCTGGCGGGTGCGGCTTATGCCGCCTGCGCGGTGCGTTTCGCCCGCCAACTCACCGCCCGGCGAGCCCGGCAACTCTTCCTGGTTTCCATCATCTACCTGCCGCTCCTGCTGCTGGCCATGGTCTGCGATAAGCTCAAATAAACGCTATGGACGATTCAGTTGCCCAATTCCCCCCCTATCGCGGACCCGAAGCCACGTCCGACCACGGGGACCACGGCCACCATGCGCACCCGGAGCCGAGCTTTTGGAGCAAGTACATTTTCTCCACGGATCACAAGGTCATTGGCATTCAGTACGGGCTGACTTCGTTGAGTTTCATGCTGTTTGGGTTTTGCCTGATGCTGCTGATGCGGTGGCAGATTTCACATCCGGGCATGCCGGTGCCGGCGCTGGGGCCGCTGCTGGAAAAGATTCTGGGCGCGCCTGCCGCCGGCGGCGCCATCTCGCCGGATCTGTACAACTCGTTCGGCGCCATGCACGGCACCATCATGGTGTTTCTGGGCGTGGTGCCGCTGGCTTTTGCGGCCTTTGGCAACTATGTGGTGCCGCTGATGATTGGCGCGCCGGATATGGCTTTCCCGCGGATCAACATGGCCAGCTATCACGCCTTCTTCCTCGGCGGCGTGGTCATGCTGGTGAGCTTCTTCATTCCCGGCGGCGCGGCGCAGGCGGGCTGGACCTCCTATTCGCCGCTGGCCACCACCATCCCCACGAACGGCCAGGCGTTCTGGCTCATCGGCATGGTGCTGCTGATCACTTCCTCCCTGCTCGGCGCGGTCAATTTCATCGCCACCATCATTCAACTGCGCGCCCCGGGCATGACCTGGATGCGGATGCCGTTCTTTGTGTGGGCACAGTTCGTGACCGCCTTCATTCTGCTGCTGGCGTTTCCGCCGCTGGAAGCCGCCGGCGTCCTCCAACTGATGGACAACGTGGCGCACACGAGCTTTTTCCTGCCCACCGGCCTGGCCGTGGGCGGCCAACTGGCCGATCGCAGCGGCGGCGGCAGCCCCTTGCTCTGGCAGCATTTGTTCTGGTTCCTCGGCCATCCGGAAGTTTATGTGCTCATCCTGCCGGCCATGGGCATCGTCGCTGAGATCCTCGCCAACAACACGCGCAAGCCGCTCTGGGGCTACAAATCGCTGGTGTATTCGGTGCTGTTCGTCGGCTTTCTCTCCTTCATCGTCTGGGCGCATCACATGTACATGACCGGCATGGGACAGCGCATCGCCATGTTCTTCCAAGCCACCACGATGATCATCTCGATTCCGTCGGTGGTGATTTTGACGTGTCTGTTCCTGTCGCTGTGGGGCGGCTCCATTCGCATCAACACGCCGATGTTGTTCGCGCTGGGGTTCCTGCCCATGTTCGGCATCGGCGGGTTATCCGGCCTGCCGCTGGGGTTGGCCGCCACGGATTTGTACCTGCACGACACGTACTACATCATTGCCCACTTCCACTACGTGGTGGCGCCGGGCACCATCTTTGCCCTGTTTGCCGGCGTCTATTTCTGGTTCCCCAAGATCACCGGCCGGCGCATGAATGAATTCTGGGGCCGCGTGCATTTCTGGTGCTCGTTCGTGTTCATGAACCTGGTGTTTCAACCCATGTTTTTCCAGGGCATCAAGGGCATGCTGCGCCGCATGAGCGATGGCGCGGCGAATTATTCCGCCGCCCGCGTGCACGACGCCATCGACACCCTGCCCGGCACCATCATGGAATTGAACACGTTCATTCTGTGGGCCGCCATTGCGCTGGGCCTGGCGCAAATTCCGTTCATCATCAATCTCTTTCACAGCATCAGCTACGGCGAAAAGGTGACCAGCGACAATCCCTGGCAGGCCACCACGCTGGACTGGCAGACACCCACGCCGCCGCCACACGGGAATTTTGCGGACCTGCCGGTCGTGGCCCACGGCCCCTACGAATACAGCGTCCCGGGCCGGCGGGAGGATTTCACGCCGCAGAACGAGCCGTTGACCGAACCGGCGCCCGCGCCCGCGCCCCAGCCCCAACCCGCGCACTGATCTTTCATGGAAATTCCTTACACCGTCGACCTGAGACCGGATACCGGCGTTTACAACGCCAAGATCGGTATCTGGCTGTTCCTGGCCTCCGAGGTGATGCTCTTCGGCGCGCTGTTCTCCGCGTACATTTTGCTGCGCGTCGGCGCGGAGCCGGGCCTGTGGCCGCATGGCTGGCTGGACGTGCGCCTGGGAGCCATCAACACGCTGCTGCTCGCGCTTTCGGCCATCACCACCCTGTTGGCTTGGGCGGCCTGCAAGGTCCGCCAGTTCGGCAAGTTCAAGTTCTTCCATGCCTGCACCATCCTGCTGGCCCTCACGTTTCTGGGCATCAAATCTTATGAGTACCACGATAAATGGATCCACTACGAAATCGCCCTGGGCAGCGGCCCGGAGGCCGGCAAGTTTGCCGATGGCCATCTGGTGGAGAAATCCGCCGACTTTGACCTCGCCAAAAAGACCGGCACGGTGACGTTGCACGGGCACTTCGTGGCCGACCGCAAGGAGCTGATGGATCTCCGCAGTCCGGCGGCCCAAGCCGTCCAGAACGAAGAATTGACCATCAAGGCGGCGGACATTGCGAAGATGGAGAATTACGGGCCGAAACATAATACGTTCACCGCCATCTATTTCACGCTCACGGGCCTGCACGCGCTGCACATTCTCGGCGGCACCGCGGTGATCTTTTACCTGTGGGGCCCCGGCAGCAAGCTGTGGCGGCGCGACCCCGAGCGCTTCACCAATCGCATCGAAGTTTCCGGCTTGTTCTGGCACTTCGTGGACTTGGTGTGGATTTTTCTGTTCCCGGTGCTTTATTTGACCTGAGAAGTTATGAGCGACCCCAAAGTACCCAGCCACAACCCGCCGGCGGCAAACCACGCGGCGACGGAAACCGCCCACCCGGTGGATTTTAATCGTTACGTCCGCCTCTGTGGGGTGATCTTCCTGGTCGTGCTGTGCACCACCTCGGCGATGATCGCCACCTCCTTTTCACACCTCGGCGAAGGCTGGACGCTGAAGGTGACCCTGATCCTCGCCATCGCGGCGATCAATGCATTCCTGGTGGCCGGCTTTCTCATGCACCTGCTTTCGGAGAAGAAACTGGTTTACTCGGTACTCGGTCTAACGGTGGCCTTCTTCATCGGCTTGGTGGGCCTCACGATTTGGGCCACCTCCAATTTTCCACCCGGCACCGTTTCCCATTGACGCCCATGTCGCTCAAAGCCGTTCATTTGATTTTTGTGACGCTGCTGACCGCGCTGGCCTTCGGCTGCGCGGCGTGGGCGTTCCAGGCGGGCAGCGTGATCTGGGGTTCAGTGGCGGTGGCGGTGGGAATTTTCGTCATCGTGTACGGCCTTTATTTTTTGAAGAAACTGAAAAACATCAGTTACCTGTGAAAACCGTTCGCACTCTCATGGTATTGCTCGCCACGCTGGCACCGGCCAGGCTGTGGGCCTGCGCCGCCTGCTACGGCCCCAATATCGACGCGCCCATGGCCGATGGCATGAACTGGGCCATCCTCACCCTCGGCACAATCATCATCACCGTGCTCGGCGCATTCCTGACCTTTCTCATCTACGCCATCCGCCGGAGCGAAACCTTGGAGGCCGCGAAGCAGCCCGCCAACGGTGCCATTCTCAAGACCAAAACCCCCATCGAGGAACCCGCATGATCGAATGGTTTGCCCAGCATGTTCTGTTTATGCCTGAACTGGCGTCGGTCCACGGCCGGGACGTGGATGCGCTGATGGTTTACCTGCACTGGCTGATGTTCGCGCTGTTCATCGGCTGGAGCCTCTATTTCGTCTTTGTGCTCTGGCGGTTCAGCGCCCGGCGCAATCCGCAGGCGGATTATGACGGGTCCAAAAGCCATCTGCCCAAAGGCATCGAACTGGGCGTGGTGGCCGCGGAAGCGGTGTTGCTGATCTTCGTGGCCATGCCCATTTGGGCCAAGGCCGTGGATAACTTCCCCAAACCCGAGGATTCCACCGTCATTCAAATCATGGCCCAGCAGTTTGCCTGGAATGCCCGCTACCCCGGGGCCGACGGCAAATTCGGCCGGCAGGACATGAAGCTGATCAGCAATAACAATGTTTTTGGCGTGGACCCGACCGACCCGGCCGGCAAGGACGACGTGCAGGTGCTCAACGAGATTCACGTGGTGGTGAACAAGCCCGTGCTCATCTACCTGAGTTCCAAGGACGTCATCCATTCGCTCAAGCTGGTGGCCATGCGGCTGACGCAGGACGCCATTCCCGGTCTGCGTATTCCCTGCACGTTCACGCCCACCAAGCTCGGCCGCTTCCAGATTGAATGCGCGCAGCTTTGCGGCAACGGCCACGCCGCCATGGCCGGCGGCTTCGTGGTGGTGCAGAGCCAGGAGGATTTTAACAAGTGGCTCCAATCCAAATCTCCCGCGGCGCCCTCGAGCTTTGAATGACCGGTTTCGGGGTAACCACCGCTCGGCCACTTTCTTCTCGGGTAAGGATTCATGGCGGAGCGGGAACCGAAGAATCACTCAACGACGGCTTGCGCTGGGATTTGTCAGCAATTAATTTCGATTCATGACCGAAGCCGTGTCCCGCCCCCCCCGCACCCACGGGAT
>Ga0326727_10026751_pt1 | contig 10662 bp, 11 predicted proteins | sample MB2enrmetagenome_FD_207643 | JGI IMG/M metagenome (GOLD analysis project Ga0326727, IMG submission 207643) | Lab enriched peat soil microbial communities from McLean, Ithaca, NY, United States - MB29MY | ecosystem: Environmental > Terrestrial > Soil > Wetlands > Peat | place: USA: New York... | reverse complement strand
CCGGCCAGCTTCAATGGTGAGCAACCCATGGGCCATTTCCGTGCCACTATCTCTTGCCGGGCCACCCGCAACACCACCGATCTCGACCTATGTGCCTACAGCGGATAGCTAGCCTCAGCTAGCGCGCAACTTTTGGAACCATAGATGCTCTGTTCAGGGGTATTTACGAAGTCGCCGTAGAGACGCTCACCGGTTCCGGCGTGACTTCTCAGTCTCCTCCTGCGCGGGCATGCGAGTACAGCAAGCCTGGCCGGAACCTTCCTCTTCCTTCGTCCCCATGCGGCCAAACCTTTTACCCGGATTAACTGAGCTGTGGGACACCCGCTTGGGGCACTGATATGAAAACAGCGGTGATTCAGATGTGGCGTGACAAGCATGCTGCCACGCTGCCCATATGCGGGCAGCCCATTTACCGGCACGGCAGATTAGGGCTCAGCGGCATACTGCCCACAAGAAAGAAAGTAACCAATCACTAGTCTTCTCCTTACAGCCAGATTGAAAAACTTGTGGGTTATATGGAACTGGCACGCGATTTGCAAGCTTAGCCATCGATGCGCGGCGGTTGGAATTATTAGCCGGCTGGGCTTCACAGGAAAAGGATGCAAGGAGAGGTTGAGTGCGATGTTCAACAGCATATTCATCCTGAGACCCTTAATGAAACCCTTCATTGTGTGGCGTAATCCCAAGCCGGCAGCCATCACCGGCAAAGTCAAGGGCTGGACAGCAAGGCAATTGTACCTAGAAGGCAAAGGCGATCAAACGCAGCACAAGGTGTTGGAGCTGGCTGTAAGGGAGGTCCAGCGCACTCAGAGCTTTGCACAGCGGTGCTGATTATGTACAAACCTGATATGAATAGCGCCGCCGCAGATCGACGGCGGGTCTGGGTGGACATGCTTAACTGCTTGGCCCCGCATGCGAGAGTGCACGTTGCGCCGTGACGCGCAGCTAGCTAACAAGAAGAGAAGAAACTATGACGTGCGTAGAGTTCCAGAAGGTTTTGCCAAACATCATCGATTCGGATCTAAGCGCGGAACCGTTTGTGCACCTGCAATCGTGCCCAGCATGCAGCGACACCGTCGCAGATCTGAAATATATCGCCCAACAGGCCAAGCTGCTGGTGTCCTTGGAGGCTCCGCCGGAGCGGGTTTGGCGCAACATTTCAAGCTGCCTGGAGCGCCAGGGATCTCTTAGCACGTCCTGCGTGCGACCCGAGGCGGCGCGGCCTGCGGTTGCATCTTGGCGATTCTAGCGGGGCTCTACCTGGCGACGGTCGGCCTCTGGAACCTGACCTTCGGATGCCGGTAGCGCGGATCGACACCCTGCGGGAAGCGCAGTAACACCGTCACGGCGGCATTCCGCAGTATGTAGTTCGTCACTGCTGCGGAGCAAGGGAGAAACCAGCGGCAAGGGTGATAGGAGGCCAGCATGAGCACAGCAGCGACGGTTACTGAGAAAGAAGGCAAGGCAAAACGGCGTGGTGAAGCACTATGGCGCTGGGGAATCCCGATCGCCATTGCGGTGGCATTGCTGTCAGCTCCGCCGCCGGCGGGGTTGACGCAGCACGCTTGGAATTTTTTTGCGTTGTTTGCCGGGATCGTCGCAGCACTCGTCTTGGAGCCGATTCCGCCAGCCGCGACCGGAGTCGTAGCGATCACACTAGCCGCGACATTGTCGCCCTGGACGCTGTTCAGCGCAGAGGAGATGGCCAACCCGAAGTTCAACGCGGCTAATGAGGCGGTCAAGTGGGCGTTCTCCGGATTTGCGAGCAATACCGTATGGCTTGTCGGTGGCGCCTTCATGTTCGCCCTTGCCTACGAAAAGACAGGACTTGGGAAGCGCATCGCTCTGCTTCTTGTGCGCGCCCTCGGCGGCAGCTCGCTATCGCTCGGCTATGCCGCCGTTTTCGCCGACACAGTCCTCGCTCCGTTTACGCCATCGAATACGGCGCGCAGTGCCGGGACGATGTTCCCGGTCTTCAGAAATTTGCCGCCCATCTATTCTTCCCTACCGAACGATCCCTCGGCCCGCCGCATCGGCGGCTATCTCCTGTGGACCACGTTTGCCGCCAGTTGCGTGACGAGCTCGCTGTTCATGACTGGGTGCGCGCCGAACTTCCTTGCAGTCGATTTCATAAAGAAGCTCGCTCATGTCGAACTCACCTATCAGGGCTGGTTTCTAGCGGCGGCGCCGTTCGCCATTCCCTTACTCCTGCTTCTGCCGCTCATTGGCTACATCGTTTACCCGCCGCGGCTCAAGAAAAGTCCCGAAATCCAGGGGTGGGCGCGGGCACAACTGGCGGAGATAGGTCCGCCGTCCAGCAACGAGATAACCCTTGGCGTTCTGGTGCTGGGCGCGATCGTCTTGTGGGTAACCGCTGGCAAGTACATCGATGCCGCAGTCGTTGCTTTCATGGTGATCTCGGGGCTCCTCCTCTTTGGGGTCGTGAAGTGGGATGACATGGCGCGTTATCACTCGGCTTGGACAACCATTGTTTTGCTGGCGACGCTGGTCGCCATGGCGGACGGACTTGGCAGGACGGGCTTCGTCAAGTGGTTCGCTGGTTTTGTCGGCGCCCACATCTCCGGCTTGTCGCCCACCATGGTGCTAGCGGCACTCATTACGGTCTATTTCTTTGCGCACTATTTCTTCTCGAGTCTTACCGCGCACACGAGTGCGATGATGCCTATCATGCTCGGCGTGGGACTGGCGGTGCCCGGCCTGCGGCCGGAGAAACTTGCGCTCGGGCTCGCGCTAACGACGGGCCTGATGGGTGTCATCTCCCCCTATGCGACCGGCGCCGCGCTTCCGTACTACAACAGCGGCTACATCAAGTCCGCCGAATTCTGGCGCAACGGCACCATCTATGGAATCATTTTCCTGGCGGCACTGCTGTTGCTCGGATTGCCTCTGCTCTGAAAGGCACGGTTTTGCTGAGAATATGTCTTGAATGATCTGCGGTTCCCGCCAATGGACTGCCCGCAGGCGGGCAGCACGGCGGCGGAATGCTTAGCGATTAGTCATAATAAGAGCAAGGATTTCTATGACTTCCTAAGATTTTCCCGATGGCCCGCGGCCTGCGACTCAAACGAAGCGGCGATTTCCTCAGGAGTGTCTACGAGGACGTCTTCCACGCTAGCCGGGGAAAGCCCGTAGGTGACGCCAAGGGACCGCATGCCGCATTACTGGCCGTCAGAACGTCATTGCGCGAATCACCCACAAGGACGGTTTCATCACCTCCCGCACCACTTTGCTGCCAAAGCCGTCCGCCAGCGTAAGCCTTCTTCTGTTTTGGCGGCGGAAGCGTTGTGAACATCCAGCGCAACAACTTTGTCGAGTGGAATTATAATGGCTTCACCGGTTCGTAAGTTCTCCAGTCTTGACTGGTGGATCACCCAGCCCAATGGCGCGGAGGACCTTTTCGGCTCCGTCCGCGGCGGTCATTGACCCCGAGCGCACCGCCGACTCGACCTGGGCCGAGATCGCGACTGCTCCCGCATCGCCGTGGAGCAGACGGTCTATGTGCTCGTTCACCAGGTCCCACATCCACCGCACCATCTGGTCCTGGCGGTGCTGCGCGAACCAGCCCGTGGGTTCGAAGCGCGCGTGATGCTTCAAAACCTGAGACCAAATAGCATCGATGCCCGTTTTTTCTACGGCACTACATGTTAGGACGGGGGGAGTCCAGGGGCTATCGGCGGGGTGGGTCAGTCGCATGGCGTTGCAGTACAGCGCACAAGCACGCGCGGCGTGCACCTTGTTGTCCCCGTCGGCTTTATTGATGGCTACCAGGTCGGCCATCTCCATCAGGCCGCGCTTTATCCCTTGAAGCTCATCGCCCGCGCCAGCAATCAATACGACAAGGAAGAAATCAACCATGTCCGCCACAACAGTTTCGGATTGGCCAACGCCAACGGTCTCTATTAAGACAACGTCGAAGCCGGCCGCTTCACAAGTCAGCATTACCTCGCGCGTGTTGCGCGCGACGCCGCCCAAAGTTGCACCGCTAGGCGAAGGGCGAATAAAGGTGTTCGGATTTCGGCTCAGGTCGATCATCCGCGTTCTGTCGCCCAGGATGCTGCCTCCGGAAATATGGCTGGTGGGATCGATAGCTAGCACGGCGACACGATGTCCCTGGCCAATCAGCATGAGGCCAAGCGACTCGATCAGTGTGCTCTTTCCCGCTCCAGGCACGCCTGTTATTCCGACGCGGATAGAACGTCCTGTGTGCGGCAGTAGCGTTGTCAATACGTGCTGAGCAAGCCGGCGGTCGTCCAGCAAACAAGACTCGAGCAGCGCGACAAAGCGGCTCAGAACTCGGCGGTCGCCGGTTAAGATGCCCTCGAGAAACTGCTCCGGCGCAAGCCGCCTTGCGCCGGGCAGAAACAGGGCTGATGGTGTGGTCATGGCGCGACCGCCGCGCCTGCCATCTTCGCGGCCAGCAGGTCGAGGACGCGAATTGCGGCCTCTGTTATGACCGTACCGGGGCCGAAAATAGCGGCAGCTCCATCCGTGTACAGTTCAGCGTAGTCCTGGGGCGGGATAACCCCACCGACCACGACCAGGATGTCCTCGCGACCGAGTTCCTTTAGCGCCTTCCGCAATGCCGGGACAAGCGTGAGGTGGCCGGCCGCAAGAGAGCTCACGCCAATGATATGGTCGTCATTGTCCATGGCTTCGCGGGCGGTCTCCTAGGGGGTCTGGAACAGCGGCCCAACATCGACGTCGAACCCCAGGTCGGCGAAGGCGGTTGCGACCACCTGCTGGCCGCGATCGTGGCCGTCCTGGCCCAACTTGGCGATCAGAATCCGGGGCCGGCGCCCCTCCCGAGCGAGGAACTGCTCCGTTTTCTGGCGCACTTTGGCGACCGCGCCGGCGCGCTCACCAAGGCGGGGAGCGTAGACTCCGGTGACCTCATGAATCTCCGCCTTGTACCGGCCGAAGACCTTCTCTAGGGCATCGCTGATTTCGCCGACGGTACCCTTGGCCCGGGCGGCAGCGATAGATAATTCGAGCAGGTTTCCCTGGCCCGAGCGAGCACACTCGGTCAAAGCTCGCAGCGCCGATTCAAGGGCGGTGGGGTCCCGATGGGAACGCAGTTCGGCCAGCCGGCGGATCTGTGCCTCGCGTACGCTCTGGGTGTCAATCTTCAGGACCTTGACGGCATCCTCACGCTCCAGCACGTATTTGTTGACTCCGACGATGGTCTGCACTCCCGAGTCGATATCCGCCTGAGTGCGCGCCGCAGCTTCCTCGATCCGCATTTTCGGGATGCCGGCCTCAATAGCTTTGGCCATGCCTCCGAGTTGTTCGCATTCGTAGACATGAGCCCAGGCCCGGTGCGCCAGTTCGTGTGTTAAGCGCTCGACGAAGTAACTGCCACCCCACGGGTCGATCACCGTATCGGTATCAGTCTCTTCCTGTAGGAACAATTGCGTGTTGCGGGCAATTCGCGCAGAGAAGTCCTTAGGTAACGCCAAAGCTTCATCCAGCGAGTTCGTGTGCAGGCTTTGAGTGTGCCCCTGAGTGGCACCCATCGCTTCGATGCAGGTCCGGATCACGTTGTTGTAAACGTCCTGCGCGGTCAGACTCCAGCCGCTGGTCTGGCTGTGCGTTCGCAGAGAAAGGCTCTTCGGATTCTTCGGGTTGAACTGTTTGACGATCTTCGCTCAGAGCAATCGCGCCGCGCGCAGCTTGGCAATCTCCATGAAGACGTCTTTGCCGATCGCCCAGAAGAAGGATAGCCGTGGGGCAAAGTCGTCTACAGTCAATCCAGCGGCGATTCCAGCGCGTATGTACTCCAGGCCGTCGGCCATCGTGTAGCCTAGCTCGAGATCAGCCGTAGCGCCGGCCTCCTGCATGTGATAGCCGGAGATGCTGATGCTGTTGAACTTCGGCATGTGCTGGCTGGTGTATCGGAATATGTCGGCAATAATCCGCATGCTCGGCGTCGGCGGATAGATGTAGGTATTGCGGACCATGAACTCTTTGAGAATGTCGTTCTGAATGGTCCCGGAGAGTTGTTCCTGCTTGGCGCCCTGCTCTTCGGCCGCAATAATATAGAGAGCCAGGATTGGAAGCACCGCGCCGTTCATGGTCATGGATACGCTGATATCGCGTAGCGGGATGCCATCGAACAGGATCCGCATGTCGAGGATACTGTCAATGGCTACGCCCGCCATGCCGACGTCCGCAGCCACTCGTGGATTGTCTGAGTCGTAGCCGCGGTGAGTGGGCAGATCGAACGCGACCGACAAGCCCTTTTGGCCTGCCGCCAAGTTGCGGCGGTAGAAGGCGTTGGACTCCTCGCCGTAGAGAACCCGGCATACTGCCGAACCGTCCATGGCCGCTCTGGATACATCGTCGGATACGGCCCTCGCAGGAAAGGCGGGTGTCCCGGCATGGTATGCAGATGCTCCAGTCCTTTCAGGTCGGCTGCCGAATACAGCGGCTTAATCGGGATCTGCTCCGCGGTTAGGTGGAGCAGATTCTCCATCGGAGTGCCGACCGCCTTCTGCCAGTCGGAGAGACTGGCGGTCACCCGCGAACCTCCGCCCCAGGCGACGTCCTTGAAGTTCGTGATCTCGGTCATGACAATACTCCTTCTTCCCACAGTAGCTCTTGCAGAATGCGCAGGACATCGCATCGAACAAATATGAAGCGGTCTATACCAGCCGCCTGATAAGTCGCTTCCTTCGCCCCGGGATTTCCTGCCAGAATTACAGTCCTGGCCCCGGAAGCTTTGAGTTCTCGCGCTGTTTCCTCCGCGACATTCTCATACTTCTTGTCGCTGGAACAGATCACGGCTACTTTGGCTCCGCTTTTGGCGAGCGCTGCTGCCGCTGCGGCCGCGTCCGGAAATCCGTCATTCGTAAGGGGCTGGAAACCACCGGCCTCAAAAGAAGTTCAGCGCGTAGGTCGACCGCGCAATGAAATCCGATGGCTTGCCCATATTGGCCAGAAACACGAGTGCTCTTTTCCCGGTTTGGGCGGTATACCGGTCGCTGGCGTAGCGCAGTTCTTCGTATGCCGCAGCGTACGGGTGAATAGATAAGGGCTCGACATGGGCCGCCGGCGCCCCGGCTGGAATGAGAGCTGCGGCGATCTGGCCCAAAGTGGCGCCGGCCTCGGCAGCCTGAACCGCGGCCTCGGTCAACTCGCCCAGTGTTCGTGGGATACCTGCGACCAGATGCTTTAGCCCCGCAATGGCCGGATCGGAAGCGTGGTCACGGCGCCACCCCATCAGTCTCGCCGATGCTTCGATGCGCAGGCGATTGTGGTCCGCCTTCGGGCGCGACAGTTTTTCCTCGGCCAGGTTGGGGTGTTCGCTAACGCCGGTAACGATTTGTTTTCGCGTAGCCAGGTTCTTTTCCCGCGTGGTTTCGACGGCCTGGATCTCTTCGGCGACCCAACCATCGGTCACGGCCTTGCTCATACCACCACGCCCTTCGATCGTCTGGAAGAGCGCCCAGGCCTTCTCGGCGATCTGGTCGGTAAGGCATTCCAGGAACCAAGACCCACCCGCCGGATCGATCTGGCGGTTCAAATGGGATTCTTCCTGAAGCATGATTTGCGTATTCCGCGCCAGGTGGCGGCTGAAGTCATTGCTCAGGCCGATGGCCGCATCCAGTGGCAATGTTGTGATCGAGTCCGCGCCCCCCACGGCTCCGGCAAAGCAGCACACAGTGTTCCGGAGCAGATTTACCCATGGATCGCGCCTGGTGAGAATGCGCCGGCTGGTTCGTGAGTGGATCTGGCTCGACCGCGCCGCCGCCTCGCTACCGCCGCAGGTCGTGACGACCTTCGCCCACATCTTGCGTAGAGCCCGGAGCTTGGCAATTGCCCGAAAGAACTGGCAGCCAACACTGGTCTCGAAAACGATCTGGCCCGCCGCCTTATCGATGTCCAGTGCCACCTTCGTCATGGCTCGAAGATATTCGACGGCGGTTCCTACGGCGAAAGCCAAATCCTGGGTGCTGGACGCACCGGCGTGGTGATAAGGCGCGGTGTCGACCTTCACGGCCGTGGCGTTCGGATAATGAGCGGCGGTCCAGGCTGCCAGATCGGCCATCCGATTCAGGGCCGTATCCAACGGCACATCAAGTTGGCCGTCTGACATCAAGGCGCCCAGCGGGTCGGCATTGAAAGCACACCGGACTTTCGCGGGGTCGAGTTTGCGCTGCCTGAACAGTGCAGCGAGCAGCGCAGCCGCAGGAACGAAGGCCGCCCCTGCGTTTGTGGAAGCCGGGGCAATGTCGAGTTGAACGTCACGGAAGACCTGGTCGAGGTCCCCCGAGCTGTATGCCATCACGCCGTCTTGCCCGCAGATCTCAGCGGACTCACGAGCGTCCGCATCTAAGCCGGCGCGGGCAGCGGCATCCAGCCGCAACTCGATCGAACTGACGCCATGCTCCAGGTCCTCAAGTATGGCCTTGTTCGCATCCTTCGGATCGGGTTCCAGATGTTCCTGGCGAATGTCCCATCCATCGGTGTGCCCCAGAAAATGGCTGCCCCGGGTGAAGGGCAGGAACCCGGGGAAGCCCGAGGGGTCGCCGTCCGCGGTCCAGGCCTCCGCGGTGTACAACGGCTGAATGTCGATGCCTTCCAGCGTGCGCGTTACGAGCTTCTTCTCGAACGGCACGCCCTTCAATTCGCTTTCCACCCCCGCCCGCCACTGTTAATGGGTGACCGGCGGAAACTCCGCGAGAGTCAACTCCTTTTCAATCATGTCATCTCCTTCTCTGGATCTCTATCCTGTCTTTCATGCCTTCAAGGCGGCGTGCTGCGGCTCGAAAGGTAAGAGGTCGAGATCGGGAAGCATGGCGCCGTGCTCAAGATAATTCAGGTGCATTGCGAAGCATCGCCGCAGGTCATGGCGGATGTGTCCCATCGGAGACTCCTCTAGATAGCGGTGAAGTGCGTCCCGATACGCCGGGTGTGCGCACGTGTCGATGATCCGGCGCGCCCGTGCTACCGGCGCGAGACCGCGGAGGTCTGCCAGGCCCTGCTCGGTGACGACCACCTGTACAGAGTGCTCACTGTGGTCGATATGTGAGCACATCGGCACGATGGTCGAAATCCGGCCACCTTTGGCGGTTGATGGGCACATGAAGACGGAGAGGTAGGCGTTGCGCTCGAAGTCGCCGCTGCCGCCAAGGCCGTTGATGAGTTGAGTGCCCATGATGTGCGTCGAATTGACGTGGCCGTACAAATCCACTTCAATCGCGGTATTTGTGGCGATCACGCCGAGTTGCCTGGCTATTCCGGGGTTGTTAGAGATCTCCTGTGGCCGAAGCACAATCCGTTTGCTGAAGTCATCAAAGTTCTCGTAGAGAAACTTGAGCTTTCTGTCGCTCAGCGTCAGCGCGGCGGAACTTGCCCCGACGGCCTTGCCAGAGGCAATCAGATCGAGCATCGCGTCCTGGAGTACCTCGGTGTAGACCTTGAAAGGGGGGACGCCCTTACACGATGCGAGGCCGGACACGACGGCGTTGCAGATATTACCCACCCCGCTCTGTAGTGGCAGGAATTCAGACGGTATTCGCCCGGCCCGCATCTCTCGAACGAAGAACTCAGCGACGTGTTCGGCAATTCGCCGGCTAGTCTCGTCCGGCGCTGCGAACTCATGGCCTCCGTCTGGTTCGTTAGTCTGGACAACTCCGACCACCTTGGACGGGTCCACTTGCGCATAAGGCCGGCCAATCCGGTCGAGCGGGTCGTGAATAGGGGTGGGAATACGGTGCGGGGGCGTCGGCAAAACGAGGATATCGGCGATCTCCCGCAGCCGTGGCGAATGGTACGCGTTTAGCTCGATGATCACCTTCTCCGCGCACTGGAGGAACGTCGGCGCGTTTCCGATCCCGGTGCTCAGGTATACTTTGCCGTCGGGCGTGATCTCGGTGGCTTCAATCACTGCGAAGTCGATCGGTCCGAGGAAGCCCTCCATAACCGTCTGTGCGACATGGGAGAGGTGCATGTCCACGAAATCGAGCTTGCCGGTATTGGCCAGCTCGCGCATAGCGGCTGAGCTCATGTACGGAGCCCGCCAACTCACCGCCGTGGCACGGGCGAGTTCGTCGTCGCAAGCCGTGCCAGTCGAAGCGCCGCTGAGCAACTTCACTTGGAACGGCTCTCCGGCTTGGTGCAATTGCCGGGCGCGTTGGGCGAGAGCTCGCGGTACGGCCTTGGGGGCTCCCGCTGGGGTGAATCCCCCCACTGCCACCATCGCGCCGTTCGGAATCAATGATGCCGCTTGCTCCGCGTTCAGAGTTGGATACGGCTTGTGTCTCGCCATGGCTTAACGTCCTTGAAATTGGGGCGCGCGCCGCTCAAAGAACGACCGGATACCCTCCTGGTAGTCGTCGCTATCGTAGATTCGGCGCCGTATTGCTTGAATGCGCTCGAACCCTTCCGGAGTGAGCGGGTGCGCTTCGGTGAGGACATGCAGCTGCTCTTTTAAAAGTGAAATCACCAGGGGCGAATTCCGGACGATGTTTCCAGTCAGTTCAGCGGTTGCCGCCTCTAGCCGTTCAGTGGGGACTACCTGATTGATCAGTCCAACCCGCAGCGCGCGGTCGGCAGACATCGGCTGCGTCGTAAAGAGCATTTCCTTCATCACGGGCAAACTTACCGAGTGCATGAACGTCAACGTGCCCTCAATGTTGT
>Ga0326727_10026750_pt1 | contig 10662 bp, 7 predicted proteins | sample MB2enrmetagenome_FD_207643 | JGI IMG/M metagenome (GOLD analysis project Ga0326727, IMG submission 207643) | Lab enriched peat soil microbial communities from McLean, Ithaca, NY, United States - MB29MY | ecosystem: Environmental > Terrestrial > Soil > Wetlands > Peat | place: USA: New York... | reverse complement strand
GGAGACCACGGCCACTGTGTTCCCTTTATTGGTGTGCTCGAAAACTTTCCCAGGATTTTTGTGAATGTCTTTGCAAACCTCGGCGACACCCGGCGTGTACCAGATCGCGAAATCGTCGAAATCCCGAATACAGCACTTCGGCGAGGTTTCCAGCTTCCCTTTGTAGAACGGATGCAGCTTCATCGCATCCTCGGCGGGTTTGTAAGCCTTCGCCAGCAACTCCTCCTTGGTCATTTTCCGTGGTTCCGAAGGTTTCGCGCTTTGAGAGGCCGGATCTAAATTGTTGCCCATGTTTCCCTCCATTTATCATACTCGAAGTCGAATACACTCCCGCGGACGAACCTCGTGCTAAAGGACCGCGGGTTCCGTTGCTTTCGAACGGCTCGCACCGATAAGAAAAATGAATAAGGCTACGCAACTTTATTAGCCAGGATTAATCTTTGCCCGAACACGATACTCTTGTCTTTGTCGGAAATTCAAGAAATAACGTATCCCGCGATCGTCCACAGGCTTAAAAGGGCTGAACCACAAAACACACGAACTGTTCTCCGGGGGTTTTTATGATTGTCTGTGTTTGGCGGGTGTCGTTTGGCAGGAAGTTTAGTTCTGGATCCCGTATCCGCCCTTAAACAGCAGGCAACGGTTGAAGAACCAGCCGAAGCCCGTCTGGGTTCGATTGACCATCACGTCACCGGTCATGCCGGACAGCCGGCCTCTCACTGCATTGCGGCTCGCCCCAATATAAGAGTGACCGTCTGCTGAGCGACAGACCGCCTCAGCAGCCTGCTGGTCCCATCGGCATTGCCGCTTACAGTTGCCCCGGCATTTTCCATTAGAAAGCAACAGGGCGATCCAGCGCGGTCCCCGCCATACGGCGTATCGGCCGGGAACTTCCGGATCGTATCGTTGGGTCCGGTCAAGCGGATGCGCAGGTTGGGAGCGACCTGCCGATCGAAACCCCGGCTTGAAAACGAAAACCGGGCGGCGCGATCCGTTGGCGGCTGACGCATCTCCGTGGGTCTCGCCGCCGGAAATGGCCACCCCGCCGTCGAAATGATCTCTGCGGACGCAAAACGATTCCCGCGAAGATCAGGCCGCCATTTGGCCGGCCTTGACGCTGGCATCAGCATGAATGGCCGGTGCGGGGTTTCGCCTTTGATCCGCGGCGCGACCAAGGCCTTTGCATGCCAAATTCGCGTTCGCCCCTTGGAAAAGGATCAATGGACACGACGGCAAGACCGCATCTCCGGCACCGGACAAGGCCGTCGGTTTCCGACTACGCCGGTCTGTAAAGCGGGACAGGTCTCCGTCCCGCCATTCCCAGGGATTTTTCAGGAGGCACAATGGGGGCACAGTGGCGGCCCGGAATATCGGCCTCTCCGTTGAATCTTTGGAAGGCGCCGTCATGACAGGATTTTTTTGCTCGTCGTGGTTGACCCGGTTGCTCGGGCAAAAACGACAAATCCTGCGGTCCAGACAGGTCGATTTTATGAAATGGCAAAGCCCAAAGTAACTCCAAGAACCAGAGCCAAGGGGAGATTGCGGCCGATCACCCGCTTTGACTTCCCGCGAGGGATACCTGGCTGGTCTCGGGATTCTGCCTCGGTCGGCCTTCCATGCCTACCCTACCATTCCTGTCGCAAAAGCAGCCTGTAAAAAACCAAGGCCATTGGCCAGCCACCTCGGGGACGGCGACTTGTGCCTGCTCGGCGTTAACGGGTATAGAGATGGCGTTTGAAATAAAATTCCGGTTAGCAACCTACGAGAAGACGGCCGCCATGAGAAGGGGAGTTTGCGGGAATAAGGCTGACGGCTGAAAGCCTATTTGTTCAGGAATTGCTCGCGCTCGGTTTCCAGGATGCTGACATGGTCCTCTTCCTCAGCCGCCAACTCCCGGTAAATCTCCTTCTGGGGTCCTGCGGGAAGAGCGTCGGCGTGAGCCCTGAAATGATCCCGGGTCCGGCGCTCCATCGAAATCGCCTTGTCGTAGACTTGCAGAATATGCCCTTCCGCATTCTTGAAATCGATGCTCTGGAAAATCCACTGGGACAGGATCCCCTGCTCCTTTTCAGACAGGCTGCGCAGGTCGGTATCCGGGTGGACATGATACTTCTCCTCGAGTTCCGCCAAGTGGTCCTCTTCCTTGTGATACAGCTCTTCGAGAACCGCACGCAGTACTCGATCGCCGGTCCGTTCCATGGCGAGCCTGTAGAAGTGATACATGTCGACTTCATACTGCACAGCCTCGTGGGCAATGGCCACCAGGTCTGACTGTTCGCCGGAGTAGCCTTTGCTCAGCTCGTTTTCACCTCCGCACAGGAAACAGCGGCCGTAGGGAATGACGAAACCGGTCGAAAGCTTGCCGCAGGATTTGCATTTCCAGGTGTACTTGACGTCCGCGCAGCAGACGCTGTCGCTGTCGACGACCTGATGGCACTTCGGGCACGTTGAACTCATTACTGCTCCTCCAGAACAATGGCGACGTGTTTATTCGCCTTCCACCGCAACCGCTGCCGGCTCGTTGATCGGCATTAATCCCAGATACTGCAACATTCCTCGGGCTGCGCGGCGGCCGGCACCCATGGCCAGGATCACTGTTGCCGATCCGGTCACAATATCACCCCCGGCAAATACTCCTGGGACAGAGGACATACCGGTTTTCTCATCGATTTCGATGTAACCCCATCGGTTAACCTTCAAACCGGGCGTGCTCTGCGAGATGATCGGATTGGCCGAAGTGCCGAGAGCATAAACCACCATATCAACGTCCAGGACGTGTTCGGTCCCCTTTTTCGGCACAGGGCTCCGGCGGCCGGAAGCGTCCGGTTCGCCGAGCTCCATTTCGATGACTTCCATCCCGGTGACCCAGCCCGATTCGTTTCCGAGAATCCGGACAGGATTGGTGAGCCACTTGCAAATGATTCCTTCCTCGATCGCGTGGTGCAGCTCTTCCGCACGCGCCGGCGATTCCTTGATGCTCCGGCGATAAACCAGGTAGACCTTTTCGGCGCCCATGCGCAGAGACACGCGCATGGCATCCATGGCTGTGTTCCCTGCACCGATGACCGCGACCCTTTTCCCCATTCCGACCGGAGTGTCGTACAGCGGTTGCTTGAAGCCCTGCATGAGGTTGATGCGCGTCAGAAGCTCGTTGGCCGAAACGACTCCATTATAGGCTTCGCCGGGGATCCCCATAAACTTCGGGCTGCCTGCGCCGGTGGCAATGAAGACCGTATCGTATCCCATTTCGCTCATCAGTTGGGGAATCGTAAACAGCTTGCCGATGATGCAGTCGAGCTCGAATTTGACTCCCAACTTGGCGAGACCCTCGATTTCGATGTCGATGGTGTCGTTGGGGAGGCGGAATTCCGGGATCCCGTATTTGAGCACGCCGCCCGCGACGTGGAGCGCTTCGTAGACCGTTACATCCACGCCAGCCTTGACCAGATCCCCCGCACACGCAAGGCTCGCCGGACCGGAACCGATAACCGCGGCCTTCTTGCCGGTGGGCGTGAAATCAGGGGCCTTCTCCCAGCCGCGACCCACTGCGAAATCAGCGACAAAGCGCTCAAGCCTGCCTATGGCGACCGGTTCGAGCTTGTTGCCGATGACGCAAGTCGCTTCACACTGCACTTCCTGTGGGCAAACCCGGCCGCAGACGGCCGGCAGCGCATTCTCACTCTTGAGAATGCGATAGGATTCCTTGATGTCCTTGCGGGCCAACGCGCTGATAAAACCCGGAATGTCGATTCCAACCGGACAGCCGGGAACGCACTTGGGCTTCTTGCACTGGAGGCATCGGTCCGCTTCGGCAAATGCCATGTCCAGCGTGTACCCTTGAGCGACTTCCTCGAAATTCGCACTCCGCACCTTCGGATCCTGCTCCGGCATCCCGGTCCTTTTCGGAGCGATCGTCCGGATGTTTTTCACAACTCGCGCCGCAGAGGGGGGTGCAACTTCGGGTACGGCAGGAAGCGTCTCGGGGCTCGGTCGTTTGCGCCCGACCAGAACGGCAGGATTCGATCCGCCCTGTCCCAGCGCGGCCAGCCGCTTGCGCTCGTCCTCAAAGCGCTTCAGGCACTCCTTTTCTTCGCATTCAAAGCGCTTCTGCCGCAGCATCAGCTCATCGAAATTCACGAGGTGTCCGTCGAAGTCAGGGCCGTCGACACAGGCAAACTTCATTTTGTTGCCGACCGTGACGCGGCATGAACCGCACATCCCGGTTCCATCGACCATGATGGAGTTCAGGCTGACCATGGTGCGGATGCCGAAGGGACGCGTCAGTTCGGCACAGGCTTTCATCATCGGGAGCGGCCCGATGGCGATGACTTCGTCGATGCCCCGATGTTCTTTCAGGACCTGATCGAGAACAACGGTAACGAATCCCTTGGTCCCATAGGAACCATCGTCCGTTGCAACGCGGAACTCGTCGGAGTACTTCGCGAAAGGGTCGGCCCAGAACATGAGTTCTTTGTTGCGGAAGCCGATCACCGAGATCGTATAGGACCCGAGTTCTTTGTGCAGCCGCAATTGAGGGAACACGGGTGCGACCCCCAATCCGCCGCCGACGAGCACCACTTTGTTTCGCCTTTCCAGATGGGAGGCAACGCCCAGCGGACCGATAAAGTCCAGAACCGATGATCCCTCGGGAAGGGCCATCATCTGGTGGGTCGTCTTCCCGACGGCCTGCACGACGACGGTCACAGTGCCTTTGCCGCGATCGTAGTCCGCAACAGTCAATGGGATGCGTTCCCCCGTTTCGTCCATGCGAACCATGACGAAATGACCGGGAAGGCAGGACTTCGCCACTTCCGGCGCGACGACTTCCCATAAGAAAGTAACCGGACCGAATTGCTCTCGTTTTATTATCTGATACATGATTTCCCTCTGATGCCTGTCAATATTTTGAACGGCGAACTGCGAAGTATATGCAGACGAGTGCGTCAGTTCAACAGTTAAAGCAGGGCCGCAAATGGCAAATCGGGGGTGGGGTCGGAATCGGAATCGGGGCCCTGTTTTTCGACGCAGGATGCAAAATACAGGAGAAAACCACGGCTACGGTATTCCCAATCATTCATCAATTCCGGCGGCGGCCGCCGGGGCCTTTCCCCAGGACCCGCCCGATCGAAGCAACGCGCCTTCCCATGCAGTCGTGGCAAACCAGCGCCGTTTCGTGGATGCAGGCTTTGCCGGGATAGATCTCGTACAGCACCCGATACTTCGTCGGCGTCACATTGGGCATCACAACATTGGCACCGCGCGTGAGACCCAGTTCGCGCCCCGAAGCGGGATCAATGGTCGCCAGCGCCGTCGTGGAAGGGATGTTGGCCTCGGGACAGACAAGACGAGTAAGAGCCACAACCTTCAGCGTCGTGAGCTCATCGTTGGGGACCTGGCGCTCCGAGTCGAGATAGAATTCCGAAGCTTCAGGTCCGCCCAAGACCGTGCGTGGCGAGGGAAGAAAGGGGCCTACCCCAATCATGTCCATATCGTAATACCGAAAACTATCGATGTCCTGCGCCAGCATCTCCCATGACTGTCCAGGGATGCCGACCATAACCCCGGTGCCGATTTCATACCCCATGTCCCGCATCCGCTCGAGTTGAGCAAAACGGTCCGAAACCCTGCCCGGGAAAGCAGGGTGGATGCGGGCGTAAAGCGCCGGATCCGAGGTTTCGAAGCGCAGCAGGTAACGGTCCGCGCCCGCTGCTTTCCACGCCTGCAGTTCTTCGTCGTCGCGCTCTCCTAAGGAGAGCGTTATTGCCAAATCGGTGGTCCCCTTGATTTCACGGACAAGCTCGGAAACGAAGGTTTTGGTGAGCCCCGGATCTTCCCCCGCCTGCATCACGACAGAGCCGTAACCGAGGCGCGCGGCCTCCCCGGCCGCGCTGATAATCTCGTCCCGGTTCATGCGATAGCGGGTAATGCCGGCAGAGCAGGCATTGATCCCGCAATAGCGGCAATGACGCACGCAGTAGTTGCTGATTTCGATAAGGCCGCGCAGGTGGACCTCGTCCCCAACCCTTGCCCGCCGTTCCGAATCGGCCCTCTCCCAGAGCTCTTCCAGTCGGGGTTCATCCTTTTCGTGCAGCCAATCCAGGGTTTCAGCTCGATCCATTTTGGGCCATGGCTCCTTTTTATGCTTTCCTGCATCTCGATTGTAGCAGAGAATTCCAAACCGGCGGCACGGTAGTCCCGGATTTCAGGCGGCGTTGCAGGACGAAGGGGGAGAGAGGTCATGCTGAGAGTCGGCTATATCGGGTTGGGAATCATGGGAAAAGCAATTGCCCGTAACATCATGAAGGCCGGGTTTCCTGTTGTCGTTCACAACCGGAGTCGAGCTGCCGTGCAGGAACTTGCGGCCGAAGGCGCCGGAGAGGCATTCTCGCCGGCTGAAGTTGCCGCCCGATCGGATATCGTTTTTACGAATCTGCCTGATTCGCCGGATGTGGAAAAAGTGGTTTCCGGACCGGACGGAATCATCGAAAAAGCTCGCGCAGGACAGGTCTTTGTAGACAACTCCACCATCAAGCCGGCGGTCGCGCGCCTGGTCGCGGCCAGACTGGCGGGGAAACGGGTGGAGGCGCTCGATGCCCCGGTCAGCGGCGGAGATATCGGGGCTCGCGATGCTACCCTGACGATCATGGTGGGCGGACCTGAAAGCGCTTTGGAAACCGTAATGCCCGTTTTCAAAGCGATCGGCAAAACCATCACTCATGTCGGAGAGGCCGGAGCGGGGCAGGTTGCCAAAGCAGCCAACCAGATCATGGTAGCGGCACAGATGACGGCGATGGCAGAATTGCTGATTTTTGCGCAGAAAACGGGCGTGGATCCCCAAAAGGTGGTCCGCGCCATCAAAGCTGGAGCTGCCCAGTGCTGGACGCTTGATGTCAAGCCGCAGCGGCTCTTTGCGGGGAATCGCCAGCCTGGGTTCAAAGCCCGCATGCAGGCCAAGGACATGAACATCATACTCGAAACTGCGCGCGAATACGGCATCCCCCTGCCTTCAACTGCGGAGAATGCCCAGCTCTTCCAGGCGATGCTTCAAATGGAAATGTCCGAACTGGACAACTCCGCTGTTATCGGCGTCATCGAGGCCCTGGCCGGCACCCGCTTGATGCAACAGTAAATAAATAGGGGGATTGCGTAGCCTGTCCCCTATCTGTTTTCATAGCGTCACCGTGTCCGGAAGGTCAGCATAAACCGGCGGCGCGGCAGATCAATTCCAACCACCTCCTGGTACCGGCTGTTGAGCAGATTAGTGCCATCGATTCCGGCAGTGAGTGGCGGGAATTGACGTTCCAGCCGGGCGTCCAGCAGACAGGAACTCCGGCCATCGGCGCGCACTTTATAATTCACGGTTCAAGGGCACTTCAGATCAAGCGGATGCGGACCGGGAATGGCGCGCATAATCCAGCCCATATCTGGAGATGTCGTCGACGGGGCCCGCATCGGTGAAAACCTTGCTGCAGCGGGCTGAGATACCTGCGTGAGAGGCAAACGAATGCTCCAGGCGATGCCGGCGCCGCTAAGCCTGAAGATCCATCGTCCCGTCCAAATAAGACTCATAGGCGGCGAGGTCAAAATGACCATGCCCGGAAAGGTTGAAAAGAATGACCTTTTTTTCTCCGGATTCGCGCGCCTTGAGCGCGTGCAGGATGACGCTGTGGATGGCATGGGCGCTTTCCGGTGCCGGAATGGTGCCTTCGCATTGCGCAAACTTCACGGCGCTGGCGAATACTTCTCCCTGCGCATATGCCTCCGCCTCGACAAGATGGGCGGCCAGCAAATGGCTGACAAGAGGCGCCGAACCGTGATAGCGCAGCCCGCCAGCATGGACGGGGGGTGGAATAAATTTGTGCCCTAGCGTGTGCATCATTAGCAGGGGAGTGTTTCCGGCAACATCGCCGAAATCGTACTCGCGCTTTCCGCCGGTAAGCGAGGGGCATGAGCGCGGCTCCACAGCAATAGCCCTGAGGCTCTTCCGCCTCCCTGAGATTTTGTCCTTCAGGAACGGGAACGCCAGGCCCGCGAAGTTGCTGCCTCCGCCGTGGCATGCGATGACGATGTCCGGGTATTCCCCTGCGATCTCCATCTGTTTGATGGCTTCCTGCCCGATGATTGTCTGATGGAGCAGCACGTGATTGAGCACGCTCCCCAGCGAATATTTGGTGTCGTCGCGTTTGGCCGCGTCCTCCACCGCTTCCGAAATTGCGAGCCCGAGGCTTCCGGGTGAATTCGGATATTCGGCAAGCGCATTGCGGCCGGCTTCGGTTAAATTGGAGGGACTGGCCACAACATTGGCCCCGTAGGTTTTCATCATGATCCGGCGATACGGCTTTTGATCGTAGCTGACCCGCACCATATAGACCATGCACTCGAGCCCCATCAGTTTGCAGGCACAGGCGAGCGCGCTCCCCCATTGACCGGCACCCGTTTCCGTCGCGAGGCGCTTCACACCCTCCTGTTTGTTCATGTAGGCCTGCATGAGAGCGGTGTTGAGCTTATGGCTCCCGACGGGGCTGACGTGCTCCGACTTGTAGTAGATCCGCGCCGGGGTATCAAGCGCCTCCTCAAGGGCTCGCGCCCGAAAAATCGGGCTGGGCCTGTAGAGGCGATAAATGTCCCGGACCTCATCGGGAATTTCGATCATCCGTTCCTGGGTCACTTCCTGCTTGATCAATCCCATTGGGAAAATCGGTGCCAGCGCTTCCGGCCCTATCGGCTCTTTGGTTCCCGGATGCAGCGGCGGCGCAAGAGGAGTCGGCAGATCCGGTTGAATGTTGTAAAAATGGGTCGGGATTTCTGATTCGGGCAAGGTGATTTTGGTGTCGGTCATGATGTCCTCCTAATTGGGAATTGAGGAGCATAGCACAGGTATGCCAAATTTCGGATTGCGGATTTCGGTTTGAAGAAGCCGGCTGGTCGGTGCGCAACCTCCAAGCCCCTGAGTATTTCTACCCACCTGTCATTGAGTAATTCCACGAATTGATTGGTTGAATGGGTCCGTAGTTTAATACACCGGCTGCGGGTTTCGAAGGTGAAGTGTTCAAGAGGGGATGCCGAGGGTTCGGTCGGGAAAGAACCTACGGGCACCATGACTTTAGTTAGTACGAAGCGCGAGCAAACACTCATCAATACCGACGATCCCATCCCCGTGAGATCGTTCCCGCCAATTAAAACTGCTGCGAACCAAGGGGCTCCGGTTTCCTAACCGAAGCCCTTTCGCTTTCAAGAAGCCCCGATCGCGAAACGCACGAAAGACGCGCGACCGTTCCCGGTTGCTTGTGCGTTTCGCGGTCAACAGCGGCGATTGCGGTTTACTTCAGCGTCTTAATGAACTCGACGACCTGCCTTAGCTCCGCGTCTGTCAGCGGGTTTTTCGGCATGGCAGGCGGGTAGCCCTTCACGGTTGCTGCCGCCGGATCCTGGATAGCCTGCGCCAGATAAGCGTCGTCCACTGTGATGTCCCGTTCCCTGCCTTCGGAATCCACAACGGTCTGCTTCTTCCCGTACAGCCCCTTCAGCGTCGGCCCGACCAAAGCGCTGCCGTCGATGGAGTGGCAGGTAGGGCAGAATTTCTGATTCATAATGTTGAGGGCCGAATCGGGCGCCGCTTCTGTTTTTGCTGGACGGGATTTCATCTGGCCCGGCAAAGGGGCCTCGTCGCCGCCGAAATACCAATCCTCGAAATCAGAAACAGGCACGACGACCGCCTTCGCCAGCATGTTTGCATGGCTCACGCCGCAAATCACCGTGCATTCGATGTCAAAGGATCCGAGCTGAGTCGGAACGAACCACGTGTAGTTTTCTTTTCCCGGAACAACATCCTCCTTGATTCGGAAGGCGGGGATAAAGAAACCATGGATCACGTCCAGGGATCGCAGTTCGAGCTTCACGGGTCTGTCGGCCGCCAGAATCAACTCCGAGGTCCGCTTCCCATTGGGGTACGCAAACGACCACGCCCATTGGCGCCCGGTGACTTCTATGACCATGGCTTCGCGAGGGACCTCGCGCATGTAGCTGAAATTCGTCCACCCGTAAAAAAACATCACCAGGAAGATGATGATGGGACCCACCGTCCAGACGGTCTCGATCCACACATTCCCCTCGATGTCCTCGGCTTTGGGATGCCTTTTTCTGTTGTATTTGATCGCGAAATAGATCAAAGCCCCTGTGATGAGAACCAGGAAGGCAACGCAAAGCACGAAAATGAAGAGGAAGACCGAGTCTACCCTTCCTGCAGCACTCGAAGCCTGGGGTATGATCGGCATAGCATCACCTGTTCAGAATATCGAAGAAAAGCAAACCAATAACCATGACCAGTACCCCCAAAGTCAGACAAACCAGAGCCCGCAGATAAGGCTTTTCGAATTTCAAGTGCATGAAATAAAAAAAGACCAGGCCCGCCTTGAGAGGGGTCAGGATCAGCATTGCCCAGACCGACAGAGTCTCATGCCAAACTTTGCTGGTGAACACGAGAATGGCGGTGAGCAGAATCAGAAGGAGCCAGACTCGAACGAATGTTCGATAAGGGATGATATGGACGCGCACTTCCGCATTTTCCATTGCACTTCCTAAGCCGCAAGGTAAAACAGCGGCAGGAGAAAGATCCAGATCACGTCGACCAAGTGCCAGTACAGCCCCCCATTCTCGAGCTTG
>Ga0326727_10026747_pt1 | contig 10662 bp, 11 predicted proteins | sample MB2enrmetagenome_FD_207643 | JGI IMG/M metagenome (GOLD analysis project Ga0326727, IMG submission 207643) | Lab enriched peat soil microbial communities from McLean, Ithaca, NY, United States - MB29MY | ecosystem: Environmental > Terrestrial > Soil > Wetlands > Peat | place: USA: New York... | reverse complement strand
GAACCGCCCCATCCTTCGCCTCAGAGAATCCCCGATCCTACAAGACCTGGCGCACGAAATACTCCGAAAGACCCACCGACTGAAGCCGCTCGACTCCTGATCATCCTTTTCACGCCGGATTCAGGTACCAGAGAACTCTCCATTGCCGGCAAGTCGAAGGCAATCGTGGGAATTCCTGCTGTACCTCCGGTGGCCTTCGCTGTCACGCTTTTGGCGCTCCCTGGTGGACCAATAAAGACGCTACCATCGGCCTCACGATCTTGCATGTAGGTGAGTATCGTCCCCGTCATCTCCGTCTTCACGCCCGAGAGGTCGGTGCCGGTCCCCGCAAACGCCTTCTCAATCTCATCAATGAACACGACAACGCGGGGTGGTTCAATGCCAGCGAGAACCGCTCGCAGGAAGCTCTTGACGTTCTCAACGCCGCCAATGTCCTCAAAGGTCTCACCGCCTCGCCACACCGACAAGCCCGGAGTCTGCTCAATGATCTGGCGCTTGCGCTCCCAGAGGTCTTCTGTGTCGAGCTGGCGCTTGACCAATGAAATCGCCAATGCCTGCTCCGCCGGGAATGCGGCTAGGCCAATCAGGGCATCCACCGCTTTAACGATCACGGGGCGCTCAGGCTCACTCAGGTTGGCGGCGTTGAAAGTCTCCCGTACGATTTGCTCCAGGTGGGTGGTGGAAGGTAGAGGCTCATCCAAGGTCAGAACGTCCTGGCCCAACTCCTGCGGCAGTGTCGCACCGGGTGCCGCCAGTAATACCAGCATCCGGCCCGTTGACTTGAACGAATCTCGCAAGTCCCAGATGCCTTGCAGCACTCCGGGGTCATTCCAGAAACGGTGCGCGTTCGAGTACAGCAACAGCCCGTCATCGCAAAGCTGCTGGGCCAAGAACAGGGCATCGACCGGCCCAATCGTTCCAGCCTGACGTTCGCCCAACACGCGGGCCAGTTCGTCGCCACTGTCCCGGCCAATCGCATAGAGGCCACGTACCACATCCCACCCGAGCAGGGGTGGAATCTTGCGGCCTTGCCTGAGAGTCTCAGTAATGAAATGCGTGGTGCTGGCGGGGTCCGCCGTGCGAATGGCCACAAGTGGTGTTGAGACACAGCGCGCCGCGTGGAACGCAGACGTAAACTCCTCCATAGAACGAATCATGTTCGTGCTCCTTTCAAGAAAGTACATTGGAGGGGAAAAGTAGTGAGGAAGACCCAAAGGTGGGCCCTACTAGGTCCAGGGTTGGAATCCCTGCAACGTCTATTCGGATGCCTTTGTGAATGAGGACCTTCGGCTACTGCTCGCTGAAATTGGCTTGACGGAGATTACCCGAGGCTGAAGAGGAAGGATGTGAGACCATCCATCTGCGCGATGCCGAGTGAGAGTTCTGAGGTGATACGACTGCGGGAAACGTGCGGCAGCGCGTAGCGTTCAAGCATCTCGATGGTCTTGGGATGGGAGACCTCGCCGGTGATTACCAAGACGCGCCCTACCAGGCTGGGCCGGAGTTCCATGATGGCACAGACCATTTGGTCAGGGGGAAGCTGGCTGCAACGAAGGTCGAGCAGAACCGCGTCAAATTCGCCTCGGCGGATCATTGACAGCCCCTGAAAAGCGTCGGAGGCAGCGTCACTATCGTAACCGAGCCCCGCCAACAATACGTGCAACACATTCCGAATCGAGGGTTCATCTTCGATGATTAGAACCTTTCTGCGCGGAGGGTTTGAGACCATATCGGTGTCCACCAGAGCGGGCATCTGACGCAGGATACTCTTTTGTACCCAATTTCCAAACGAGGGTATATAGGACAAACGTACTGTCTTGGCGAGTTTCAAAGGGTGCAGCGCATCGGCTCGTGGAGCGGCGCGGAATGCCACGGTTTAGGAAGATGGCGTCGCTCAGCAGCGAAACCACGTTTCCTGCGCACTGCACAAAGCCAAGAATGGTCCCTACCAGGGCAAGCCAAGGATGGGGAATCCCGTGAGTTCCACTTGGCCACCCTCATTGATATTGACTTCAGTCAACTCTTCGCTGAAATCGGCAGGAGTGTAGCGGTGGCTGAATAAGCGCAGGACCTGATTGCGACTTGTACGGGGCGGGAGATGGCTTGGCTGAGCCTGACTGAAACGCCCGAGGGTGGCGAAGTCAAGGTACGCGCGGATTTCTCGCCAGAGACATTTCCTGTGTCGTTCGGAAGAATCATCGAGCCAGATCCAATATTTACCTTGGTCGAGTTCATGTTCCGCATAGGCGCTGAACGTGCCAAGGCTTAGGTCTGGGGCTTGCTGGCGAAGGCTGTGCATCAAGCCTAGCAAACTACCCGCCTGCTGCATGGGCTCGCCGCCGGAAAAGGTTATGCCGTCCAGTGTGTGTTCTTGGCGTGCCCTCAGCACGTCCTGGACTACATCGTCAACCTTGACATCCCCACCATGAAATGGATGACTGGTCGGGTTCCAACACTTTGGACAACCAATTGAGCAACCCTGGAAGAACACCGCGGCACGTAAGCCTGGACCATTAGCACGGCTGGCGGGAATAAACGCATGAAGCAGCATGTTGGGGCCTCCTTCAGCGCTGGCTTTTCTCTTGCGCGATCACGTGGCCGGTGTAATAGGCAGTCTTCTTCCGCTCTACTTTAACCATGTCCCCACCACGGAAGTCCTCAAAGACATTTTCACACCCATTGCCAGCAAAACCCTCCAGATCAAGGGTGGAATTCCCCCACTCGTCAATGGTGATTGTTATCGTTTTCTCTTGCATAGTAGTTTACCTCCGTGTGGCAAACTGCAACCGTACCTGTTGGCCTTCTTTGGTCTGGATCACTTCCCGACCTTTGAAAACGTAACCTCTACTACGGGCCATAGCCAAGGTCTGCTTCTCTTTGTAGAGTTGTTGAACACGGCCAACCCACCTGGCCCCGTAACCGTGGTATTCGTCCAGTTCATCCTTGACCATTGCGAACTGGCCATCCGGCTGGCGGGCAAAACCGATATCACCGTAAGCCCCACGGAGATGCTGTCGGCGGAGAATAATGTTGGCGGTCTTTCCTTCTTGCTCCGCGTAATACGAGTTCAGTTGGGCACCCTCGGCGTGAACCTCAACCTCGTAGCCCATCGCTTTGAGTGCCTCCACGAGGTATTTCTCCTCGCGTAAGACCGTTTGAGTCTGGCCATATTTCGACATTCGATGCCTCCTTGTTTTGTATGTGAACGCGTGGACAACCCAACGCTGACCGAATCATGTCGCTCGTGCAGCCGGCCCAGCAGATGTACTTGCGGGGGTCCTCAATTGAAATTGATAGGTTATCTCCGCTGCGGTCGTGGCCCTCTTCTGCACAGGATGGGCAGCGGGTGAGATGGTTATGCCCCACGGTGCGAACCTTGGTGTGGATATGGTCGAGGATGCGGAAACATGGCCCTCCCATGTATGGTCTCACCACCCGTTCACGGTTTGGCTCTGGCGGCAAGAGTTGAGGTGGCATGGCCTTCCCCACAATCAATCGGGTAAGCTGTTCACCTGTCAATTTGGGAAGTGAGTTTAGGTAACGCATCTGCTGCTCAAGACCTTTGTCGGTACCGTCAAACCAATAGCGCTGACCTGCGCCACGGTGAATGCCCAACGGCCCACGGATGGCATTGCCGTAACGGCCGGGCTTCAAGGCATCCTGCTTGGGGAAGACCTCGATTCCTTCCTGCTTGCCCCTCCTGACGGGGATACCCAGCCGCAGGGCAAGACCGCAAACGTAGATTCGGCAGTCCCGCGCTGGGAGTGGCTCAGCCAGGAATATCCAAAGATGTCCGCCACGACGGCTGTTCTCAAGGGCCGACTCCACCCCATCCCCCCTCAGGTGAAAGCGAAGCTTCAGGAGGTCCGTAAGGGAATCTGGGTAATCTGCGTCGATGGCCACCCACTTCGAGCACTGGGTGGCAGGGTTGATGGCATACAGCCCGATGGTGATTTCGCCTTCGAGGTGGCGACGGATTGTGTCCATGGTCAGACTCAGTCCCTCGCCGGTTTGCTTGTCCTTGGGCCGATAGTAATAATGTCGGGCACTTTCCGGGTGTGGTCGGTTGGACTGTAGCGTGCATGCACGCCGGTTGGCGAATAGACGGAAGTAATCTGCGACCACACTTGGGGACGCTTTGAGACGAAGCGGCTGCATTCTCTCCTCCCTGAAGTCAGGTGGATGTCACCGCCACGTAATCTTTGTAGTGAATCGACAAAGGTTCATTGTCAGACGGGCTGGATCGGCAGCGGTCACGAACTGAATGTTCACTGCGTTATACGGCGGGGGTTAACGAGCGGTTGGCTGGCCCTGCGAGAACACGCAAGAATAGGCAACGTGGGTTATCCCCCGAGGATGATCTCGCCATTTGCTCAAGTATACGGGCCTTTCGACGGGGAACGCATGGCAGAGCATTGAGTAACGGTTCCGTTAGAGCAATAATGATGGATGTTGCGGGCTAGGGACAAATCCCCAGTCGGGAGCCTGTGGGGTGCTTGTGCCTGTAGTCGCTATCCTCATCAACCCCTCATGCTCAGAATTCGCCTGCCTCGTTGCGGCCAATGAGTTCGCCCGATGAGCCGAGGCGATAGTGACGACCGGTGGGAGAATCGGCAAGTTTTAGTTGCAGACGACCCCTACAATTCTCCTTCGTTTGAGGCGGTGCGAACATGGAGCTATCAGAAAAGCGAATGAATACTGTCTCTGCCGGTAGCCAAAACGACACCGACAATCGTCCCGCCCTGGCTTTCCCCAAGAATATCATCATCTCACTTTATGCGATAGGCTTTTTGATCCTGGCAGCCCTAGTCGTGCTTTTCATCTGGCACGAATTGGGCACGGCGTACCGCGACACTCTCGCTTATTGGAACGTGCAGTTGTCCAGTTCTGCCGATGAGCAGGCAGCGGTTAGCGCCCTGTGGCTCAAGGAGCGGCGGACGGACACGACAGCCATTGCCGAAAATCCCTCGACGATCCGCTTGCTCGCTGCGGTGGGAGACAAAAACAAAGTGGCGGCACTGCGGCAACAAGTGGAGGGAGAAATCGCCCATATGGCCGCCGTCAATGGCTTCCTGGGGGGCGCGGTTGGAGACGGTGATTGTCAAATCACGGTGCAAACAGGCCTTCGACCGGAAATGGCTCAAGGTGTCCAGGAAGCGTGCCAGCGGGTGCAGCAGTCGGGGGAATACGAAATCGACGCCTTCGGCATGGAAAAGGGCCACGTTTGGCTAAACCTCTCCGCACCTGTGTGGGCGGAAGGCCCAGCCTCGCCGTCAGCGCCTTTCCCCCGCCGTATTGTGGGATCAGTAGTGATGGTGATGGACCTCTGGCAAGATTTCATTCTTATTTTCGGTGGCGAGAGCGTCCCCACAAAGACCAGCGAGACTCTCCTTGTGTGGAAGGAGCTTCGTGAAGCCTTAATCTATTCTCCGCGCCGCAGCGCCCGGGGAGTGCCATCGTTCTTCCGGCGGCCGCTCGCTATGTCGACCTTCGAGTCGATCGTGGCCCGTGAGGGCGATGTAGCGTTTGGAGAATTCATCGACTATCGAGGGGTTCGCGTCTTCGGTGCGGCTCGACATATCAACCCGGATGGAGATAGCGTCGCCAGCAAGGTGGATTGGGATGAAGCACTGGCCTCTTACCACCGGCAAAGGGATTTGGATTGGCTGGCAGGGACTCTCTCCCTTTTATTGTTGGGATCGGTCATGGTGACCCTGCGTCGGCATGTGGCGACGCGAGACCTCGAAGAAAGGTTCAGACAGCAGGAGGCACTGAGAGAAAGAGATCGGCGGTACAGGGTTCTTTTTGAATCAGCCGGGGATGGCATCTTCCTGATGCAGGGCGATCATTTCGTGGATTGCAATCAGAAGGCACTTGAGTTGTTTGGCTGCGAACGCGAACAGCTTATCGGGAACACACCTTATGCCCTCTCTCCACTCCAGCAGCCGAACGGGTCAAACTCCCAGGAGGCTGCGCTAGAGAAAATAAGGGTCGCCCTGGAAGGACAAACTCTTCACTTTGAGTGGCGACATCTCCGATTGGATGGAACGCCTTTCGAGGCGGAGGTGACTCTAAGCCGCTTGGATATTCGAGGAGAGGCGCATCTCCTCGCTATGGTGAGGGATGTCACCGAACAAAAGCGCGCGGAGGAGGCGCTGCGCGAATCGCAGGCTTTGACGAATGCAATAGTAAACAGCACGTCCGATATGATTTGGACGGTCGATCCCGAGAGATTTGGTCTACTTACCTTCAACCACAGCCTCCGGGATTTCTTTCTGCAGCAGCGTGGAATTCGCCTCCAGACGAACATGCGTGACGCGGATTTCTTCTTGGACCAGAGCAATCTCGACCATTGGCACGCGCTCTATCAGCGGGCGCTCTCGGAAGGTTCGTATACTACAGAGTACACGGTGACGGTGGGCACCCATGTTCTGCAATTGACGTTCAACCTCCTCAAACGCGATGGCAAACTATTCGGGATTTCGATATTTGGCAAGGACATCACCGAGCGCAAGAGGGCGGAAGAGGCGCTGCGGGAGAGCGAGGAGCGGTTTCGCGCGACCTTCGAGAATGCAGGGTCCGGCATGGCTTTGGTGGATTTGCAAGGCCATCCCATCAAAACAAACCCAGCGCTCCGGCAGATGCTCGGCTATAGCGAGGAAGAATTGAGCCGCATGGCCTTCACCGAGTTTACCCTCCCTGACGATCGGGAGGTGGACTGGGGGCTTTACCGCGAGCTGATAGCGGGGAAACGCGATAAGTACGAAATCGAAAAGCGCTATCTCAAGAAGGGTGGCGGTGTGGTGTGGGGGCTCTTGATTGTCTCGCTGGTAAAGGACCGGCAGGGACTCCCGATGTACGCCGTGGGCATGGTCCAAGACATCACTGAGCGTAAGCGGGCGGAGGAGCAACTTCGGCTAATGCAATTCTCAGTGGATCATGCCTCGGACGCTATCACCTGGGTGGATTCACAAAGCCGTATCGTTTATGCCAATGAGGCCGCCAGCCGATCCTTGGGGTACTCTCGTGAGGAACTCCATTCCTTGACAATCCCGGATATCGATCGGCATTTGCCGAAAGAAGATTGGGGGGCGCACTGGGAGAAGCTCAGAGAGCGGGGTTCGATGACCTTTGAAACCCAGAACGTAAGCAAACAGGGAGGGGTTTTCCCCGTCGAGGTTTCGGCGAATTACTTGGAGTTCGATGGGAAGGAATACAGCTTCGCCTTCGTGCGTGATATCACGGAGCGCAAGCGCGCGCAGGACGCACTGCGCGAGAGCGACCAGCGGTACAAGGACTTCATCTCTCACAGCCATGAAGGCGTGTGGCGCATAGAGATGGAACAGCCCATTCCCATCGAACTGCCGACGGAAGAGATCCTGGAAAGAACCATGCAATACAGTTATATGGCCGAGTGCAATCTGGCATTTGCACGAAACTTGGGCTTCTCCACCCTTGAAGAGGTAGTGGGGAGACCCCTTCGCGATCTAATTCCCTCTTCGGATCAGGAAAGGTTGTCGTCGATTCGTTCGGCGATTCAAGGTGGATTGCGGAGCCGGACTCAGGAGTTTCGAGGTCTCGACAAAGCAGGTAACTGCAAGTACTTTCTCAGGACGGAGATTCCGATTATCGAGAATGGAATGTGGGTACGGGCCTGGGGTATCACTCGCGACATAACCGAACTCAAGCAGGCGGAAGAGGAGCGCCTTCGTTCTCTCGAACAGTTGCGAGCGCTTGCCGGGCGGCTGCAAAGTATCCGCGAGGAGGAACGGAAGCGAGTGGCGCGCGAGATTCATGACCAACTGGGCCAGGCTTTAACCGCCATTAAGATCGACTTCAGCTCTTTGATTCGCGAGTTGGCAGCCGGCGAGAAACAGCCTTCGAAGAGGACGGCCTCGATCCTGCAACTGGTGGATGAGTCGATTCACTCAGTGCGCCGAATCGCCACCGAGCTGCGGCCCGGAATCCTGGACGATCTCGGCCTGGTCGCGGCGATTGAATGGGCAGGTGAGGATTTCGAGTCACGAACGGGCACCCAGTGCCGGCTGGACCTGCCCCCGGAGAGCATCGCCGTCGATGCGGAGCGCGCCACGGCGATTTTCCGCATCTTCCAGGAGACGCTGACCAATGTGGCCCGGCACGCGGACGCCAGCCTGGTCGACGTACGACTGGCCAAGGAAGACGGGGATCTGACATTGGAAGTTCACGACAACGGCAAAGGGATCTCCGAGGATAAACTCTTAAACGGCAAATCGCTTGGAATCCTGGGAATGCGTGAACGGGCCATGCTGTTGGGAGGAGAGCTTACCATCAGCGGCCCTCCAGGAAGCGGTACGACGGTGAGGGTCCGAATTCCGAAGGCGCGTCGCAGTTAGCAGGAGCAAGGCCATGATTAGGGTCCTGATTGCTGATGATCATGCTATTCTGCGCCGAGGGCTGATCGAAATCCTGAAGCGCGAGTTTAAGGACGCAGCCTGTGGCGAAGCGGAGAATGCCCAGCAGACCCTAGCCCACGTCCAGGACCATGACTGGGACCTGGTGATTCTCGACGTTACCATGCCGGGACGCAGCGGGGTGGATGTCCTCGCGGACCTTAAGCGGTTGCGCCCCAAGCTCCCGGTGGTGGTCCTGAGCATGCATCCGGAAGACCAGTACGGCAAGCGGGTACTGAAAGCGGGAGCTTCCGGCTACATGAATAAAGACAGCGCCCCGGAAGAATTGATTAAGGCGATTCGAAGGGTGCTGGCGGGCGGCCGCTATGTGAGCCCGGCGCTGGCGGAGGTGCTCGCCTCAGACCTGGGCCGGGGAGGAGATCAACCCCTTCACGAGAAGCTCTCGGACCGGGAACTGGAAGTCCTGCGGCTGATGGGCTCGGGGAGGTCCGTCTCACAGATCGCTGAGATGCTGCACTTGAGCGTGACGACCGTTAGTACGTATCGGGCGCGCATTCTGGAGAAGATGAACTTGACTACCACGGGCGATCTGATGAGTTATGCACTGCGCTATCACTTGGTGGATTGAGTCGTTGAGAGGTCTGCGCCCCTTGATTGCTTCACGGCCTGCCCCTGGAACCCTGCTTCTTTCCAAACATTTCCGGCAATTAGCACGTTGCTTTGACTCGATGCCTTAGGGACCCCGTCGGCCGTGTAGTAGAAAACACCACATCGACTTCCTCATCGCCCTACATAAGAAATCGTTTTCCATCGATAGCGCCTGCTCTCCGCAGGCCGCAAGATTAAGATTGAGGTCCGATGAGAGTCCTAATTGTGGATGACTCGAACGTTGTCATTCAACGACTGACGTCCAGGCTAGTGGAAGTAACTGGAATAGAAATTGTCGGTCACGCGGACAATGTTGTGGACGCGGTGCGGGAAATCCGTAAAGCGCAACCCGACGTCGTAATTCTTGATATCGGCTTGCCGGGTGGGAGCGGCATCGACGTACTCGAAAGTTTGAAGGAAGATCAATTCAAGCCGATCGTGATCGTGCTTAGCAATTAGAGTTTTCGCAATATCGCCAGAAATGCCTGCAGAATGGGGCGCGCTTCTTCTTCGACAAATCGACTGAATTCCATAAGGTTGAGGAAGTGTTGCGAAGCTTGATGGGTGCGAGTTGCGAAGCTTGATGGGTGCGAGTTCAGATGGAACCGGGGTCGGTCCTCGGAAGGGGATGTGTGTAACATTGTCTGAGAATTGGAAAAAGCTAATGGAGACGGCAGAACAATACCCAGAAGTCTTTGATGCAAGCTTGGCATTGAGCAGTGTCGGTGGTGACCACGAGTTTCTTACCGAACTCGTCGGTCTGGCTCAGGCTGCATGGCCAACCCTGTTGACGGACATTCGGAGCGGGATGGCCCAGGGAGATCTCCCAGCCGTCCAGAGAGCCGCGCGCCTTGCCAAAGCCGCAGCACATAACGTCTCGGCGAAAAGGGCTTATGAGTCCGCCCTTCAACTCGAGGCGGCGACCAGCATGGGGGACTTGCAGGCCGCCCAAAGAGCCAGTGTGGACTTGGAGCGAGAGGTGGAGCTGCTCCGCGTCTTCCTCTCAGTCCTCGGAAACGACGAATGTTCTCCGTGACGTCGACGTCCACCTCGGCACCGGCAAGGGATACTTCGCGCGTTGTTCCCGCCGCGAGCAAAAACATCAAGCCAAAAGGGGTACTATGGGTTTGGAAGTGCAGGTTCATGTGGCAAGCACCCGCTTGTCAATAAAGGCTGTGGGCGAATACAGTCTTGCTAATCTATACGACCTTTTCGACAGAGTAAAAGAAGAGAGTGCTAAACGTGCTACTCAGGGAGTAATCCTTGATCTCGCCGATGTTGCCGGAACCATTCCAATTATGGATATGATTGTGCTTGGGAAACACTGTTCTACTATTTGGAAATCGGCGCACAGAATCGCGATCGTGTCCCCCATGGAGGGACTCCACAAGGTCTTCGAGAATGTCGCACGGAACGGAGGAGCACAAATAGCTGTTGTTCCTAATCAATGCGAGGCAATGGAGTGGTTGACTTTGGATCAGTAATTTCGATTGCCCGTAAGGTCAATAAACTGGTCCGTGAGCCAAAAGCATCCACAAAGGGCGATCAGCATTTTACTTACATTTTAGCAGGCCAATCAGGCAGGTGCTCCGTCGGATTGGCAGTCAAGTTCGAGCGTGTT